>Ga0123356_10001113_pt1 | contig 29794 bp, 36 predicted proteins | sample TergutEmb28metaG_2_FD_92546 | JGI IMG/M metagenome (GOLD analysis project Ga0123356, IMG submission 92546) | Embiratermes neotenicus P3 segment gut microbial communities from Petit-Saut dam, French Guiana - Emb289 P3 | ecosystem: Host-associated > Arthropoda: Insects > Digestive system > Gut ...
CGCCGGTAAGCGCATCAAAACGGCGCATGAAGGCGTTTCGGGCGCCGTCCCCGGTAAATCGAACAATGGTGCCCACATACAGCGCTACAGAACCGTCCGCGCTCTCTTCCACGGCCACGGAGGCGTGGGCGCTGTCCTTTAGGTTTACGGCCCAAACGCAAGTCATGGTTTCCATGTCCACGCACTGCAATATGCCCGCGATATCTGCAAAATAGGCATATTGGCCGTAGACAGCTACGCTGCTTACCACACCGTAGGTATTTTTTCTGTGCACATCGTACCGGTATGCCACGGTCTTGGGCTCCATTTCAATGATCCTCTCGTCCTTCAAGAGCCTGGTACCCAGCGACACGGTGTACAGCAGGCTGTTGTCGCCCGCGTAAATCAGGGTTTTTGAAATGGGATCCATCACCGGCGAGCCGTGCACCGCACTTTGGGACATGGACGCAAGCTTGTTTGCGCCGCTCTCAAAGTACAGCTGGGATTGATCGAGTAGGTTAAAGGCGCGCATGCCCGCTTCCTCACCTTTTTCGCCCATAGCCCCCTGGCCGGCAAACAGTACCGGCCTGCCGCTGGAATCGATGGCGGCAGTGCCTTCAAAAGGCAGGCCGGCATCGATGGGATACCGGGTTTTTTCTCCGTCGGCGATATCAAGGAAGTAGATTTTTCCGTCGCGCAACGGGTAGATAACCTCTACCAGATTAGCCTTCTCTCTTTTTCCATCCTCTATATTCATCATCAAACGGGCTTCTTCGGGCCAGCGCACCAGCAGGGGCTGCCCCGTCCAGCCGCCGCCCATGTTTTTGCCGTTGGCGTCGGTCATGGCCGTCCACACCTTCTCCAGGGTTGCTTCTTTTACATCGACTCTGCCATAGGAGGCGTTTTGGCGATGGGGCCCGTTGCGGAAGGCCAGCACGCCGATATTTGCACCGTAATCCTCGGGGTATTCCATGGTAATGGCCGGTTCATCCGTGGGCCTGTTGCGGCTAAATTCCGTATGCAACTCACCGTCTACCAAAACCCTGCTGGTAAGCCGCATCGCTTCCGGCAACGCGCCCTGGATCGGATTGGGGGTGGATAGCCGATAAGGCGCCCTGGTAGGCACGGGCGTGGGCGTAGGCTCCGGCGTGGGCGTGGGGGGAGGCGTAGGCTCCGGCGTGGGTGTCGGCTCAGGCGTAGGGGTCGCCTCCGGCTCCGGGGGAAGGAAAGCTTGGGCCAACTGCACGGTAGCCGGCGGATTCACCGACCATTTCGAATGGGTTCCCGCATCGGCGCTCACCTGCCCGCGATACCCATCGTCTTGCATCCAAAGGGTCCATACATATTCGTCGGCATACTCGTTATATACCACACTAAACGATTCGGTTGCATCCGAAGTTTCTGCAAAGGAATTGCCGTCGGCATCCAACAAGCGGATACGATCCACATTGGAGCTGGTGCGCACCGTGTAGGTAATGAAATCGCCGTCTAGCTCCGCCCTTACGCCATGGGCCCACAATTGATCGGGATCGGCCTGGGTGGGAGAAGAGAACAGATTGGACACGCCGGGCACAAAGGAGATGACAGTATCCCGAACCGAGGGCACAAAGTACAGCACCCCCACGGCCACCAGAGCAAGGGCCAGCAACACGCTAAGCACAATGATCAGCCCGCTGGCGCCGCGCTTCCTGGGCATCTCATCGGCCCATTCTTCATAATCATCTTCGTGGCCGGAAGGGTCGTCGTCATCGGCAAACACACGCTTTGCTGGCACGGCCTTGGGTTTTATTTTGGAGACAGGCGGTAGTTGGGGGGGCACACGAAGGGTATCAAAAGAAACAGGGGGGCGCTTCTTTGCCTTCTTGGGCAAAAAAATGTCCTTTTCTTCTTCTGGCTCCTCCCGCCCATGCAACGTATCCTGCTCGGAATCCGAATCGCGCAAATAGGAAAAGCGCTCCGCCCGCCGGACACGCTGGGGCGCACCGTTTCCTACGCCATTGGTTTCCGGCATGTCCGGCCGATCAGACCTTTCCCTGCGGGAAACACGCGGCACCGGCATGCCCTGATTTGCATCCTTTTCCGGAAAATCGTCTTTCACGCGAGGCACCTCTCTTTATCAACATACAGAGTTATTATACCGAATGTGCCAGTCTTTCACAATGCTTTTTTCGCCAAGAAGCGCAGGTTTTTACATGCGCCGGAAATTTTCGGGCAATTTTACCGCCCTTTTTCATATAGTAAACGAATAAAAACCCATTGCTAGAGGAGGAAAAATCATGTACCAACCTTCCCCATACACGCTGCTTCGTGAAGCAAACGGCTTGGTAGCCCCGGCCCGGACCGATCTGCTTGAGTCGGCATGGACTGACCAACACACCCTGGCCGCACGCTGGCAAGATTTGTTGCAGCCATCGCCCAAGGCCGCAACGCCCGCCCCGCTTCCCGCCGATGGCCCGGCCATGCGCACACCCCCGCCGATGCACCCGCCTATAGCGTACCCAACTACCACACAAGTATACGATGCCTCCACCGCACCGTCCCGCCCCCGGCACCCCCACTACGATAGCATTATTGAGCAGCACAAAAACGCTGCGGAGAAGGCGGTGTATGTCCCCGCGGCGTTGGAGTAAGGTTTTATACCGGCATTGTCCAACCCCCATCCCGCCAAACCACACCGGGCAAACCGGGCGGAGGCGGCCATGGGATGCCGCGCCGCAACGCTTCCAACCACAGTGGTTCCTGCAATCGCGCTTCCTGCAAAGGTTGCGCTTGAGCCTGTATTGGCGACAGATCAGGCTCTTTTTTCGGCTCCTCTTTTAAAAGCAGCGCTTGCAAACGCTCCGGCGCATCCGCCATACCCTGGGCAAAAGCATAGGCATACAAAGCCCCGCTATCCCGCGCCAAGGCCACGGCAACGGGCGGCCTATCCCCGGCTATTGGAACCGTATGCCGCACCATGCCGGAGGCATCCGCCCGGAGCCTCCCATCTTCCCGAAGGGCAAACGAACCCTCCGCCATCCAAAAGAGTGACAGCTCCTCCTCTGGCAACAATTCATCCAGGTTGCAGCGCAAGCTGGCCTGGCGAGCCCCTCGTTCCCAAATCAAGAACCCGGCCCTATGCCCGCCGGTTGCGCGCAGTATAAAGGTCTCTCTTTGATATCCCATGCGGTTCACCCCCATTGCATAAGCATATGCGCGATGCTATAATACTATGGATCACACTTTGGGTAACGCCCGGTTAGGAGATGCCGTTGATGTTCAGCTCGTTTAAAAAGTTATGTGCCCTGTGTTTGGCGCTTGTGGTGCTCTTTTCGGTTTCAGTTTCGGTAGGCCGGGAGCTAGAGAGCCAAACCGTGCGCTATACCGGCGTGATGCTCCGGGATATGACGGTGCGCGAGACGCCGGACCGCAATGGAAACGCGCTGACCACCGTGCGCACCAACGAAAAGATATCGATTTTTGACTACACGCCGGAGTGGCTGTACATCGCCAGCAGGGCCGGCAACGGGTACGTGCTGCGTGCCCAAGTCCGCGACATCGTTGCCATCGATCCGGCAAACACGCTGCCCTACGGCGTAGTCCCCCACCTGCAGAAGGCCAAGGTGGCTGCTGATACCGCCCTCTACACCGACAGGAATACATCAAGCGGCCTGTGGGCCGGCCTTACGGCGGGCAGCATCATCAGCTTTTGGTATATATCAGATGGATGGGCGGCGGTTCCCTATCACCGGGTGATCGGGTATGTGCCGGTATCCCACCTAACGGAATTGACGCCGGTGTCGCCCACGGTCGAATACGCCCAGAGTGGCGACCCCCTGGCGTTTTTTACGAGTTTTTATGAAACCAAACAAACCGAGCTCAATATTGGCCGCATCATCAACATCGGCGTGGCCTGCAACTTGATCGAAAGCGTGCTCCAGCCAGGCCAGCGTTTTTCTTTTAACGAAATGGCCGGGCCCTACCGCAGCACCACGGGCTACATGCCTTCCCCGGTGCTGGTGGGCGGCGGCACGGTAACGGGGTACGGCGGCGGCACCTGCCAAGTTTCCACCACGCTATATAACGCGCTGCTGCAACTGCCCCAGGGCATGACGATCCATCAGCGCCGCCCCCATGGGCCGTCGGGCGCCAGGTACGTGCCCCACGGTATGGATGCCGCGGTGGGCACAACGGAAATCAACTTGGTATTTGAAAACAGCTACCCATTCCCGGTGCGTATCGTGGCCTATGCCCAGGATGGCGCGCTGTTTGTTGGCCTCTACAAAGAAAGCTGATTTTTTACTTCTTCTTCCGAAGCCTCTTCTAGCTTTGCTTTCATCCAGGCAACATAGTCCGCACTATCCTCATCCATGTTTTTTAGCTGACAAAAACAACACACCGCATCCATCATCTCCGGCACGGTAGGATCCAGGATCGGCATATCCAGCCCCCGCTCCAGCGCCATCAAAAGATACGCTTGATTAAGCTTGGCACGGCCCGGCAAACCGTAGGATATGTTAGATATGCCCAGCACCGTATTGACCTCAAGCTCACGCTTCATCCGCTCAGTGGCAACCAACGCCTCGCTCACGATTTCCTGCTCCGCGCAGGAGGGCAGCGTTAGGCAATCAATATATACGTCGCGGCTGGGGATGCCCTGTTCTTGGGCAGCATTCAGTATTTTTTGTGCCACGCGCACCCGCGCTTCGGCTGTACGGGGAACGCCCTGCTCGTCCATTGTGAGCCCAATCACCGCCGCCCCGTACTTTTTGGCCAATGGCAGCAGGGTGTTGAGGGATTCGTCGCTTCCAGTCACCGAGTTGAGGATGGGTTTGCCGTTATAGGCCCGGAGCCCGGCTTCCAGGGCTGCATAGTTGGCTGAATCAATGGCCAGGGGAACACGCGCCGCCGCCTGTATAGCGCGCACAGCCCCGGCCATCAACAGAGCCTCGTTTGTGTCTGGCACAAAAACATTCACATCGAGTACATCGGCGCCGACCTCTGCCTGTTCCATGGCCTCGTCCACGACGACATCCATGTCGCCTGCCAGCAGCGCCTTTTGCAAATCCTTTTTGCCCGAGGGGTTGATGCGCTCACCGATTACCGTCACCTGTTTGATTCGCACCACTTTCGTGGCCGAGCATACCGCCGATACCCCCACCGGCTCCCGTTTGGAGGGCTTTTTATTTTGGGCGAGTTTGCTTAACTTCCGTATATAGTCGGGCGTGGTGCCGCAGCAACCGCCCACTGCGCTTACACCCAGCTCTAATAGAGCAGCCACGGCATGGGCAAAGGATTCGGGTGTGGATGCAAATACGGTTTGCCCGTTTTCGATCAAAGGCATGCCCGCGTTGGGTTTTGCGATAATGGGGCAATCCGTCCAGCGAATCAGCTCCTGCACCATAGGCGCAATCTCCTCCGGCCCCACCGAACAATTCAGGCCAACACAATCTACGCCCAAGCCATGTAGGGTGAGCGCCATGGCCGCAATGCTTACACCCATGAAGGTGCGGCCTCCCTGCTCAAAAGACATGGTGCAGAACACCGGCAAATTGCTATGTTCCTTGGCGGCCAGCACGGCGCACTTGGCCTCCAGCAAATCACTCATGGTTTCGATATAGATCACATCGGCCCCGGCTGCCGCGCCTGCCACCACCTGCTCCTGAAAAAGCGCGTAGGCTTGGTCGAAGCCCAGCATACCGCTGGGTTCCAGCAACTCGCCTATGGGCCCGATGTTCAGCGCCACCAACGCTTCTTTTTCGCCTGTATCAGTGGCATGTTGTGCCGCCGCTTCCCTGGCAATGCCTACGGCCCGGCGCACCACTGCACTAACGTCATTATCACCAGGTAGCTTGTGTCCATTCGCTCCAAAGGTGTTGGTAAGGATCAGCCCCGCCCCTGCTTGCAAGTAGGCCAGGTGCACATCCCGCACCGCTTGTGGATTACGCATGTTAAGCAGCGCGGGGTTTTCGCCGGGCTGGAGGCCGGCCCCTTGCAGCATGGTGCCCATGGCGCCGTCCATCAACAGCACCCGCTCGCCTAGCATGCCCAGGATGTCCATTTATTACCACTCCTTTCCGGCGTCAACCTCTTCAAGCTTGTCTTCATCTGGTTTCTCATTGCTGAAAAAAAATTCCACAATTAAGTACAAAATGACTACCGGTAATACATTCAAAATAAGTCTAACATAAATTGGCTCGTCGCGACTTGCATTTTGTGTGAAAAATGCAACAACAGGAGGACCAACAAACCACAAGATTACATTAATCCAGGTTGGCAAAACGAATGGATTTGTTTCGCTATCACAAAGTCTGCATTTGTAGCTTCTGCCAAACCTAGGCATCAAACTCGTAAATGTTGGTTTGTGTTTGCATTGCATCGCTCTCACCTCTGTACATTACGGCACAAAACGCACCGCCTTTTGCCTGTCCGACCCTTTTTCGGCCTTGGGGATATCCGCCCGCATCGCAACGACGGCTTCTTTCACCAGGTTAGGCACATCGATCATGCGCAGTATCTCGGCGCATTTTGCGCATTTATGCCAGGATTGCGTAGGATCGCTCTTTCGGTTTTCATCGTCGGATTCGGGCAGGTACTTTTCGCTCCTGATTTCCGCGATCTCCGCGCCGCACACATCGCAATAAACCCTAATCATTACCGTCCCTCCTTTAGAGTATCCGGCGGTTTTTGTGCATGCCGGTAAGGGAGAACAGCACCCACTCGGCGATGTTTACGGCATGGTCGCCCACGCGCTCCAAGTCGGTGCTTATCTTAAGGGCGGCGGATATCCTGCGCAGGTCGCCCGCCACCGGCTGCTGTTGAAGCAGAAGCATCAAGCATAGGCGCTCGATCTCTTTTTCCATGCTGTCCACTTCATCGTCGGCGGTAATAACTGCCTCGGCAATCTTTTTATCCTGGCGCACCAGCGCCTCGGTGGCCCTTGCGATGGCGTTTTGAACCAGGGCCGCCATCTTTGACAATGTAGCGTTGAGTTCGGCCAGTTGTTCGTCAAACCTGCTGCGCATCTATTGAACACCTCAACAAATTATTTGGCGTGGTGTTCAAAACATAATGCGATATGTCGTCCAATAGAACCGTAATTTGCTTGCTAGTACAAAACCGCCCGCAGGAATCCCTCCACCACTGCGGCGGTCCCCCTCCCTTTAACAAGGGAGGCAAGGATTTGGGACGAAGATTTGGAAAGAACCCCATACCCCCCTTGCCAAAGGGGGGAGGGCCACCACAGTGGCGGGGGGATTCCTCACCTATACTGCCCGATATCGGTACGGAAGCGCCGCAACTCGTTGATGCGCTCGGCTAGCGTGTGCTCTACTCCCCCCAATATCTCTTGGGCTTTATCCATCGCTTCGTGATATAGGGCGTTGCCGCGCTGCACGGCTTCTTCGTTGATTTCGCGGGCGTGCACCTCGGCGCGGCGCATCACCTCGGTTTGGGTCACAAGAGTCGCCGCCTTGTCCTCGGCATCCGCAAGCATCCGCTGGGCCGAATCCTCGGCCTCCCGCCGCGCCTGATCGGCCCAGTTCTGCGCATCGGTGATCATTTGGCTTACCCGCGTCTCGGTCTCTTGCTGGAGCGTGCGCGCCCGGGCCGTAGCTTCGGCCAGCATGTTGTCGGAAAAGCGCTTGGCATCCCCCAAAATCTGGCTGCGACTGGCGTTGATGCTGTTGGCATCCTGTATCGCCGCGGGTACAGCGCCCCGCAACTCCTGCAGTGAATCAATCAATGCGTCGCGATCCACCAACCACATGTGGCTGATCAGATGCTTCTTTCCCTGATTAACGATGCTTTCTACCTCGCGCAGCTTTTCGATAAAGTCCCGGTCCATTCCGACTCCCCTTTCCCCTATTTCGGTTTACAGGCCGCGTAGATTTCGTTTTGAAGCGCCTTTGGCGCTAGGTGCGATATGTCGCCGCCCAGGGCCGCAATCTCCCGCACGGCGCTGGAGGTGATGTAGGCGTATTGCGGAGAGGTGAGCATAAACAGCGTCTCTATCTCTTTTGCCAAGCCGCTGTTGAGCCAAGCCATGGGCGCTTCGTAGGCAAAATCACCGGCGGAGCGCAGACCTCGGATGATCACCTGGGCCCCTCGGGAGGCCGCGTAGGTAGCTAGCAGCCCCGTGAATTGTTCTACATCCACATTGGGCAAGCCCGCCGTAACCCGGCGGATCATATCGGCACGGGTAGGCAGGGGCAGGGTTCCCGGCTTCGTGGGATGCACCAGCACGGCCACCAGCAATCGATCAAACAGCGGGGAGGCCCGGCGTATGATGTCCAAATGGCCGTTGGTCACCGGATCAAAGCTGCCCGGAAAAATGGCGATTCGCACTTACTGCCCCTCCTGATGATATCGAATGATTGTGACGGTGGTATCGCCGTAGCGGCGTGTGTCTTCCGTTAACAGCGGCGGATGCGCCGTGGGCGGCTCCCCGGTTCTGTGCTCGGCTACGATCAAGGCATCCGGGGCAAGCAGATCACTTTCGGCCAGAGCCGCACACACTTGAGTTAGGTCAATGCGGCCGTAAGGCGGATCAAGAAACACCAAGTCAAAACGCCCTTGCCCTCGCAGCCTGGCCAGCGCGGCCCGCCAATCGCTGCGCAGGCACTGGGTCTGCCCTTCGAATCCCGCGCTCTGTACATTGCGCCGGATCACCCCCATCGCCGATTGTGCGTGATCCACCAGCGCAGCCCGTTCCGCGCCCCGGCTCAGGCACTCCAAGGCCAGCGCGCCGGTGCCTGCAAACAGATCGAGCACTGTGGCCCCCGGTATCTCGCAGCGCAGGATGTTGCACAGGGATTCCCGCACCGCATCCGGGGTGGGCCGGGTTTGCAGGCCCCGCGGAGCCAGCAGCGTGCGCCCCCGCGCCGAGCCGCCGATGATGCGCATTAGATCAGCCTCTCCGGCCCTTTGTTTTCGCGGGCCTGGCGTTCGCGCCTCTTTTTGCGCGCAATCTTCTTTTTGTGCAGACGCTTGGCTTCCTCGCTGCGTTTTTCGGCCAGCCTTTGGATCGCCGGGCCACGCAGGTACCCTGCGGCATAAGCGCCGGGGAGGATCAGCACCAGCAGCGGGCTCAAACGATCCAATAGCAACGAAGCCTGATCGCCAAATCCGCTAATGATGTAAGAAAAAGGCATGATCGCCACACGCACCAGGATACGCAAATAACCCACGGCGCCTAAACCCGGCACATTATTATAATACATCAACGGGCCGCCCACGTCCTCCCGCCGCAGATAACCGGACAACCAGGTGGGTAACCCCTGCAGCGTGTACACATAGGGCCTGGCCCATATGGCCAGCGCCAGCGCCGCCAAAAAGAAGGGCAACGCCCCAAGGCATGCAGCCATCACGCCACGCATGGGGCGATAGCAGGCGCGGAGGTCTTCTTCGCTGGGGGGGATGCCACTCTCTTGCCTTCGGGCCAGGGTTTGGCCACGAGCCACTTCCCTTTGGCCCCGCACGCCGCCATCGTTATACGCCAACAGCGCCACCCCGGCAAATAACAGTAAATTCAGCGGAACACGCGCCCACGGGCTTTCTACCATAAGCAATGGCGCCACCAATAAAGAAAACAGACCAAGCAGCAGCATGTACAGCGCGATCTTGCCCGCCTGCTTTACCTCGCCCATCTAGTCCCCACCCCTCTCGCTTTTGTGAACCGAACACGCCGTGATCAAATAATCCATCCGGATATCATGAGCCTCCTGCACTCCCGCCGGAAAAACCGGCAGTATCTGTTCCAGATAAGCTACCCCGGCAACGATCCCGTTGGTGCGGGGCAAGAAACGATCAAAAAAACCCTGCCCCCGGCCCAAACGCCCCCCAGCTTGATCGAAGGCCAATCCCGGCGTCAACACCAAATCGATGGCTTGGAGATCCACCGCAGGCAGCATTGCCGAGGGCTCCCGTATCCCAAACCGCCCAGAGACCAGCAAACGCAAATCCTCCACCCACACCGCCTGCATCACTTTGCCTTCTTCGCAGCGGGGCAGCAACAGGCGTTTGCCATCGGCCAGCACACGATCCAGCATGGGCCCGGTGTCCAGCTCTCCGGGAAGGGCGGCGTACAGCAGCACGCTTTTTGCCCGGCGGTACGGAGGCCACTCCGCCAGCCGCTCCGCAACTAAATCAGCCTGACGCTTTGCCTCTTGGGTGGGTATCCGCCCAATGACGGCGCGCATTCTTTGCCGCAGTTCTGTTTTGGCAGTCATCGCCTCACCCTAGGAACCCGTGCGCCGGGCGCAAGCAAAGCTTCGTAGGCGATGGAATCCATCCATCCGGCCAATTCGACAGCAGAGATGTTTTCATCCCCTTGAGCGCCCAGCAGCACCACTTCGTCGCCCGCCACGCACCCCGGCACATCGGTGACGTCGGCCATGCACATGTCCATGCATACAACCCCCACGATAGGCGCACGCCGCCCGCGCACAAGCACTTGGGCCCGGTTGCTCAGCGCACGCCGGTATCCGTCGGCATACCCTACGGGCAATACCATCAGCCGCGTAGGCCGCTCCGTGGTAAAAGTAGCGCCATAACTCACACTAGCACCCCGAGGCAACTCCTTTACCATGGAGGCCCGCGTTACCCAGCGCATTGCCGGCCGCAACGCCACATCGTTGGCCACGGGGGGTGCGCCATAGAGGGCAACGCCCACCCGCGCCACTTCATAATGGCTCTGGGGAAAACGCAGTGCCGCCGCGCTGTTGGCGGCATGCCTTAACGCCGGCAGCCCCACCGCGCCCTTGATGGCCGCCAGCATATGGGCAAAGCGTTGCTGCTGCATACGGGTGTAGGTATCGTTTGGCATGTCGGCACAAGCAAAGTGGGTGAACACGCCGTCGTAGCCCAGCCATTGGGATTCGGCGATGGCCCTCGCCAGGCTCACCGCCTCCACCGTGTCGCCCACGCCCAGCCGGGCCATGCCGGTGTCTAGCTTTAGATGCACGGATACTTGCGTTCCAAGAGCTCGGGCCGCCTGTTCTAACATTGCCACGCCAGCCTGGTCGCACACCGTTTGCGCCAACCCCAGCCGCGCCACAGCCTCTGCGCTGGGCGGCTCCGCATTGCCCAACACTAGCACGGTTGCGTCGATACCCGCCTGGCGCAGGGCCTCACCTTCTTCGGCTGTGGCCACGCCCAGCATACAAGCGCCGCCCCGCAACGCGGCACGAGCCGCAAGGGGGCCGCCGTGCCCATAACCGTTTGCCTTCACCACAGCCATCAGCCCCGCGCCTGGCGTCAGGGCCTGGAGCAGCGCCTGGGCATTGTGGGTGATAGCGGATTCGTCGATCTCCACGTAATTTGTACGATACACCTTTAGGCCTCCCGTGTAAGCTCGTCTTATTATACCCCAAGGAGGCCCGCTTGAAAAGCCTGGAACACTTCAACTTGTTGTTAAGTCATGATAGGTTTGCATTCATCGCACCATACTAATCCCATCTCTTGGCTTTGGGAGGCGTGTCGCCATGCGCTGGTTCTGGCTTTTTGTTGCGTACAGTTTTCTGGGCTTTTTGTTGGAAACCGGCTTCACCGCCCTACGCACCGGGCGGCTGGCCAACCGCAAAACCATGCTGCTGCTGCCCCTATGCCCGGTATACGGACTGGGTGGCGCAACCCTTGTATGGATAAATGAAAGTTTGTTTATACCGCCTGTGGCCTTTGCCGTGCTGGGCGGGCTGGTGTGCACCGCCATTGAATATGTTTACAGCCTGGCCTGCGAGTTACTCTTTCGGGTACGGCTGTGGGACTACGGCCAAGGCCGCGGCTCAGTGAATGGCAGGGTTCATTTGCTATTTTGCATATACTGGATCGCCCTGATTTTGCCGGTGATTGTTTGGATACAGCCGATGGTACAAAGCGTGATATCCTCGCTGCCCAACGTACTGTTCCCTTGGGCGGCAGCGCTGGTGCTTGCCGATGCAATCGCCACGGCCACGCTGCTCTATCGATTCGGACGCAAGGGCGGGCGGATGCCCGGATGCCCGGTAGCGAAAAAGTTTAAAATATCCTACACACCCATCCCGCCGCAATACTCCCCGCCAGCCACGCCAAGATCGCCGCCGGGATGGCGTGGCGTGAACGCCGGACGCCCGCTGCGCCCAGGTAGAGCGCAGCGGTGTAAAAGATGGTTTCGCTGCTGCCCATCAGCGTTGAGGCCACGCGACCGGCGTAACTGTCCGGCCCCACCAAAGTAAGGGTTCGCTCCAGCATCGCCAGCGAAGCCGAGCCGGACAGGGGTCGCAGCAACATCAGGGGCAATGTTTCCGCCGGAATACCCAGGGCGGTGAGGACCGGACCCAAAAAGCGCACCAAAAAGGCCATCGCGCCCGATGCTTCCATTAGCGCAATCACCGGCAGCATCGCCACCAAAAAAGGCAAGACATCTACTGCCACGCCCAGCCCCTGCTTTGCGCCCCGTACAAAAGCATCGTACAGGGGCACGCGGCGGATCAACCCGTAAGCGATCACCAGGCCAATGAGCACGGGCATGGCATTAGGCATGGCGTCCCCTCCTCGTTAGCAATATACAGGCGGCAACGCCCACCACAGTCGATATCGTGGTAGCAATCAAGGTGGGTAACAGGATGGATGCGGGTTCGGCCGATCCCGATGCGGCACGCAAAGCGATGACGCTGGTAGGCAAAAGCTGTACCGACGACGCGTTGAGCACCAGGAACAAGCACATCGCGTCAGTGGCGACGGCGTCCCGGGCCTCTCCGCCCAGCAATCGCATGGCTTTCAGGCCCATGGGGGTGGCGGCATTGCCCAAGCCAAGTATGTTTGCCGTTAGGTTCATGGTGATCGCCTGGCCCGCTTCACCGGCCATGGGCACCCCCGGAAACAGGCGCGAAAGGGGTTTGGCCAGCAAACGTGCAAGGGAGCGGGCCAAGCCGCTGTCTTCAACGATGGCCATGAGCCCACTCCAAAAAGCGAAACCACCCGCCAGGCGGATCGCCAGGGATACTGCGTCCATGGCGGCGCGCAGCATTGTTCCGGGAACTTCTCCGCCCAACCCGCCTGCCATGGCAAAAGCAACGCCGGTTAGGGCCAGGGTAGCCCATGCAAAACTCATCATTATCACGCCTCCGATTTGGCTATTGCAACAGATTATGAATTACCAGGCAGAAAATTGCATTCACCTATTGACTTTTGGTTTTTGATGAGATAAAATAATGTCATAATATGTCGAGAATCGCTATGTCTTATCACAAAATTCAAGGAGGAAAAGAGCTATGAAATCAACGGGAGTCGTAAGACGTGTGGACGAATTGGGCCGTATCGTGGTTCCGATCGAACTTAGGCGCACGATGGACATCAACGTAAAGGACACACTTGAAATTTTTGTTGAGGGCGATCAGATCATCCTCAAGAAGTACCACCCTGCTTGCCTCTTTTGCGAGGATGCGCTAAATGTGATCCAATACAAAGGAAAGATGATCTGTCGTTCCTGCCTGGCGGAGTTACACAACGCGTAACCGCTTTGGGTTCGTAAAAAACGGCGCGCCTTCTATCATAAAGAGGGCGTGCCATTTTTTGCAGAACGAGCCGGATCAAATGTCGAAATTAATTATGAAAAATATTTTCATAATGTTAGATACCGTGACAAAAAGCATTTCCCTTTTGCACGATTTTCCGCTATTTAATCCCATATCTGGAATTCGTATCGGCCATTCGATAGATTGTGAACCGGCGGCCGATGCATTGCACCGGCTCCGCGTGGGTCCGCTCACACAGGATTGCCACAACTTCTTTTGGTGTCATTCCGGCGGCAGGCAACACCGTGCCCTTGATCAGCTCCCTGGCCTCCAAGGCTTCCCACGCCTGTTGTACCACAGCGTCGGTAACGCCTTCTTTTCCAATGTGCAAAATAGGCTCCAGCGTATTGGCTGCCCGTCGCAGCAGCGCCCTATCTTTTCCGGTCATCTCTTTCCCTCCAATCACTCTACAAAATCGAATTCCATGTCAATGATCTCCACGGTATCGCCCTCTTGGGCGCCAGCCTCGCGCAACGCGTCGATCACGCCGGTACGCCGCAGGGTACGGTGAAACCAGTTGAGCGAATCCACATCGCCAAAGTTTACCGAATCCATCAAACGCTCCATGGAGCTCCCCTCCACCACAAAATTGCCGCTGTCCCGCCGGGACACGGTAAAAGGGGCCTGCTCTTCGGCCAACAGGGCCTCCTCCTCTTCGGGGAAGGCTTCCGAAGGAGGCAGCTCCGCAAGTTTGGCCGCCACGCCACGCAGCAATTCCTTAAAGCCCTTGCGCGTTACCGCCGATACCGGGTATACGTCGATATCGGTATCGCCAAGCAGTGCACGCAGCCGCGCCAGATTGGCTTCCGCATCGGGCAACAGGTCCATCTTGTTGGCCGCTACGATCTGGGGCCGGTCCGCCAGGGAACCATACCGGGCAAGCTCATCGTTGATGCGGTCAAAATCCTGCAAGGGGTCCCGGCCTTCGCTGCCCGAAATATCCAGCACATGCACCAGCAGGCGGGTGCGCTCCACATGCCGCAAAAAGGCGTGCCCCAAACCAACGCCGGCATGGGCGCCCTCCACCAAGCCGGGAATATCCGCCATTATAAAGTCAGTCTCGTCTTGCCGCACGATGCCCAGGTTGGGGGTAAGGGTGGTAAAATGATAGTTGGCGATCTTTGGCCTAGCTGATGTGGCCACCGATAGGATGGTGGATTTGCCCACGTTGGGATAACCCACTAGCCCCACATCAGCGATGGATTTTAGCTCCAGCACAAACTCCCGGGGCTCGCACTTTTGGCCGGGCTTGGCAAAGTTGGGCGCTTGACGGACAGCATTGGCAAAGTGGCTGTTGCCCCAGCCCCCGCGCCCGCCGTGCATCAGCACCTTGCGCTGGCCGTGCTCAAACATATCAGCGCACAGCCGCCCGGTAGCAGCATCCCGCACCACGGTGCCCACGGGCACCTTGATGATCAGGGGGGCGCCGCTCTTGCCGTTGCAAAGGCGCGAGGAACCGGCTTGCCCGGCCTCCGCCTCGTACTTGCCGCGGTAACGAAAGTCCAGCAGCGTATGCATGTTGGATTCGGCCAGCAGCACCACATCGCCGCCGCGCCCGCCGTCGCCGCCATCCGGCCCGCCATTTTGCACAAATTTTTCGCGATGAAAAGACACCGCGCCGTTTCCGCCGTTTCCCGCCTTGGCGGTGATGGTGACTTGATCTACGAATAAAGGCATTTTCTTCTCCTTACTCCCCTGATAATCGCCCGTGAATCGCCGCCGCCGCATCCCGCCCCGCGCCCATCGCCAAAATCACGGTGGCTGCGCCCGTCACGGCATCGCCACCTGCATATACGGCGTCTTTGGTGGTCATCCCGTTTTCGTCGATGATCAGGCAGCCCTTGGCATCGGTCTTTAGGCCCTCGGTAACCGAGGCAATCAGCGGATTGGGGCTGCTGCCGATGGCCAGGATCACCTGATCACATACAATCTCCCGGCCCGGTTCCCCCGAGGGTTCGGGCCGCCTGCGCCCCGACGCATCCGGCTCCCCGAGACGCATCGGTGTTACACGCAACCCCCGTACCCAGCCGCCTTGCCCCACAATCTCCTCGGGGGCAGCCAAGGTCTCAAAGGCTACCCCTTCCTCTATCGCGTGGCGAACCTCCTCTTCCCGTGCAGGCATATCTTCTATCGTGCGCCTATACACCACCGTGGCCTGGCCACCTAAGCGCAGTGCGCAACGGGCGGCGTCCATGGCCACATTGCCGCCGCCAATCACCAACACATGCTTGCCCCGTTTTACGGGCGTAAGGCTGTCTTTATGATACGCGCCCATCAGGTTCAGGCGGGTCAGGAACTCATTGGCCGAATACACGCCGTTTAGGTCCTCGCCCGGGATCCCCAAAAACATCGGCAGGCCCGCGCCGCTGCCCACAAAAATCGCCCCGAATCCCTCGACCATCAGCTCTTCGATCAGCACGGTACGCCCCACCACAGCGTTGAGTTCCAACTCTACGCCCAGCTCTTGCAATTGAGCAACCTCGGCAGCCACCAGGGCCTTGGGCAGCCGGAACTCGGGTATGCCGTAGGTAAGCACGCCACCGGGCCGGTGCAGCGCTTCGAATATCGTGACTTCATATCCCAACTGGCGAAGAGCCCCCGCGCAGGTGAGGCCCGCCGGCCCCGCGCCCACCACAGCCACACGCTTGCCATTGCTTGGCTGGGGAACCGGCTTTTCTGTATGATCGTTACCCAGATGCCAATCCGCCACAAAACGCTCCAAATTGCCGATGGCTACCGGTTGCCCGCGCTTGCCCATCACGCAAAGCCGCTCGCATTGGGTTTCTTGAGGGCACACCCGGCCACACACCCCGGGCAAGCTGTTGCTGGAGCCGACAACGGCATAGGCCTTAGCAAAATCCTCATCGGCTACCGCGGCAATAAAGTTGGGGATGTCCACAGCCACCGGGCATCCGCCTACACAGGGTGGCTTTGGGCACCGGAGGCAGCGGCTGGCCTCGGCCACCGCCTGCTTTGCATCGTATCCCAGGGCGACCTCAGAAAAGCATAATGCACGTTGGGCGGCGGGAAGCTCCCCCATCAGCACACGTTTGATCGTATCATTTGCCATGGCAGGGCCCTCCACACGGGTATATTTCGTTTAAGCGCCGCTCCTCGTCTGCAAAACCCTGGAGGCGGCGGATCAACGAGTCAAAGTCCACTTGATGCCCGTCAAAATCCGGGCCGTCCACACAGGCGTACTTGGTTTGGCCGCCCACCTGCACGCGGCAGCAACCGCACATACCGGTGCCGTCCAGCATGATGGGGTTAAGGCTCACGATGGTGCGCAAGCCGTAAGGTTTGGTCATCTGGGCCACGGCCCGCATCATCACCGGCGGGCCGATGGCAATGCACAGGTCGTATGTTTCCCCACCCGCCAGCAGATCACGCAGCACATCGGTCACAAGCCCCTTACGCCCGCTGGAGCCGTCGTCGGTCACCAGGTGCAGGCAGTCGCACAGCTCGCGCAGCTCACGCTCCAATACGATGTAGCCTACATTGCGCGCGCCCTCGATCACATCCACCTTTGCGCCCATGGCATGCAGCGCCGATACTTGAGGATAGAGCACGGGGGTGCCCACGCCGCCGCCCACGCACACCACACGCTTTGCCCCATAAAAGTCCGATGGCAAACCCAGAGGCCCCGTGGCCGATGCCAACGAATCCCCCGCTTCCAGCGCCCCCAACTGCCGCGTGGATACGCCTATCATTTGAAAGATAACAACCACGCTCCCCTTCGTCGGGTGGGCAGAGGCGATGGTGAGGGGCACGCGCTCCCCTTCCTCGGTGGCGCGCAAGACTAAAAACTGCCCCGGCTGATGCTTGCGTGCGATGCGCGGGGCCAGGAATTCCATACGGATCAAGTTAGGGGCCAGGGTTTCTTTGGCGAGCACGGTGTACATAACGGTTCGTCCCTTCGATCCAAGTGGTTTCGTGTTGGTTTCGGGAGATTATACCACAAAAAAGCCGCGCGGGAAACCTTTGGCGCGGATTTCATGCTATTTGTGTTATAATAGGTAAGAAGGCGGTGATAAGGTTGGTTGCCACTGTGCAAAAGCAGTATTTCGGTGAGCGATTGTATTTCTTGAACAAAGCCGTAAAGCAACTGCAAGCCGAAGCAAGCCAAGATGAAAGCAATACCGAGCTGAGAGAAAGAATTCGATTTTTGTATGAACTGAAAACAAAGGTTTTGCTCAAGCTCTTATCCGAAGGAAAAGTATCTGCCTTTGAATTAAAGGTCGATGGTGCCAGTTGGTTTTCATTCCAATATAATAATATGTTCGCGTTTCATATGCCATTTACAAAAGAAATTCGAAAGGCGGTGATAGAGTCGTGGAAAGCCAGACGGAAGCAAAGCTATCAAGAAAAGACCGAATCCGAGGGGACGTGATGGCCCGCCTTGATCTTAATGAAGCCATTGCGCTTTTAGAAGCATATCTAAACGACGAAATCATCATCGATGGAGGGATTAAATCCACGGAGCGAAAGCCCAGACGCAAAAAACGCAAAAAAAGCAAAGGCGCTCCACAAAAGATCAAAGCATCCAAATTGACGGAACTAGATATCCTGTTGGCCAGCATTGATTTGCTTGGAAGGCGCGTCATGAAAAAGTACATGAAGGGTGAGACACCTCATCCCGAGCGTTTGTCATTGATGGTATCCGCATTAAGTATCAAAAAAGGGCTCATTCGATCGGACGCGCTAAAAAATCCTTCAAAAATTACGTTGCGCCAAAACGGATATATTTTTAAGTGCCTTCGTTGGCAGCACGAAATCTTAGGGGAAATTTTGATCCCATTGCCTCCCCCTTCTGTTGATGCCAATTTCAATGGCGAAAAGCAGCCCATTCAGATGAAAAGCATCGACGGACTGAACAAAGCAACGGCACGTTTGCGGATTCTTGACTACTGCCGGGAGCAAGGCATATAAAAGCAAAGTACCCCTCTCCCAAAGGAAAGGGGCACTTTTGTGCTTATATCACCAGGCTCTTACTTCGCGTCCACTTCGGCCATGTACGCGATCAAATCCAGCACCTTACAGGAGTACGCCCACTCGTTGTCGTACCAGGACACCAGCTTCACAAAATTATCGGTGAGGCTGATACCGGCGGTGGCGTCAAAAATCGAGGTGCGGGAATCGTGGATAAAGTCGCTGGACACCACGGCGTCTTCGGTGTAGCCGATGATGCCCTTCCAGCGCGGGGACTCAGAAGCGGCCTTCATCGTCTTTTTGATATCGTCCATGGAGGCGGGCTTGGCCAGCTGCACCGTAAGGTCAACCACCGATACGTTAGCGGTGGGCACACGGAAGGCCATGCCGGTGAGCTTGCCCTTCAGTTCGGGAATCACCACGCCCACAGCCTTGGCTGCGCCGGTGCTGGAGGGAATGATGTTGAAGCCCGCGCCACGGCCGCCGCGCCAATCCTTCTTGGAGGGGCCGTCTACGGTTTTCTGGGTGGCAGTCACGGCGTGCACGGTGGTCATCAGGCCGCTGGTGATGCCATATGTATCGTTGATCACCTTGGCCAAGGGCGCCAAGCAGTTGGTGGTGCAGGAAGCGTTGGATACCACATTCATATCCTTCTTGTACCCGTCGTGGTTTACGCCCATTACAAACATGGGGGTCTCTTTGTCCTTGGCGGGGGCGGTGATGACTACCTTCTTTGCGCCGCCAACAAAGTGCTTGGAAGCCCCGGGCTGGTCGCAGAATACGCCGGTTGCCTCGGCGATGTATTCGGCGCCCGCATCCTTCCAAGCGATCTCTTCGGGATTCATGCAGGCGAATACGCGCACCTTCTCGCCGTTTACAATGAGCGAGTTGCTGGCGTGATCCACCGATATCTCGCCCTTGAACTGGCCATGCACGGTGTCGTAGCGCAGCATGTACACCATGTAGTCCAGATCGATAAACGGATCGTTGATGGCCACTACGTTTACCGAGGAACCTTCCGTCGCGGCGCGGAAAACCAAGCGACCAATGCGTCCAAAGCCATTGATACCTACTTTTACCTTAGCCATGTTGTCTCCTCCATTCGTATTGCGGGTGTTTGAGCGTTACATTTAAGCCCTTGCTATTGTACCCAAAATGCGGTTTTTTTGCAAGCAAAAGAAACAAACGACCGATAAGTTTGTGAATTTTTTCACTTTAACCGCTCAGGATTCAGGCAATGCAGATACTCGGGCACAAACAAGCCGTCTTTTCGGATCAACTCGTTGTCGAAATACATCTCTCCCCCGCCGTATTCTGGGGTTTGGATACACACCATGTCCCAGTGGATAGCCGATTTGTTGCCGTTGTCGCACTCATCGTAACAGCCACCCGGCGTAAAATGAAAAGAACCGGCGATCTTTTCGTCAAACAACGTATCTTTGATGGCGGAGGTGATGTAGGGGTTGACGCCGATGGCAAACTCGCCCGCATACCGCGCGCCCTCGTCGGTATTTAATATGGCATTCAGGCGCTCGGTGTCGTTGGCGGTAGCCTCCACGATCTTGCCGCTTTCAAACACAAGCCGAATATTGTCAAATGTGGTTCCCTGATACAGGCTGGGCGTATTGAATTGCAGCACGCCGTTTACCGAGTCCCGTATTGGCGCGGAAAACACCTCTCCGTCGGGGATGTTGAGCTTGCCGTCGCACTTAATGGTGGGCAGCCCCTTGATGGAAAAGCGCAGATCCGTTCCTTTGCCCACAATGCGCACTTGATCCACGCTGTCCATACGCTCCACCAGGGCGTCCATGGCGGCGCTCATCTTAGCGTAATCCAGGTTGCATACATTAAAGTAATGATCCTCAAAAGCCTCGGTGGACATCCCTGCCTGCTGGGCCATGGCAGGCACCGGATAACGGAGCACAACCCACTTGGTTTTGGGTATGCGGATCAGCGAATGCACCGGGTGATCGTACAGCTTTGCAACCAGCTGCTTTTTCTCCGCAGGCACGTCGGAGGCCTGATACGCGTTGTCGCCGGCGCGCACGCCGATGTAAGCCTGCATCTCTGCCATACGGGCTGCGTGGTACTTCGCCAAACGCTCCACCTGATCCGCCTGGCAATCCATCGCCAGCACACGCTGAATGGCCGGTTCGGTCAACTCCACAAAGGGTGCGCCTCCCGCAGCATACACCTGGGCCACCAACTCTGCGCCAAAATCGCGCAGCCCATCGCCAATCAATTCGATGAGCACCCGCTCACCGGGCTGTACATCGCAGGAATACCGCACCAGGTTGTGGGCCATTTTTTTCATTCTAGGATCCTTCATGCATCTAGACCTCCTCTTGTTTCTCTTTCGAGTTGCTGAATGCTCTTTTCAGGTGCAGGTAATTCTTTCGGCATTGTGCCGCCTAACTCTTTGATCGTTGTGCGTACCTTCACGCCAACATTATTATCATCGCAACCGCGAGAAAATCCTCGCTGCGATGACGGAATGCCGAGCACTATAACTGAGCAACCCTGAAAATACAACGGCCTGTGGATAAAAAAGTGCGCCGACTGTTTTTTATTTCACGATTTATGTATGGTATAATCGGGATAGCAGAAGGCGTAATGCTTTTTACGATTGAGTGAGGTAACAATGGAAAACACATTCGTTGCGAATATTGAGCGTTTTGAAATGCCAGGAGGTTGGTACTATGTTCCTGTACCGATAGAACTAAGCATACCTCTTGAGTACCTTGCAATTCATTTCGGGTTCATTGCGATAACTGCAAAAGTAGGCAATTCAAATTGGCCGACATCGTTATTACCGAAGGGCGACGGAACGCATTTCATTGCCTTACCCGCAAAAGTACGTTCAAAAGAAAAGCTATCGCTTGGCGCAGAGATTGAAATATCCTTTGAAACAAGGACGAGGAAAAAATAAAATACGATTTTCGTTTTGGAACGAATTCTAAAAAGGAGTTAAGGCAAAACCAAACCAATCAGCAGGAGGCGGTTGCGCTAAACGAAAATCCTGCTTCGTAAAAGCGTCCGCAGGACGCGCAGCCACAGAATGAAATTGTGTGTTTGTGAGGGTTTAGGATGCAATCCCAACAAGCACTGCCGAAGGCGGTTTTGCGTTGTGGGTAGCACAAGGCATCGCTTGCCACTACTGTATCCGCGTGAGCGATGCTTTACGGGGCAAGACAGCTTTGTTACAACTGCGCTTCCCACAGCCCATGCAGATTGCAATAGGCATACACAGTAACAGGAACCTCCCCAACACAAAAATCAACGGTAGGTTCTTGCGTATTCGGCAGGGCAACGCGCTGGGTTCTGTCATCGTCCGCTACCACGATCCAAGCGATGTGGTGTGCCTCTGTCATTGGATGGGGGACGCTCCCCACTGAAACAGTCAGCATGTTTCCCTTGCGAACAGCTACAGGTACATGCTTCTCCGCCGCCGCGTCGGTGGTGTTCGGCGCCAGTACCGACATTTCTTCGCCGCAGCAAATTACGGACGGGCCTGCATTGTGTATGAAGCAAACGAGATTCCCGCAATGGGAACATATGCAAAATGTTTTCATGTTACACCTACTTAAACTCTTTTGAGGCTGCATTCATAAGAGAGGAACGGAATGTTATTTTTTTGATCGGCATCTTTTCTTTAAGGAGCGCATGGAAAAGCTCGCAAAGATTCTCGCAGGTAGATACTTTCTTGGTAACAACGATTCTGTACTCCGGGTATGACCAAGCCAAATCGTGATCGATCTTTTTCAGGGGAACGCAATGCTCGGGGTCGTTGACTATGCCTTCCTTTTTGTACACGGCAAGAACGGCGTCGAGAAGCGGATCGCCTTCTTGGAACAAGGTTGCGTGGTGAAAGTGGTCGCAAACCTCCCAAGCTTTTTTGAACCCATCTTTACATGCGTGGGCAAAGCCCGTTACCGGGTCTACGGTGTCTTCAAGTTCGATTGTCAAAAGACCTGAGTGCCCGTGAAGGTGTTTTGCTTCTCTCGGCCAATTCATAAACCTGTGCGCGTACTGGAAATCAAGGTTAACGATGGATGTGTATTTGTCGTTTGGCACGGTGGTATCCTCCTTCGGTTTTTTTATTTTTATTATATTTCGTCTGCGTTTATTTTTCAAGATGGTCCACCAACTTTATCCCAATGCCACGTCCAGTATCATCATTAGCAAAAATCCTGCCATGACACTCAATGTCCCCACATGGGAATGTTCACCCAGTTGCGCTTCGGGGATCAGTTCTTCTATTACGACATAAATCATTGCGCCTGCCGCGAAGGACAAAAGCCACGGCATCACTGGCGCGATCCACATTGCCAGCAGTACGGCAATAACGGCGAAGAAAGGCTCCACAGCTCCGGTCAAACATGCCAATCCAAAGGCTTTACGGGATGAAACGCCCTCCTGTAGCAATGGAAGCGAAATGGCCGCGCCTTCCGGGAAGTTCTGTATGCCAATGCCAAGCGCCAAAGCAATAGCTGGCATGTACATGGTTGAATCGCCGCCGCGCTGGGCGGCTAAAGCAAAAGCAAGCCCAATTGCCATGCCTTCGGGTATGTTATGCAGCGTTACAGCAAAAATCAGAAGGGTATTACGCTTTGACTTGGATTCCAGCCCTTCCTTTACATTTGACATAGGATGGATGTGCGGAATAAGGCGATCCAGTCCCAGCAGAAAAAGAACGCCAAGAACAAAACCGCACGCTGCGGGGATCCACCCAATCAATCCCTGCGATTCCGCTTCTTCAATAGCGGGGATCAACAAACTCCAAACGGATGCCGCTATCATTACCCCTGCCGCAAACCCGAGGAAAATCTGCTGATATTTACCCGGCGAAGTCCTGCGGAAGAGAAATACCGTTGCGGCGCCCAAACAAGTCATAAGGAAAACAAATCCGATTCCGCCGCCTATGATCACAAATGATTGCATGGTATCCCCCCATAATCTTCTTAGCTCGTAGCCGAGTTGTACAACCGATATCCACCGCTGAGATTGTATGCATCAAACCCATTTTGCGAGAGAATCCTCGCGGCTATGTAACTTCGCATACCGCTATGGCAATGAACATAGACAGGCTTTGAACTGTCCAACTCACCAATACGTCCGCGCAAGCTGTCCAAGGGTATGTTCTCAAAGCCCTTTATGCGGCCCCACATGAACTCCTGCGGGCTTCGCACATCCAATAATGTCACACTGCCATCGCGGGGCAGAGCGTCCACATCGTGCCAATGAATCTGTTTCACTTTGCCGGTCAGCAGATTTTCGATAACAAAGCCCGCCATATTCACCGGGTCTTTGGCCGAGGAATACGGCGGCGCATAGCACAGTTCCAACCGGGTGAGGTCAAACGCGGTCATTCCGGCGCGGATGGCGGTGGCCAGCACATCGCAACGCTTGTCCACTCCGTAAAAGCCAACCATCTGTGCCCCTAAAATTCTGCCTGTCTCTTTTTCAAAAATAACCTTTGTGGAGGTTGACTGAGCGCCGGGATAATACCCGGCGTGTCCGGGAAGCCAGACAAATACTTTGTCGTAGTTTAGGTTCAAGCGTTTGGCGGTTTTTTCGTTTATGCCCGTCGTTGCGACAGTCATATCGAATACCTTCAGGATAGCCGAGCCTTGCGTCCCGATATAGCGGCTGTCCAGTCCACAGATATGGTCGGCGGCTATACGCCCCTGCTTATTGGCGGGACCGGCAAGCGGGATCATAGATTTTTGTCTTGTTATCAAATCGGTCACTTCCACCACATCGCCCACGGCGTAAACGTGCTCATTCGATGTGCGCATATGCTCGTCCACAACGACGCCGCCTCGTTCGCCAGTGGCAAGACCGGCGTCTTTTGCCAGTTTATTCTCCGGGCGTACACCCACGGCCACGATCACCAAATCGGCGCGGATTGCACGGTCGGCCAATCGAAGAGTCAAGCCGCCCGCATCCTCCGTGATTGCCTGAACGCCGTTGTTCAGATACAGCGAAACGCCGGATTGTTCCAAATAGTGATGAACATCGCAGGCCATGTCTATATCTAGCGGGGCGATGACTTGGTTGGACATTTCTACGATACTCACATCCAGCCCCGCGTCCTTCAAGTTCTCGGCCATCTCCACACCGATATAGCCGCCGCCCACCACAACCGCGCTTTGAGGCGATTTTTCCTGGATATATGCCTTGATATGATCGGTGTCGGCCACATTGCGCAAAGTAAATACGCGGGATAAATCCACGCCGGTCAGGGGCGGCTTGATCGGCCCCGCGCCGGGGGCGAGAATCAGCTTGTCGTAGGGTTCGGCATACGTTTCACCCTTGGCCAAATCCTTCACCGTGACTGTTTTGGCAGCCGGGTCAACGGAAAGGACTTCGCTTAACGCCCGCACATCAACATTGAAATGCCGGTAAAAGCTTTCCGGCGTTTGCAGGAGCAATTCGTTCCTGTCCGCAATCGCGCCGCCTATGTAGTAAGGCAGCCCGCAGTTGGCAAAGGAGATGTGTTCGCCCCGCTCAAACATTACGATTTTCGCATGCTCATCCAAGCGCCGCAACCTTGCCGCAGCCGAAGCGCCACCGGCAACACCACCGACAATGATAATCTTGCTCATACAAATACTCCCTTAACAGATGATTGGCTGACCGCATCATACGGCGAATCAATTATGCAAACTCATCACAATAATATCGCTTCAACACGGCAATCACTTCTTCTACTCTGTGATCGGCTATCGAATACGTCACATGCATTCCGTGTTTTTCCGATTCAAGGATTCCCGCTGTTTTCAACAGGATCAAGTGCTGCGACAGCGCCGATTGCGTGATCTTCGGCACATATTTCCCAATCTGGCTCACCGTCTTTGCGCCCTGTATCAGAGCGCACAGGATCAATAGGCGATTCTCATTGGCCAATATCCTCAACAGTTCCGCCAGCTTCTTGGCTTTCTCTTCCATTGTGTTTCACTCCCTTTCTGTGCTTGAGCTTGCAAATGCCCTGTGTCATGGTTCCCATGGGGCAGTACACGCACCATGAGCGGGGCTTCAGGAAAACCATTGTAACAAGGCCCAACAGGGTTGAGGTAAGCATAACGCCGTAAAACCCAAAGGCAAACTGCGCCGCCCATGGGCTGACCATATCCACTTGCGCCCACTGCCACGGAAGCTTGAACACCCACAAAAGGGTAACAGTTTGTTGCAGTGACGCTCCTGCGAATACTTGAACCGTAGCATAAATCATCAACCCAAACATGGTCATAAAAAAGGCGAGGAACCCGTAACGGAACCCAACCGAACACAAAAAGCGCGGAGGGGTTTTCTTCAACGAGAGTTTCAGTTTGCTGCCCAGCAACTCAAATAATTGCCCTCTGTCACAATAGGTATTGCAGTATGATTTGTTTCCGCCGATCACGGCGATAAGCAGCGGTGTACAAAAAAAGATTAACCCAAGCCAGGCAAACAGGATATTGAAAAACCCAAGCCCTATGTAAACCGGGGATGCAATCCATAGGTACTCATACCAACGCTTCTTCATGCCGTTTCACCTCCATGATTGTGATAACTCCCGCTGGGCAGGCTTTTGCGCATTTGCCGCAACCCACACACTTCCTTCCGTCTACAACGGCATTTATCCCCTTATGAATCGTGATGATTCGCAAGGGACAGGTTTTGGCGCAGACGCCGCAGGCGACACATTCATGACCAATACGGGCAAACTTTTTTGCTGATGACATGATAACCTCCAAAACAAAAGTATATTATACTATTCTAATATATCATACAGATAAATATCTGTCAAGGCAATGCAGAAATTTTTAGCTATATACAAGCGCCGTCAGCCAACTCAAAGGCCAACGGCGCAAACTTCGCCTTTATTGAGCACTTAATAGTTGATTGCACGCAACTCAAAATATGCCTGTGGATGGACACACACAGGGCATTTCTCCGGCGCGTTTTCGCTTTCTACGATGTGTCCGCAGTTGCGGCAAATCCAGACGGATTTTTGCTTTTGAGCAAAAACAGTACCGCCTTCAATGTTTTTAAGCAGTTTAAGGTAGCGCTCTTCATGCTCTTTCTCAATAGTGCCAACCGAATCAAACAGGAATGCGATGTCGTTGAACCCTTCCTCGCGGGCATCGGCCGCCATACGTTTGTACATGTCAACCCACTCTTCGTGTTCACCGGCAGCGGCAGCCTTAAGGTTTTCGGCGGTATCAGGTATTTCACCGCCACAGAGCAGCTTGAACCAAATCTTTGCATGCTCCTTTTCGTTTCCAGCAGTTTCCTCGAAGATGGCAGCAATCTGCTCATAGCCGTCTTTTTTCGCTTTGGATGCAAAGTAGGTATACTTGTTGCGCGCCTGGCTTTCGCCAGCAAAAGCCTCCATCAGGTTTTTCTCGGTCTTGGTTCCTTTCAGATTTGCCATCTTTGCCTCTCCTTTGGTTGTTGTTTGTAGTTGAGTGAGCAATAATGCCACCGCGTCTTTCGGAAAATCCGGTGCGGCATTATCAGACATAGCTTCTAGCAGTTTACGTACCTCATCGCTTTGCGGGAGCATGTAGCGCGATTCTCGCAGAATATCCTCCGCCATGCGGAGATTAGATTTTGCGATTGCTTCTGCAAACTGTCTTGTCACAGCGCTGTTTGAAGATGCAGCGACAGCAGTGGCGATCTGCTCCTGTTGTACCTTGCTAAGCCCCAATACGCGCTGTGCTGAAGCAACTGCATCTGTTTTGGGCTGTTGAGGTGGATATGTGTCAGGAATCATCGAAATAGCGCTGGACGGGCAGGCGTACACACACGCCATGCAGTTCGTACATTTGGTCACATCGATTATGCTATTCTCCGTGTTCGTCGCGCCGGTGGGGCAGACGTAGAGGCACATACAATCCTTCCCGCAAAGGCGGACATTTCTATATGCTGGCATAGCATTATCTCCTTTCCACTTCGATGATCTTGAAACTAGGAACCTTACACACAGGGCATATCTCCGGTAGCGCATCGCCTATGTAGATAAATCCACAGATGTCGCAAACCCATATCCTCGTGTTCTCCAGCATGGCGTCGCCTTCTCTGCGGAAGCGCTCAAGCAGCGATTTGAGCATCATGCTAACCTTTTCGCTCCATACAAGCGAGCGCAGCGCACCTCTGTCCGTATGGGCCTTTGCGACCGCGTTAGCCGAAACAAATCCGTTGGCCATGTCATCTTCCAATATTCTGGCAGCGTCGTCAAGTGTCTTGCCTTTTTCGGTCGCTGCCTTTGTTTTGAAGTAATCCGACAGTTGATTGAATGCGTCCATTTCAGCAGTAAGACGCTGCTTTTCGCACCCCTTGGCTAGGCTGGAGCATATCGCCGAAATTTCGCCAGGGGATAGTTCCTTGAGGTCTTTAATATACTCATCATTTGTATTGGCCGGTGATGGTGCTGGAGCCACCAGGGTTTCCTCGTCAGGCTCGAATACTGATTTGGGCGCTCCGCAAACAGGACAGACAAAGCTATCCGGGATGTCTTCCCACTTCGTTCCGGGCGCTATGCCCTTTGACGGGGCGCCCACGGATTCGTCGTAGACATATCCGCAGATGGAGCACTTGTATTTGCGCATCCCGTAACCTCCCATTGTATTTATTTGTTGATGCTGCATTCAATAAAGGATTATAGGACAAAAGCTTTCTCATGTCAAAAGAAATCTTGTGACAGCCGTGACTTGTGGCGGCTTCTACAAGCTGTTTATTGTGCTTTCGCATTTCTTCGCGAAATCCCAAAGGATCACTATTTTGAACGATGAGATAGCAGACATATCGCGAGAGTTTAAAGCTATGAAAAGAGCGCTTTACCCCAGAGCCTATTGCGACCATCTCGGTGACTTTGCCGTAATGGTCAGAGATTTTTTTGCCCGCTGTTTTGGCAGGACTGCATAGATTTTATATACATGCTCTATGCTCCCTCTGATATCATATGTTCTTCATGGGCTTCTTGCTTTTTGCGCCTTTTCCAAGCCCCCAAGCCCCACTTGGCAATAGGCTGCTCAAACCCATAAGTCAGCACAAGAGACAGAACCAGCGGGAACCCAAAGGCGCATAGGGTAAACAGCCATTGCCAGGGCCGTTCGCCAGTTTCGTTGGGATGGACCGAAACCGAGGGAGGAAAACCCCAGGCGCCGCGCAAATTCGCGGCAATAAATTGGTGCCAAATGTAGTATTGATACGAAAGGATCGCCATCAACCGCATCACCCTGTTGGAAAAAAAGAAACGGAATGCTAAGCTGGCGTTTGCGGCCGCCAGCACAAAAACACTTACGTACACACTGAATTGAAAGCGGTACCTGGCTTGAAAAATACGAATGCCTTCATGCCAACCGATCCTCATTTGCTCCGCATAGATGCCTGAGGAACTGTGCATCTTGGCCTGCTGCCAGATCAAAAATAGCATGGCAAACGCCAGCGCCGTGCCGCCCAGACGCGTCCAGCGGGTATGTTTTACCGTGCGGGCCAAATGCACATAACACAAGGCGGCCAGCATGCCATTGGCGTACACATCCAAAAAGGTAGGCAACTGATTCACCCACATATTGGTATCGACTTGCGGGCGCACAACCAGATCACGGAACGCAAAACCTGCCGCCACCATCACAAACCATGTCACCAAGGGCTGCTTTGAAAACATGCGGGCAATCAGCGGAAAAATCAAATAAAACTGCACCTCAATGGCCAATGTCCACAGCACCACGTTCAGCTCGGTGGCCACATAAGTATCAAAAAAGAACACATGGGTGAAGGTTAGGTGAGTCCAAAGGTCTTTCCATAACCGGGCATCCATCACAAAATCCCGGCGGGGCAGAGCAAAACCCAACAACATAATGGCGATGCACAGCCAATAGGAAGGCAAAATGCGCAGGGCGCGCTTTAGGTAAAACTCTTTGATGTTGGGCTGCGGGCCTCCTTCTGCCATGCGCCGGGCATAGGGCAGAAACAGCAAAAAGCCGCTGATCAGCAGCATCACATCCACCATGATGTAGCCGCTGCGCACCAGGGGTTCGAAGTTGATGTTGATGGTTTGACCCAGCACATTCACTTGGGCAAAAGGCCGCAGCCAGGATTGCTGCCATATATGAAACCAGGCCACAATAAAGACGGCCAAGGCGCGCACGCCATCCAATACGTCCACATGGCGGATGTTCACCTCGCGCTGGGCCCGGGCTTGGTAGTTTTGAATCAGTTTCTTCATTTCGTCTCCTTTAAATAGCGCAGCACCCCGGTAGCCACTACACCGGTGGCCACGCCAGTAATAGCGCCTGCCACAAGCAACGCGGGCAAGTAGCTTGCCAACAGCGTGCTGCGCAGGATGAGCATCGCCAGCAAAA
>Ga0123356_10001114_pt1 | contig 29772 bp, 22 predicted proteins | sample TergutEmb28metaG_2_FD_92546 | JGI IMG/M metagenome (GOLD analysis project Ga0123356, IMG submission 92546) | Embiratermes neotenicus P3 segment gut microbial communities from Petit-Saut dam, French Guiana - Emb289 P3 | ecosystem: Host-associated > Arthropoda: Insects > Digestive system > Gut ...
AGCGGCGGTTTTACGGTAACCCCGCCGAAAGAGGGGGATCCCGGACCGGTGCGAGCCGTGAATGGGTATCACTTCGCCTATGCGGACAACACGCCGTTTTATCCCATGGGCACGACGTGCTACGCCTGGACGCATCAGCCGCCGAGGCTTCAGGAGCAGACGCTTGAAGAGCTGAAAAAGGGATATTTCAACAAGATCCGTTTTTGCGTGTTCCCCAAGCATTATGTGTATAACTTAAAAGAGCCGCAGACTTATCCCTATGAAGGAACTGCTATGGACAGCTCTAAGCTCACACCGGAAAATTTCAATGATTACAACGACAACCACGGGGAAAACAATTGGGATTTCATGCGGTTCAACCCCGAGCACTTCCGCCGTTTCGAAAATCGCATCGCGGACCTGGCAGAACTCGGAATCGAGGCGGATATCATCGTCATGCACCCTTACGACCGCTGGGGGTTTTCGAACATGGGCGAAAAAAACGACGACCTGTACTGGAAGTATATCGTCGCCCGGTTCGCCGCTTTTTCGAATGTATGGTGGAGTTTTGCCAATGAATTTGATTTGATGCCGCACAAAACAATCGCCGACTGGGAACGCTACGCGGAAATCCTTTGTGAAAGCGACCCGTATAACCATTTGCGCTCGATCCACAACGGGGCCGTATTATACGACCACACCAAGCCGTGGGTCACACATTGCAGCCTCCAGAGGCATGACGTCGAAAGGATAACCGAATGGCGCGACCAATACAAAAAGCCGGCGGTGATCGACGAAATGGGTTATGAGGGAAATATTCCCCACGGCTGGGGCAATCTCACGGCTGTCGAACTTGTGCGGCGTTTCTGGGAAGTCGCGGTCCGCGGCGGCTACAACGGACACGGCGAGACTTATTTACACCCCGACGATATACTCTGGTGGAGCCACGGCGGCAAACTGCACGGCGAAAGCCCGGAAAGAATCAGGTTTTTGTTGGATATCCTAAAACAAACTCCGGGTCACGGACTAAAACAATACCGCCCCGAAGACGAAAGCTTCACGCGGATATTTTCCGGCGGGGGCACGGTCGCCATCCCAGAACAACCGATGCCGGAGGGCAGTTATTATCTGGTATATTTCGGAAACGAGCGCCCGGATTTTTTCGAATGCAATCTTGACGACTCGGCAGACTGCGAAGTCGAGGTAATAGACACATGGGATATGACGATAACAAACGCCGGCGTAATGCGCGACAAAATACGCGTGGAGCTGCCGGGAAAAGAGTATATGGCAGTACGGATCCGCAAAGCATAAAATATAATATAAAGCGGGTTAAACGGTATATAATGAGTGATTATCTGTAGCGCAGTAATAATTATAGACGAGGGGGAAACCAATGTGGGAAAGAGGATATATAAAATAGAAAACCCGGTTTATTTAAAAAAAGATGAAATAGATAAAAAATACTGGGATAAACAAGTATTAATGACAAATATAAAAATGGTCCCGGATTTTAGCAGCATGGATGGCGGTATTGTTAGATATTATGCGATAGACGCAAAAGACGAGTTATATAAAAAACTGGCAGATTTAAGAAAAAAAGAAGGCGTTGACGCCATTGACTGTTGCGGTATTGAATATATAGGGCCTATATACTTGAATTTGTGGGCTGCAGGTGGTGGCAATTTTTGATAACAATAAAAGCTTCGTATAACTATATTCTGAGAATTAATACCCTTATTGAAACAAAAACGTCGCCTACACCGCAATGGCTTGAAATGGTTTACGATACGGGAGCAGGGACAACGACAATTTCAAGACAAATTGCTTTAGACGCAGGTTATAAAATACAACATATTATTTTCGGTGATGATAATGAATAACACTCAAACGAAATCAAAACAACGAATAGCAGACCACGGCGAAGTGTTCACGGCGGAGCGCGAAGTCAACGCCATGCTCGACCTCGTAAAACAGGAAACCGAGCGTATTGACAGCCGCTTTCTTGAACCCGCTTGCGGTGATGGAAACTTTCTCGCGGAAATACTACGCCGGAAACTCACTATTGTAAAATCACGTTACGGCAAGCACGCCGCCGATTATGAGCGATACGCCGTCACAGCGGTTACGAGCATATACGGAGTTGAATTATTATCCGATAATGTAGACGAGTGCCGAAAGCGTATGTTTGTAATTTTCGATAAAGCGTATACGGCGGTTTGCAAGAAAGAAGCGAACGATGAAACCCGCGAATCGGTACGCCATATCTTGCGGCACAACATACTCTGCGGCGATGCGCTGACGATGAAGAAAACCGACGGCGAACCGATTATTTTCGCCGAATGGTCGGCGGTGAACGGCTCATTACTAAAACGGCGGGATTATCGGTTGGACGAATTATTGGACGGACACAACGAGCAAATGACTTTGGACATGACCGGGTGGGAGTACGACCGAGAGGTAGACGCATATATTCCGCTTCCGATTAAGGAGTTCCCGCCGATCCATTACAGGAGGGTAACAGAGCATGAATGATTTTTACGCGAATACATACAACCCCGATGTGCTGTCATGCCTCGCTAACCTATCAAATGACGAGGTGTTCACGCCGCCGGACATCGTGAATAAAATGCTTGATATGCTCCCGCAGGAGCTGTTCATCGATAAGAACGCGACGTTCCTTGACCCCGCTTGTAAATCCGGCGTGTTCCTGCGCGAGATAGCCAAGCGGTTGCTTGTCGGGCTTGAACGGGAAATACCCGATTTACAGGAACGCATTAACCATATATTCCGTAAACAGCTTTACGGGATTGCGATTACCGAAATGACCTCGCTGTTGTCGCGTCGGAGCGTGTACTGTTCCAAGTTCCCGAACGGCAAGTTTTCAATCGTCAAGTTCGACGACGCCGAGGGCAATATCCGATTCAAAAAAATTAAGCACGTTTGGCGCGGTGAAAGGTGTGCTTTCTGCGGAGCGTCCAAACTACAATCTGAACATAATCGTGACGATACAATGGAATCATATGCTTATGAGTTCATTCACACTACAAAACCAGAGGAGATATTTGGCATGAAGTTCGATGTTATTATAAGCAATCCACCATACCAATTAAGCGATGGCGGTCATGGCATAAGCGCAATGCCAATATATGATAAATTTATTACACAAGCGAAAAAGCTAAATCCGCGATATATTTCTATGATAACTCCTGCTCGTTGGTATGCTGGCGGGAAAGGTCTTGATAGTTTTAGAGAAGCTATGTTGAAAGATAATAGAATAAGGGTTATACATGACTACCCACAAGCCTTTGATTGTTTCCCCGGTGTGCAAATCAAAGGTGGGGTTTGCTATTTTCTTTGGGAAAGAAACAATCGTGGCGACTGTACCGTGGTTACTCATAAAGGCGATGAAATAAGTCCGCCTGTAACACGTTCATTGTTAGAATCTGGGTGTGATACGTTTATTCGTTATAACGAAGCAATAAGCATTTTACATAAAGTTAAAAAATTCAATGAACCATCAATGGAAGCGTTAGTTAGTTCAAGACAACCATTTGGGCTACCTACAACATTTCATGGGCATAAAACAAAAAAAGATGGCGATATACTAATTTACGAAAACGAGGGTATATCATACACATCACGTTCGTCAATTACAAAAAATGCTGATGTAGTGGATAAATACAAAGTTATTATACCAAGGTCTGGGAGTGGCAGCGATGCGTTTCCTCACCCGATATTAGGAAAGCCATTTGTGGGTGCGCCGCTAACAGCAAGTAGTGAAACTTATGTGTTCATAGGACCTTTCTTTGACGAAAAGGAATGTGAAAACGTAATATCATACGTTTCCACACGTTTTATGCGTTTTTTGGCCATGCTGAAAAAAGTTACTCAAAGCACTACGCGGAGCATATATACGCTTGTACCGGTACAAGACTTTTCTGAATCATGGACTGACGAAAAATTATACACCAAATATGGCATTACCGAAGATGAAATCGCTTTCATCGAAAGCATGATACGCCCGATGGAGTTGAACGGCGGGGGTGGCGATATTGATGTGGAGGACGATGATGAATAATTTACAACCGACATACAGGCGACAACGCTTCCTTTTAGACTTTATACGCCAGCTTGAAAACGGCGTGACGAATACCGAATTACAAAAACTTGTGTTCATGCACACCATGAAAAACAAAACCGATTTATACGAGTTTATCCCGTATAAATTCGGCGCATATTCGTTTCAGCTTGCGGAGGATTTAGATATTCTTAATAAAGATGAATATTTGGTTCTCGGAGAAACGCGAGTTAAGGCGGCGGGTGAATATTCACAGACGAATTTGTTTAATATTGAAACCGAGCGTGGAAATGACCTTATCCGTAAAGCATACCGTGAATATCCGTACTACACGATAAACAGCGAAACGATAAACAATCTTTTTTACGGCACAGAAGCGGAGCAGTTTAATAGCGTGAAACAAAAATACATTCAATCCGAACAATCCCTGTTCACAATAGGTTACGAAGGAAAAAGTATCGAAGCGTTTATAAATTCGCTAATCGTAAACGGCGTAAACTTATTATGCGATGTGCGTAAAAACCCGTTAAGCCGAAAATTCGGCTTTTCAAAAGGCAAACTCGAACACATAACGGACACCGTCGGAATTAAATATGTCCATATCCCCGACCTCGGAATTGAATCCGACAAACGGAATTCGCTTGAAACAGCCGAAGATTATCATACGCTTTTTAATGAATATGCGGAAACGCTTCCGACTCTTGAACGGTATCTTGAACAGATATATTCGTTGTTGAAATCCAACAACCGAATTGCTTTGATGTGTTATGAAAAAGACGCCGTGATGTGCCATCGGCACGTTATCAGGGATTACATTACAAACGCGCATGAGGTAAGGAGCGAGGATTTATGATGGCTGACAAGAAAAGGGTCTACATTGTTGTCAAAACCTATCCGACCATTTCAAAAGAATATTCAGAGCTTGTTTGTACAGCGGGTGTTCTTGAAGATGGCTCGTGGATACGGCTGTATCCCGTTCCGTTCAGGAAACTCGCTGACTACCAAAAGTATCCGAAATATTCATGGATTGAAGTCGAAGTGACCCGTAACACATCGGATTTTCGACCCGAATCGTATCGTCCGACATTGACTACTATATCCGTAGACGATAAACCTAAAAAAGCCGATTGGAATGAGCGACGTAGGATCGTGTTCAACAACAAGACGATATATACGAACCTGCAAGAATTGATTGACAAAGCAAAAGCGGACGGTACTTCTCTTGCTGTGTTCAAACCCACAAAAATTCATGATTTGGTCATCGAAGAAATTGACCGTAATTGGGATGCGGAAAAATTGGCGATATTAAAAGGTTTGTCGCAACAACTTAATTTTTTCCAGTCGGCAGAAGAAATTGAAGCAGAATATAAAGTGGTTCCGAAAGTTCCTTACAAATTTTCATACAAGTTTGAAGACGATTGTGGCAAACAATCCACGCTGATGATTGAGGATTGGGAAATCGGAATGCTGTATTTTAATTGTTTGAAGGATGCCGACGGTAATGAAAATGTGGCACTGGAAAAAGTACGGCAAAAATATTTGGATGATTTTATAAAAAAGGATTTGCATTTTTTCCTCGGCACGACAAAGCAATTCCACAATGTCGCACCCAATCCATTTATTATCATCGGCGTATTTTATCCGCCTATGCCGACGCAAGAACAGCAAATGAATTTATTGGATATGATATAAGCCGGAAATATGGAGGATAATTAATGATGGATAAGGAGTTCTTCCCGCTTCGACCTGAAACGCAACCGATGATATACGCCTACGAGGACAGCAACCTCGAATACAAGGGGTTGTTGAAAATCGGCTATACCACAATCGGCGTTGAGCAACGCGTCGCACAGCAATACCCCACGAAGCGCCCGGACGGGAAAGTTCCTTACCGTATCGTTTTCGCGGAATCCGCTATGTATGACGACGGCGGCAATTTCAACGACCATGACATTCACCGCGCTCTTGTAAAACGTGGCTTCCCGAAACTGGATAGCGAATGGTTCCGCTGTACGTTTAGCGAATTGAAAGCCGCATATATCGCGGTCAGCAAGCGCGAGGAAAACATCGAGAACCGCACCCGCGCGTTCGTCATGCGCCCGGAGCAGGAGGAAGCGGTCAGCAAGACGATTGAATACTTCAAGTCAGCCGCCAAAGAACGCGGAAATCGTTCGGCTAAATTTCTGTGGAACGCTAAAATGCGTTTCGGCAAAACCTTTGCGTCCTATCAGCTTGCGAAGCACATGGGATTATCGAAAATATTGATTTTAACCTTTAAGCCCGCCGTCCAAAGCGCGTGGGAGGAGGATTTGCTCACCCATATCGATTTTGAAGGTTGGCAATTCATCAGCCGCTCGTCAGGATTGACATGGGACGCCGTTGATAAATCGAAACCCGTCGTTTGCTTCGGCTCATTTCAAGACTACCTCGGCACGAACGAAACGGGCGGCATAAAGTCAAGGAACGAATGGGTACACACCACGAATTGGGATTTGGTTATCTTCGATGAGTACCATTTCGGCGCGTGGCGTGAGAACGCCAAAAAGTTATTTGAATCCGGGGACGAGGACGATTACGAAGCTCTTGACCTTGAAAAATACGCGAAAGACGAGGAAGGCAACGCCATCAATGAAACGTGGCTGCCTATCACAACGCCGCGCTATTTATATTTATCGGGTACGCCGTTCCGGGCGATAAACTCCGGCGAGTTTATCGAGGATCAGATTTACAACTGGACGTACTCGGACGAGCAAAGGGCAAAAGATAACTGGACGGAGCCGCCCGACAATCCCTACGCCGCATTGCCGCGCATAGTGATGATGACATATAAAATCCCGGACAGCATACGGCAGATTGCCATGCAGGGCGAATTTGACGAGTTCGACCTCAACGTGTTCTTTTCCGCGGAGGGCAGGAACGATGCCGCAAAATTCAAGTATGAGGATTACGTCCAAAAATGGCTCGACTTAATACGCGGCGCATACCTCGGCACGTCAACCGACGATTTGAAGCTCGGCGCGAGGAAGCCGGAAATGCCGTACTCGAACAGCCGCCTGCTTTCTATCCTTTCGCACACGATATGGTTTTTACCTAACGTGGCTTCATGTTTCGCAATGCGAAACCTATTGAAAGAACGGCACAACAATTTCTTCAATGATTATGAAATAAACGTCTGCGCCGGAAGCGACGCGGGTATTGGCGTTGACGCGCTTGCGCCAGTCCAGAAGTCAATGCGCGATCCATTGACATCAAAGACAATAACGCTGACGTGCGGCAAGCTGACAACGGGCGTAACTGTCAAGCCGTGGACGGGTATATTCATGCTCCGCAACCTTTCAAGTCCCGAAACGTACTTCCAAGCCGCTTTCCGGGTACAAAGTCCGTGGGAAGTGGATATAGGCGCGGGCAAACGCGAGATAATGAAGCGCGAGTGTTACATATTCGATTTTGCCCTCGACCGCGCGCTCAAACAAATATCCGAATATAGTTGCAGGCTTGATGTAAACGAGGGCAACCCGGAAAAGAAAGTCGCGGAGTTTATCAATTTCCTGCCCGTTATCGCGTATGACGGCAGTACCATGAAGCAAATAAACGCAAGCGATGTATTGGATATTGCTATGGCAGGAACGTCCGCGACGCTCCTTGCCAAGCGGTGGGAAAGCGCGTTGCTCGTTAATGTCGATAATGAAACCCTTGCCCGCCTCATGGCGAACGAGGACGCTATGCGTGCGCTTATGAATATTGAGGGCTTCCGCAGTTTGAACAGCGACATTGAAACGATAATAAATTTGTCCGATAAAGTGAAGAAAGCGAAAACGACAGGCGAAAAACCGACCCCGAAAGAAAAGAAAGAGCTTACCGAGGAAGAAAAAGAGTATAAATCCAAACGGAAGATGATACAGGAGAAGTTAATCAAGTTCGCTACCCGTGTTCCCGTTTTTATGTATTTGACGGATTTCCGCGAATACAGCTTGAAAGACGTTATTACACAGCTTGAACCCGGTTTATTCAAGCGGGTTACGGGTTTGGACGTTAAAGACTTCGAGCTTCTTGTTTCGCTCGGCGTGTTCAACGGCGGCTTGATGAATGACGCGGTTTACAAATTCAAGCGGTATGAGGATTCAAGCCTATCCTATACCGGCATAGATAAACACGAGGGCGAAGCCGTCGGCGGATATGATACCGTTCTTACTCGCGAGGAATACGACCGCCTTTTCGGTTCGCAGCAAATATCCATATCCGAAGTTAGACAGGCATTTGACGATATACCGGAAATAGAAATAGCCGACAACGATATTTCCGACGATGATGATGTAGATGATGTAGAGGATATTCCGATTGAAAAGGAAAAGCCAGCACCTAAAACACGGAATGAACCCGTGATTACGAAAGCTGCGCCGTCGGTGCAGATTGCGCAACCTAAACCGCTCCCAAGCGTAAGCACGCCTCCACTGCCGCCGAAACCAAAAATGGATTTATCCGGCGTAAAGGTCGGCGCTCATTTGAAACACAAGACATTTGGCGACGGAATCGTGCGAATGTTTGAAAGTGGGTTAGTTGTCGTATCATTTGGAACGGCCGAAAAGAAGTTCCAATTCCCGCAAGCGTTTGAAGGCGGTTTTTTACAAATATACGATGAAACATAAGACATTATCGAATTCGGGTCAAAATGTACCTGATTTTTCCTGCGAAACACGGTCGCCATCCCCGAAAACCGATGTCGGAGTAATGCGCAACAAAATGCGTGTGGAGCTGCCCGGAAAAGAGTATATGACAGTACGCGTTTTTTCAGCTTACAAATTTACCAATTGACCGATTCGTAGTAGTTACCGCGAAATTTTTTCTGTCGCTATAGTAATCATATTGAAAAATTCTTTGACTTCATCGACAGTCATTCCATTTTCTAACGGCATTATGACGCCATTGTCCCCTAATGTTTTTTGAATTTGGTCTATATGCGAATTAAAATGGTCAATCGGAATATAAGACTTAGTGTTGATGGCTTCTCCATCAAAATTTATCTTTCCGTCAATGAACATAAAAAATTCGGCATTGCCTTCATCGTCCAATACAGGGGCATAGTGCAGAGTATAGGAATTGGAATCAACGTCATACATATTCGTCCATAGAACTGAAATCATAATCATATCGCCGGTTTTTATTCGATTTATAGATTGTATCGGAATATATATCGATGTTACGGTATCAAACGGCGGGGGATTATTTATACCTGTGCCGTCCCCCCCGTCGCTGTCAGGGTAAAGACTATGTCCGGAACCATATATAAATAAAACGGAGCAATTGATTTTTACGCTGTCGAGCCATTCGGGGTGACGTCTGTGCCAAAGATAAATTATTTCATCGGTAATCTCATTTATTTTTATAATTGCATACGGAGTACTTGTGTATGCAGACCATTCCGGAGGTTCTGTAAACGCAACGTAATAATTAATTGGTTCTGTCGGAGTATCATCTTTAATCGGGTCGTTACAACCACCATAAATAAATATTGCGCATGAACATATTAAAAATAATAATGCCTTGAAATATTTTTTCATATAGTAAAGGCCTTTCACCTCAGCGCTTCTTTCAACACGCTTAAATTATTTTCCATGATGGAAAGATAAGTCGTTTCGTTTTTTATATCCTCGGAAGTCACCGACTGCATGGCGTCCAGCACGAGGATCTGCCGGTTTCTGTCCGCTGTATTGTTGATTATGGTTTTGGCGATCGACTGGTCGGCGCTTTCGGTCACCATAACGGCGCGCAGATTTAATTCGTCCATTTTGTTTGCTAAAAATATAATCGTGTCAAAGCTGGCTTCGGTTTCGGCCGAACAACCGGGAAAAGCGGCGTAATAATCCAAATTGTAATCTTCGGTGAGATACCGGAAAGGAAACCTGTCCCCGAATAAAAGCGTTTTGAGCGGAGCGGCGTCCGCCGCCGCTTTGTATTGTATATCCAAAACCGAAAGTTTTTCATCATACGCGGACAAGTTGTTTTTGTATTTGTCCGCATTTTCACTATCCAAAAAACAAAGCGCGCTTTCGATGGCCGCGCAGAACTTCCGGGCGTTTTTCAAAGAAAGCCATACATGCTCGTCATACGCGGTTTCATCGTCATCATCTCCGTCGTCTTCCATTCCCTCAATGAGTTCTTCCTCTTTTGCCGATGTACCGAGTATATCAAGCAGGTTTATCACGGTCATATTTTTGTTTTTCGCCTGGCCGAGGACGTCCTCTATCCATTGATCGGATTCTCCGCCCACATAAATAAACAGGTCGCAGTTGGAAATTTTTAAAATGTCCTCGACTGAGGGCTGATAATTGTGCAAGTCGATCCTGTTGTTTGCCAACAAAGTCAGACTTATATCGTTTATTCTGTCTCCGAGAATTTGCCGCACCCAATCGTATTGGGGAAAAATCGTGCATATAATATCGATTTTGCCGTTTTGCGGAGTATCGGCCTGTTTGCAGCCGGATATCGCCGCCGATAACAAAACAACAAGTATAATCGCAGTCAACCGTTTCATAAATTTGCCGCAGCCTCCATTCGCGTTTTCTTTCCCTCTATAATAACAATACCATATACGAAGCGGTATTTGGTATTCATATTGTAACTTTTTTACAAAAAAAACGGACACATCAAAAAATGTCCGTTTTTTTGGGGTTATAATATTTTCACGCCCGGATTTTCGCGTAGCGCTCATCATTTAACGTATCCAGCATAACCGCCGTCGGCGAAAGGGTGCCGGATTTGATCATGGAAAACACGCGGGGGCTCGCGCCGGAAACCAGCGCTACGCCTTGCTCGTTTTGCGTGACCGGCTGCTGCTCGCTGCGGCTCTGGACATTCCAGAATACCACCGAGGGCAGCTTGTACCCGTGTAAACCAAACGCCGCTTTTGCGTACTCGAAATTGGTGACGCCGGCGTTAGAAGCGCAGTAGTCAAATTCCATGTCGGAAATGATATACAGCACCGAGGGCAGTTCACTCTGGGGGAGCTTGTTTTTTACGGCGGCGGAGAGGATCAAATCAAATACGGCTTTGACGTCGGTGTTGGCCACTTCGTTGAAACTCATGCAATATCTGATTTTTTCAAAAATGTCCGTACCCTTGATTTCCACAAGGCGGGGTCTGCCTGAAAATGTGATAAAGTGGTTGGCAAAGGCGCCCTTGCTGCGCTCTGCGAAATACACGCCCAAACCGAGCGCCACCTCGGCGGGTTTCGGGCTGCCGCCGCCGTACATGGAAGCCGAACCGTCGATCACCGCGAGGGCATTTTCACCGCGGGTAAAATCTTCCAGTGCCCCCCATGTGACTTCCGCGCTCCGGCGCTCGTCGCCGCTCATAGTATAACCGGCGATGATGGGGCGGATTATGTCGTGGGGATATATCGCGCCGGTGTGCAGTTTGGCTTCGCCTTTTGTCACGCGGCTCAAAAAATCCCTGTAACGCTCGCCGTCGTTGCGCCAGAAAGCCTTGCGGTATTTTACCATCGCTTTCGAAGGCTGCTTTGCGTAATCAAAGCTGTAATCCTTTTCGCGCAGATTGTTTTCGATGATGGCAATCCGGGCGCGCAGCTTTGTCAGAGTGCGGCGGTACTCGGCTTCATTCATGCCAAACGCCCTGGCGATCAGCTTTCCGTGGCGCATGGTTTCGGCATTATGGGCGTTGACCGAAGGCAGCCATTTGCCAAGCAGTGAAACCGCGCCGCCGTTTTCAAGCGCTTTCACATCCGCTTCAAGCTGCGCTTTGAAATATGCGGCTGCATTTTGGCTCAGGGGCGAATCCAATAAAACAAGCAGATCGTCCCAGCGTCCGAACTCCGCCACCGCCCACAGGTTCTTTTGCACGGATGCGGGCATATAGCCGGCCATATGGCGCAAAATGGCGCGAAACACTTTGCGCTCGCCCAGCCCGCCCCGGATATCGCGGGCAAAGAACAGCGTTTTGACGGCCAATTCGGAATTTTCCGCCCAGGCGCGCTCAAAGCGGGCGATAATTTCCGCCTCCGTTTCGCTGCGCAGCGCGCCGATAGTCGCAAACAGGTCGAGGCAGCTTGACCCCGTGGTGATATTGGTAACCGCGCCGTTTTCGGTGTATGTGCGGTTGGCCTGCGCTTTTAAAAATTGCAGCATGATTTTCATTCCTTTCTTTAAAAAATTTTACAAGGCGCCGGAACATAATACATTTTGAAAAGAGTTGTATGTGTGTTGTTTTGCTGTAGGCGCCTTTTTTTTCAAAGCGCATTTTTTTAATCCAAATTAAATTAAAGGTGGATTGCTGTGCGCGCTTTACGGTTATAATTATATCATGGGCCATAAATAAAAATCATGGAAAAAAAGTTGCGAGGTCATTCATTTTTTAAAAAATTTTTTTGTTTGATTATCCGCTCCTTTATCAGGGCTATGAAGCTCTCCGGCGAAATCACGCGGATCATCTGCCCGAAAGACAAAATGCGGATTACCATTTCGGTTTCGTCCTGAAAATCATACCAAAGGGTGACATGGTAGTTTGCTCCGTTTAACCGGCGGGTTTCCTTGCGGCAGTCGGAAAAATGCAGCATCACCCGCTCCAGCGCGTTGCGCTCGTCGGTGAGTTCGAAAGCGAGGGAAGCCTCCCGCCGACGGGGTGCGCGCGAAAAGTCCGGATTGTCCGGGTCAGCCGGATCATCATCGTTTGACATTTCACACGATGTTATGCGCCCGAGATTTATCGTCGTTCCGGCGCGCCCCCCGCCGGTCAGCAGCCGGAATTTGTCGTCTTTTGCCGAATACTCCAATTTCCACGGACTATATATACCGGAAATCGGCCGCCCGAGGCGGTTTAAATAGCATATTTTCAATTTGCGGCGCTCGCGCAGCGCCTGCAGTATAGTGTGAAAGTTTTCGATGTAGCCCGCGTCGCCGAAGGGGTCCCCGTCGTTATAGCGGTCAAAATACACGAAGTCGTCAATTTCAAACAGAGGCTCGACGTTCTCGAGACCGGATATATCGGGCGAAAACAGGGCAATGCGCACATCGGCAAAAAGGGCTTTCAGCCAGCGCTTCTGCAGCAGCGTCAGCGGCATTTGCGGCGGTTTTTTGATCGGCGTCTTCCCGGCGCTGTTGAACAGGAGCCATTCTTCGTTTTTCAGCGCGGGAATGATGGTGAGGACGCTTTCGGCGAACGCCTTTTCGTTTATTATTTCTTTCATTCGTTTTTCGGTTATACCGCCTCCCGCCGCTTCCCGCAAAATGGCGGACACGGCGTCAAAGTAGGCGCTGTACACCTCGCTAAACATCGCCGTCGTCACCTCCGTACAGCGCGGCCAGCTCCGCAAAATCGGAATAAAAGCGTTCTTCCACGGCTTTATTGGTACAGCGAAGCGATACGATCCGCCCTGTAAAAGTGCGCAGCCACGGCAGCATTTCCTGCGCGTTATACACGTCGGCTTCGAACTGCCAGAGCGTATCGGAGAGTTTTTGCACCCGGCCGCAGCGTTTCTCCCGCTCCAGCCGCCCGGCGATATGCCGCTCGTTTGTTTCCACTTTCAGGATCATCTCGATATGTTCCGGACAGTTTTCCTCCCCGGATGCCACTCCCCACAGATGTTTGCGGTAAGCGGCGAACATTTTTGCATATGCGTCATATTCCAAAATTACATCCAGCTGCTTTATTTTTTTTATTGCGTCCAGACGAAAAAACATAATGCGTTTTGTGACGGTATCACAGCCGGCGGCATACTGCCGCCCGGTCTGCGTGCTGATGAAAATTTTGAGCGGCAGCACGGTGCGGCGCTTATTCGGGTATGTTTCGATCTCCACCTGCCGGCGCCCGTTTACGGCAGTCAGCAAATCCAGCATGATTCCGCAGTCCGGCGCAAAAAGCAGATAATTGTGCTTGAACGAAATATATTCCGGATTTTCGTCGAATTTACTCTGCAAAAATGAGCCGATAACGCCCACCGGGTTCTCCCCGGCGAAAAAACCGATCGCTTCGCGCCATGATTTCAGATCGATACCGTCGGCAGAGAGTCTGTACACAAGCTGTTTTCCCTGCTTTTCGGCGGCGATCAGCCCGATGCCGACATACTCCTTCAGTTTTTTTCGCAGAGTGGATTCGTCGATGGGGTCGCCGTTTTCAAACAGCGACAGATAATCTTGGTCGATGATACCGATGATATCGGTCAGCGATTTCGGTTTGTCGGCTGACAGGATATCCAACAGCCAAAAGTGCAGCGTTATATCGTTTCTGGTAAAACCCGCGGCCCGCCACGCCTGATACAGCGGATTCTGCAAGACGCGCCGGCTGTCCACGAAAATAAAAACATTTTTGCCGCCGGCGTCCTGTCTAAACGACATATATTCGCCCAGCCAGCTTTCGATCCGGCGGCGCTCGTTGTCATAGCTGCGGGCGGATTTGGTGCCGACTTCATCCCGGTTTTTGAATCCGTAGACAAAAAACTCCCGCATGTATTCGCGAATACGGGAAATATTCTTGATGAGCTCGCTGTATGCCATGCTCTCTCACCTCGGCTCATGTACATTTTGTAAAAAAGTATAGCACAAATACGCAAAATTGTCAATCGAAATATAGGCGACGCGTATTGACAATAAAAAAATATGATAGTATAATTATAATATAAAATATTTTTTTGGAGATGGTTATTATGAACTGCAGACTTTCCAAACCCGCTGTACGCGATGTCAAATTGGCGGGGCCGTTATGGGGATACTACGGCGACTTGCTGAAAAATACGGTGGCGGATTACCAGTTGGACGTTCACGAGGGGAAATGCCCCGGTTTTGAAGGGGCGAAATACATAAGAAATTTCCGGATTGCGGCGGGATTGGAGGAAGGCGAACATTGCGGCTGGTCTTTTTGCGACAGCGACCTCTCGAAAGTGATGGAATTTGTCGCATATGTGATTGAGGCAAACGGGGGAAACACGCGTTTGGAAAAGAGAATGGACGAATTGGTGGAAATAATAGCCAAAGCGCAAATGGACGACGGCTATTGCGTCACGTATTTTATCAATAACGATATCAGCAAGAGATGGACAAACCTGCTTGAGTGTCATGAACTCTATTCGGCGGGTCATCTCATAGAAGCCGCCGCAGCCTATTTTGACGCGACCGGCAAGAGAAATTATCTCGATGTCGCAATCAAATTTGCAGATCATATAGATTCGGTGATCGGGCCGGGTGAGGGGCAACTGCGCGGATATTGCGGCCATCCCGAAATCGAACTGGCATTGGTCAGATTATATCACGCGACAGCCGATACAAAATATCTGAAGCTTGCGAAATATTTTGTCGACCAAAGGGGAACCGAGCCGTATTATTATGCCGAAGAATGGGAAAGGGGAGATAAAATATCCTACTTTTACCACACGGAAATGCCCAGACCTTTAAGGGAAAACGATTCGGGGATACAAACCCATCTCCCCGTCAGAGAACAAATCACCGCAGAGGGGCATGCGGTGAGGGCGGTATATTTGTATTCCGCAATGGCCGATGTGGCGGCTGAAACAGGCGACGACGAATTGTTTGAAGTCTGTGTGAAACTTTATGACAATATTACGCAAAAACGGCAGATGATATCGGGCGGTATCGGCGCCACATATGAAAACGAGGCGTTTTTGGGCGATTATTTCCTGCCAAACGACTGTTACTGCGAAACCTGCGCGGCGATAGGGTTTATGTTTTTTGCCCACAGGATGTCCGGCATCGAAAAAGACGCGAAGTACATGGACAGTTTCGAGCGGACCCTGTACAATAACGGCCTGTCCGGAATGGCGCAGGACGGCAAACACTATTTCTATGTAAACCCTCTGGAATCAAACCCCGCGCAATGGGCCCAGGACGCGAGAAAGAAGCACTTGAAATACAACCGCGCAAACTGGCAGGGATGCGGGTGCTGCCCTCCGAATGTCGCGCGGTTTATCGCTTCGCTGGGACAGTATGTTTACTTGTTTGGCAGCTCTGAAATTTATATCAACCTATACGCAGAAAGCGACGCGGTTATCGGCTTGATGGGCAATACCGTCAAAATCGCGCAGCACACAAACTATCCGTGGGACGAATACGTAAAAATCGCATTGTCTCCCCAAAGAGAAGAGGAGTTTTCGGTGAAACTGCGCATGCCCGCCTGGTGCCAAAACCCCGAAGTAAAAATAAACGGAGTGAAATATACCGGAGTGAATGCCAAAGGCTATCTGAATATGAAACGCGTTTGGAAAAAAGACGATGAAATTGAAATTATCTTCCCGATGCCCGTCGAGTTATACGGCGCGCACCCGTCCGTTGCGGAAAATATAAACAAAGTCGCGGTCATGCGCGGGCCGGTGCTCTACTGTGTCGAAGAAGCGGACAACGGCAAAGAACTGCACAGGCTGCTCATCGGCAAAGAAACGAAATTCGAAACCGTCGCCGACGATTCGGGACGATTTACAAATATTATCGCCGAAGGATACAAAATAGGCGCGCCAAACCGCTGCGGCAGCTTATACAGCGCGGACGAATCATATATCTATGATGAAATGCGGATTGTTTTTGTCCCCTATTATACGTGGAATAACCGCGGAGAGGGAGAAATGCGGGTCTGGTTGTCCAAAAAATCGTGACGAAAGGAAAGGCTCATTATGGAATGGCTGCTCTCAACCAGCGACACGGTGATCAAAATTCAGCCGGGCAACCGCAGCCCCGTTGTTTGCGGGTTGTCGGACGCGAGGGGGTATAACTGGATTTCCAAGCCCTCCGAATTGCTTCTGCCGCGGCGGCTTGCCTTCGGGGAACATAAAGTGCTTGCCAATTGGAATTATATCGGTCATAAATGGGATGAACGCGAACATGACAGGCAGCTGACACTGACATATCGGGCCGGGCCCTACGACGTAATTCTGGATTCGGTATGGTTTTGCAAATCCGGCGCCGCCGGAGCCGTCGAGCATCGAATGACCATCACCAACGGCTGCAAGGACAGTATCGCGGTATATTGCCCGCAGGGGCTCGATGTCGAATTGTGCGCCGGAAATGACGCGGTCGACGTGTTTTATGTTTCCAAAGACCGTTTGGCCCCGCGTATCATTTCATTCCAATGCCGGTACGGCACATTTTCAGAGCCGCTTGCCGAGGATTATCACGCCGATATCTGGACAAGCGTCGACGGCGACGATACGGGATATATCCCGTTGGTCATGCTTCACGCCGATAAAAAGCGCGGCGTCTATATCGGCTATGACTGGAACGAGGGCCGCATACGGGTATCGGGCAGGCAGAAAACCGGCGGGCTTTATGCCGGCGTTGAAGCCGGGCTCCATGACGATTTTTGCACGGAAGTCAAATCCGGTGAAACGTTTATGGTTCCGGGTGTGTTTATCGGCGCATTCACCGGGGATATCGACGACGGCGCAAACCGTTTGCGCAAATGGCTGTTTGACAACCGCATGCCCGAGCATAACCGCGAAAACGAAAATATCCCGTATGTGCAATGGAACGCTTTTTACAATACCGCAGTCGAACCCGGCAGCTGGCTTTCCACTGAGGAAAAATATTATCCCATGATAGATTCCCTCGCAAAAATCGGCGTCGAGGAAGTCACGGTCGACGTGGGCTGGTGGGAAAAATTCGGCGACTTTCGCGGATCTTCGGAACGCTGGCCCAAAGGCATGGCCGCCGCGGCAAAATACGCCCACGACAACAATATGCTGTTCACTTTGTATTTCGCCTTTCTTTCCGGCGGCTCCGAAGACCCGCTGGCTTTTACAGGCAAGGGGCCAAACGCTCATCCCGAATGGATAAACAGCAATTGGGGCGCGGATATGGGTATTGACGCCTGCAGGGATTTTATGAAAGAGATGGTCCTGCAGAGGCTCGATGAATACGATGTCGACACGCTCAGGTCCGACCTGTCGCCGATAGCGCGGATCAAGTCCGATAAAAACCCGCATCGGGGCTGTCACGACGGGCCTTACTGGGCGCAGAAAGGCTATATCGAATTTATCGATCACTTGCTGGAAAACCGCCCCGGCCTGAGATATCAGAACTGCAACTGCGGGGGCGCGTTGAAGGGTTATGCCCTGATGAAACGTTCCACCGCGGTTCAAACTACCGATATTTACACGGCGCTCGACGTGCGGAAAAGTATATGGGATTCCTGCTATTGCTTCCCCATGATGCAGTTGTTGACGCAGTTCGGCGACGTATGTTCGGGCGGCAAGCCGCCCGAACACACCCCGTCTTACCGTTTCCGTTCTTTTCTGCTGGCGGCGCCGTCCGCGCATTTTGAGCTGCCGGAAGAAATGGGCGAAAAAGAAGCCGCCGTGTTAAAACGGCTGATAACGCAGTACAAAAAGCGCGTGCGCCCTTTGATTCGCCGCGCCGATGTTTATCATGTGCTGCCCCGTCCCGACGGCTGCAGCTGGGACGGCTTGGAATTATATGACCCCGGCACCGGCAAGGGCATGCTGACGGTATTCCGCCCGGACAACAGGCAGGCGCAAATCAAAGTCCCCCTGCGCGGGCTCGATGAAAACGCGGGATATGATACGGAATATGACGACGGCACTTTGCCCGAAGCCGAATATTCGGGAGGGGAACTAATGCGCGAAGGCGTTCCGGTACGGCTCAATGTGCCTTTCAGCGCGGAATGGATTTTTTTCACACGCCGGCAAAACGGCATAAAATGACAAGGGAATCTTAAAGTTCATGAACAAATGGAATCTCTCCACGCAGGATACAGCCGTCGCGCTGGAGATAACGGACGGGCAGCCCGGAATCGTATTTTTGGGACAGCCCGGCAAAAAAAACTTTGCCGAACGGCCCGCTTGCGTGCGTTTGCCGCGGCGGTATACGGCGGACCAGAGCCAAATCACCGCTCGGTGGGAATTTGAGCGAGCCGAAGAAGGAAAATTGGACGGGGGCAGATATGCGGAGCTTTATTTCCGCGATTCGGCCGGCGGTTTGGAAGCCCGCTCGCGCTGGGAGGCCCATGACGGTCCGGCCGTCACCCATCAAATACGGCTCGACAACAAGACGGGACAACCGGTCATCATTTTTCAACCCGAGTCGCTGGATATTGCGCTTGGGGTAAACGATCCCATGGAAGTGTTTTTCGCGCATAAAGACCGCGAGCCGGCAGGTTGCCACACATATCTGGAAACTCTATGCGACCGTTATTCTATGGATATATGGACAAAACCCGACGAAGACGATGCCGGATTCATCCCGCTTGTGATGCTTCACGCCGCCAAAGCTTACGGTTTGTATATCGGCCGGGCGGGAAATCACGGGCGAATCGCAATCCGCGGCATAGAGTACCACGGTATAATTGCAAAAATCAAAGCAGGGTTTTATGACGATTTTTGCACTACTGTAAATCCTGATGAAATCTTTGAAGTCCCCATGGCTTTTTTCGGCGCTTATGCGGGAGATATTGATGAATGTTTTTCGAAAATAAGGAGTATTTATGGAATTGATCAGCGTTGATTTAAAAAAACAAAAAGGCAGAATAAAACCCCTGCACGGGGTAAACAACGGACCGAAAACATCGAACTTCTGGTTTGATACCGCGGACACTTTCCGCCGGGCGGCGATCCCGTTCGTGAGGCTGCACGACACCGAGTATCCGTACGGCAGCGGGCATTTTGTGGATATACACTGCGTCTTTCCGGATTTTGGCGCCGATCCGTACAATCCCGATTCATATGATTTTTGGGCGACTGACGAATATATAAAAGCGATCGTTGAAAGCGGCGCGAAACCGTTTTACAGGTTGGGCGAAAGCATCGAACACCCGGCGAAAAAATATCATATATTCCCGCCGAAAGACAATTTGCGCTGGGCCGTGATATGCGAGGGGATTATCCGCCACTACACCGAGGGCTGGGCAGACGGTTTTTATTACGATATGCAGTACTGGGAAATCTGGAATGAGCCCGACAACGCAAAAAATCCCGAAAAGTCGCCGATGTGGCAGGGCACAAAAGAAGAATTTTTCCGGCTTTATGAATCCGCCGCGAATCATTTGAAAAATAGATTTCCCCATTTAAAAATCGGCGGGTACGCTTCATGCGGATTTTACGCGTTGTCCCCGAAATCTTCGGGGGAAACTTTCATATCGGAAAATTCCGATGAAGGCAGCGTTTATTTTATTGAATTTTTCCATGACTTTATGAAATATATAACCGACCCCGTTCATCTTGCGCCGCTTGACTTTTTTTCGTGGCACGAATATACGGCAGACCCCGAATCGATTGTCTTTCACGCCGATTACGTCCGCAAACAGCTCGATTGTTACGGGTTGAACAAAACGGAATCGATTTTTGGCGAATGGAATTATTCCGGAAACGATATGTTTGCGCAAATGAAACGCATGCCGGGCGCCGCTTTCTGCGCGGCTGTTTTGTGCGGGCTCCAGTTTGCTCCGGTGGATTCGGCGATGTATTACGGGGGCGCGCCGACTTTATTATATAACGGCCTGTACGAAAATCTTTCCGTCGAAACGACAAAAACTTATTTGGTTTTTGAAACTTTCGGAAAATTATATCAATTCAAAACCGAGGTTTTTGCACGCTGCGAAAAAAACGGGATTTATACATGCGCCGCCAAAAATGATACGAATGATTTCGGCGTGATGGCGGTAAATTATGACGTGGGCGAAACCGAACTGACTTTGAAAATAGAAGGCTCGGAGGGCCCGGAAAATACAAGCGCGAAAGTTTTTTTATTGGACGACAGGCACGATATGGAAGAAATACAAACATTTCGCCTGGAAGATGAATACAAATTTGTTTTGTCAAAAAACAGCGTTGTTTTTATCGAAAACAGCGGTTGACAAATATCATATAATATTGTATAATAATTATATAATCGATAAAAATAACAGAAAGTCGGAAAGAAGGGGTGAATATTTATAATATTAGAAAAAATCAAGAAATTGTTGCTGGGCAGGGCCCTCACGGAAAATCAGTTAAACCATGAAAAATTATCCCGGATATGGGGCCTCCCCATAATGGCAAGCGACGCGGTATCGTCCGTGGCGTATGCCGTCGAAGAAATTTTATACGCTTTGGTCCCGTTTATCGGGATACTGGCCGTCAGGTATGTCGGGCTTGTCAGTATCCCCATCATACTGCTTTTGGTCATACTTGTCTTCTCATATTCGCAGATAATAACCAAATACCCGAAAGGCGGCGGAGCCTATGACGTTTCAAAAGACGTATTCGGCAAAAAGACTTCGCTCGCTGCCGCTTCATGCCTGATGGTGGATTATATATTGACCGCCGCAGTCAGCGTTTCATCTTCCACCGCCGCAATAGTCGCGGCATTTCCGGAATTGGCTTCGAATAAAATCATTATCAGTATCGCATGTATTTTGCTTATCACATTGATCAATCTGCGGGGGGCTTCGGAGTCTTCCAAAATTTTCGGATTTCCCACATATTTGTTCATCCTGTCTATGGTTGTTTTGATTATAACCGGTTTTATACGCTATTTTACGGGCAATTTGCCTCCGATTGAATATGCTTTTCCGCCGGAACAGCTGGAGGGGATTACGTTGTTGTTGTTTTTAAAAGCGTTTTCATCCGGCTGCACCGCGCTGACGGGGGTCGAGGCGGTCAGCAACGCGGTTCCGAATTTTCGCGAGCCGCCGGTAAAAACGGCAAAACACGTACTGTATATGCTGGGCATGATCATTATATTTATTTTCGGCGGGACGAGTTTTCTGGCGGGCGTCATAAAAGTCATACCGGTTGAAAACACGACGGTCATATCGCAGATGGCCCATCAGATATTCGGCGGCGGATTTATGTATTACGCCTTGCAGTTCACCACGGCTTTGATTTTGCTGCTGGCCGCCAACACGGCCTATAACGGATTGCCCGTTTTGTTGTCGATACTTGCGCACGACCAGTATATCCCAAAACAATTTTCCCACCGAGGCGCAAAACTCAGCTTTTCAAACGGAATCATTTTGATCTCCGTCATAAGCATTGTACTCCTCATCACCTTCAAAGCGGATACCCACGCTTTGATACCGTTTTACGCGGTCGGGGTGCTTGTATCATTCACCATCTCGCAGGCCGGCATGTTCTTGAAATGGCTGAAAATCAAAGGAAAAGGCTGGGTATATAAGAGTTGTATCAACGGATTCGGGGCTCTGGCGACTTTTGTCGGCGCAATTATCGTTTTCGCCATGAAATTCGCTTCGGGCGCGTGGGTGATTGCTATCATTATACCGTTGATTATGCTTTTTATGGCGTTTACCCGCAGGGAATACGTCAAATTCGAAAAAGACGTGAGCATTGAAAATTATGATTATAAGTACAAGGGGAACAAAAGCAACAACACCAAACCCTGTATCGTTTTGGTCCACAACATGAATAAAGGCACGCTGAAAACTTTGGATTATGCCTTGGATATTTCATCGAATATCACCGCGCTGCACATTTCCAGGACATTGTCCCATACAAAACTTTTGCAAAAACAATGGGACGAAATGAAAATCGACATACCGCTGACCGTGATTCCGGCGCCTCACCGCGAAATCATGCAGCCGTTGATAGACTACATAACGGAGCGCGAAAAACAATTAAACAAAAGCGAGCATCTGACGGTCGTTTTGACGAAATATATCGGCGACTGGAAGTATCGTATATTTCACAATCAAACGTCTTTGTTTATTGAGAACCGGCTGAGCGGTCATAAAGATTCGGTGACGGTTCTGGTCCCTTATGTCTACAGCGAAAAAAAGAATATGAAAATTTAGTAAATAATCCGTAATACGGCAAGCGTATATTCGATGTGATGCTATGGGCCAACCAACATTAAAATCTGAAATATATAAACGGGTTATACGAACCGTTTATAAGCGAAGCGACGCTCATCGCGAGTGCGCAGATGCATGCCAAATCCACACAGACGCGTCCGGCGGAAAATGCCTCAAGCCGTGATTTCAGCAGTTTAGATACCGGCATGCAGGCTGCAATCCCGATTACTGCCGCGGTTATTTGCGGAACAGTCAAAAGCTCCGCCCTGACTATAGCGGCGAAGTTTCCGCTGCCGTTGGCGAAAAACATGGACGAAAGTATCACGCCGGTTTGAGTCATGTCGTCGGCGCGGAATATCACCCAGCCGAGAATCACAAGAAACATGGTGAAAACATGGTTTAACACGGGTATATTTTCGATTTTGCCGCGAAGCAGCAGACGCTCGGCCAACAGCACCAATCCGAAATAAACGCCCCATATCACGAAGTTCCAGCTCGCGCCGTGCCAGAGTCCGGTCAAAAACCATACGACCATGACATTGCGCACCCAGCGCAGCTTTGACACCCTGTTGCCGCCCATCGATATATAGACATAGTCGCGGAAAAACGACGAAAGCGAAATATGCCACCTCCGCCAGAAGTCAGAAACGGATTTTGCTATGTAAGGATAATCAAAATTCTCGTTATAATGGAATCCCAACATACGCCCCAAACCGATAGCCATGTCCGAATAAGCCGAAAAGTCAAAATATATCTGCAGCGTATATGCCAGCATCGCTGTCCACGCGCCCAGCGCGCCGTATGCGGCGACTCCGCCACCTAAAAGCCCGTCGCACAGCGACGCCATGCTGTTGGCTATGAGAACTTTCTTTGCAAGGCCGACGATAACGCGCCTCATTCCCGCGGCGAAATCATCTATATTTTCTTTCCTGCCGACAATTTCGGTTTCTATGGTCGAATAGCGCACGATAGGCCCCGCGACAAGCTGCGGGAACATTGAAACGTACATCAGAAGATACATAAAATTGCGCTGCGCTTTTATTTTTCCGCGGTAAACGTCGATAGTATACGACATTGTCTGAAAAGTATAAAAAGATATTCCGATAGGCAAGGCTATCGCCGGAACAGGCAGGCGCAAGCCTATTATCAGGTTAATATTGCTCACGATAAAACCGCTGTATTTATAAACGGCGAGTATAGCTAAATTTAAAACCAACGACACCAGCAGGAGCAGTTTCCGCTTTTTCGCGCTGCTGCTTTTTTCAATCAGGTTTGATACAACATAATCCAACAGCGTGCTGAATACGAGCAGAACTACCCAGACCGGCTCGCCCCACGCGTAAAAAATCAGGGACGCCATCGGCAGGATAACATTGCGCCAAGAGCGCTTCCTGCACAGAAAATACGCCGCAAAAAATAACGGCAGGAAACAAAACAGAAACGGCAGGCTTGAAAATTGCATTTATCTGTCCCCCCGTGTTCTGAATCTGCTGAAATCGCAGTCATTATACATATTAAACATCAGGCGGTCGGAAAATATTAAAAACAAAACATCCGTGATTTTATGCTCTTTCATATATTCTTCCAAATCAACCGGCGACGCTTCCCACGGGTACAGCATATAAGTCTCGTCAAAATGAGCGGCTATCAGCCTCGCTATACTGTACGTCATGGAATCGCCTATCCAAAGCAGATTCTTTCCGGTTTTGTTTTCGGGGTAAGAAACCCGGTACTGCTGACCGTGATAATGATTATAATGCCCGAAATATGTATCTTTGGGAAAACGCCCTCTCACAAAATATTCATGATGCCTGTATTCATAAGATCTGCCGTTTGCGTCTGACATTTTATGCGGCGGAAGGTTCATAGATTCTATATCCAAAACCGTGAAATCCACATAAAGCGCGGAATATGCGGTGAGCGCGCTGTAATAGCCGCGCCATTGCACTCCTTCTGCCGTTATAATATTGCCCATGGGGTACGGATCGCCTATATTTTGGCGCTTCTCCCTCATCATGTTTATAACGTCGACATAGCCGTCATAAGTGCCCTCCGGCGACCAGTGATGATCCGTCCTGTATATTTTTTTTACGGATTTTTCAACAGTGCTCAAATCAAGCCAGCGAAAACTTATATCAGGATTGAGCTGCAGCCTGAAATAATCCCTGAATTGCCGCGTGGAATACGTGCCTTTTACGATTTCGGCAAAATAATCGAAATCCTGCATTCTTGAAACATTGTACACGTAAACATCGGCGTTCTCGCGCATAGCAGCCTCGCCGATCCTGTTTATCGCGGCTGCCTGAGCAGTGGCGCGGTCTTTCAGGGCATCCTGACCGAGGTTTACTGCGCCCTCGATAAAATCGCCCGGCGTGATAAAATAATAATCATGATTATTGGCGTCCGAACCTATTTTTACGCTCTTGTATATCGAAGCGTCGAAAGGCTCGGGTTCTTCTTCCCATTCTTCGGATATAATTTCAAGGTCGGAATCCTGATATTCGGCTTCGGGCGCCGGCGCGCCGACGGCTCTGAGCAGAAGCTCCTGCGAACTGCGCTCCATATCCCTTATAAAACCGACTAAATTCATGTAAAACGGCATGTTATTGGTATACACGTTCTCAATTTCCGCCTTTCCTTTTTCAATTTTGTTGAGCACAGCAGACAGCGGAACATTCTCGGCGTATTCCCGTTCAGGCTGTTTCGTGCTCGCCGCAGCGGGAAGCTGTATTGCGCCGGTTTCGTTTAAGAGCCACAGCAACGGGCAATATACGCACAACACAGCAAATACGGCGCATATCAATATGCAAAATATTTTGTTTCTCGATAAATTAAATTTTGTGTTTTTCAAAGTTTATACTCCCGTCTAAAAAGTGGAGACTCACTTCAGCTTATCTTCTCCACTTTTTAGTATAACAGCATATATTGCCGCGCTTGTTATTTTTTGTCGATAACAAGAACGTTGACCATAGAGTTTGTGTCTTGGGTGTCTTCGTTATAATCGAAATCGATTTTTATAAACCCGTCGCTGACCGTCACCGGTATCTCAACAAAATGCCCGGTATTTTTTTCAATGCCGTCAGGCCACGAAGCAAACGCTTCAATCGCGAGCGACCCGTTCACCGTAACGTCAAAAATACGATCGTAACGGTTGGCGGACCAGTTTTCAGCGTAGTATAACGTAATCAAATAATCGCCGTTCGGTACTTTAAACGTATAATTGAACCATGTGCCGTAACGGACGGACTGCAGGCCGGTAGGAAATCCGAAATCGTTGGCGATTTCATCGCTGACACCTGTTTCAAGACCGTCGGTATAGCCCCAGCTTGTCCGGAAGTATTCCTGGTCCGCGTGCAAGCCTTCCACTGCTTCTTCACTGCCGCAGTTTACTGCGAATCTGCCGTTTGCGTCAAAAGTTATGTCCGGAATTTCAGGCTCAGCCGTAGTTTCAGGCTCGGGCTTAGTTTCAGGTACAGGCGTACTTTCAGGCTCGGGCTTGCTGTCGCCGTTATTGTTGATTTCGTTGTTTTCACCGGCGTCGTTATCGCTTGCGCTTTTTTCATCGCCGCACGCGGACAGCGCCGCGGTAAAAAGCAATGCGCAGAGCAGCAGGCTGAGGATTATTTTCATTTTACTTTTCATTGTTTTACTCTCCCTTTTAAAATTATGTGGTTTTTTCATATCAGGCCATTCTTTTTTGTTTCATACGAATTATACCATACTTTAAAAAATATTTCAATAATATTTTGTAAAATTCGCGAAAGAATTTTAATGTCAATTAATGAACCATGTTTCTGTGATGTGACGAACTGCTAAAGATTCATCTCCCATGCTTTCAAAGAAGTTATGGTCACGTTGCCGTCAAAACAGCATATGCCGAATTTTCCGGTAAAATTTTCCGGCATAAGATATGTCTGAACATAATACCCGTCGATATACAGCACGAAATAATCGCATCGCGCCAGCAGCTTGAACGAGTGCGTTTTCCCGTGCCTTATACCGCACATCGACGCGTGTCCGAGCGGGCCTGCCGTATCGTCATAATCAAACTCTGATGTTCCCTGAAGAATGCCGCTGCGTCCCCCGACAAGCCCCGACGCTGTGTAACGGTAAGGGTCGTTGTCGGTGATTTTACAGTCTGCATACCGCAGCGTACCGCATCTCGTCACTCCGAGAGTATCGGCGATTATCGCCGTGCCGGCATTTTTGGCATTTTCAAAGTAGAATCCAAACGAAGCCGAATGATGATGAGTCGCGATATGCGTCCGGCTTTCCGATGCGCAAAATTGCCCCTCTATGAAAAATCCCTTTTTCGAATCAAAATCTTCGCCTGTCATCGCAATCACGCCGTCGCGGGAAGCGGAGATTTCCAGCCCGCCGGGCAGTATTTTCAGACTGTCTCTGTGAGATTTTATTTTTTCGGCGGGATGCGCCATTTTAAATGCGTTTAATTCTATTTCCCTGCCTTTTGCTTTTTCCGTTTGTTCCCAATACCCAAACCTGATATGGCCGTTTTCATATATTATTTTTTTCAGATCGCCTATGGCAAAGGAACCGGAAGGGATGTCGGGGTCCGTGTCACGGCTGAGCCAAAGCGCGGCGAGCATTCCGCCGGGATGACTGACGCTGTGCCCCAACCATGTGACGGCTCTCCGCGAAGTGCCGCTCAGCCTGTATTTTTCGGCGTCGGGGTAAAAGGGCCCTCGGGGCGATTTTCCCCTGAATGTGAACAACGAATATCCGTAGCTGTCCATATAAAGGCGCCCGGACATCGACAGAAAATAATAATCCCCTATTTTTTCCACAAAGTTGAGTTCCATGTGCTGCGAGGGGATATCCTGCCAGATTATTTCGATTGGAGGCAGTACGCTCCACGATATTCCGTCATAGCTCTTCATAAAGCCGCAGCCGGGTTCCCCGATTTCGTCTTTTGTTTCCGAAGAAATATAGCCGTAATACACATCTTTGCCGTCTTCTTCGGTATCTTTTATGATGTGGACCTCATCCCAGCGCTCATGATAATAACGGCGGTCGGGGGCCACGTCGAATTCATCTCCCATGTGTTCAAAGCTGATAAAGTCTTTTGTGCGGTAAACCTTGAAATGCACGCCTTTTTTTGCATTTGAGCAGGTCGGGTAGTAATAAAACCATTCCCCTATTTTTTTTATTCCGAACCCCGCGTGGGCCCCCTGTACCGGCACGGCGTTGCGGCTGATGAATTCCCAGTGCACGCCGTCTTCCGAGCGGGCCGCGTCGAGGGCAATCGCATACCCGGTGGGATTATCCTCTCCTTTTATTCCCGTGCCGAACAGCGCGTAAAACACGCCGTCTTCATATATCGTGTAATTTTCCCACGCTTTTTTTATGACGTTCTCAGATCTGCCCGAAAACGTCATATTCTCATTGACAGGCGAAACAAACATAAAAATCCTCCGTTTTTATTTTTCAATCATTTAGGCGCTCAGTCTTCAATCCGGTTATACGAATCGATAAGGCTTGCTATGTCCTTTTGGGCCCTGTCCAAATTTTTTTCGTAAGTCGCCTGCAGGTTTTCCGGAGCGTCCCGGGATATGAGAGATGTAGTTATATCGCTCATACCGCCTATATTGAACAGGTAACCAAAATCGTAACGGACGCTGTTCCAAATAATATCGAGCATTTCCGCCGATTCATCGTCGCGCGAATATTTTGATACAAGGGCAACCTCATTGAATGCGGGAGTGAGGTATTTCTGCCCGTAATATCCGAGAGCTTCGATTATATTTCCCGTGCGTTCCTCATCCGGAATTATATTGGGCATTGTGAGCGCCGTTCCGTTTGAGGCTATATGCGTGTAATAATTTTTTTGTTCTTCGTTGTATTTCGGAGTGGGAAGAATACCGAAATCGGTTTCCATGTGCCTGAGATTTATTATATGGGTTACGATTTCCCCGTAAAATAAGCCGTGGTTCTCCGCAAACATATTTTCCGCCTGTTCCCATGACTTGACTTTGTAAAAGGTGAGATTTTCCCTGTTGAATATTTCGTTTATTTTATCAATTGCGTTTTGCGAATGTTCGCTCATAAGCGCCAAATCAAGTTCTCCCGCGCTGTTTTTTTCGATCACTTTAAGGCCCGCGGCATAGAAAAAATTTTTTCCGCCTTCCGTCGTGGTGATCAATCCGTAACGGTCTTCTTCGTTGAAAATTCCGTCTCCGTTCATATCATGGACGGCCGCTTTGCCCATTTCCGCCATTTTGTCGAATGTCCATCTGCCGTTTTTAACCAGTTCATAAGGCGATTCGAGATTTAAATCCTGCAGCAATTTTTTATTGAAAAGCACTATCCATATGTTGTCGTTATCGCGCACATTCATGTCGCCGGTCATAAAATAAATATTTCCGTTCAGCGACAAATCATTGTATATGTTCCGGTCCCACCATGAATTTTTTATATCAATCCCTCGTATGTCCGTGAAACTGCGCAAAAATCCCTCCCTGCCGAGGCGCGCGCTGTCGGCCATGCTTGCAAGGACGAGATCATACGCGTGATCGTTTGCGTTATATGACTTTGTCACCATGCCATATATATCGCCGGTAGTCAGTATTCCCGTGATTTTTACATTATATAATTCTTCGACGGCAAGGTTGCGCCGGTATACGGCGTCATATATCGGGTCGCTTTGAGATTCGTCAAAATCCACTTCCATTCTGTCCCAATTATTGTCGCGGGCAAGTATCCGAAATTCAAAACCGCCGTAATCATTTTCGGGGAAATTATGCTCGGTTGTTTCTTCGGGAACAGGCGCAGAAGTTTGACCATCGGAAATGTCGGTTTCCAAATCCGGCGCGCATGAAACAAGCAAAACCAAAAGGGCTCATCCGCAAAAAGCCGTTGATAAAAAAGTGTTGACAAAGGCCAAAAAAGATGATACAATTAGACTAATACAAAACAAATGGAAGGCAGAAAAAAATGAG
>Ga0123356_10001115_pt1 | contig 29742 bp, 17 predicted proteins | sample TergutEmb28metaG_2_FD_92546 | JGI IMG/M metagenome (GOLD analysis project Ga0123356, IMG submission 92546) | Embiratermes neotenicus P3 segment gut microbial communities from Petit-Saut dam, French Guiana - Emb289 P3 | ecosystem: Host-associated > Arthropoda: Insects > Digestive system > Gut ...
CATTTGAGGAAGAAGAAACTCTAATTTTTGAATGGCTGCATGTGCTGCCGGACGGAACACCTATGCCGGCAGAGATCACGCTTGTCAGAGTCAAATACGGAAACGACTATGTGGTAGCCGGATACACGCGCGACCTGCGGGAGCAAAAGAGGATGATCCGGGAGCTTAAAACCGCGCAGACCTCCACATCCACCATGCTTGAAGCAAACCCGCAAATGAGCGTGCTGATCGACAATAAGTTTAATGTAGTAGATTGTAATCCCGCTGCTTTGTTATTTATGGGGTATGAAAATAAAGAAGACTTTATCAAAGGATTTTTTGAGCGCTTCACAAAAAGCCTGCCGGATATCCAGCCGGACGGACGTGTTTCGATCCCGGTATCGGAACGGATAAAACTTGCCGCGAAAGACGGTTATAACAAAGTAGAAACAGAAGTGAATATGGGGGGCACTACAAAAAACCTGTTGGTCGAAATGGTGAGGATCCCTTACGGAAGCAGTTTTGCCGTGATCGTTTACGCTTATGATATGACTGAGATCCGTAACCGTGAAAAGGAACTGATAAAAGTCCGTGAAGAAAATGAACTGCAGCTTGCCAAGTTAAATCTGATCATCGCGGCTGCTAAAATCGGTATGTTTACTATGGAAATAAATCCGGATGACCCCCTCGATCTCAGCAGTCAAACCGAATATTCCGACGAGTACAGAAAATTGCTCGGATTTACCGATGACGATAAGTCCCCGGAGAATCTCGGCGAAAGCAGGATCGGTCTCGTGCATCCCGATGATACGGAAAACGCATTTAAAGCCTTTTCAGCTCATTTGCTCGACAAAACCGGGAATACCGTCTTTGATATAGAACAACGGCTCAAAAAGAAAAACGGGGAATACGCCTGCTTCCGCACCGTCGGCAAGGCGATCCGGGACAAAGACGGAAACCCGGTACGCTTTGTGAGCGCGGCGTTTGATATGACCGAAACCAAGAACCTGATAAGCGAAGTGGTAAAACAACGGCAGGAAGCGGAGGAAGCCAACAGAGCAAAAAGCACCTTCCTCGCGAACATGAGTCATGAGATCCGCACGCCGTTAAACGCTGTGATCGGCTTATCAGGTTTGATCATAAACACAGACAGCGGTTTGAATGAAGAAAGCCGCTATAGATTAGATCAGATCAGCAATGCCGGCGCGACGTTGCTCGGTACGGTAAACGACATTCTGGACATATCCAAAATAGAAGCGGGTAAATTCGAGCTTATCCTCGTTAAATATGACATTCCCAGCATGATAAATGATGTCGTCACGCAAAGCATCCTGCACAGAGGCGATAAACCAATTGAATTTGTGATGAATATCTGTGCAGACCTGCCGGCACAGCTTTACGGCGACGAGCTCCGGATAAAACAAATACTGACCAACCTTTTGTCAAACGCCTTTAAGTACACAATGGAAGGAACGGTGGAGCTGACCGTAAACTGCGTCCGGGAAAGCGATGTCGTTTGGCTGGATCTGATGATCCGGGATACGGGTATTGGTATCAAAAAAGAAAACATGGATAACTTATTCAACGATTATGTCCAAATAGATATGGCGGTCAACCGGAAAATCGCCGGAACAGGGCTTGGACTGTCTATCGCTAAAAGACTTGTCGGGCTGATGGACGGGCAGATAACGGCGGAGAGTGAATTCGGCAAAGGCAGCATTTTCACCGTACGGATTAAGCAGGAGTTTATAACGGATAGCGTAATAGGACCGGAGGTAATTGAAAGCCTTAAGCAAATGAAGTATTCCGAACAAAACCGTCAGCAGTTCGGTGATATGTCACGAATCAGTTTGCCTTATGCGCGGGTGCTGATAGTGGATGATGTGATAACCAATCTCGACGTAGCCAAAGGCCTTATGAAGCCTTACAACATGAAGATAGACTGTGTCACCAGCGGTCAGGAGGCTATTGAGGCGATGCTTGACAGCAGAGTCCGCTACAACGCTATATTTATGGACCACATGATGCCCGGAATGGACGGGATCGAAGCAACACGGCGGATACGCGAGATCGGTAATGATTACGCAAAAAACATACCTATCATCGCCCTGACCGCAAACGCGATCGTCGGAAATGAAAAAATGTTTTTGGACAATGGATTCCAGGCGTTCGTTTCCAAACCCGTAGAGATAGTACATATGGACGCGATCATCCGCGAATGGGTGAGGGATAAAGAGCAGGAAAAATCGTACCGGAACACAGAAGAACAAGCTGCCGGTAGTAAAAACGAAGAGAAGAACCGGCAGGAACTGGACATAAGTGTTCCGGGCATAAACATACAAAAAGGGTTGTTGCGTTTTAACGGAGACATAGACGCTTACCTTGAGGTGTTGCGCTCATACGCAAAAAACACCTCATCCCTTCTGGAAAAGACAGGGGATGCCGGTGAAGAAAATCAAACAGACTACGCCATGATCGTTCACGGGATAAAAGGTTCGAGCGGCAGTATCTGCGCGGAAGAAGTTGCCGGCCTGGCGGAAGCGTTGGAGAAAGCGGCTAATGCCGGGGATTACGAATATATTGCTTCCAACAACTCGACCCTTGTTGAAAAAACCCGGAAGCTTATATCAGATATCCATAGTAAAATCGATGAAATAGACGCGGGTAATCTTAAACCGAAAAAACCCAACCCGGATAGCGAAACGCTGGACCGGTTACGTCAGGCCTGTATCAAATATGAAATGAACGGTGTGGACGCTGCTCTCGAAGAACTGGAAGCCTTTGATTATGAAACGAACGGTGATTTGATCGTTTGGTTGCGGGAGAACGCGGAGCTTATGAACTTTGATGAGATAGTGGAAAGGCTCTCTTAAGCAGCCCAAATTCACTTATCTGTTATCGGGATGTTTGTCGCGAACATACTTGTTTAGTATCTCATCGAGCTGGATCGTGTCGATCGGCTTTGAAATAAAACCGTCGAACCCGTTGTTTAAGAACATCTCGCTGTTGCCGACAAGCGCGTTTGCGGTCAGAGCGACGATGCAGCCCTTATACCCTAAACTCCGCAATTTCTGGGTCGTTTCTATACCGTCCATCTGCGGCATCATATGATCCATAAAAATCACATCGTATGTGTTTCCGGCAGTCACCAGATCTACCGCTTCAAAACCGCTGAGCACAGTTTTTATGTTAAGACCGTACGGGATCATCATTCCCTCCGCGACATACAGATTTATATCCACATCGTCAACAATAAGGATCTTACCGTACGGCATTTGCTCGTGGGTGGACTGAAAAGCGCAACTGTCACTGTGGTAAGTATAATCCCGCAGTTGCTTGGCAAGCGCTACACCAATAACATTGCTATCCACCGTGGTTTGCTTGACAGTTACCGTAAACACGCTGCCCTTGCCATACTCGCTTTCGACCAGAATGCTGCCATCCATCATTTCTACAAGCTTCTTTGTGATGGATAAACCAAGACCTGTCCCTTCGGTAGTGCGGTTGACTCCGACATTAAAGCGTGAGTACTCCGAGAAAAGCCTTTCTTTGTCCTCTGTTTTCATCCCCTGGCCGGTGTCCTCGACGATAAACCGCAGCGCAAAATCACCGGTCTCATCAGACTTGGTGATCGTCAGCATAACAGATCCGCTCTCTGTGTACTTAAAAGCGTTTGAAAGCAGGTTGCTCAAGATCTGCTTTAACCTCAACTCATCTCCGATAAGCTTAAGCGGAAGCCTCTCATCGATATTAAGAATAAAATCGATCGGTTTTGTCCCTATCCTGCCGATGTTCAGCTGAACGGAGTCATTGATAAGACTCGGCACATCGTAGCGTTCAGGGATGATCTCCATTTTACCGGTTTCGATTTTTGACATATCAAGGATATCATTTATTATCCCGAGCAGACCTGTACCCGAAACAAAAATCTTTTCAAATGCCTCGGTGTGCTCGTCCGGGATAGTATCTCTTTGCAGCTCGATCTGAGCTATGCCTATAACAGCGTTGAGCGGGGTGCGGATCTCGTGCGACATCGTAGCCAGAAAATGGCTTTTACTTCTGCTTGCTTCATCCGAACGGGTCTTTCCCATTGAAAGCATTACAAGGAAGTATGACAAAATCGAAAACAGGATCAATCCGAGAACCGATAAAACAGTGGCAAGCTGAGTGACATTCCTGTTATAGCTGGCAAGAGGCGAAACGATGCCTATATGCCAGTTGTTAAAAAGCGTTCTGAAGTAGGCAATACTTCTCTGACCGTCAAAGTCGGTAAATAACACAGCCGATACCGGGTCTCCGTATGCAAGCAGCCGGCCGATCTCGGCATAGTTGTGGTGTACGCCCGCGTCTATGAGATTAACTCCGTCATAGTCACTGTTTGGGTGCATAACAAAAGACAGCTTCTCGTTGAGCATAACGCCGTAACCGAAGTCTGCCATACTCAGGTTGCTCACATAGTCCACAATAGACGAGATATTAAAGTCGATCGCGATAACTCCGGCTCTGCGATAATTCGCGTCGAACACACACATGGAAATGGAAACTACTATCTCATCAGAATCCGCGTCGATATAAGGTACGGTGTAATAGATCCTCCCGTTTAATGAAGCCGCTCCCACGTACCATGGCCTTGATTGCGGTATATAATCAGCCGGTGGAATCCATCCTGATCCATCGAGAAACTCTCCGCGGACAACACCGTAGACCCCGCTAAACTCTTCGAAGTCCGATTGATTTTGTGTTATCCAGTCTGTCCATTTGTGAAAGTGCGAAAGAATCGCTTCCTGAGAATAATCACTTTTTATCATATGCTCGACAGAAAACGAAAAGTTACTTAAGGATATCTCATATTGAGTAAAAATCGACTTTAGCTCATATTCGGCAGAGCTTATGGTTTTCTCGCTGTATCTGGTCATCTGCTCCTGAACTACCCCTCTTATATAGAAGTAACTTACAAGCACCATGACAGTAAAAGCCAGAAAAACAAATACTACCTGCAAATAGATCGATTTATTTAATTTAAGTAATCTCATCATAATCTTGTCGCTGCTCCTATCATCCGTCCATATACATCTTAACACAGTTTAATAACGATGACTTGATATCGGACTTATTTACGATATCAAGCGCTCCCAGCTCTTTACCGCGCGAAAGTACCGTATCATCGATATAACCCGTGAGAAATATGACCGGGATGTCCCGCCAGTCCGGGTTTTCCTTCAGCTTTACTATAGCCTCATAACCGTTCATATCGGGCATTTCTATATCCAGTAGAATCATGTCCGGTGTTTTTTTCGTTAAAAGCGAAAACATTTTTTCCGCGGATGACATTGTGAGTATCCGATACTCATCCTCAAGCACGGACGCGACCAGTACCAGGATCGCATCGGTATCATCAACGGTAAAAATCAAGTTCTGCATAGTTAATAATTCTCCTTTTTACGGGTGTAACAGTTCTATTCCCCCGATAAATAAGCGTCTGCATATTCGGCAGCTTCGCTTTCCGCTTCCTCAAAATCGCTGTGAAGCACGTGTTCTTTTACAGATTCAAGAACTTTCCTTGTTTCCGCCGAACAGTTTTTAATCCCGGAAATAACCTCCAGCGCGCCTTTCCTGTTATAGTCCCCGCACATTTTTTTTATCAAAAGCAGTTTATCTTGTAAATCTTCGGGATCGTCACCTTCCGCTTCGTCTTCCCGCTCTGATTCGATCTTTTCCAGCAAAGCGATCAGATCTGACAGGAAACCGGGTGATTCCGCTACGATCAATCCTGTATCCTCATCGCGTCCGGCCTGCTCCAGCACATAAGCTGCTTCTGAAAGCACCGGCTGACCGATATTACCAAGCGAACTCTTAACACCGTGAACGGTAATAGTGAATTTTCTTATGTCATCACTATCCAACCCGGGTTTTTCGAGAAGCTCCTTTAAAACAGATACGGTTTTCCTGGTGTCGCGGATAAAAGAATCTATCAGCAGATGATCTGTAATAGCCTGATCTTCATTTTCCGCGTTAGCTATCCTGTTCTTTCGCTCCAGACGTGCCGCATCGATCACTTCCTGCGGCTGTTTACTGCGTATCAGCCTGATAAGCACAAGGTTCAGCTGGCGTATGTCGATCGGTTTTGATATAAAATCATCAAAGCCGTTGTTCAGGAACATATCTGCCTGCCCTGTCACAGCATTAGCCGTAAGTGCGACTACCGGTTCGTTATACCCCGTCTCACGCAGCCGCGTTGTTGTTTCCATACCGTCCATTTCCGGCATCATATGATCCATAAATATTATATCATACTTTTCGCCGTTATTGATCCTGTCAATTGCCGCATGTCCGCTCATTGCGGTTTCGATCTGTAATCCGTAAAGCTTCATAAGTCCGGAAGCGACATACAGATTGGTCTCCACATCGTCAACGATCAAAACTCTTCCGTAAGGCATAGGGTCATACGTGATCCGGTTTCTGTCTCTGTATGACAAGTAATTCACACGGAAGTTCCGCAAGTTATCAGCGACTTCCGTGCCAAGCACCTCATCGTCCACCAGTTTCTGCGGCAGCCGGACAGTGGCAAGCGTACCTTTCCCGGGTTCACTCTCTACACTTATCGTACCTCCCATGAGGTCTATCAGCCGCTGTGTGATCGTAAGTCCGAGACCGGTACCCTCGACCGCGCGTGTGACTTCGTCATTGAACCTTGAGTACTCGTCAAATAATTTTTCAAGCTGCTCCTTTGTCATGCCGAGACCTGTGTCCCTGACGCTCAATACAAGGGTCATATCTCCTCTGCTTGAATCCAGCTCATCTGTGACCCCGTAATCACCCGATATCACAGATCCGCTTGATACAGACAGAATGACTTTCCCTTTTTCTGTGTACTTAAAAGAGTTGGAAAGCAGGTTATTTAAGATTTGTTTGATCCGGAGCTCGTCTCCGATAAGCTTTGAAGGGACATTCTCATCGATCTGAAGCTCAAACCATATCGGTTTTTCGTTAAGCCGCATTATATTTAACTGAGCAGAGTCATTTATGAGACTCGCGACCATGTACAGGGCAGGCATGATATCCAGTTTGCCCGCTTCGATCTTGGAAAAATCCAGTATATCATTTATGATCCCGAGAAGCAGGTCGCACGAGCCGTATATCTTGCTTAATCCCTCGAGTGTTTCTTCGGGCAGCGTGTCGCTCTGCATCATGATGTCGGTGATACCTATGATCGCGTTCATCGGTGTTCTTATCTCATGGCTCATGTTGGCGAGAAAAGTGCTTTTTGCTTTGGAAGCGACCTCCAATGATATTACTGTTTGATGCAGGGATTTGATGTATCCTGCGATAAACACGTTAAAAATCACAAAGATCAAGAACACCAATATGAGAACAACAAGGAAAAAGCCGGTCATTGTTGTATCATAATCTTGAAAACTGTCAGGCATAAACGCGATCGTGTGCCAATCCAGCAACGGGATCGTACCTATCGCCGCTACCCCGAGCGGGACTTCATATATGTTTACTTCACCGGGTAAAGTAGCTTTTGCCTTAGCCGTAATATCGAGCCTGATATGATCCAGCTCGCTTTCTATCTTAACCTTGTTCCTGACAAGTTCAATATCATGAGCGCCGGTTATCTCACCGGAAGCGTTAAAGAAGTAAAGCTCGCCTCTGCCAAGGATACTGTTGTATATTCTGTTGGTAAACTCAGACAGATCGATACCTGTTCCAAGCATTCCGACAGGGGAGAGGTCATTGCTGAGTACCGGTGCGTTGATCCACAGCTTGATAGCATTGATATCAGGGTTGTAATTGATGTTGAAGTTATACTCATCCGCACTGTACAGAGTCATATTATACCAGTAGTTATCCGGGTTTGCCGGATCAAGAACATAAGGTTCATTGTTATCCATATAAAATATCTTGTCGACATCGTTTATCCAGAACATTTCGTATCCTTCGGAAAAGAAACGCCGGCAGGATTCTATTTCCTCAAGGACAAGCTCTCTCAGCTGTACATCGTCCGGGTTTTCGAAGTAACGTTTGATGACCGGTGAGCTCGCCAGCTTCATCACAGTCGATATCTCCGCGTTTACCGTGCTTTCCAGCCATATCCTTTCGATCTCCAGCATTTGAGTCAGCTCTGTGCCTTTGTTTGTTCTGATGATCTGACGCATGGAAAAAATAAACGCTATACTCCCTACGATCAGGATCAATATAAACAGCAGCACAGAAAAAATCAAAAATCTGTTTTTTGATCGGGGTTCATTATTACTGACCGTATTTATGTATGTCACGCTGAAGCTCCTTGATCAAATCAATATTTTTCCTTTGACTGAATAGAACGGACACGGCGCCGTGTGATATAGTCAGCCAGATGTAAGGCGACTCTGTCACGCAGTACCTTTTCGTCGATCGGTTTAACTATAAAGTCGCGTGCTCCAAGGGTCGTAGCCACCGATACGTGATCGACGGAACCCTCCGCTGTCAGAAAAACTATCGGGGTGTCTTCATGCTCGGGGTAACCTCGTATAATGGGTACAAGCTCAAATCCGTGCAGTACGGGCATCTGGCAATCCAAAATGAACAGGTCGGGTGTAAGCTTATTCAGGATGTCTTTTATCGCCTGCGGATGTGTAAGTGTATAAACACTGTAGTCATCATGTAAAAGGTCATTTATTGCATGCAGTATACTTGGATTATCGTCAACAGCAAGGATCACCGGTTTGTTAGCTTCCCATTTGACGGGGTCAAGCTGACTTTCGATGCTTTCGATAAGCTTATTTTTAGTTATCGGCTTCGTGATAAAATCGACAGCTCCGAGACTCATCCCTTTGACGATACTGTCCCTGTCTGTTTTGTTACCGGACAGAAAAATGACCGGTATATCGGCATACCTCGGGTCTTTTTTAAGGTTTGTGATAACTTCAAACCCGTTGCTGTCCGGCATTTGAATGTCAAGTAAAATCAACTCGGGCGTGACCTTCTCAAGTAACTCAAACAGACTTTCTTCGTTTTGGATGGGATAAACCTCGTAATCGTCCTTTAGTAAGTTTTTTTGACTTAACAGGACATAGTTGACATCGTCAACCATAAATATTTTTCTGCGCTTTTCACTCATGATCAAACCCCCCTATTGTATTTCGATGCCGGTCAATTTTTCTACGATCTGCGGAAACCGCATCATGTCAACGTTGTAACGCAGCCAGTCCGCAAGCCCGTCGTCCGACGTATATTTATATCTTTCTATCTCCGCCATAGCAACATCAACTTCATCCATACTGTACATGTCGCACGCGGCGAGCAGCTTTGACAATGATCCGGCGTCAGGTTTGTCTTTTACCGGTTTTGGATTCTCAGATTCGATGGTATGGAGCAGCTCTTCAATCCCGCTGATGAATGCATACGATGCTTTCAGAAATCCGGGGTTGGCTTCCGTAATGTGATCATAATCACTGTTTTTCGCCGCTTTTTCCAGATCTTCAGCGGCTTTACCGATATCACCGGCATATATGTCATAACTCGCGCCTTTGATACCATGAACTCTTATTTTATAGTCGTTTAATTTATCCTCGCTGACATTCTCTATTTCTCCAAGCATAGAGCGGGTGCTTGCCGCGTATGAACGCAGAACCTTCAGATATGTCGCCTCATCATCATCATATCGCGTCAGTCCCCTGGCTATATCAAGTCCGGCTATCTCCCTGTTTTTAAAAAGTGTATTCTTTGTGATCTTGAGTGACAGCTCTTCCGCAAGCTCAGCCGCGACATCGGCGGCTTTATCGAACTCGCTGTGGATGATGAGCTCCTTTAAGCTGTTTATAACAGATTTTACATCCCCTGAGAAGGAATCCATACCTGTGAGGATATCCAGCGCTCCTTTTCTGTTAAAATCCGCGCACATCTCTATAAATGAACCGAGCTTGTCACATAATTCCTCGACATCCTCCTCTGTATCGTCGATATCCGCATTATACTCCTGTTCAAACCTGACAAGCAGCGCGCGCAGCTGTTCTAAAAATTCAGGAGCGCCGGTTCTTATACGATCCCTGTTATTCTCCCGTCCCGCAGCTTCCAGTTCTTTTGCAGTCTCTGACAAAACGGTTTCCCCGATACTCGCGAGAACGCTTTTTATACCGTGAATATTTATGACATATCTCTGCAGGGCTTCATCATTTTCATACCAAACCGGATCCTTACCGAGTTCATCAAATATGTTTACTGCTTTACGGGCGTCTCTGATACATGATTCCAGTAAGAATGGATCGTCCTCAAAATCATTTGGCAGGTCATCGCCGTTTTCTTGTATACAAGCACTTTTTGTTACTTCCGGTGACTGCTTATCTCTGATATATTGGACAAGGATAGAATCCAACCTCCGTGTATCTATCGGTTTTGAAATAAACACATCAAAACCGTTTTCCAAATACATTTCTTCCTGACCCGGCACCGCATTGGCTGTAAGCGCCGCGATGGTACCTGTGTATCCGAGTTCCCGCAGATGCTTTGTCGCCTCTATACCGTCCATTTCCGGCATCATGTGATCCATAAAGATGATATCATATACTTTTCCGTTTGTGATCTTATCTATTGCTTCACGTCCGCTTTCGGCGGTATCGATCTGCAGCTTGTAACGCTTCATCAGTCTGACTGCAACGTACAGATTCGCTTCTGTATCATCTACGATCAAGACACGCCCATACGGCATCGGCTCGCGTACGACGGCCTCAGCTTTTTTTAATCTTTGCTGCAGATCTAAAATTTGGAATTGAAGACTTACTCTGTGCAGTACAACAAAAGTGTCAAAAGGTTTGCGTATGTAGTCAACAGCACCGCCGGCAAGCCCGTCGCGCTCGATTTCGCTTTCATTCATACCCGTTATGAATATAACAGGTATGTCTTTTGTCCTGTTTGATTTCTTTAGCGCCGCGAGAACCTCAAACCCGTTCATGTCAGGCATAAGGACGTCAAGCAGGATAATGTCGGGAAGAGATTCGGCAGCTTTTTCCAGAGCTGTTTTCCCGTCCTTGACAGCATATATCTTATAATCCTGTTTGAGGATACCGGTCAATCCCAAAAGATTTGACGTATCGTCATCCACTATGAGGATAGTTTTCCTCTTCTCCATTATTATAACCCTTCCCCGGCTAAAGCTTGGATATAGCTGTCATGATTCTGTCGTTTACCTCATAAAAAACTTCGGCGATGAGCGGGTCAAAATGAACACCCGCATCTTCGGATATGATGCTGACCGCTTTTTCATGTGAAAAAGCCTTTTTATACGGGCGGTCGGATACAAGCGCATCGTATACGTCAATAACTGCCATTATACGACCGTGAAGCGGAATGTCGGTATCCTTTAAACCGTGAGGATATCCCGTACCGTCCCATTTCTCATGGTGGTACGAGGCGAACAGTTTGGCGTTATGCAGGAATTCCGCGTCGCCTGTCCGCATTGTCATCTGATCAATGATCCGCTCTCCTGCTTTCGGGTGTGTTTTTATGACATCGAACTCTTCATCGGTCAGCCTGTCGGGTTTGTTCAGGATCGAGTCCGGTATGGTGATTTTCCCCAAATCATGCAGCCGTGCGGATGAGATGACCGAATCTATATCCCAGCCGCGCATTTCATCGCGGTATATCCCTTTTACCAGCATTGCGTCGATCAGTACCTTTATATACACCGATGTGCGGTCAATGTGACCTCCTGTGTTTGAGTCACGGTTTTCTACAACATCGGCAAGTGTAAATACTATACCGTTCTGCAATCGTACAAGCTGCGCCGTGCGCCGCGCGAGTTGACCCGTCCGCTGAGCGAGCTGCCTTGTGCGGTCGCGGACCAACTCATCGATATTCAGATGATTTCTGATACGGTTCAGCAGCACCGGTTCGGAAAAAGGCTTCATGATAAAGTCTACAGCGCCAAGTTCTATACCGTGAGCTTCGCTGACCGCATCGGACAATGCTGTGAGGAATATAACCGGTATTTGTGAATACAGATCGCTTTCCTTTAACTTCACCATCACTTCAAAGCCGTTCATCTCCGGCATCTCTATGTCGAGTAAAATCAAATCAGGCTTAAATTTATCCAAAGCCTTAAACATTTTCTCCGCTGAGGACAACGCAATAACGCGGTATTGCTTAGCAAGCGCGTTTTCAGCCGCTGTCAGGTTTGTATCGTTATCGTCGACAATAAAAATCACTTTTTTTACAACATCACTGTCACTGCTCGGTTTACTTTCGTACAGCAGTTCGAAACAGCAAATTCTGTTCCTGCCTTTATTTTTTGCGTCATACAGAGCTATATCCGCTCTTGATAAAAACTCGTCGACAGTGCTGTCCAGCCCCTGGACACGTGTGTTAAGTCCGATACTTACCGTTATCTTTGTGATCGCGCCGTCGGAGGTGGGGATTTCCATTTCCTCTGTCATCCGGCGTATCTGCTCTGCCACGTCAACGGCACCGCGGGTATCTGTGTTGGACAGGAGTATGATGAACTCCTCACCGCCCCACCTCGCCGCAAAGTCACCGGGGCGCTTGAGCGCGTGTGTGAAAAGCCCGGCCAGTGATTGCAAAGCGACGTCTCCCTGCTGATGACCATAGGTGTCGTTATAAGTTTTAAAGTTGTCTATATCTACCATCAAGATACTGAGCGGCGTCTGATCGCGTGTCGCTCTGTCCCATTCGCCGTTCATTCGTATCTCAAAACTGCGTCTGTTAGGCAGATTTGTAAGCTGGTCGCTCATACTAAGATGTTCGATCCTTCGGAACTGATTAAGAAGCTGTATCTGCTGGCGGACCCTTAGCTTAACGATCGTTTCGTTAAGGGGTTTTCGCATATAGTCTACGGCTCCTGCCGCAAGCCCTTTTATCTCCTCATCATTGTCTGTGGCTCCTGTGATAAATATGACGGGAATATCTTTTGTTTTTTCAGAATTCTTAAGCTCGGTAAGGACTTCGAACCCGTTAAGATCGGGCATGACGATATCCAACAGTATAAGGTCAGGCAATGACTCGTTCGCTTTTTCCAAAGCGGACGTACCGTCTTTGACCGCAAATATCTTATACTCCGGCTGCAATATGGTTGACAGATCCATCAGGTTTGAGGCATCGTCGTCTACGATAAGTACACTATTTTTTCTTTTCACAGTTGACAGGTCACCTCCGTTGTTATTTCATAAGTTTAGCAAGCGACTGCGCCGCAAGCTTAAAATCAAAATCCTCTATCAGCCGGATCAGCTCTTCAGTCCCCTGTATCGACCGGAGATCATCCACATAAGATAAGCACTCCGGATCGCTGTCCATAAGTAAAACATTCAGCTTCTTAAAGATCCCGCGTGTTGCTTCGAGATCTTGCGGTTCCGCGATGCCGGCCGGCGCACCGGCTTCGATGACCAGAGGCGCAAGCTCGGAAAGCGCGGTTTTGAGCTCATATTCCAATGCTTGCAAATGCCGGGAAGTAACATTGTTTTCCTCATTTTTCAGATGAGCTTCAACTTCCGCGGCGGCATGCTGCAAATCCGTTTTTTCAAGTTGTCCCGCGTTGCTTTTTAGTGTATGCGCTATCCTGTGTGCTTGTTTTATATCATTTGAATTTAATGCGTTTATCAGTTCATCGTATACTCCCTGATTTTTTTCGACAAACCTGTTGATCAGTTTTTGCCTGAGTCCGGCTTTATTTTTTACAACCTCATTCTCATCCTCCGCCTGCCATGATACCGGTTTTAAGTACTTCATCAGGAACTGCCACAGTTCCTGGGATTTAAAAGGCTTGCCTATGCAGTCCGTCATACCGCTGGACAAGTATAACTCCACATCCTCGGGCATGATATTTGCTGTCATAGCTATGATAGGAACTCCGGTATTTAATTCGAGGATTTTTGCGGTTGCTTCAAAACCGTCCATTACAGGCATATGTATGTCCATAAAAATAAGTTCAAACTGTTTTTCGCCGTTATTACCGGAGCTGTTCATCCTTGCCTTCACCAGTTCCACGCCGATTTTACCGTTTTCCGCAATGACAGGGTTTAATCCGGCTCTTATCATGTAATCGCCGGCTACCTGCTGGTTCATTATACTGTCTTCGCATAGCAGGATATCGCCCGAAAAGCGGGGTTTATTAAAGCTGTCGAGTAAATGACTGCTCTCCGTCATTTGTTTATCAGGCAGTTCAAAGGTAAGTTCAAAGCTGAACGTGCTGCCTGTTCCCGGTGAGCTTACAACAGAGATTTTTCCGCCCATCATTTCTATTATATTCTTCGATATAGTTAGCCCGAGCCCTGTCCCGCCGACTTTCCGGGTAGTACCGGACTCCAACTGTGTAAAAGGCTCAAAAATAGTTGAGATGTGTTCGGGTGATATTCCGATACCGGTGTCTTTTACTTCAAAGCAGACAGTTACTGTTTTGTCTGTTGTCTCCTTTACCTCAGCATTAAAATCTATCGCGCCTGAAAACGTGAACTTCACAGCGTTAGATAAAATATTGACGAGCGCCTGACGCAGTCTGGCCGGGTCGCCTATCAGCACCTTACTTATTGACGGGTCAGTGTTAAAGCTCAGTAAAAGCCCGTTTTCGATAGCTTTCGGCATAAACATCTTATAGCAGGTATTGATTATCTCTTGTAAATCAAAAGTGGTTTCACTTAAATACATCTTGCCCGACTCGATATTTGTGACGTCCAGAATGTCGTTGATGATATGCAAAAGCCATTCGGAGTTTTCAAGGATCTTTGTCAGGTAATTCTCTGTCCTTGGCGAGATATCATCATCGAGCGCAAGCTCGGAAAAACCGATGATGCTGTTCATCGGGGTTCTCATTTCATGACTCATATTAGCGAGAAAAACTGTTTTTGCCGCGGTTTTTTCACGCACTTTTATTTCCAGATTGTCTGCGTAATCCCGTAAAGCGGCACGGCTTTCGATCAGATCACGTTTCTGTTGCTCAAGTAAAATCTGGCTTGCGATCCGCCTGAGCAGCAACGGTCCGGAAAAAGGTTTTGTAACATAGTCCGCCGCTCCAAAGTCAAACCCGTCCATCTCACTTTCCACATCATTTCTGGCGGTGAGGAAAATAACGGGAATATCGGAGAAACGCGGATCCGCTTTAAGCTTTTGAATTGCCTCATAACCGTTCATCTCCGGCATATTGACATCAAGTAAAATCAAGTCGGGGATGAGTTTTTCCAGAATCGAAAACATCTTGGCAGCTGAAGGCGCGGGATAGACTTCATAGATCGACTTCAGTAGATTTCTGCCTACAGACAGATTTGCCGCGTTGTCGTCAACAATGATTATCTTTTTACTCAAATTCTGCATATCTTCACCTGCATGTTCCGTCAGACGCCCTGAAGCGTTTGCCTGATAGTAACTGTAAACTTCGAACCAATGCCCAATTCCGACTCGACCTGTATATTTCCGTTCATCATCTCAACGATACGCTTCGACAACGCAAGCCCGATACCGATCCCGCCATGTTTTCTGGTACTGCTGCCGTCTGCCTGCTCAAAGAGTTCAAAGAGTTTGCTTTGCTGCTCGTCAGACATTCCTATGCCGTTGTCTGTAACTTCCAGCTTTAGTGTGATTATCCCGTTCTCAATCCCTGACACTTTTGCGCTGAAGTGTATCTCACCGTAGTCCGGTGAATACTTTATCGCGTTTGCAAGTAGATTGCCGATAACAAGGCTGAGATGTTTTTCGTCACCTAAAAGTACGGCAGGTATCGACGGATCCAGTTCTACGGTAAAAATCTGGTTTTTTATAATCGCGTTATATCTTGCGGCGTCCAGTACTTCCTTAAACATTGCGTTTATATCAAATGGCGCGTTGATGAGTTTGAATACGCCGTACTCCATACCGGAAACGTCAAGCAGATCATCTATCATCTGCAGCAGCCGGGCAGAGGCGTCTTTGATATCGTCGAGGCAGTCCTCGACATCATCGGGAACATTATACATTTTTGCTATCTGCATCATGCCCATTATAGTATTTATCGGAGTTCGCATCTCATGGCTCATACGGGAGAGAAATTCACTTTTTGCCCGGTTGCTGTGTTCCGCCTGTTCTTTTGCGGCATTAAGCTCATCAGTAAGACTGCTTTGTCTTATTTTTGACATCAATGCCTGTTGACGCAACTGCGCGTCGAGCGCACGGGTCTGGTTGACTATATTGATTTGATTATTGACTCTCAGTTTTACGATATCAGCGCTGAAAGGTTTTGATATATAATCCGCGGCACCCAGATCCAATCCTTTTTTTTCCGCTTCTTTATTTTCAAGGCCGGTGATAAAAATGACCGGAATGGAGCTTGTTGCTTCTGAATCCTTTAAAATCGAGATAACCTTATAACCGTCCATTTCCGGCATGATGATATCAAGCAGTACCACGTCCGGTTTATTTTCATGTATAAACGTTAATGCGTCCTGACCGCTTTTGGCTGCGTAAACATCGTATTCCGGACTGAGGATATTAGTCAGTGTGATAATGTTTGCAGTTTCATCGTCTACGATAAGTACGCTGTTCCTGATCGTATCACTCATCATACTTATACTTCTCCTTCAGTTTGGAAAGCTCCTCGATCGCCTGCAGGAACTCAAAATCCTCAACGCAGCGCGACAGTTCCTCCGCTTCGGGAATGGTGCGGATATCATCAAGCAGGTTCATGCAGTCCGGTTTTCGCTTTAACAGTAAAGGTTCGAGCCTTTTGATTATTTCAAATATTTTTTTAGTGTCAACCGCTTCAGACGCGCTGTTTGAGTCCGGTTTTATAAGCAGCGGCGTCAGTTTCCCGAGGACGGCTGTTAACTCGTTTTCTAAATTACCGGCGTATTCACTGGTAAACAGATCGTACCCCCCGGGATGCGCCGTATCCGGTGCGGCAACGATCTCCTGCAGCCGCTCCGAGAGTGCCGCTTCCGTAACAGCGGCGGTTTCCTGCAACCGCTTTTCTCCGATCTGTCCCGCATTGCTCTTTAACGTGTGGACCAGCCTGTGCGCGAGTTTGATGTCACCTTCGCTTACAGCTTGTTTCAACAGGGCAAATGTGTTTTGATTCTTTTTGACAAAATGGAGACGCAACTGATTTAAGGTCTTTTTATCATCCTCGGTCTGCTGCTGACCGTCCACTGCCGAGTAACTGACAACAGGAAGATACTTTATCAAACATCGCCAAAGCTCCTGTGAAGTGAAAGGTTTACCCAGATAATCAGGCATCCCGCCTTTTCTGTACCGTTCTAAATCATTCGACATGATGTTTGCCGTCAGCGCGACGACAGGGGTCCCTACTCCGAGCTCTATGATTTTTGCGGTAGCTTCAAGGCCGTCCATGACCGGCATTTGTATATCCATAAAAATCAGATCAAACGGTTTCTCGCCGTTATGGATACGCGCCATAACGGCATCAACGCCTTCCTGTCCGTTATGTGCTACCATCGGCGCCAGACCGACACGAAGTAAATGATCGCAGATCACCTGCCGGTTCATGTCATTATCCTCGCATATCAGAAGCTCGCCTTTAAAGTTCGGTTTTTCCAGATCATTAAAAATGATCTGTTGAGACGGGATATCGGCATCCTCGCCGGCAAGGTCAAATGTCAGCTCAAAGCTGAAGCTGCTGCCTCCTCCGACCGTGCTTTCCACGTCCAGCGTACCGCCCATCAGCTCGATGATATTTTTTGTTATCGGCAGACCGAGTCCGGTACCTCCGAATTTCCTCGTTACACTGTCATCCGCTTGCACGAACGGTTCAAATATATTGGTTTTCTGCTCGGGATTCATACCTATTCCGCTGTCAACGACTTCAAAGCGTATAGTGATAAACTCGTTTTCCTGGTTTGTTACCTGTGTTAACAGCTTGATAGAACCGGTATTTGTAAACTTAACGGCATTTGACATCAGATTCATCAACGCCTGACGCAGCCTGACCGGATCGCCGTACAGTTGTTTTTTAATGGAAGGTTCTATTGTACAGTGTAAAGCTACGCCTTTTTCCGCGGCCCGCGTTAAAAATGAAGACTGGCAGTTTTCTATTATCTCGCCGAGGTCAAACGGGATATGCTCCAGAACTATCTTGCCCGATTCGATTTTGGAAATATCAAGTATGTCATTTATGATCCTGAGCAGCCAATCCGCGTTTTCCGAGATTTTCATAAGGTAGTTATTTGTTTTATAAGCGATCTCGTCGCTTTGCGCCAGCTCGGAAAATCCAATTATGCTATTGAGGGGGGTCCTGATCTCATGGCTCATGTTTGCGAGAAAAGCAGATTTGGTTTTATTTGCCGCTTCCGCGATATCACGCGCGATACGTAGTTTTTCCCGTGATTTCTCAATCTCTGACGTTCTGTCATCAACCAGCTTCATGAGGTTTTCATTAAAATTCCGCAGCTCGTTTTTCTGCTTGACAAGCGAAAGATGGAGCTCCAAACGTTTTAATAACAGCGTTGCGGAAAAGGGGATCTTTATATAGTCGAGCGCTCCGAGTGACAGACCGTATAACTCATCATTCTCGTCTGTGCGGGCAGTGAGAAAAATGACCGGTATATCCTTTAATCTGTCCATGGACTTTATTATCTTGATTACCTCATACCCGTTCATGCCCGGCATTTCCACATCGAGCAGGATCAGATCAGGTATTTCATTTTCAAGCATATCGAGAGCTTCTTTGCCGGATGAAGCAAACATAACGTCGTAGTAATCGGAAATGGCTCTTTTGGTGACTTCCTGTTTTACATAACTGTCGTCAACTATAAAAATCTTGTCTTTTTTACCTGTTTTAGACTTTTTACTCATAGTTTACGGTGTTTCCTTTCGAAACGGCTTAAAAGCATCAGCCTTCAAATTTGCAAACCCTGTTTTTACCCGATCTCTTGGCGGTATAAAGCGCTTCGTCCGCTCCGGCGATAAAATCTCTCACCGAAAGGTCAGAACCGGGAACATATGTGTTTAAGCCAATGCTGACTGTGATTTTAGAGGTATCCCCGTTGGTACAGTAGATCCGGCAGTCTTCAATACTGCTACGGATACTCTCGGCAACACCTAAAGCTCCGTGCATGTCGGTATCAGGAAGCAACGCGATAAATTCCTCACCGCCCCAGCGCGCGGAAAAATCAGCCGGGCGTCTTAATGTTTGCATGATCACATTCGCCGTTGCCTGCAACGCTGCGTCACCCTGCAGATGACCGTATGTGTCGTTATACTCTTTGAAATCATCTATGTCGAGCATTATGACACAAATAGGTGTTTGCTCTCTCCTGGACCGGTTCATTTCCATCCGGAGCCGGTAATCAAATCCGCGTCTGTTAAAAAGTCCTGTCAGCTCATCCGATAAACTGAGCGCTTTGACTATATTGAACTGGCTGGAAAACTGGATCTGATTTTGCACTCTCAGCCTGACTATCGATGAATGGAAAGGTTTTGTGATGTAGTCGGAAGCTCCTAAGATCAGGCCTTTTTCCTCGTCCGCGGCGTCTACGAGACCTGTTATGAAAATGATCGGTATTGACCTTGTCATCTCAACGCTTTTTAAAGCGGCGAGTACTTCATATCCATCCATTTCCGGCATAAGGACGTCAAGTAAAATGACATCCGGTAAGTGTTCATTTGCCAGAATGATCGCATCCGGTCCGTTTTTTGCGGCATACACATCGTACTCAGAACTAAGGATACTTGTAAGAGCAATTATGTTTGCTGCTTCGTCGTCTACGATCAGCACACTGTTCTTGTCCATACAAACCTCCGCAGGCTGTTAGTTTTCGGAGTAAAATCACTACTGTCAATCCGATAATTTTAACATGATTTTGTAGTAATTGCAAGACAACTTGGTGATAAGGGATGATTTTATGTGTATAACTGTGATATAATTGTAGAAATGAACAAACCGGGAGGTATATTGGAGTGCTCAGTAAAATCGACTTGTCAAAAAAACTTGATAAAACAGAATACAAACAGGCGCTTAATGAGCTTGGAATGCGCCTGAGCGGAGCGCAAAGATCCTGCAGAGATGAAAACATACCGGTGATGGTCATCTTTGAGGGATGGAGCGCGGCAGGTAAGGGTTCGCGCATAAGCTCTCTGATAAGCTGGCTGGATCCACGCGGGTTTGAGGTCTTTACGACTCAAAGACCTTCAGAGGATGAACGTCTGCGTCCTTATATGTGGAGATTTTGGCGCAGGACGCCGGCAGCCGGCCGTATACATATATTTGACCGCAGCTGGTACCGTGTTCTGACGCATAATCTCGAGGTCGAGGAGGAGCTGCTGTCCGACCCTGTCCGTGATATCCTGTCCTTCGAAAGACTAATGGCTGATTCGGGAGTACTTATAATCAAGCTTTTCCTGCATATCTCCGCAAAAGAGCAAAAAAAGCGTCTGAAGGTCCTTAATGAAAGCCCCGAGACAGCCTGGCGTGTCAGCAAAAGCAACCGGGAGCAAAACCGGAGCTACGATAAGTGGATGACACATTATGCCCAAATACTCGAAAAAACAGATCACAGCCTCGCTAAATGGACTGTGATCGAAGGCAATGAAGCCCGTTTTGCCGATGTCAAGGTCATTCAAACTGTGGTTGAAGCAATGGAAGAAGCTGTAAAAAAGGCGCATATAAAACGTGAGGACGCAAAAAAAGACGCTGAACCCGGGCAGCAGCCGATCGCTGATGTACGTTCAAGCGTGCTTGCGGGGACAGATCCGAATAAGCAGATCGATCCCGAAGAGGGTAAGAAACGGCTGGCTGCCGCTCAGACCGCGCTTCATAGGCTGCACAGCGCAATGTATCTGGAACGTGTTCCCGCGGCTCTCGTATTTGAGGGGTGGGACGCTGCCGGAAAAGGCGGTGCAATCAAGCGGCTTGTAGATACATTTGATCCGAGAGGTTATAAGGTCGCGCCGTCTGCAGCTCCGAATGATATCGAGCGGGCTCACCACTATCTGTGGCGTTATTGGAATGAAGCTCCAAAAGCAGGGCATTTGACAGTTTTTGACCGCAGTTGGTATGGTCGTGTCATGGTGGAACGTGTCGAGGGCTTTTGTACCAGAGATGAATGGATGCGCGCGTTCCGTGAGATAAATGAGTTTGAACAGCAATGGGTGGACAGCGGTGTGGTACTGCTCAAATTCTGGCTGCATATAGATCAGGAGGAGCAGCTGAGAAGGTTTGAAAACCGTATGAACATACCTGAGAAACAGTGGAAGATAACCGATGAGGACTGGCGTAACCGTGAAAAATGGAGCCGTTATCTGGAAGCTGTGGATGAAATGCTGCTTCGTACCTCAACCACATACGCACCATGGACGATCGTAGAAGCGGGGTGTAAACCCTATGCCAGAGTCAAGGTAGCCGAAACTGTTCGGGAGCATTTGGAGACCAGACTAAAGAAGGTCAGATAATATTTCGGTTATTTTCGCGAAGTCCATAAGATCTACGCTCATACGCAGTTTTTCCACCAGCTCCTTGCCCGAGGTATAACGGTAAGCCTCTATCTCTTCCATTGCCGCGTCCGCTTCATTCATGTTATTGTGCTGACACGCGTCCCGCAGTTTGATCAGCGCGTCTCTTTCCGGTTTGTCTTTCTCGGGTTTGGGACTTACGGCGTCTATATCCGCAAGAAGTGTCTTTATATCATTAGAAATTTTCTCGATGGATTCGACAAACCCCGGATTATGCCCGGTTATATAGTCGATATCGCCGTTGATCGCGGCGCTTTCAAGGGCTTCGGCGTCATGACCGATTTGATTTGCGAAAATGTCATAGCTTGTTCCCTTCAGGGCATGGACAATTATACGGTAATCCTGCAGATTCGTTTCATTTACAGATTCAAGAACACCAAGCGAACCGGATATACTTGCGGCGTATGCCCGCAGGATCCTGGTCAGTACTTTATCGTCCTTATTGTACCGCCGGAGGCTTTTTCTGATATCCAGTCCGTCTATGCTTCTGCCGGAGAACACAGATGAACCCGGGCGGAGACTTTTTTGAAGGCCGTTGCTTATTTCAGTTTTTTCACGGGTCTCATCCCGCACAAACTTGTTAAGCATCGCATCGAGCTGACGAATGTCGATCGGTTTGGAAATAAAGTAGTCAAACCCGTTTCTCAGGAACATATCCGCCTGCCCCGCAACCGCGTTAGCGGTCAGTGCTACTATAGGCGCGGTATACATCATTTCGCGCAAACGATGTGTCACTTCCATACCATTCATTTCAGGCATCATATGATCCATAAGGATAACATCGTATTTATTGCCGTCTTCGATCTTTCTGATGACTTCGGCACCGCTCATCGCGGTATCGATCTGCAGTCTGTACAGTTTCAGGAGCCCAACCGCGACGTGGATGTTTGTCTCCACATCATCGACAATGAGTATCTTTCCATACGTCATCGGAGTTCGTACGAACTCCGCTCTTTTTTTATGGGTCACATATCTGGTCTGACAGTTTTCCAGACTTTTTGCGGTTTCACTGCCCAGCAAAACACGGCCGACTGTCCGTTGAGGCAGCGTAACAACAAATCGTGTGCCTTTGCCCGGCTCGCTTTCGACTTCGATTTTACCGATCATAAGGGTTATCAGTTCTTTTGTTATTGCAAGCCCGAGCCCTGTACCTTCGATATGTATATCGCGGTTATTATGGAAACGGGAATATTTGCTGAAGAGCATTTCCAGCTGCTCTTCCGTCATGCCATGACCTGAGTCGGTGATAGTAAACACAAGCGCCGTAACATGTTCATCCTCCCGCGCTTCAGAGGTAACAGACATAGAGACTTTACCGGAGTCAGTATACTTAAAAGCGTTTGAAAGCAGATTGTTGAGTACCTGTTTGATACGAAGTTCATCGCCGATCAGCTTCGCGGGCAGATTTTCATCAACTTGAAGCACAAACTCGATAGGTTTACTGTCCGCTCTCATGATATTGAGTTGCACCGAATCCTGTATCAAGTTGGAAAGATTATACACTGCCGGCGAAATATCCAGTTTACCCGCTTCGATTTTTGACAGGTCCAGGATGCCGTTTATTATACCAAGCAGCAGATCACATGAGTTGTATATTATATCCAGCCCTTCTTCAATGTTTTCAGGAAGAGTGTTATCATGCAAAAGTATCTCTGTGATTCCAAGGATCGCGTTCATCGGAGTGCGTATCTCATGGCTCATATTCGCGAGGAAGGCGGACTTTGTACGGCTTGCGGCTTCCGCGGCGTCACGTAATTTGTTTGCTTCCACATATTGCGCTGCCATAACCTGTTCCGCTTCTTTCAGCTTCTCCGTCTGCATTGCGAGCTCTTTTGTTCTCTTTGCGATCAAAGCATGGCGGTTGATCGAGTTTACCATCATAAGGCTCACGGATTTTAAAATAGTGATCTCCTCTGTTGTAAAATCACGTTCACTGGCACAATCGTCAATGCTGAATATTCCCCAGAATACTTCGTCCAAAAACAGGGGGATAAAAACAGTGGATCTTACTCCGTAGTACTCGAAAAATACACGCGCGCTTTGCTGCATCTTTGAGACGGACTGACTGAAAACCTCACCGTTCATAGCTTTTTGTTCCCACTCGGGTCCGAATGTCAAATGGTATATCTGGTTTACCGGCATAGGAGTACTGTTCCTGCCGGCTTCGCTCAGCCAGCAGTAAACATGATAAAAGTAGATAGCGTCCGATTTAGGTTCGATCTTCCAGATATGCACCCGGTCGGTATCTATGCTGCGTCCGATGAGTTCCATACTTGCCATGAGCGGAGCTTCGATATCTTCGTCTTCACCTGTTGTCAGCAGTAATGCCGCAGCGTCATTAACAGCGCGCAGCAGATTATCCCGCGTTATTACAGATTCTTCCATATCTTGAAAAACTGCTTTGGTGTTTTTTACGACTTTTCCTATTATGAGATATGATATTATGACAAAACCGCATGCAACAACGATCGACAGCACCACGGTGATGATCTGTGTGCGTCTTATAGCGGAGTATAAGCTTTCGCAATCAAACTCCATTCCTATAGCGCCGATAACATTTCCTTCGTAGTCATGGAAAGGGAAGTATGCAACATATACTATGCCCCATTCGGTATCGAGTATCTCATCGCCGAGTATTATCTCGTCATTCAGCGACTGTTCGAGCATCGGGATGATCTCTTCCTCTATCGGATCGCCGACATGGCGGAACTCTTCGTCTCCGGTATCCAGGCCGTCCACAACATAAATAAGCACACCGTTATCATCCCGTTTTGCCGTGTACAGGTACAGGATATTCGCGATGCGCCTTATCTGATCGAGCTGCTCGTGCGCGGTGATATACAACTCGTTTACTTCATCTTCTCTTGTGTTGAGTTCAAAAAACGTCCGTTCATCTACAACTTCTTCAGAGTATTTATGGATGATTTTTGCGTCTTCCTTAAGCTGCGTTATCGACAAGTCATAGTAACTGTAAAACATAACGAAATAGATACTTAAAGCAAGCAGTATAACAACAAATATCGACGCAAGGGTTATCTTGAATCTCAGATCCTTCCAGATGCTCGCTGCCACTTTAAATCTCCTATCACGTGTCCCGCTGCTCAGTTTCGTTCTTAAATGCCGCCTTCAGCAGCAGTGGCGTAATAAGGACAGTTATCAATACAACTATGATGATACTCGGGAATAAAAGTGAGCTTACATACCCGATAGCTATCCCCTTGGCGGCAACAATAAACGATACTTCGCCTCTCGCGATCATACCAACGCCGACCTGAATGCTCTCCCGATTGGAAAATCTGCTGATTTTTGCGCCCAGCCCGCAGCCGACCACCTTGGATACGATGGCGATGCCAACGAGAGCTGCCGTAAAAATAAGCATATGCGCAGTCATACCGTCAAAGGATGTGTGCAGTCCGATATTCGCGAGGAACACAGGGGTAAAAAACATATATGAGAGCTCATGCGTCCTTGTTTCAAGATACTCTGCGCTGCGTGTGGTGCAAAAGGCGATCCCCGCGATATACGCTCCGGTGATGTCTGCAAGCCCGAATACCTCGGCAAGGTATGCCATAAGAAAACAGAATGCCAAAGCGAAGATCGTTTCTCTTTTCATCTTGCCGAACTTGCCGTACATATAGCTAAACAGTTTGTTGACACCATACCCTGCCGCAAACGCAAACACAAAAAATGCAATGATCTTAAGCAAGGTGACAGCGAGATAACTGACGGAGAAACCGGTATTGCCCATCCCCATTGTGATCGCGAGAATGATTATAACGAGTATATCGTCAAATAATGACGCTCCGAGGAGCGCGGTACCTGTTTTCGATTTGAGTTTTCCCATTTCCTGAAGAGCTTCAACAGTTATGCTGGTAGACATTGAAGCTATGATGACGCCGATAAAAAAGCTCTCAAATGTTGGTTTCCCAAATAATAAAGAAATTGCAAATCCGCCGCCCAGCGCAGCCGCGACGCCAAGCACCGAGATCAACAATGCGGACTTTATAGAACTGCGGAGCTGCCTTATATCGGTTTCCATACCTGCGGAGAATAACAGCAAAATAACACCAAACTCCGCGATCGTGGAAATCGTCTCATTAGGTTCCACCAACCCGATAACGGCGGGACCCAGCAACACCCCCGCGACAAGCGCTCCGATCACTGCCGGCAAATGGATACGCCGCATGAACAATGAAAGAGCTTTAGTCGATAAAAGGATCAGCGCGATAGCGAGTAATATACGTGTATCTATCATAATAAAACTCATTCCCTTGCAAAGTAATCGAGCAAAAAGAGTATAGCACTATATCATGATATAAGCAATAGGTCGTATTTAAGGTTACTTCACCAGAACCCGCCGTTCTATGCTCCCTATCGATAGCTTTCTGATATCCGTGACAGTAACAAATAAATGCTCATACTCTTTAAGTACTTTCATTGTCGTGGGAATATCTTTCCGGTGGATCTTCAGATTGATCGAGAGCTTCTTACCGTCCATACCCTCGCATTCATAAGTTGTTACCCCGTAACCGTTGTCTCTCAGTTTTGCTGATATGTTTTTACCTTCCTCCAACTCCGCGATACATTCGACTTGAGCCAGTCCGAGCGCAAGTTTATCTTCAAGAATGATGCCAAGATATATGCCGACTACGAATGCCAAACCATATGCGACAGCCTGCATCGGATCCTCGCTCAGTCCGAGCAGTACTGTGCTGGTCACTATCAGCCAAATCGTGATCTCTACCACCGACAGCAGACTTGCCGCGACCCGGTTGCCTTTTGCCGTAAGTACCATTCTTACTGTTGCAATTGCTACCTCCATTAATTTCGCGATAAAAATAAGTATGTAGATCATAATATCCTCCCTGTGGTTTCTGCTAAAAAGCACTCATTATAGTTTACCTTCAACTTCAAAAATGCGCTTTCCGCATCGGTTTTATTATCAAAAAGACCAAATACAGCAGGTCCGGAGCCTGTCATGACCGCACCGAGAGCGCCGCTGTCGATCAACGCGTATTTGATAGCAGCGATATCGCGTTCTCCGCGCGGCAGAACATCCTCAAATACATTATACATACGCTGCGCAACTCCGCGCAAGTCACCTTCGCCGAGCGCTTTGACCAATCCGCCGGTATCCGGTCTTGAGCGTATTTTATCGCACCTGACACGCTTGAACAACTCCGGCGTCGAACATGAAAAAGGCGGCTTGATAATGACTATATAACATTGCGGTATATGCGGCAGATCAGTAAGTATTTCCCCTCTGCCCTCCGCGAGTTTTGTACCTCCGTCTATACAAAACGGAACGTCGGAACCTATTGTGCTGCCGAGTCTTTCTAGTTCTATTCGCCCAAGACCGGTCTCAAACATATTATCAAGCATCCGCAGGACGCATGCGCCGTCTGTGCTCCCGCCGCCGAGACCGGCACAGACCGGGATCGCTTTTTTTATTTTTATATCGGTGCTGTATCCGGAAATCCTCGTGTGTTTGAAAAAAGCAAGAGCCGCTTTTGCTGCAATATTACGTTCATCGCCTGGCAGGTATGGTAATCCTGCATCAACTCTGATCCCTTCTCCCGGTTTACACTCTATCGTAACCTCGTCATATAGGCTGACAGTCTGCATAACCATTCTCAGGTTATGATAACCGTCAGCCATTTTTGAAACGATATCCAATGATATATTGATCTTAGCAAAAGCCTTACCTGTAAGGGTTTTGCTTGCAATAGCCTTACCTGTAAGGGTTTTGCTTGCAATAGCCTTACCTGTAAGGACTTTTCTCGCAAGAGGTTTACCCGCATTCGCAAGGGAAGTATCACTCATCTTAAAACCTCATTGGCTGCTGAATAACAGATCCATCATCTCTGTGCCGTCCGCTACAAACTCACCAAACCCGGCGTCCGCTTCGCAATAACTTTTACCTGTTTGCCTGTCAAACCGGCTGTCATAAAGAATATACGGTACAGGCTCGTCGTTGTGCCCGCGCGTGGAAGTAAGAGTCCTGTGGTCGGAAATCACCAGCATCCTGAAATCGATACCTTCCCCGCGTAATCTCTGCACCAGCGGTGCGACAACTCTGGAATCGATCCACTCAATAGCCTGCAGCTTACCCTTAAGATCACCGTTGTGAGTACATTCATCGGGAGCTTCTATATGAACAGCGGCAAAATCATAACTACTCAAGGACTCGATCACCGCATCTGCTTTACCCTCATAGTTTGTGTGCAGCTCGCCGGTCGCTCCTTCAACACATATCTTATCAAGCCCGATGAGTTTACCTATACCCTGGCAAAGCGGAACTGCAGAAATGACACAGCCTGTTTTCCCGTATTTTTTAACGAAGTCAGGTAACTCCACCGCAGTACCGGCTGCCCAGAACCATATCCCGTTTGCCGGGAGTTTTCCTTCCGCGCGCCGTTTTATATTCATCGGATGAACGTTTAATATCTCATGCGCGAGACGCATCAGGCTTTCCAGCACAGCGGCATTCGCACTCCCGCGCGGCAGATGTAAACCCAGCGCTTCACCTATATGGTCGTGCGGTGGTGTGAGAATATATTCGCCGGATGAATTATCCGTTTTAAAACCGCTCTGAACAGCGATGTGCCTGAATGATGAACCGGGATAGACCCTGATCCCGGCTTTTTCAGCCGCTTTTTTAAATTCCGGTGTATCAAAAAGCTCTCTGATCATCGAGTCTGAGTCGGCACCGTCGATCGAACCTGCCGAGTGGGAAAGTATCCGTTTCTCCTCAAAAGGAATATCACCGTCTTCAAAAGCGACCATGTTACAGCGGTAAGCGATATCGCCCGGTGAAAATACGATCCCTGTCGCAGCGGCTTCCAGCGGTGCTCGCCCGGCGTAACAAGTACGCGGATCGCAGCCGAAAATAGACAGGATCGCGATATCACTTCCGGGTGTCATACCTTCCGGTACAGTCCGTACACATCCTGTTACACCGGCGGACGCAAGGCTGTCCATAGCCGGAATATCAGCATATTGCAAAGGTGTTTTTCCATCAAGCTCCGGCACAGGTTCATCTGCCATGCCGTCACCGATGACCATAACATACTTCATACTGTCTTATCCCTTTAACGAGTCCATGAACTTACCCAGTCGCTCAAGTGCCGTCGAAATATTCTCCATCGATGAGGCATAACACAATGGGTGACGGCGATGTACAGGAGATGAGATTGGATAAAACATTACTGTAATCAATCATATAAACGAGATCCTCTTTTCTTTAGCGAAGAACATCTTACCATGCTCGCCTTTTATTTACAAGAGATACAGGGACAGTACGAAGTGTTGCTTGAATGTACGGATATATTATGAGATAATCAAATCGGTAATTATGACCACTATGCTTTTTCCGGAAAATAATAAATAATGAATGGAGAAGCAGGTATGGAACTTTTAAGGGCTATTGAAAACATCCGTTCACCTTTTCTTGATACAGTGATCGGTCTTGTTACCAGATTGGGTGAAGAAACGATCGGTGTTGTAATCCTATGCGCGATTTTCTGGTGCATAAGCAAACGTATTGCTTATGTCATAGGAATCGCCTATTTCCTTTCCGGTTTGACTGTTCAAGGTATGAAGATTTGTTTTAGGGTAGACCGTCCGTGGGTCGCTGACCCGACGCTCAACCCTGTACCGTCGGCACTTGAGTATTCCACGGGATACTCCTTTCCCAGCGGTCATACTCAGAGCGCGGCAGCGCTTTTCGGCGCGCTTGGAGCACAAGTAAAACAGAAAGCGTTTATGGCTGTTTGCTTTGCTATACCTGTCCTTGTCGCATTTTCCAGAATGTACCTTGGGGTACATACATTGGTCGATGTTGTTACGTCACTTCTGATATCGTTTTTGCTTATTTTTCTAACAGTAAAAATCTTTTCCGGTGATGAGGTCGATAAAAAGCGTGAATTCATAATCGCGCTTGTAATGATCCTGTATGCGGTCGTTGTTATAATAATCGCGGCAGTTCTTTACTTTAACGGAACGATCGAACAAAATTATATAGCCGACTGCTTAAAGGCAGCCGGCGCCGGTATCGGGTTTACTGTCGGTATGTTTATAGAACGTGTGTATATCAACTTTTCCGTAAAAACAAAAAGCATCATTTGGCAGGTCATAAAATTCATCCTCGGGTTTGCAGGTGTTCTTGCAATAAAAGAAGGGCTAAAACTCATAATCGGAACCGGTCTTGCCGCCGACATGATCAGATATTTTCTCATGCTTACATGGGTAACAGTATTTTATCCGTTAATTATTAAACGTTTCTTTGCGGTTAAAGAATGAGATATGTAGAGAAACACTTGTAAATGCTATAGTTTTGTGATA
>Ga0123356_10001116_pt1 | contig 29729 bp, 28 predicted proteins | sample TergutEmb28metaG_2_FD_92546 | JGI IMG/M metagenome (GOLD analysis project Ga0123356, IMG submission 92546) | Embiratermes neotenicus P3 segment gut microbial communities from Petit-Saut dam, French Guiana - Emb289 P3 | ecosystem: Host-associated > Arthropoda: Insects > Digestive system > Gut ...
GGCGGCTTCCTGAGCGTCCTCTTTCTTCACTCTACGATGAAATGATTTCTCATGGCTGTAAATTATCAGAACAGGGTGTTTCACCTTTAAAGTGCGAAGGTCAATTATCAAGCGGAATATATACTTTACCCGGCAATATTACATCCCAATTTATAAGCGGTTTATTATTCGCTCTCCCGTTATTATCAGGTAATAGTACAATAAATGTTACAGGCATTTTGGAATCACGCTCTTATGTGGACATGACTTTAGATACATTACGTTTATTTGGCGTAACAGTTTTGGAAAAAAAACAATCTTTTCACATAACAGGCGGACAGACAATTCGTTCTCCAAAAAATGTTCAAGCGGAAGGCGATTGGTCAAACGCAGCGTTCTGGCTTTGCGCAGGCGCAATGGGAAAAAGCACCGATAGCAAAACTGTTGCCGGCAACAAAGTTGCCACAACTTGCACAGGTCTTGATTTAAACTCACGGCAAGGTGACCGAGCTATTTTAGAAATACTTTCCCGTTTTGGCGCAAATGTTGTATGCGATAAAGACACAGTAACAGTATCACCGAATGAATTACGGGGTATTGATATTGACGCCGGGGATATACCCGATTTAGTCCCTGTACTTGCCGCTGTAGCAGCTACTGCACAAGGAAAAACTGTTATTCGCAATGCCGCGCGCCTGCGAATGAAAGAAAGCGATCGCTTGCAAACGGTGGCAGCTACCCTTTCTGCTTTTGGTGCGGACATTACCGAAACAGAAGACGGTCTTGTTATTATCGGAAAAAAAACTTTGAAAGGTGCACAAACGCACTCTTACGGAGATCATCGCATCGCAATGACAGCTGCGGTTCTGTCTACTGTTTGCGATGGGATTGTAACAATAAAAGACGCACACGCTGTTAAAAAATCTTATCCAGCTTTTATTGAAGATTTTGAAAAAGTATTGGGTGGTTCTGTCACAGTAAATGAATAGAGTAATTCACTTTTCATGGTTAAAGAAGAGTTCACGCAAAGACGCCAAGTTTACATTCGATATTTTTTATTTATAATTACGCACTACTAGTTTTCTGTAATATTACTTTCTGTTTCTTCAATAAACAATTCTGGAACTTCCTTTTGTAAAAAATCCCTGATTATTTTTGTATGAGCTAGAGTAAGACGAATATCATCATCGGAGATACTTAGTCCGCGATCATATCGAGGTTGAACGGAAAATTGGGTGACTATTGAACAAGAAGAAAAAATGCTTACATAAGAGGAGAGTTGTTTTTCTGATAAATTATAAAGCAATATTAAATCATGGGTGTATGGCGGTTCTATTCCAAATACTACCAGCGCTCCTTTCAAATATTTTTCTGCTGCCTGTTGACAAAGAAAGGCTATGTGATTTGTTGGGATTGGTCTCATATTGGCAATAAGATATTCAGCAACAGATAAGTCATCTTCTGCTAGAATTCTCCAATCAATTGCGGTATTTGTTTGATTAGCCATAAATCCTAATCCCGTCTCTTGTCACTTTTTGCTCAAGAGTAAAATCATAAATATGGTTTAAAAAGTCTTTTTTCTTTTTGGCAACTATATCTACACCCATAGTTTGACTTCTGGCAATTGCAAAGCGTATCTGTAAACCTGCGTCAAGGTCTCTCATTTGAACATCGTCTTTTAGTACAACATAAAAATCCAGGTCGGAATCCTTGTGAGGAGTGCCATAAGCATACGAGCCAAACAGGTAAATTTGCTCTACAGGTATGGCGTTAATAATAAGTTCTTTAAGTTTATCAACTTCTTTTTGGACTTCGGAATTCATATATTAATTTTAACATGATTTTTGGGTTAAATCAAATGATAACAGATAGGTTTAGGTAATGAGATACATAAGCATAAAATTTTATTTTCACTAATTTTTATTATCCTTTTATATTTACTTCCTCCATATTCCTCTTTAAAAGTTTAACAAATTCAAGAGCAAGTTTTTGGTCTTTTAGCGACAATTCATCATATAACCGTAACAATGTCCGTTTTCCAGGACTGGAGAAAAAAGGTGTTGTGGATTCCCGGTCATTATCATGTCCATTAAGCAGGTATTCTACTGTTACACCCAGAGCATTTGCTATTCGAGCAGCCGTATCTGCAGGAGGCATAGAAGCTTGTTTTCCAAGATAACTGTCAATGGCTCCCTTAGCAACCTCAGCTTTTACAGCCAGTTCTTTAACGGTTAAGCCTTGAAAATCCAGTTCCTCTCGTAAAATTTGCTTAAAACTCCTTACCATATGTAAAAATCATATGATATTTACATGACTATAGTTGACTAAATACAGTAAATACTATATAATATTTGTGTAATACAAAGATTAATAGCTTAGTTTTCATAAAAAAATCCAAATTGTTAAGGAGACTGTAAATGTTTTGTTCAAATTGTGGAAGTAAAATACAAAATAATACTGCGTTTTGCGCTGGTTGTGGTACAAAGATTGGTGAGGGTGCTGTAAAAGTACAAAAATCTGCTACATTAATGCCAGAAAGTATTATGGTAAAGGATTTTCGTTGTAATGGCTGCGGTTCTCCATTAAAAATACCAAAGAATTCTTTAAAACCTGTGCGTTGTCCTTCTTGTAAAACTGAATGCGTTATTGAAGGTTTAGTAAAAAATGCAGAAATGGCAGCCAAAGAAAACATTGCAAGTGGATTTCCATTAACTTCTACACCAGCTATCCTTCACAGTAGGCTACTTTCTTGTTTAACAAAATCATTAACTATGCCAACAGATATGTTAGAAAAAATAGAAGTTATTTCTGAAGAACATCATTGTGTTCCTGCTTTCTATTTTTATTGTAACGGTTCTGCATCTTTTACATATGATGCCATTAATATTCGCGAACATAAAACATCTCATGATATGGGTGATAGGAATGTTACCAAGTGGGAAGAATATGAAGAAGCAACACATATGAGCGGAACAGCAAATGCATCAGCAGAAGTCGTTACATCTGGAAATAAAGCATTTGGACATCATATTCGTAATTTGTATATGTTTCTTAATGGTAATAAGTTGGTAGATTTTGCTGAATTGGATTTTCCAAATGATGTTGTTACACATGACTATAATTTTCCACAAACTGCGTCATTCAATGAATATGCTAAACCTTATATGGAAAAATTGCTTAAGGAAAATGCAGTTAAATCAATGAAAAATAAAAAAACACGTAACTTATCTCTTGGAGGTAATAGAATTGATAAAGACGAAGTAGTACGTATATTTTTGGGATTATACCGTATTATTTTCAAGTACAATAATAAAGAATATTCAATTTGGGTAACAGGTGATGGAGAAAAAGCCATTAGTGATGAAATTCCTATTGATACTGAACGTCAAAAAGAACTTAATGAGAAAGTAAATGCAAAAGAACAAGCTTTAGGATCAATTCCAAAACAAAAAACTGGTTTGCTTACTTTCGGAATGATTGTATCTATATTATTAATTCCTTTTAGTTTTTTATTATTGATAAGTTCACCTTATGTGATGAGTCCAATTTTTAATTTTGTTCCCATTGTATTATTATTACTAAGTATAGGTGGAACTATTACTTTTACTATACTACGTAATATAAAATATAATCTTCAAAAAACAGCCCATAATGAAATTGAAGTAAAACATCAAAAGGAAATTGATGAATTCAATAGTAAGATAAGAAATGTAATCCAACAATTCAAATCGAAAAAACAAGCATTGCGTGGTATATATGCAAAAGTTACAGGTGATGCAAAAGCATTTGATGATTCAGATGATGATGACTATGATCTCGATGATGATGACTTCGATGATGACGATTAAAATGTAATTTAGTCTTAGAGCTATGGTTGGTTGTGGCTTTCATAGCCAACCATACAATCGTTTATGCCATTTTATTGGGGAAAATTGAATGTCTATTTCATACACTACTCTCGCCAACAACGAACGCATCGGTTTAACAGCAATAGAAATCACAACCATTCCCCACATATCCATACTTCAAAAACGCTTTTCTAAAAATACCAATATCGACACAGAATATAAACAAGACATGGTACGCCTTCTGTCAGAAGTTTTTCAAAACTATAAAAATACTTCTAATAACTGTCAGGACATTTCACTGGAAATACTATGGTCAACACAGGAAGTTAAAAACCAGCCATATAATGCTTCAATAACTCTACATATAATAATACGAGCCATCGGTAATAACGATGCGGATATTGAAAATACTGTTTCCTCACTTATGCAAATATGCAAAGCGACACTTGATTTTGGAAAATACGATTACAAGGAAGTCGGAATAAAAGAGCTGTCTTCCTGTGTCAAAAATATAAATAATCAATCTATAAAAGCAGTAGTAAAAAGCGAACAATTGGAAATGTTGCAAAACAATTATATGCCCTACTGTTACGCTTTTGATAAAATCTCAACAACAGAAAACGATATGAGCCGTATTGTAAATACGCTCATTGATTATCCCGACTGTGCCGTTTCATTTCAACTTATACCTATTACTTACTCATTTGAAGAAACATCAGCAATCGATATGAACACACAAATGCTTGATACCCTTTCAAAAGGCGTTGCGGAACAGGGAATGGGAAATGTCAGTTTCGCACTAGCAGAAAAACACGCTGAAAACTATAAATATTATTCACGTAATAAAAACACCGCTCTTTTTTGTTTTAACATACTTATTTACGGGGCATCGACTGCCGCAAACGCAATAGCTACAAGAATACTTGCTCAATTAAATAACAGTAACGAATTGCGTACTATCTCCCTGTCTGCTGCAGATGTGCGTAAAGATGATAATTTTTATCCGCTTCCGTGGGCGGTGCATGAGTTAATTCTCGGCACGGAAAGAAATTCTTCCGTCTGGAATACAGGGCAAAACCTTAACGCTTTTTATAATCTTCCTTATGTAATAACATCCGAAGAAGCGGCGGAGTTTTTTCGTCTTCCAATCGGGAGTGACACAGTATACGCAGGGCTTACCGTAAATGAATCAGGAAAAGCAAGCCGTACTTACGCAGATAACGTTGTCGGCGGCGGCGATATAAATGTCGGAACATTAAAATCTTCGTCTCACGGTGACACTATCGGTATTACTTTGAAAGACCTCACCAAACATATGTTAATTGTTGGGACACCAGGTTCTGGTAAAACTACCTTTTCTGTCAGTCTTCTTGACCGTTTATGGAAAGATCATAAGATTCCATTTTTGGTAATCGAACCTGCGAAAAACGAATATCGTGCTTTAGTGCAGAGCATTCCAGATTTACAAGTGTTCACACCTGGTAAAAATTTTATCTCGCCTTTTATTTTTAATCCTTTTGTTCCTCCCAAAAATGTAAAGTTGGAAACCTACAAATCAACTTTAAAAACAGCGTTTGCAGCGGCAGTATCCATGTCCTCTCCTCTGGACAAAATTTTTGAGGAAACTCTTAACAACTGTTATTCCGATTTTCAATGGCTTGATACATACACGACAGACGACAAGGGGTGTATATTTAATATCGCCGATTTCATTAAATGTTTTGAAGAAACTTTTGAAGCGATTGGATATACAGGTGACGCTAAAAATATCGGAAAAGCCGGAATCGTGCGATTACAAGGTCTTGTGAATCTTTTTGATAATTATTTTTCCATTCCAATCGAAGATTTATTGACCAAGCCGACAGTAATTGAACTTGCAGCGATAGAGAATAGTGAGCAAAAAGCATTGATTATATCCCTATTGCTGCTTTCAATTTTAGCGTATGTAAACAGTAATTATATCGGTGATGGCAATTTGCGAAATGTGATTTTATTAGAAGAAGCTCACGTATTGCTTGACGCAGATACCAATACCAGTGAAGGTGAAGCTAACCCCGCCGCTATCGCTCAAGGTTTAGTAAAACGTATGTTAGCAGAAATCCGCTCTTACGGTGTTGGAATCGTAATAGCCGATCAATCACCCCGCAAAGTTACAACCGATGTTGTAGCCCTAACCGACATCAAACTCGCATTCCGTTTAGTCGAAGCGTCTGACAAACAGATACTCGCTGACAGTTCCAATATGAATGATATCCAGGAAGGACGGCTTGCGAAGTTAAAACCAGGCGAAGCGTTTTTGTTTTTCGGCAAACTAGACGAACCTGAAGAAGTCAAAACAGAAGATTACCGCCTTGCCAATAAAATCAATATTACATTATCTGATGAAAGTATTAAATCATTGTCTACATACTGGAATACCCGCAAAGACAAACTACGCCCGTACCCTGAATGTATTTATTGCCAGTATTGCGCCAAAGATTGTGATTACAACAAGCGGATTTTATCGAGAGAAATGGCAAGGCGTATCTTTGGGAAGAACTTCAAACCTGACAGTACAGATGCGCAAATCGTAAAGGATGTGTTCAAACAAATGACATCTTTAATAAAACACGAATTAAACGATGAGCCGTTTGATCAATATTTATTGGCGTGTACCGAACTCCATTTATTCAGACGAATAAAATACGGAACAAAGATAAATATATCTGATGCGACTGTGAAATTAACCTTATCAAATATATCACAGGAGAAAATATGAATGATTATTCATATGATGATTATTCAGAAGGTAAAGATATTTCCAATCCAATAGCAGTTGAAACAACAGATTACACTGATTGCAGTAACGATGTAAACCCGAATACTTCTGAATATGTAGGCAATGAGTTCACAGCATCTAAAACAAATCTTACAAAGGACACTGGGCTTGATTTAAATGACGGCACAAGTGATGTAAAAAACGATGTGGGAAAAACACCTGCCAATAATGATGTTGGCATGGATCTAAATGACGCGGGTAATGAACAATTAGATACTATCCTTGATAATTTTAATGAAAGCAATTGGAGTGATTTATCACTAGAAGATCAAAAGCAATCAATGACAGAACTTGCCGATTATGTTGCAGCCGATACTGGAAATCAAAATCCGCCGGAAATTGTTTTCCGTGACGATATGGCAGACGGCACTTACGGCGGTTATAACCCCGAAACCAACACGATGGAAATAAACGAAAATATGCTTGATAACTCCGCAGAAGCCGCCGACACAATCGCACATGAAATGTGGCACGCCCATCAACAGCAGGAAGCGTCAGATCCGTCAAGCGAAAAGGGATAGGAGTACAGAGAAGGTTTTGATAATTACATAAGCCCTGAATTTGATTTTGAAGGATATGAAAATCAAATGGTAGAATCCGAAGCCAGAGATTATGCACAGGGCTTCAAAGACAGAATAGAAGGATAGGAGATATAAAGATGGAAAAAATAATTAATTATTTAATCAATACACAAAACCAAAAACCGGAAGTCGCAGCCAAAATAGCATCGCCGTTGGAAAAACACGATGATATAAGAGCCGAACTTGAAAGATGGATCGATAAACAAGAATACCCGCAAATTAATCCATTAACAATCGAAGGTTATACAGCAGAAATGATTTCAAAACTCGCGCCGTTTATGGATGGGGTTGGTGTATATAACTTTTTGGTTACTTTAAGAGAGCGCCCGGAAAATGCTAAACGCATTATCGCTGAAGGATTTAAAAGGAAGTAGGAGGAAATATGGCACTTTTTGCAAAAAATCCAAACGAATCCGCTTATGCAGGCGGTAAAAAACACTGGTCGGATGTAATTAAAAACTCCGGTTCAGGAGATCTTCTCATATGGCGGCAGCCTGAAGAAGATTTTAATACACAATCAACACTTATTGTCATGCCTGGCGAAGAAGCCATTTTTATCAAAGGCGGTGTTATCGAACAAACTTTTGATAACGGTACTTACAAACTTTCAACAGAGAACTATCCATTCATCAGCCGTTTGCGTAACGCTTTTACAGGCGGAATAAGTACTTTTAATTGTGTTGTGTATTTTGTCCGTAAAGCACACAGCATGGAAATTTTATGGGGGACATCATCACCCATTCAAGTTCGTGATAAGCTGCTTGGTATTGCTACAAAACTTCGAGCAAGAGGTTCATATAAAATACAAGTTGATAATCCGCAGAAATTTCTTACAAAACTAATTGGAAATAATATTAACATAATAGATCAACAGGAACTATTGGATGATTATTTTGCAAATGAATTTCAAAGCAAGATTAAATCCAATATTACCCGAGCGTTAAATGAAACTCAAACCGAACTTCTTGGAATTGAAGCAAGGCTGGAAGAGTTTGCTGAAACAGTCGAACCGTTTTTCGCAGATGTCTTTAATGATTACGGATTAAAGATGGTAAAGTTCTCTATTGCCGCTCTTGATCTGGATGATGACGAACTTCGCCGACGTTATGATGAAATTGGAATGGACGCAATCGCTAAAATGCGTAATGCGCAGGCAGACAGAGGAGTTATGGATGTTCTTGGAAACGATTGGGGTAGGCAACAGGCTGCGAACATACTCGGTACACTTGCTCAGAATCCAGGTTCAGGCGGTGTTGCCGCAGCTGGAGCGGGATTAGGAATGGGAATGGCAGCAGGAGGTATTTTTGGAGGAATGGCACAGCAAATGTTTTCACCAATGCAGCAGCAAGCGCAACCTCCAACTGCTCCTCAGCCGTCAGGCAGATTTACCCAAAAGTCCGCACAAACTGGAGGTATGAATACAACGCCTGCAGCAGAAGGCAATGCTGATGACCCTCTTGCTTCACTTAAAAAGTTAAAAGAAATGCTTGACCTTGGATTGATTGAACAAGCAGAGTTCGATACAAAAAAAGCAGAAATAATGAGTAGGATGTAAGGAGATATGTGATGAAAAAGATAAATATTTTATGGATTATTCTTGATTTGATTTTTCTTGTTATTTTTAATGCCATATTTTTCATGGCAGGCGGTACTGATCATTCAACATCAGTATGGATTTCTTACGGTTTTATTCATTTTGCGTATTTAATGTTAGTTCTTACGCCATTTTTGATCCGCAAGGGTAAAAGCGCTCATGTATTTGGATATTCTTTATATTCAATATCATCGATTTATTTTTTAATACAGTTTGTTACAGGTATCGTATTTATTTTTATTTCTCCAGAGAGCATTACCGCTGCGTTTTTAATTCAACTTTGCCTTGCAGGTTTATACGGTGTAATTTTAGTTTCTAACATGATTGCCAATGAACATACAGCTAACGCCGAAGAAGTGCGGCAAAACCAAATCGCTTTTGTTAAAGATGCATCTGCAAAAATTAAAATCTTATTGGAAAATATCAATGATAAAGAAGCGAAGAAGCAAGTTGAACGAGTGTATGATGCGGTTTATTCAAGCCCTATAAAATCTCATCATAACTTAACAGAAATAGAAAGCCGTATACTTCATTCCATTAATGCGTTAGAAAATGAAATTTCTACTGGGAATAATACAAATATAATAACTTTGGCAACTTCGTTATTGAATGAGGTTAATGAAAGGAATGTTAAGTTGAAAGCATTGAATTGATTGGTTATTCCAATCCCACACCCGCAATTGACCTACCAAAAATAAACAGTTAAAATGTATTAATGTCTTCAATCTACGGAACAAACCTAAAAATTTCTATTTTTGGTCAATCTCATTCTCCCGCTATCGGGGTAAACATCGACGGACTTCCCGCAGGATTAAAGATCGATTTTAACGAATTGCAAACCTTTTTAAACCGCCGTATGCCGGGTGTGGCAGCGCATTCTACCAAGCGAAAAGAGCCGGATGTGCCGGAGTTTCTGTCAGGGTTGGTGGACAACGGAGGTAGTGCCGACGGCTCCAATACAGGTATAACCTGCGGCTCTCCGTTAGCTGCAATAATCCGCAACACCGATACAAGATCGCAGGACTACGAACAATTAAAAGATGTTCCGCGCCCTTCTCATGCCGATTATACGGCTTTTGTCAAATACGGCGAAAGCCACGATGTACGCGGCGGCGGCTCTTTTTCAGGAAGATTGACGGCTCCTTTGTGTATTGCCGGCGGAATTTGTTTGCAATTATTAAAGCAAAAAAGCATCGATATAACTGCGCATATTTACCAAATCGCGAATGTAAAAGACACTCCTTTTGATCCTGTTAGTATTGGCGAAAAAGAAAAAGGCATTTTAAAAACGGCAGATTTTCCTGTAATAGACAAAAACGCAGGCGAACTTATGTTAGCTATTATCGAAGAAGCGAAACAAGCGGGGGATTCTGTCGGCGGCATTATCGAATGTGCAGCAACAGGTTTGCCTGCGGGAATTGGCGACCCCATGTTTGACGGTATGGAAAATCGTCTTTCTGCGATAATTTTTGGCATCCCCGCAGTCAAAGGAATTGAGTTTGGTAACGGATTTTCTGCCGCCGAATTACGGGGCTCGCAAAATAACGATTCATTTATCATGAGCGAAGGAAAAATAAAAACTTCTACAAACCGACACGGCGGAATTTTAGGCGGCATCACATCAGGAATGCCTATGTTGTTCCGAGTTGCGATTAAACCAACTCCATCAATTTCGATTGAACAAGGAAGTGTAAGCCTTTCTCGCAAAGAAGAAGTGCGCCTTGCCATTACTGGTCGCCATGACCCTTGCATTGTTCCTCGTGCTGTTCCATGTGTGGAAGCCGCCGCCGCGATAGCGATATATGACGCACTACTTGCGTCTGCACGATAATGAGTATACGTTAATGAAGAAAGAAAAAAACATCATTTTAATTGGTATGCCCGGTTGTGGTAAATCAAGTATTGGTACAGCTTTGGCAAAAATGATGAATATAGAATTCGCCGATACTGACGAACTAATAATAAAAACAGCAGGTAAATCAATTCCTGATATTTTTACTCAAGACGGCGAAGAAATATTTCGTAAGTTGGAAACAGAAGCTCTTCAAACATTATGCAATCGCACAAACAAAACTAACGGTAAAAAACCTAAGGTTTTAGTTATAGCCACAGGCGGGGGAATTGTTACAAGACCTGAAAACCAGGAAATTATCAAACAAAACGGGATTGTTTTTTTTCTTGACAGGGAGCTTTCACAATTACCGACTACAGGCAGACCCCTATCACAAAAAGAAGGAATTGAAGTATTAGCAAAAGTCCGCATGCCTCTTTATTCGAAGTGGAGCGATTATACCGTTCCAGTTTGCGGCATCGAAGAAACTGCGAAAAAAATCCATAAACAACTTTCATTATAATAATTTTTGTGGTATATTTTTATAAGGACACTAGTTTAAAGGGATAGCAGATTTTTGGACAAGAAATTATTTATTTTTTTAATATTTATATCACTTATGACAGCTTGTCAGGAAAGACAGATTATTTATAAACCTGTTGTTTCCGATTATGAACTCGTAAAGGAAGAAGAAAAAAAAGATCTAAAAGTGGGTGTAGTAGCAGGTCCTTACGGGGATATGTTTATGGATGCAATTATGCCTTCGCTCGAAAGAATGGGGTACACAGCTTCGCTTGTACATTATAATGATTTTATCAGCCCTAATTTAGCTCTGGCGCAGAATGAAATTGATTTAAATATATTTCAGCATTATGCGTATCTTAACAGTTTTAAGTTTGAACACGACCTTGCGTTATCTGCAATATCGGAAATACCTACAATTTCTATGGGAATATATTCACGCAGATATAATTCTTTAGATGAATTGAGTACCGGTATTAGCGTTTCCATCCCCGATGACAGCACTAATCTAGCAAGAGCTTTGCGTGTTTTGGAATCCGCAGATATTATAAGGCTTAATCCTTATATTGATAAATCAAAAGCTGAAATAAGCGATATAATTTCAAATCCGCGCCGTATAAGAATTGTATTAATTGAAGCACACAATTTGGTTTCAACCCTTAATCGTTACGATGTTTCGGTTATTAATGGAAATTTTGCGATAAGTAATGGATTAAATCCTTCGGATGCTTTATATAACGAAGTACTCGCTGAAAATTACATTAATGTAATTGCGGTTAGAACAGAAGATTTACGATCACAATTTGTTCGTGATATAATTGATGTATTGCATTCAAATGAATACAAAGAAATGATTATTAACCCTGTTGGAAAATATATTGATTTTCAATATCCGCGCTCATTTCTTGACAGGGTAATAACACAGGTGAACTGATGAAAGTTTCCAGAAGATTAACAGTTGGATTCGGAATAATTCTTTTTCTTGCAGTAGCAATGGGTAGTATAGGAGTTTTGGGTATGAATACCCTGCAAAGTTCCGGAGTCCAAATGTATGAAAACCAGGTAGCTAATCTTAAATATGTAAATGCTGCCGTGTCAGCGTTTCACATGATGCGTATAGAAAATCGAAATGTAATAATGAACAGCCTTTATGATGATAAAAAAGGAGCGATAGATCGATTTGACAGTTTTGAAAGTTATGCGTCAGATTTTTTACATCATATGGACATAAGTAAAAAAAATGCAACAACAGAAGAACTGCATAAATTCCACGATAAAATTTTAGATTTGTTTTTGGGTTCATACCTGCCCTTGGTACGCAGAAATATTCAAAGAAGCATAGACGATATACCCGATCATAATAACAGGCTTTATATCAATGTAGATATTATGCATTTATCTTTAGTTACATCTGAAATTGAAAATTTAATGGTGGGATTAATCGATCTTAACACCGCAATTGCGCTGCAGTCAAGTATCGATAATGTATGGCAAACTCAGTTTTTTATTACATTGCAAATTTTCCTGCTGGTGATCGCTATTATTATCGCAGTTGGTATAGAACTCTATATTATACGCGGTATTTCTGTGCCGATTAATGAAGCGGTGGCGGTATTAGAACAGGTAGCGCATGGAAATTTTACTGCGCGGATAACCGGTAATTATAAGGGTGATTTTAAAGTTATTAAAGATACGTTAAACGAAACTACTGCGAAAGTATCCGATTATCTTTACGATAAAACATTTGCAGAACGTCAGGCAAGAGAACAGGCAGAGCGGGAAAGCCAGTATAAAAGTTATTTTCTTGCAAATATGAGCCATGAAATACGCACACCGATGAATGCAATTTTGGGTATCGCGGAAATTCAAATGCAAAATGAAACATTATCACAGGATTCGGCAAAAGCGTTTAATCAGATATTGGAATCAGGTGATTTATTATTGAACATCATAAATGATATACTTGATTTTTCCGAAATCGAAGAAGGTAAACTGGAACTTGATATAGTTAAATACGATATACATGATATGATAAACAGTATTGTTAAATTAAATCATCACCGTTATGAAAGCAAATTATTACAGTTTAATGTTAAAGTTGATGAAAATACCCCGCTTGAAATGTTCGGCGATGCGCACCGCATAAAACAAATTTTAAACAATATTTTATCCAATGCGTTTAAATATACAGACGAAGGCGCAGTTGACTTTACTGTTTCTGCCGAGTGTTCAAATCAAAGTGATGATGTAACGCTGATTTTATGTGTCAGTGATACGGGACAGGGAATGACGCAAATTCAAATAGATAAACTTTTTTATGATTTCACCCGTTTTAATATCAATAAAAACCGTACAATTACAGGTATTGGTTTGGGAATGAATATAACAAAACGTCTTGTTGATTTAATGGGCGGTGAAATTTCTGTACAGAGTGAACCCGGCAAGGGTTCATTATTTACAGTGTCTCTTGTGCAAAAAAGATGCGGTACTGCAGTATGCGGAAACGATTTAATAAGCGACTCGGTAATTGCGAAAAAGACACAGCTTGTGCAGGAATATATGCCCTATGGCAGCGTTCTTGTTGTGGACGATGTACTTTCAAATTTATATGTAATGCAAGGGATGATGCAGCCTTATGGATTAAATATAGAAATTGTAATAAGTGGATTTGAAGCAATAGAAAAGATCGAAAACGGCAATGTATATGACATTATTTTTATGGATCACATGATGCCTAAAATGAACGGAATAGAAACTGTTAAAAAATTACGCGAAATGGGTTATACACAAACTATAATTGCATTTACTGCAAACGCTTTGGTCGGACAGCTTAATATGTATCTACAAAATGGTTTTGACGCTTTAATTACAAAACCAATCGATTCGCTTGAACTTGACCGGTTATTAATTGAACATATAAAAAATAAAAAAGATCAAAATGTTAATAATGCGGCGAATTATACTGAACGTAAAATAAATACAAAAAAGGATGATTTGAATATCCGGAATATTAGAAAATTTTTCTTAGTTGATGCCGAAAAAGCCATAAATATATTAAATAACATAAATTTAAATACTATTAGTAATGAAGAGATGGATTTTTATATAGTTACGATTCACGGAATGAAAACCGCTTTAGCCAATGTTGATGAAAAAAAATTGTCAAGTTTTGCTTTAAAATTGGAAAATGCAGGAAGAGATCGCAATTTCCAGGTAATAACCGGAGAAACTAAAAAATTTGTAAATGATCTAAAAAAAATAATAGAAAAGCTGAAGAAATCTGCAATGGATGAAGATATTAATAAATCCAGCGATGATATAGCCGGAAATGAAATCCTTTTAAAAGAGAAGCTGCAGGTTATTAAACAAGCATGTACGGCATTAAATAAAAAAGAAGCAAAAGAGGCTTTAAACGAGCTTAATTTAAAAAAGTGGCCTGCCAATATAGAAGCTGCCTTAGATGAAATTTCTGCGCTTTTACTGCACAGTGATTTTGAAAAAGCGGCAGATATTGCCGAAAGATTATTCTAAAAGAAACACTACTAAAATTCTTGTTGTTATTTCCAATTCACCGGATGGTAATACAGTTGAAGAATCATCCATTCTTTGTGATTCAGCAAAAGCCATATTTGTTATTCTGGTATTACTTGGTAATATTTGCGGAATTCCTTCTTCTGATATACTGAGAACTTTTATTTTTTTCAAATTTGACAATTCAGAATATTGATCCGCTTTTTCAACTGCTTTTTGAAACGCAAGTTCACGGGATTGTATAAAGTATTCTGTATTATTTTTTAATCCGAAATTTAACCGGGTTAATTCTATTCCATTTATACCAATAAACTGATCAATAATTCTTGAAACTCTTTCACTGTCGCTATCAATATCTTCAATAGAAAAGGTTAATCTTTGTTCGGCTCTTTGACCTAATAAAACACGCACACCATTTCTAAATACATATTCAGTTCTAAATGATAATGAAGCTGTACTTATATTTTTATCTTCAATGCCGGCATCTTTCAGTATCGCTAACACCTGTCTTGCCATTCTGCTGACTTCTTCCTGAGCCAATCTTGTTGTTTGACTCACATTTGTCAATGTAATACTTAATTCAACCATATCCGGCTGAACCAATACAGTACCTGTTCCCAAAACAGAAATTGTACTTTGTTCTTTCTGTTTATTGTCTTTATTACAGCCTGATATTAATACAATTGATACAATTGCAATGCATGTTAGATAATTAATTAATTTCATAAATGTTTCTCCTGTATTTGTTATTATGATTTTTCTTAACATTTTTGTCTATCCTATCTTGACTATTACGACTAAATGTACTATATTAGTCATTATAGGAGATAAAGTATGCCGCGGGCATTAACAGAACAGGAAAAATGCAGGCTTTGTAAAAGGCTTTTGGAAAAGGGGAAGGCTATCGTTCTTTCGCAGGGTATAAAAAAGGTAAGCGTCGATGATATTGCAAAGGCAGCAGGAATGGCGAAGGGGTCGTTTTATCAGCACTTTGAATCTAAAGAAGTTTTTTTATACGAGTTAATCGACGATATCCACATGCAGATTTTTGAACAAGCGCAGCAGATGATTAAAGGGGGAGGAAATGATTTGCGGGAGAATACCCGCACTTTTTTGATGAATCTTTTTCATATGCCGCAAATGGTTTTTTTTAGTAAAAATTACCACGAGATAAACGAGCTTTTTGAATCGATGCCTGAAAAAGAAGCGCTGTCCGCCCAGCAAATGGAAAAGGATATGTTCGAAAAACTTTTATTGATGGCAGGACTCGATACGCAAAAAGTAAAACCCGGTGTTGTCAGTAATTATATTCACGCTCTTTATTTAATAATGGGTAGTGAACTTATGATTGAAGATGATTTATCCGAAACTTTTGATCATATAATGGACAATTTAATTTCCTACATTTTTGGAGGCGCTAAATGATAATTTTTTATTTTTCAGGAACAGGCAATTCAAAATATATAGCAGAGCTTTTTTGCTGTAACATGGAAGTTGGCGGTTATACCAACACCAAATGTATTTCTATTGAGGAAAACATCGATTTTGAAAGTTTGATAAAAACCGAAGAAACAATCGGTTTTTGCTATCCGATATTTTTTTCTAGAGCGCCTAAAATCATGCGGGAATTTGTAACAAGGTATATAGAAATACTTAAAAATAAAAAATTATTTATTTTTTGCACTCAAATGATTTTATCCGGCGACGGCGCAAGAGCGTTAACCTATATCTTTCCAAAAGAGCATCGCCTCTTTTTAAATATGATATACGCCGAACATTTTTTTATGCCTAATAATGTTACTGATTTACTCATTCTGCCTGTAGAAAGCGGAAAAAGTTTGCGAAAATACATTGTTAAATCCGAAAAGAAAATGCAAAAGGTCTGCCGTAATATCAAAAACGGGAAAATTAAAAAAAGAGGGTTTAATATTTTCTCTCAACTTTTGGGATTATTGCAGGCTGTTTTTGTAAAGTCGATGGAAAGAAAAGCGCACGATTGGCTTAAGATTAACGGCGATTGTAATTTATGCGGGAAATGTGTTTATGTTTGTCCAACAAAAAATCTTGTGTGTGAAAACCAAAAAATTATACCCATGCACAACTGTACTCTTTGTTACCGCTGTATTAACGAATGTCCGCAAAAAGCGATAACTTTTATTTTTAATGGAAAGGTAAAAAAACAATATAAATGGAGTGAAACATGAATTTATTTACAATTTCTGATTTATCAAAAATTTACGGTGATGGCAGCGCAAAAGTTACCGCGCTAAAAAATATTAACTTGACCATACCGCAAGGAAAGTTTATCGCCATTTTAGGGGCAAGCGGTTCAGGAAAATCTACACTGCTTAATATGCTCGGCTGTATGGATACTCCCACATCCGGAAAAATTCTTTTCCATGATACAGACATCACTTCTTTTAACAAAGCTCAAATGACAAACTTTCGCGCAGAACATATCGGTTTTGTGTTTCAAAGTTACAATTTGCTGCCGGATTTAACCGCCGCAGAAAATGTCGAGTTTTCTACAGAGCTTGCAGGGCTTTCCAGCAAAGAAGCGCAAATCGCTCTTGGATTGGTTGGACTTTCCGATCGCATTAACCACTACCCCGCAGAGCTTTCAGGTGGTGAGCAGCAGCGAGTTTCCATCGCGAGGGCAATCGCAAAAAACCCTGAAGTTTTGTTATGTGACGAACCTACAGGCGCTTTAGATTTTAACACAGGCATCATGGTATTGGAAGTATTAAAACAAATCCACAAGGAAAGAAAAACTTCTGTTCTATTAATTACACACAATCAGGAAATTGCCAAAATGGCGGATGTGGTTATTTCTTTAGGAAGCGGAGAGATACAAAATATAACGGAAAATGTATCTCCGTTATCTGCTTCGGAGTTAACATGGTAAACACAAATTTTCGTCTTGTTCAGCGAAAAATGAAAAGACATGTACCTCAGCTTTTGGGACTTGTTTTGCTCCTTATCGTTGGTGTTTGCTTTTTTATCACGCTTTTTACCATCGTACTTAGATTTGAAGAAACAGCAGAACAGTATTTTATAGACAACTCTTACGCCGACATAACTTTTTACGGAACGTTTAACGAAGAAGATGTAAAAGAGCTTTTAAAAATTGACGGCATTTTGTCGGCGCAAGGGCGGACAGTCAGAGATTTCCGCGAAGGTGGCAGGTATGCTATTTTTTCTACCGTTAAAAACGAGTGTATTTATCGCGTAATAACTCTGACAGACATTAATATTCCATACATATACGAAGGAAGAATGCCAACAAACGAAACAGAATGTATTTTGCTAAGGCGAAACGCAAAAGCTCTTGGGCTTTCCATTGGCGACAAATTAAGGCTTGGAGGTAAACTTCTAACAATAACAGGACTTGCCGCATCTCCTGAATATATTTACATGGTGCAAAACGAGCGTACAATGATGGCACAGCCGGATAGATTCGCTGTTGTATTTGTAACAAAAGATTTTTTTCAAGATGAAAATAGCGAGGTTTTGCAAGACGATCAGCAGCAAAGTTTTAACGAAATTGTCGTATTAACAGACAGTAATATTTCTATTTCGGCAGCTTCGCAGGTAAAAGGATCGTTCAGGACTGAAATGCGAAAAGATCAGATTAATCACTATTTGTACCGCAATGACCTTGACGAAATTCGTTCCTTTGCGTATATCTTTCCGCTTGTTTTCGCAGTGTTAATCGCTGTTGTTATTTATGTAATGCTTTCCCGAACAATTCAAAAAGACAGAAAACAAATCGGTACAATGAAAGCCCTTGGTCTTTCTGATAAAAAAATTATCGGCATTTATCTTTGGCAGTTTTGTATTGCAGCTTTTTTCGGCGCTCTTTTGGGGTGTGCCTCCGCGGTAATTGTTACTGACAGCATCATCGGGATTTTTTCCTCGATGTTTGAAGTGCCAACACTTAAGTTTGTTTTTTATCCAAGCCTTTGGTTTTTTGCGCTTCTTGTTTCTGTTTTACTTTGCGTTATTTCAGGTTTAATTTCATTGTTTCCGATATTACCTCTTTTACCTGCAAATGCTATGCGTTCAAGAGTACCAAAAGGAGGAAGACGTGTTTTTGTTGAACGTATCGGATTTTTGTGGAAAAGATTTTCTTTCAATACACGTTACGCGCTAAAAAACACACTGCGAAATAAAGGCCGTTTTATGGCAGTTGTACTTGGCATGTGCGGCTCTTGCGCCCTGCTCGCTTTTTCACTTGGTTTTTACGATTCAATCGGTAATACGCAGGACAAGTATTTTAACGAGTTTGCCAATTATGATTTAATTGTAAGTTTCGATCCGATTCCATTGCAAATCGATCATCCCGCATTTGCGAAAATCACTGAAAGCAAAAAAGCGTTAATGATGCCTGTCGAAATAAAACCTGATTCAAGATATTCTCCTGCGGGTAATTATATAATTGCCATTACAGAAACTGGTTTTGACATGACTAATATTCCAGGTGAAGCTCTGCGAAAAGGCATTGTCGTTCCTGAATATTTCGCGAATCAGTGGGGTGTAAAAAAAGGTGACAAATTAAGTATCGAAGGAATTTTATTTAATGTTTCAGAAATAATTCCTCAATACTTGGGACTTACTCTCTACACAAGTTTTGATTACATTAATTTAATGAACGATATAATATTAATCGATTTACCGCCTGTTTATAATACAATTTTTGGCAGAAGCGATAACATGGCTGCTCTCAGTTTGTATTTAAAAGAAAACAACATCGCTTTTACAACGATAGACGATGACAGAACCAGTTTTGATTCAATTATGGAAAGTATGTCTGTTCTAATCTGGTTTATGATCGCCTGTTCTATTGTGCTTGGGTTTACTGTGTTGTATTCCGTTGGACTTATAAACCTTTCTGTTAGAGAATACGAGTATATGTTTATGGGTGTTATGGGATATCCGCACAAAAGCATCCTTCTTGCTCATGTAAAAGAAACAATACTTCAGCTTATTTTTGCAATTCCGCTTGGTTTTCTTTTTGGCAATATTTTACTGGAAAGTATAAAGGGAGAGTTTTCAAGCGGTAACTTTGTAATAGCCTCTGTCATCTATCCGCAAAGTTATCTTTTTTCGGCATTAGCGGTAATTGGCGTAACAGCGGTAATGGCGCTTGTAACATCACGTCATATAAAAGGGTTCGATATTGTTGAAGGATTAAAAGCGCGGGATGAATAGTATTAAACGTCCATGGACTTACACGTCCAAGTTCTGCACTAAAAGCGCATTGTCTTCGATAAACTCACGGCGGGGCTGAACAACTTCTCCCATCAATGTGGTAAAAATGCGTTCGGCTTCGACAGTGTCGTCAAGATGCACCTGAATGATGTTGCGTTTGTTTACATCCATTGTAGTGTCGCATAACTGGTCGGGGTTCATTTCACCCAAACCTTTGTAGCGCTGAACAGAAACTTTTTCTACATCTTTTCCCGATTCTGAAAGAATGCGATCTTTTTCGGCATCATCGTAGGCGTAAAAAGATTTTCTGTCGTAGCTGACTTTGTAAAGCGGCGGCATGGCAATGTAAACATGACCTTGTTCTACAAGAGGTGTCATATAACGGTAAAAGAAAGTTAATAAAAGCGTGCGGATATGAGAGCCGTCTACGTCGGCATCAGCCATGATTATAATTTTATGGTAGCGGATTTTTGAAACATCAAAGTTGTTGCCGCAGCCGGCTCCTATGCTTGCGATAATGGGCTGAAGTTTTTCGTTTGTGATAACTTTTTCGATGCGTTGTTTTTCAACATTGAGCATCTTTCCCCAAAGCGGCAAGATCGCCTGATACTTCCTGTCACGCCCGCCTTTGGCAGAGCCGCCTGCAGAGTCACCTTCAACGATAAACAATTCACATTTTGACGGGTCTTTTTCAGAGCAGTCGGCAAGTTTACCGGGAAGACCTGCGCTATCCATCGCGTTTTTGCGCCGGGTAGCGTCCCGCGCCTGACGAGCGGCGATGCGTGCCTTTGCAGCTAACACAGATTTTTCAAGTATGTTATTTATAACATCGGGGTGTTTGTCAAAATATAATTCAAGCTGTTCGTTTACAAAAGATTCTACAATACCTTTAACTTCGGAGTTTCCAAGTTTGCCTTTTGTCTGCCCTTCAAATTGAGGGTTAGGAACTTTTACAGAAAGTACTGCGGTCAAACCCTCACGCACATCATCACCTGAAAGAGTTTCGTCTAACTTTTTTGCGTGTTTGGACTTTTTCAAAAACTCATTTAATGTGCGTGTAAGAGCAGATTTAAAACCGACAAGATGAGTGCCGCCTTCCCGAGTGTTAATGTCGTTTACAAACGAAAACATTATTTCGTTAAAACCGTCGTTGTACTGAATGGCACATTCAATTTCTACATCACCGCCAGTGCCGTCTTCACGCGAACCTTCGATATAAACAGGCTCTTTATATAAAACAGTTTTATTTTCGTTTAAGTATTCGACAAAACTTTTTACGCCGCCTTCAAACATAAAATCGTGATGTTTTGGCGTTGAAAGACGTTCGTCACGTATCGTTATTTTTAAACCCTTGTTAAGGAATGCAAGCTCGCGTAAACGGTTGGAAAGAGCGTCGTAGCTGTGAGTTGTAGTTTCAAAGACCGTTGGGTCAGCTTTCCACCGGATAACAGTGCCGGTTCTGCCCGGTGAATATGAATAAGGAAGCCCGTTAGGTTCAATTTCCTTGGCAGGACCTTGAGCGATACCTACTTTATAACGCTGTGTGTGGATTTTTCCATCAATATGAACATAAGCCTCGCACCACTCCGAAAGCGCGTTAACGACAGAAACGCCAACACCATGCAAACCGCCTGAAACCTTGTACGACTTTTTATCGAACTTTCCGCCTGCGTGCAATTTTGTCATGACAAGCTCAAGAGCGCTGACTTTTTCTGTCGGGTGAATATCTATCGGAATGCCTCTGCCGTTGTCCTCGACACGGACTATATCGTTGCCTTCAAGAACCACGAGAATATTGGAACAAAAGCCCTGCATGGCTTCGTCAACAGAGTTATCTACAACCTCAAAAACAAGGTGATGAAGACCGTCAATGCCGGTAGTACCTATGTACATTCCGGGGCGCATACGGACAGCTTCAAGACCTTTTAATACGGTAATATTTTGCGCAGAGTAATCGTTATTTGTGCTCATTTTGTCATTATACTATTTTTAAGGGGGAGGGTAAAGCGATAACGGCAAGCGGTAATGATAGCTACTATTAATTTATTACCAAATTTGAATTTTCCACTTTAACCCTGCAGATACCCTGAAACTTGCTGAAAAATCCGCGGCAAATATAAAATCAGATTCCACAGGATAATAAGATTGCCATGCAGCTTCAATATAAGGAGAAAACGAATTTCCTTTTATCCTGAAAGTAAAAGGTTCATAAGAAACACCGACAATTCCAAGCCAGCTTGTTCCGCCTGTATATTCCCGTTTTTCACCGTTAACAGAAAGGGAGGCATCGCCAAAACTTAATACAGGACCTGCAAAGATTCTGTATTTGTCATAAATGCCTAATGATAATGTTACAGGTAAACGGAAAACCCCAAGGGAGCCGTCATATTCAGGTCTTACTTCAATACCAAATGAAAATTGTAAACCGGAAGAAGATGTTTCTGCCCCAAAGCAAAGCTGAGAGGTAAAACCGCGGATTATATTATTACTCTCTTTAAAACTATTAAAGGTTGGAGCGAACGCAGCGCCTACAACAAGCCGAAAATCACTTGAATTATTTCCGCCGCTGCCTTGAGTGCCGGTATTAACTTGCCTGTTACCCTGATTGCCGCTTCCTGTTGATGAATTGGCTGTAAACCCTGCGGGTGCTTCAGGAAAAGCTCTGCCAGCACCGGCAAAGGTACGAACGTAATATTGTTCATCAAGACTTGAATAGATTACACCTGTAACTGATCCTTCGGAAGCAGCGTGAATAAATCGGCGGTTTCCAAGATATAAACCGACATGGGTTATATTGTTATTGTTTGCAGTTCTAAAAAACACAAAATCGCCGGGCTGCGCTCTTTCTATAGGTATTCTAACAACCCATGTGTAAAGACCAGATGCAGACCGGGGAATTGATACATTCAGCGCATCTCTGAAACTAAGGACAAGTAACCCTGAACAGTCTAAGCCGCTTGTTGATAATCCTCCGTAGCGATATGGAGTGCCTTCGTATTTCCTTGCCGCTTCGATTACCAGTAACCTTGCGTTCATATAGGCTTGAGCTTTTTCTTCTGCAGATGCCGTAGGTCTTGGAGCTAAAGCATAACCGCCTTCCAAAGGAGCGGCAAAAAGACTGGAAGCGGTTGTGATTAAAAAAATAAAAAAGAATACCTTCATTATTATCATTATCGGTGATTTTTACGATTTTATCTTCTTTTTTTTCCGCTTTTACTGCATTATCAATTGTCCAAATCAATCAATGTATCGCTGTCAATAAGTATAAAATACTAAAATTATTGACATAGTAATATCCTTATAATAAAATACGGTAGTGAAAAACTTTCATATATTATTTTTAATTGTTATTTGTTTATTTTTTGACTGTAAAACAAATGAAATTGAAAAAAATGATTATTCGAATGAATTATGGCATTTTAGCTGGATTTTTAAACCCGGTGAATATTATTTATTATCCGATACATTTATTTATGACCATCCCAATTTTGAATCAAATAAAATAGGGAATATAAATATTCATGAAAAAATATTAGTCATCGAAAATGTGCATAATCAGCAAAAAATTGATGATACTACATCATGTTGGTATAAAATTAATTATAACAATATTGAAGGTTATATATTCGGCGCAAATATAGCAATAAAAACATTAATTTGTGATATTGGCGGAAATGGGATAAATGATTATTTTCATTATCGTATTTCTGCTGCTGCTGCAAATTTTCACCTTGATACAAGAAAAGATGTAATAATTTATATTAATAATGAAAGAATAATTATTGGAGACAGTTTAAGCTCGGATGAAAATGAATTTGGTTACAGAGGATATTTTTTTAATTGGTGTTCGTTTGAAAAAATCGGTAATGAAGTAATAATTACATTATCAGGAACCGGACATTTAAACCGTGAAGATTATATATTTTCTGTAAATGAATCAGGTTTTATTTCATTTATTGATCATGAAAAAAAAGGCAGATTTTTTGAAAACGGGCAATGGGTTGATTATAACGATTTTGATCCTTATTTTAATTGATTTTTAACAACGCGGTCTTCTGCCAAGCGCCTGTTTTAAAACTTCCATGTTAGCTTCGGTGTATCCGCCGGCTCCAGTATTACTGCAAAGCAGTTCTTCCAAAGTGATATCAAGTTCAAAAGGACGGCGTCCTACATGTTCGCAAAAATGTGCGTCAGATGATGTAGTTAAAGGGTAGTTAAATGTATTGAGGGGCAAGCCGTTTGCAGCCGGCGGAATGCGCACACATTCAATCGCAGTCCAAGGACCGTCTACTACAATGCCTAATTGGCTGGTCATTGAAAAAGCAGGCCTATCTACATGAGCAGGAATGACGATGCCGTTATATTCACTAACCTTAGCACCTATATTATCAAGAGAAAGATCCAGGGGATTTATCAAATAATATTCAACCTCACCTTCGATATTATCTTCTTCATCTACATAAACTTGATCGCCTGTTTTTTCGGGGTTATTTAAAAATGGAGTAAGAATGGAATAGGCGTATTCATTAAAAGCCATACAAGCATCAAGGTTTGTAAACAGGCAAAGGATATGGACTTCTTCGGTTGTTGTCGCTTCCATTCCAAAAATCGGGATGATGCCGTAATGTGAGCTTAATTTAGCAAACGCAGGGCAGTTTAAACTTGAATTGTGATCAGTTAGAGCCATCAATTTTAAACCTCTTGCGGCTCCCAGTTCCAAAAGACATCTTGGTGAAAGTTCCAAAGAACCGCAGGGAGAAAGACAGGAGTGGTTATGAAGATCCGCAAGCATATAACCTCAAGATGAAGCGGTTTTAAACAGTTCCCACAATTTACCGGAAACGGTAAATTGATTTTCCTTTGTGCGAATAACAGCGATGCCTTCGTCTTTTGCAGCTTCCAGCATGTCATCGGGCAGCGGGCGCGAATTGCAAATTATTATTACAGAAATATTTACAAGCGACGAAACCGCTACAGTGTTTTTGTGAGCCTGTATTGTAATAAGCGCTCCGCCGTCTTTGGCGTGCGCCATTACATCGGAAAGCAGATCCGATGTGTAAGCGCCTGTCACTTGCGTATCATCAAACTCGCTTTGGCAAATTTCCGCTCCAAGGGATGCAGCTACTTCTGTAATTTTCACACATGCTCCTTAGGATTAATTTTCGTCTTTTGTGGAATTTACAAATACTACAGAGCGAACGGTAGTACCTGTTCCAAGCGCTGAATTGATAGAAAAATCATCAGAGACACGTTTTGTGTTTGCAAGTCCCATTCCCGCGCCAAAACCCAATGAACGGATATATTCATTCGCGGTAGAGTAACCTTCCTTTAACGCCTGGTTAACATCGGCAATTCCGGGACCCGTATCAGCCGCTGTAATAATTACTTTGTCCGGTAATATAGAACAGCGCATTATACCGCCGTTGGAATGGACAACCTGGTTTATTTCTAATTCGTAACATGCAATAGCAACACGCCTTATAAGTTTTGGATCGAAGTTGCGCTGCTTGAGCGCTTTTTTAATTTCTGTTGACGCTCTTCCTGCAAGCTCAAAATTATAATGCGCTGTCGCAAATTCCATTTCTGAAAATGTTGATGGAACCGCTTCGTTTGCGCTTTTTTGCAATTTTTCCAGTCTGAGTACCTCGCGATTCATTTCTATTAATAAATTCCTTATAACATCAGTTGATGTTAGAATGCCGACTATTTCGTTGTCTTTATTTAAAACAGGAAACCTTCCATACCTGTATTTATTTAAGTAGGTGATGGCAAAAGAAAGCGGCATGTCATCCTGTAAATGGATAACATTTTTTGTCATCTTTTCTCCTACCAATGAATCAATATAACCCTTATCAAGAGCGTTGATAATATCCTCTGTTGATACAAGACCTACCAATTGTCTTCCTTCCACTATCGGAACACCTGTAATTTTATTTTCGCGCATTAAAGCCTGAATATGCCTCATGGTCTGGCTTTTTTCTCCTGTAAGTAAAGTGGAAGTCATTACATCCTTTATTTTAAGTTGATGGATAAGTTCCAAAACGACAGACGGAGAATCCACCGTGCTTATGGGAATATCCTGCAGTTGTTCAGTATTGCTCATTTAACGCGCTCCTTTATCTGTTTACCGTAATTGAATTGAATATTCTGTTGTAATAATTTTTATTTTTATCATAAATATCTGCAAATGTTGAAAAATTAATTATTATAAGATCATCCCTATTTAATGTCAGTACCTGTCTTGTATAATTTCGTTGATTTCTTTCAACGATATAATATTCCAACTGGTAACCCATGCGTGTTTGTGAAAAAGAAAGAGTATCCATTTCTATTCTTCTGCCGGATTCAAGAATAAGGAATTTATATAACATAAAATAATTCTCTCTTGTCAGGATGGGAATAGTACGCAGATTTGTTCTTTCTATTGCTATTTGAGAATCTCTTATAGTATCAAGAGAAAGCCAGTAACCGGGTAGTTCAGAATTGTCATTAAACTGCCAATTATCATCAAGTGTAATTCTAACGCCGTTTTGTTCAACTGTTCTTGAGTTTCTTCGCGGAATATCAGGTACTTGTCTTGTTACAGTTGTTGTTTGCCTGTTATCGGGGTTCATTTCAAAAAAAGCGTTTAAAGTGCCGGGATCAAGGAAACCGCCGTACAGTAATTTATATTTACTTTCATTATTGTTTTTTATTTTGATATCATAAAAGGCGAAAAACGGCAGAATTTTATTAAAACTGAAAACCAGCGTATAATTATCCCATCTATCTTCTATATTTCTTTGCAATTGATAATTGTTTCTTGTCTGTATAAATAATGTTGTAAAGTTTAAAAAATCCGGTAAAGCCTGCCGGCATTCAATGTCGGAATATTGCCCCTGCAAATCTGTAATTACTGTGGGAAAGCCGTTTTCGTCATCATCAACAGTAAATACAAAACGTTCTTCATAACCTGTATTTGCGTTAACGCTTCGGACAAAGACGATCCTTTGGTTTTCTTCCGCAGTAAAATACATGTATCCCCTGTAAAATGTATTTTCACCTCTTGTATCCAAATAAAACGCATATTCGCCGCTTACGAGGAAATCAAGGGAATTCCGATTTTGTGCAGAAACACCGCCATATATTAATAAAATAATAAGTGGTATAAAAATAGCTCTCATAAGGGTTATTATACCATAATTCTTTAAATTTTGCCATTCGAGGCTGTTTATTATATTCTAACTATTCCCTCCGCTATTGCCTGACTTTTCCTTATTTGTTACATTATTAATATGGGAGCAATTTGTGTTTTTGTAAATCAAAAGGGTGGTGTTGGCAAAACGACCTCGGCTATCAATATTGGAGCATACCTTGCTGAAGCCGGGAAATCCGTTCTTTTAGTTGATTTTGACGCTCAGGCAAATCTGACAAGCGGTATAGGTATTAACCTGCCTACACCGGGTATTTATGAGCTGCTTTCAGGAGCTGCTTCGTCAAATGAAGCTATTAAAAAAACCGCTGTAAAAAACCTTGATGTAATTCCTGCAAGTCAGGATCTATCAGGAGCGGCTGTTGAATTAGTCGATCAAAAAGAACGTCATTTTTTCCTTAAAAAAACTCTGGCTCCGCTTAAAGAAAAATACAATTATATTTTAATAGACTGTCCTCCGTCTTTGGGTCAGCTTACGATGAACGGACTTGCTGCTGCTGACTCTGTATTAATTCCGATGCAGTGTGAGTACTTTGCAATGGAAGGGCTTCAGCAGCTTTTGGTAACAGCAAAAGAAGTGCAAAAGGGATTAAACCCGTCGCTTAAAATCGGCGGTATTTTCTTTACGATGTACGACCCCAGAACTCGCCTTGCAAATGATGTAATAAAACAGGTAAGCGCCCATTACAAGGAAACAGTTTTAAATACGATCATCCCGCGCAACATCCGTCTTTCTGAAGCGCCTTCTTTTGGAATGCCTATATCTTTATATGATCCGCAGTGCCCGGGGGCTAGAGCATACCATGCGCTTGCTCAGGAAGTACTTCGCAGAAATCTTTCTTCCAAAGATGTTTAAAGGAGAAATATAAATGGCTCGCAGAATCGGTCTTGGAAGAGGGCTTAATGCCTTATTGGATAATAATGATGACGGCAATCAAAGCGCATATAACCGAACCGGAATTGAAACAGAAATTGATTCTAAACCGGTAACTCTTTCTTCAGCAAAAAATAAAACTGGCGATATTGTACATCTGCCTGTTGAAAAATTAGTTCCTAATCCCGGTCAGCCCCGTAAAAATTTTAATGAAACAGAACTTCAGGAACTTGCAGAATCGATAAAAACATACGGAATAATTCAGCCGATTATCGCGGCAAATGCGGGGGATGGCACATACATAATAATCGCAGGGGAGCGCAGAACAAGAGCGGCAAGATTAGCCAGTCTTACGGCAGTTCCTGTAATTATCCGTGATTATACCGATCAAAAACGCCTGGAAGTTTCTTTAATCGAAAATATCCAGCGTACCGATTTAAACCCGATAGAAGAAGCGGCAGCCTATAAAAACCTTATGGATTTTTCAAACCTTTCGCAGGACGAGCTTGCGCTGCGCATGGGAAAAAACAGATCGACTGTTGCCAACGCATTGCGTCTTTTAAAACTGCCTGTAGAAATTCAAAAAAATATAGAAGATGGAAAAATCAGCTCCGGGCATGCAAGGGCTTTACTTTCTGTTACAAATACAAAATCAAGAGAAAAATTATTCCGTGAAATTCTTTCAAGTGATGTTTCCGTAAGAGAAGCCGAAAAACGCGCAGCTGTTTTAAACGCATCCGAAGAAGGCGGCAAGAAAAATGCCGCAGGCAAAAGCGGCGCTAAAGGATCAAAGCGTCCGCCCGAAGTAGATGCCATGGAAGAAAAGTTTATAGAAAGGCTTGGAACCAAAGTTGTAATAGAGGGAGATCTTAACAAAGGACGCATTCATATTGATTATTATTCGATGGAAGATCTAGAAAGACTTTATGAAATTTTTTGCGCCAAATAGCGTGTGTATAAAAAAACCCCGCCCAGCTCCGAATGGCAGAAATTTAGACATTCAATCAGGCAGGTACGTAATAGTTGTATCTTTTCTCATTATGGGGTATTTTAGTCTTACGTGGGAAAATAATTTTATAAAGGAAGTTTTATGAAAAAGACAGTGTTTTTTATTTTACTAGCAACATTAATTGTATTTAATTCGTTCGGACAGCAAGCAAGGTATTACCTGGAAATTTGGGATATTTCTAACGCTACTTTTACTACTATTGTGAATAATGATAGAAATAATATAGGCTCAATAGAAGATGATTATTTTCTTATGAGATCGGCAAGGGGAAGCACTTTGCGAAGTAAAGATAGTGGTATATCAATTGATGAGGTAAGACAAAAGCTGAGAAGTGTAGATTCTAACCCCTCTACTGCTTATTTAAATTTTATAAATAATGACATTATTCCAAAACTTCAAGAGCTTGGTATAAGAACAGGATGGTTTCAAAATAGCGGACGGACTACTACAGTGTATTTTTGGGTTAGACGAGCATCACAATAATAAGATTTTGGTGACAGTTGCCGGTTTGGGTGACTGTCATTTGAAATAATATTTATAAGGCGAGTGGCGAAAAGAATTGACAGCGAAATATGGCTGCGTTATAAACAGTTGTGTAAGATAATCCATAGCTCTTAAAAAGGGGTTGTCCGAGAAGTAATTCTTGGGCAGCCTTTTTTATGGTGAAAATTTACTAAAATTCCACACGTGTGGAATTTGGAGGAATTCAAAAAATTGGATGTCCGAATATTTGTTAATA
>Ga0123356_10001117_pt1 | contig 29720 bp, 16 predicted proteins | sample TergutEmb28metaG_2_FD_92546 | JGI IMG/M metagenome (GOLD analysis project Ga0123356, IMG submission 92546) | Embiratermes neotenicus P3 segment gut microbial communities from Petit-Saut dam, French Guiana - Emb289 P3 | ecosystem: Host-associated > Arthropoda: Insects > Digestive system > Gut ...
AGAAGTACCCGGACCTGAAGGGCATCATCTCGCCGACCACGGTCGGGATCGTCGCCGCGGCCGGCGTCCTCAACAACCCGAAGTACCGCGGCAAGATCGCGCTCACCGGGCTCGGCACGCCGTTGTCGATGAAGAAGTACGTCGAGAACGGCACGGTCAAGGCGTTCGAGCTGTGGAACCCGGCCAACCTCGGCTATCTGGCCGCCTACGCGGCGGTCAACCTGGCCTCGAAGAAGATCACCGCGGCCAGCGGCCAGAAGTTCTCGGCCGGCAAGCTCGGCAGCTACACGGTCGGTGCCGGCCACACGGTGCTGCTGGGGCCGCCGACGGTGTTCGACAAGGCGAACATCAGCAAGTTCCACTTCTAGACCGCAGACTCTCCTCAACCCAAACGGCTCGGGCGGCGAGGTGTCGCCGCCCGAGCCACCTCTCTTCTGATCTTCCGTGTCATCCACAGCGCCCGAGGTACCCAGCGCACCGGCCCAGCCGGTGCTGTCTTTGCTCGGTGTCAGCAAGGCGTTCGCCGGCGTTCAGGCGCTGCGCGACGTATCGATTGACCTGTTCGCGGGTGAGACTCACGCGCTCGTTGGTGAGAACGGTGCCGGGAAGTCGACGCTGATCAAGATTCTCGCCGGCGTCCATCAGCCCGACAGCGGCGAGCTCCTGATCGGCGGGGAGCCGGTTTTCCTGAGCGGGCCCGCCGATGCGAGCAAGCGCGGCGTCGCGGTTATCTACCAGGAACCCACCCTGTTCCCCGACCTGTCGGTCGCCGAGAACGTGTTCATCGCCCGCCAGCCGTTGAAGTCCGGTAGGCGGATCGACCACCGTTCGATGAACCGGGCGGTCGCGCAGGTGTTCTCCCGCCTGGGGGTCAGGCTCGATCCCGAACGGATCTCGCGGGGCCTGTCGATCGCCGAGCAGCAGCTCGTCGAGATCGCCAAGGCGCTGACGCGTGACGCCCGGGTGCTGATCATGGACGAACCGACCGCGGCCCTGTCGGCGGTCGAGGTGCAGCGACTGTTTCGCGTCGTCGAGGCGCTGCGCGCCGAGGGCGCGGCCGTAGTGTTCGTCTCGCATCGACTCGAGGAGGTTTTCGAGATCTGCCAGCGCGTAACGGTGTTGCGGGACGGCGCGCGGATGCTGAACGCGCCGCTTGCCGGGATGACGACCACCGATCTTGTCCGTGCCATGGTGGGGCGCGATGTGCTGGTCGAGGCACGTGAGCAGCACGCGCCCGGCGGCACCGTGCTGGAGGTCGAACACCTGACCCGGGAAGGAGTCTTCTACGACGTCTCGTTCGAGGTCCGTGCCGGGGAGGTGGTGGCACTCGCGGGGCTGGTCGGCTCGGGCCGCACCGAGGTGGCCCGCGCGATCTTCGGGGTCGACCGCTACGACGTCGGCGCGGTGACGATCAATGGCCGTGCCTTGCGGCGCGGCTCCCCGACTGCGGCGATGGAGGCCGGCGTTGCGCTGGTGCCGGAGGATCGCCGGCAGCAGGGTTTGGTGATGGAGCTTTCGATCGCCCGCAACATCGCACTCGCGTCGCTGAACGCGCTGCGGCGCACCGGGGTGATCCGCGCCCGGTCCGAGCGCCGCTTCGGCACCGAGTGGGCCGATCGGCTGCAGGTCCGCTACTCACGCGTGTCGGCGCCGGTCTCGACCCTGTCGGGCGGCAATCAGCAGAAGGTCGTCCTGGCCAAGTGGCTGGCCCGGAGGCCGGCGCTTTTGATCGTCGATGAGCCGACGCGGGGGATCGACGTCGGTACCAAGACCGAGGTGCACCGGCTGATCTCCGAGCTCGCCGAGTCCGGTGTCGCGGTGCTCGCGATCTCGTCGGAGCTTCCGGAGGTGCTGACGGTCGCCGACCGGGTGCTGGTGATGCGTGAGGGCAGGCTCGCGGCGACGCTGATGCGAGAGCAGGCGACCGAGGAGGCGATCATCGCCGCCGGGATGACGGTTGTCGCCGGTGCCACGCCGGCTGGAGGCGAGGCGCGGCCGTGAGCGCTACGGCGGAATCCTCACCTCGCCCCGCCGCCGCGGACGAGACCCAGGCGGGCATGAACGCGCGGACCCTGGTCGATTTCGTGCTGCGCGCTCGTACGCTCGGGATCCTGGTGATCCTGGTGTTGTTCGTGCTCGTCACGTGGCTGATCCAGTCGCGCTTTCTGACCTCGGCGAACATCCAGTTCATCCTCGGCGACGCGACCCTGTATGCACTGGTCGCGGTCGGCGAGACATTTGTCGTGCTGACTCGCAACGTCGACCTGTCGGTCGGGTCGGTGGTCGGCCTGTCGGCCTTCGTGTCGGCAAACCAGTTCCAGGCCCACCCCGGGATCGCGGTGCCGCTCGTGTTCCTGGTCGGCCTCGGGGTCGGGCTCGGCTGCGGTGTCGTGACCGGGCTGATCACCGCGGTCGGGCGGGTGCCGAGCCTGGTCGTCACCCTGGCGATGCTGTACATCATCCGAGGGTTCACCGAGATCGTGTTCGGCAGCACCCAGGTGGTGGCCAACTCGGAGCCGAACTCGTTCGGCAACATCTTCCAGGCGACCGTGCTCGGGATTCCCGATATCGCCCTGGCGGTCGCGGCCGTGGTCGGGATCGCCGCCGTCTACCTGCGCTCGTACCGATCCGGACGGGACCTGTACGCGATCGGGTCCGACCCGGCCGCGGCGCGGCTGGCCGGCATCTCGATCGGCAAGCGCGTGTTCGGCGCGTTCGTGATCAGCGGCGCGCTCGCCGGTCTCGGCGGCGTGCTCTGGGCGACCCAGTACCAGACGATCGACGCGACGGCCGCCAACGGGCTGGAGCTGCAGATCATCGCCGCCGTCGTCGTCGGCGGGGTCGCGATCTTCGGCGGCAGCGGCAGCGTCGTCGGCGCCGCGCTCGGAGCGCTGCTCCTGCAGACGATCAACGTCGCGCTGAACGTGCTCGGGATCCCGTCGCTGTGGACGCAGCCGATCGCCGGCTTTCTGCTGCTGGTGGCGATCACGATGGATCGCGGGATCCAGCTGCGGCTCGGCACCGCGCTGCGCAAGCGGAGGGGGCACGTCGATGTCTGAGCCGGCTCGCTCGCGTCTGTCGTGGGGGCACGGATCCGGCTGGGCTCTGCGATGGGAGTCGGCGCTCGTGGTCGCGCTGATCGGCGTGTTCGTCCTCGGAACGCAGATCTCCTCGGAGTTCACCAGCAGTTACAACCTGTTCACCCTGTGTACGAACATCGGCGACCTGGCGATCATGGCGCTGCCGATGACGCTGATCGTGCTCGTCGGCGAGATCGACCTGTCGGTCGCCTCGACGCTGGCGATCTCCTCCGAACTGCTCGGTGCCCTGTGGCTGCACCACTGGCCGATGGGGCTGATCTTCGTCGTCTGCATCGCGACGGGCGCGGTCGCGGGGCTGATCAACGGCGTGCTCGTGACGCGCGTGGGGCTTCCCTCGCTGGCCGTCACGATTGGCACGTTGACGCTCTACCGCGGGATCGCGACCGTGATCCTCGGGCCGATCTCGGTGTCGAACTTCCCCGCCTCGTTCACGAACGTCGGGATCGTCGGGGCCTTCGGGTTGAACTGGCTGTCGTGGTCGGTCGTGGCGTTCCTTGTGCTCGCGATCGTCACCGGGGTGGCCCTGCGGATGACGCCGCTCGGAAGATCTCTGTACGCGATCGGGCTGAACCAGGAAGCGGCGTTCCATGCGGGCATCCGGGTGAAGCGGATCAAGCTGCTGCTGTACGTCCTGTCGGGGGTGGTGTGCGCGGCAGTCGGGATCCTGTACACGTTCGAGCTGTCCTCGGCGACCGAGAACATCGCGATCGGCTTCGAGCTGCAGGTCATCACGATCGTGCTGCTGGGAGGCGTTTCGATCTTCGGCGGCAGGGGGACGATCCTCGGCGTCGCACTGGCTGCATTCGTCTACGGTGGCCTTCGCAGCGCGCTGTTGCTCACCAGCTCGTTCAACGAGAACGACATCCAGATCATCGCGGGAGGCCTGCTGATCCTCAGCGTGCTGGTGCCCAACGCCGGGGAGTTCGTCACGCGCGGGCGAGAACTGGCGGCCCGGCTGCGCGGACGCGGGCGAGCCCGTTCGGTCGTGGCGGCGGACAGGATCGGGAGCGATGGCTGAGCGTCGTTTCGCGGCAGTCGATCTCGGTGCTCAGAGCGGTCGGGTGGCGGTCGGGCGCTTCGCCGGCGACAGGATCGAGCTGGAGATCGCACACCGTTTCGTCAATCAGGGTGTGTGGCTACCGGACGGACTGCACTGGAACGTGGCGCAGTTGTTTGCCGAGACGCTCAGGGGCTTGGCGCTCGCCGCGTCGGGCGGAGCCCTGGACGGCGTCGGGGTCGACAGCTGGGGGTGTGACTACGCGCTGCTGGATCGTGATTTTCGGATGCTCGGGCTGCCCTACCACTATCGCGACCCGGCTCGGACGGCACCGATCTGGAGTGAGCGCGCGTTCGCCCGGATGAGTCGCCATCAGATGTATCGCCACACGGGGATTCAGACGATGCCGATCAACACGGTGTTTCAGCTGGTCTCGGAGGCCGATGGCGCCGCCGCCCGGGCAGCCGGGCGGATCGCCCTGGTCCCCGACCTGTTCGGCCTGTGGCTGACCGGAACGCTCGCCAACGAGCTCACGATTGCATCGACCACCGGCCTGCTCGAAGCGGCCGAGCCGCGGTGGGCGCGCGAGTTGATCGAGCGGCTCGGGCTGCCGGGTGAGCCTTTTGACGGTGAGGTTGTTTCGCCCGGAGTCGAACTGGGGCCGATCCTCGCCGGCCACACTCCCGCGGGCGACGCCGTCGGGAGCATCGTCCGAACGGTCGCCGGTCACGACACCGCATGCGCGTTCGCGGCAGCCCCGGTGCTCGGACCGGGCTCCGCGGTGCTGTCGTCGGGCACCTGGTCGCTGCTCGGAATCGAGCTGACCGCGCCAGAGCTCGGCCAGGAGGCCGAAGCTTTCAACCTCACGAACGAGCGCGGATGGGGCAGCACCGTGCGGCTGCTGCGCAACGTCATGGGCATGTGGCTGGTCGAGGAGTGCCGTCGCGAGGAAGGAAGTCGTGCCCCGTCCTATGAGCAGCTGTTTGCAGCCGCCGCCGCGGCGGACCCCGAGGCGCCGCTGTTCGATCCGGACGCGCCTTCGCTCCTGCATCCCGGGTCGATGACCGACCGGATCGGCGCGCTCTACCGAGCGGCCGGAGAACCGCTGCCGGGTGATACCGGTGAGCTGATCCGCTCGATCCTCACCTCGCTCGCGTGCAAGTACCGGCTCGTGCTCGAGCAACTCGAGGCGGTCAGCGGCCGGCGCATCGATCGCCTTCAGGTCGTGGGCGGCGGCAGCCGCAACGCGCTGCTGTGCCAGATCACCGCCGACATTCTCGGCCGGGACGTGCTTACGGGGCCGGCCGAGGCGACTCTGCTGGGGAACGTTCTGGTGCAGCTGGCCGCAACCGGCGAGGTCACGACGCTGGCCGAGATGCGCGAGCTGAGCGCACGATCTTTCAGTGTCGAGCGATACACGCCAAGCGCAAGCGACGCAGCCGAGTCGACGTACCAGCGCTTCCTCGATGTGACCGGTGTGACACGTGGCCACGCACTACAAACAGGGGTTTGACGCCATGACTGAGGACACGATCCAGTCGCGCCTCGCCAGCCTCGAGGTTGAGACTCCGTCCTGGGGATACGGTGACTCCGGCACCCGGTTCGCCACCTTCCGGCAGCCCGGACGTCCGCGCGATGTGTTCGAGCGGATCGCCGACGCCGCCGAGGTGCAGCGGCTGACCGGCACCGCCCCGGCGGTGGCGCTGCATTTCCCGTGGGACGCGGTCGACGATCTGAGTGAGCTCCGAGCTGCGATCGACGCCGCGGGTCTGCGAGTCGGCGCGATCAACCCGAACCTGTTTCAGGACCCTGACTACCGCCTCGGCTCGATCACGCACCCCGACGCGAGCGTTCGCCGCAAGGCTCTGGCGCACATGCTGGAGTGCAGCGAGATCGCCGGCGAGCTCGGCTCGACGGCGTTGTCGCTGTGGTTCGCCGACGGCACCAACTACGCCGGACAGGACGACCTGCGCGCGCGCCGCGAACGCCTCGAGCAGGCTCTGACCGACCTATACGCGGCGATGCCCGCCGAGCAGGAGCTGCTGCTCGAGTACAAGTTCTTCGAGCCCGCCTTCTACGCGACGGACCTCGCGGACTGGGGTTCGGCGATGCTGATCTGCTTGAAGCTTGGCGAGCGGGCCAAGGTTCTGGTCGACCTCGGCCATCACGCGCACGGGGTCAACGTTGAACAGATCGTGGCGCTGCTCGATCGCGAGCAGCGCCTCGGCGGCTTTCATTTCAACAACCGCAAGTACGCCGATGACGATCTGATCGTCGGCTCGGTGAACCCGTTGGAGCTGTTCCTGATCTTTGTCGAGCTGGGTAACGGCGCCGGTCCACTCCCGCGCCTGACGATCGATCAGGCGCACAACGTGGAGCCAAAACTGGAGGCGATGGTTCGCAGCGTCCTCAACCTCCAGGAGTGCTACGCGAAGTCGCTGCTGGTCGACCGAGAGGCGCTGAGAGCGGCTCAGCACGCCGGCGACGTGCTTCGCGGTCACGAGATCCTGCTCGATGCCTACAACTCCGACGTGCGGCCACTGTGCGCCCAGGTCCGCACGCAGCTCGGCGCCGCCGAGGACCCGCTCGCCGAGCTGCGCAGCTCCGGCTACGTCGAGCGGCAAACGCGGCAGCGGGCATCCGATGAACACCACGCAGTGAAAGGTTGAAATGACGCTAACCACCCGAATCGTCGAACACGTCGCCAACGACTGGGACGAGGCTGCCGCCGCCCGGGCAACGACGACGCTCGAGCAGGTGGTTTTCGCCTCGCACCTGCTCGGCGGCAACCGGGCGCTCGCGAACATCGGCGGCGGCAACACCTCGGCCAAGGGAACGGCGACCGATCACATCGGCCGCGAGGTCTCGGCGATCTGGGTGAAGGGCTCTGGCAGCGATCTCGCGACGATGTCGCCCGCCGACTTCACGCCGTTGCGGCTCGATGAGGTGCTGCCCCTGTTCGAGCTCGACGAGATGACCGACGAGGCGATGGTCGCGCACCTCGCCAAGTGCCAGATCGACCCGGCGGCCCCGCGATCCTCGATCGAGACCCTGCTGCACGCATTCATTCCGGCAGCGCACGTTCACCACACCCATCCGGATGCGATCAACGTGCTCGCCTGCTCACGCGACGGCCAGGACCTGATCGGCGAGTGCTTTGGCCGCCGCGCCGCTTGGATCGAGTACATCCGCCCGGGGTTCACGCTCGCCAAGCAGGTCGGAACCGCGGTACGCGAGAACCCAGACCTGGAGCTGGTCGTGCTCGCCAAGCACGGTCTGGTCGTCTGGGGGGAGAGCGCTCGCGAGGCGTATGAGCGGACCGTGGACGTCTGCAATCAGGCGGCCGAGTTCGTCGACGGGCACGCCGGGACGACCGTGCGCTTCGGCGGGCCGGGGGGCGGTCACCGGCTCGGCGAGGACGCCCGCGAGGAAGTCCTGCGCGCGGTCCTTCCGGCCCTGCGCGGCGCCGTCTCGTCGGGGCGCTCGAAGCTGCTGCTGACCGATCTGTCGCCTACGGTCCGCGAGTTCGTCGACTCGCGAAGCGCGCCGTCGCTGACCGAGGTGGGCGCGGCCTGCCCCGATCACCTGGTCCACACGAAGCGGCTGCCGCTGTGGGTCCCGTACGACCCGGGCGCCGACGATCTGGAGGCGCTGTCAGCGCGGCTTGCGAGTGCCGCCGAACGGTACCGAGCGGCCTATCAGGACTACTTCGAGCGGCACGCCTCGGCCGACGACGTGATGGCGGATCCGGACCCGCGCGTCGTCCTGATCCAGAACGTCGGCCTGGTGGCGGTGGCCCCGACGCTGAAGGCGGCCCGCATCTCCCGTGACCTCTATCACCGGGCGATCGAGGTCATGGCCGGCGCCAGCGCCGTCTCGCAGTTCGTGTCGCTGTCGGCGGCGGAGAGCTTCGCGGTCGAGTACTGGCCGCTCGAGCTGTACAAGCTGTCGCTGGCCCCGCCTGCGGGCGAGCTGCAGGGAAAGGTCGCGCTCGTCACCGGTGCCGCCGGCGGGATCGGCCGCGCGGTGCTCGCGTCGCTCGTGCAGGCGGGGGCGATGGTCGTCGCGTTCGACCTCGACGGTCCTGGTGCTGCCGAAGCGGTCGAGTCGTACGGCGACGCGGCGATTTCGGTCGTGGGCGATGTGACCTCTGAGCAGGCGGTGACCGATGCGTTCGCCAAGGCGGTTGCTGCCTTCGGGGGAGTCGACATCGTCGTCTCTAACGCCGGGATCGCTTCCAGCGCCCCGATAACCGAGACGACGCTGAGCGAGTGGGAGCGCAACCAGGGCGTGCTCGCGACCGGCTATTTCCTGGTCGCGCGTGAGGCGTTCCGCGTCCTCAGGCAACAGGGCGGTGGCGGCTCGGTCATCTTCGTCGCCTCCAAGAACTCGCTGGTGGCCGGCCCGAACGCCTCCGCATACTCGGCGGCCAAGGCGGCCGAGCTGCACCTGGCCCGGTGTCTCGCCGCCGAGGGCGGAGGCGATGGAATCCGGGCGAACGTCGTCAACCCCGATGCTGTCCTGCAGGGATCGAAGATCTGGGGATCGAGCTGGCGGGCCGAGCGCGCCGACGCCTACGGGATCGCCCCCGAGAAGCTCGAGGAGCACTACCGCAACCGAACCGTTCTCGGCGTCAACGTGCTTCCCGAGGACGTCGCGGCGGCGGTGATGCACTTCGCCTCACCGGCCCGCTCCGGCAAGTCCACCGGAAACATCCTGAACGTCGACGGCGGTGTCGCCGCGGCGTTCCCGCGGTAGGGATCATTGGCCCGTCGTGAGGATCGCGATCTTCGTGACGTGCCTGGGGGACACTCTGTTTCCCGAGGTCGGCAGGGCGGTGGTCACGCTGCTGGAGCGCCTCGGCCAGACGGTCGTGTTCCCAGAGACTCAGACCTGCTGCGGGCAGATGCACGCCAATGCGGGTTTCGCCGATGACGCGACGCGGCTCCTCCGCGGGTTCGTCCGGACGTTTGATGATCCCGAGTTTGATGCGGTCGTCGCGCCCTCCGGTTCGTGTGTGGCGATGATCCGCCACCACTATCCGCGGCTCGCCGCGGACTCCGGTGATCGTGAGCTGGCGCGGCGTGTCGGCGGTCTCGGCGGTCGCGTTTTCGAGTTCTCCGAGTTCGTCGTCGATCAGCTGGGTGTCGAGGACGTCGGCGCGTACTACCCCCACCGGGTGGTCTACCACCCCAGCTGTCACGCGCTGCGGACCCTCCGGGTTGGGGACGCGCCGCTGCGGCTGCTGCGCAACGTCCGCGGCATCGCCCTTGAGAGCCTCCCGGAGGCCGAGGCGTGTTGCGGGTTCGGCGGAACCTTCGCGGTCCAGAACGCTGATGTCTCGGCGGCGATGCTGACCGACAAGCTGTCGGCGATCGTCCAAACCGGCGCCGAGGTGTGCACTGCGCTTGACAGCTCCTGCCTGATGCATATCGGCGGTGGGCTAGCACGACTGCGCAGCGGCGTCCGGACCGCACACCTGGCCGAGATCCTCGTGGCGACGGACAACCCGTGAGCGCTGACGCGGGCTTCCCGGCGGCGGCACGGGCGGCGCTCGCTGACCCGCAGTTGCGCCACAACCTGCGCGTCGCGACCCACACGATCCGCGAGAAGCGCCTGCGAGCGGTCGCCGAGGTCGACGATTGGGAGCAGCTTCGTGAGGCCGGCCGGCGGATCAAGCAGCATGCGGTCCGGCATCTCGAGCAACACCTGGTGACGCTCGAGCGGTCGGTGACGGACGCCGGCGGGCACGTCCATTGGGCCGCCGATGCGGCGGCGGCGAACCGAATCGTCGGCGACCTTGTTGCCGGCACCGGCGCGAACGAGGTCGTCAAGGTCAAGTCGATCGTCACCGACGAGATCGGCCTGAACGACGCCCTCGCCCGCCGAGGCATCGTCGCCCACGAGACCGATCTCGCCGAGCTGATCAACCAGCTGGCGGGACACACGTCCTCCCACATCCTGGTGCCGGCGATCCATCTGGGCCGCGCCGAGATCCGCGATCTGTTCCGCGCTCACCTGCCACTCAGCGGCGACCTGGATGACGATCCCGCAGAGCTTGCCGAGGCCGCCCGCCGTCACCTCCGCGAGCTGTTCATGAGCGCGCGAGTGGCGATCAGCGGCGCCAACTTCGCCGTCGCCGAGACCGGCGCCGTCTGCGTTGTCGAGTCAGAGGGCAACGGGCGCATGTGTACCACCCTGCCGCGGACGCTGATCACCGTGATGGGCATCGAAAAGGTGCTGCCACGCCTCCGCGACCTCGAGGTGATGCTCCAGTTGCTTCCGCGCTCCTCGACCGCGGAGCGGATGAATCCCTACACCTCCCTGTGGACCGGGGTGACGGACGGGGACGGCCCCAGCGAGTTTCATCTCGTCCTGCTCGACGCCGGCCGCACCAATGCCCTGCGCGACGAGATCGGGCGGCAGGCGCTCCACTGCATCCGCTGCTCCGCCTGCCTCAACGTCTGCCCGGTGTACGAGCGCACCGGGGGCCACGCCTACGAGTCCGTGTACCCAGGGCCGATCGGGGCGATCCTGACTCCGCAGCTGGCGGCGTTCGAGCGCGGTGCGACGTTGCCCTGGGCATCGTCGCTGTGTGGCGCCTGTTACGACGCCTGCCCGGTGAAGATCGACATCCCGACGGTGCTCGTGCACCTCCGCGGCGAGATCGTCAGGCGGCAGGCGGGACAGACCCACTCTGGCGAACGCCTGACGATGCAGGTCGCCGCGCGGATCATGCGGCAGGTCCGTAGCTACCGGCTGGCACAGCGCGTCGCACGCGCCGCGCTCGGCCCTCGGACCGCCCGCGTCTGGCGCGTCCTTCCCGGACCACTGGCGGCCTGGCTGTCCGTCCGTGATCTCCCCGAACCGCCTGACGAGACATTCCGAGACTGGTGGCGCGGACACGAACCGAGGCCATGAGCGACCGCGACGTCATCCTCGCCCGGATCCGGGACGCCACCCGCGACGTCCCGAGCGACGAGCCCGCGGCCTGGGGCCACGGCGTGGACCCGGACGCCGCCTCGGCGTACGTCCGGGAGCGGATGCTCGAGCCGGACCGGGCGGCGCAGCTGTTCAGCGAGCGCTGTGCCGACTACCGGGCCTTTGTGGCTCACTGCGCCGACGAACCATCGGCGATTGCGGCGGCGGTCAACGAGGCCTGCGCCCGGCACGGCGTGGCGACGCTCGCCGTTCCGGCCGACGGGGTCGCCGAATGGGTCCCGCCGGGCGTCGAGCTACGGGTGGACGATCCGCCGCTGTCGCTGGCGGCGCTCGACGGGTGCGACGGCGTGCTCACCGGCTGCGCGGTCGCGATCGCGCTCACCGGGACGATCGTGCTCGACGCCGGCCCTGGACAGGGGCGACGCGCGCTGACGCTGGTTCCCGACCTGCACGTCTGCGTGGTGCGCTCAGAGCAGATCGTGGTCGGCGTGCCCGACGCGTTCACCGTCCTCGACGAATCGCTGCGGAACCGCCGACCGGTCACGTTCATCTCCGGGCCGTCGGCAACGTCGGACATCGAGCTGACCCGCGTCGAGGGCGTCCACGGACCGCGTCGCCTCGAGGTGGTGGTCGCGAGTGGCTGAGCCGACCAGGAAGAACGGCGAGCACCGCAAGAAGAACGGCGAGACGCGGCTGGGGGAAGCCCGGCGCGCGGCCATCGTCGAGATGCTGCGCGCCGCGGGCTCGGTATCCGTCGCCGAGGTGCAGGCGGAGCTGGGGGTCTCGCCGATGACCGCGCGACGCGACCTCGCGGAGCTCTCACGGCGCGGTCTGGCGCAGCGCACACATGGTGGCGCGGTGATCCCCTCGATCTCCGGCCAAGAAGACTCCTTCAACCAGCGGCTGGACGCCCACCCCGAGGCGAAGCGGGCGCTGGCCGAGGCTGCCGCTCGCCGCGTGGGTCCGCACGACGCCGTCTTTCTGGACTCGTCGACGACGAGTTATTTCGTGGCAGGCAGACTGCTTGAACTGGGCATCGATCTGACGTTGATCACGAACAGCCTCCCGGTGATGGGATTGATCGCGACGCACGCACCGTCTGGGGTTGAGCTCGTCGCAGTCGGGGGGACCCTGCGCACGCTGACGCAGTCGTTCGTCGGATCACACGCGATCCGGACGGTCCTCAGGCATTTCACCGACCGGGCATTCGTCAGCGTCAAAGCGCTCACCGACGAAGGTGTCCTCGCGGACGTCGATCCGCTCGAAGCCGAGGTGAAGCGAGAGATGATCGCCCACGCGCACGAGTCGATCCTGCTGATCGATCGCTCGAAACTCGTGGCCCGCGGCCTCAACGCGATCGCACCGATTTCGGACATCTCGCTGGTGCTGGCGCACGGCATCGAGGGCGCCGAACTCCGCGGTTTGAAGGGGTTCGGCGTGCCGGTCCGGCTGATATAGGGGCCGAATCGTGGGGCAAACTGTGCGCTTTCGCGCGTCTTATGCCCTGAGTCGCTTGACAGGACCATTTTCGATCAATATAAGTCAGGCCCACACCGGCGAGTGCTCCTGAGGGGTAGCGCTCGGGTTCGAGTCAAGCCAGGAGAGGGAGGCTGAGCATGTCCTCAGTGTCGCGGCGTGCCGTATTGGTCGTCTGCTGCCTATTCGCAGCAATCGGCGTCGGAGCATCGGTGGCGATGGCTCAAAACTCCGGCGCAGCACCCCAGACCTCAGGGCTTCCCGATCCTGGCGGGCCGGGCCCGTTCGCCTTTCCCGTGTTCTCCCCCAAGGTGTTCGAGACGCCGCCGGCAGCTACACGTGTGAAGTTCCGGTGGTGGCAGCCTGTCGCCGACACCAACGACGCCGAGATCCAGCGCGAAGTGAGTGCGATGGCCGGCAACTTCGGCGGAGGGTTCGAGCAGAACGGGTTCGCCGTTGGCATGAACGGCGGCGGTGACTCAACCCAGTTCCGCACCCTCGCCGCCAGCCAGGAGTTCCTGCAGACCTTCGGCTGGGGCAGCCCGCTGTGGTCGCAACGGACCGAGGTCTACCAGACTGCCGCCGCCAAGGACGGGGTCATCGGCGACATGAACGAGGGCTCGCGCTGGAACAACACGGTGCCGACCGTGTACAGCCCGAACCAGCCCGCCGACGCGCAGGATCTCTCCTACGGTGTCGCGCAGTATCAGCCGGGGCAGAATCCCAGCGGCGAACTGCCACCGGTCAACTCACCCGCGCTCGGCGGAGAGAGCAGCGCGCTGTCAGTCACGGCAAATCCGGGTGACCGCAACATCCAGCTGGAGAGCATCGCCGGGTTGCTGGCAGGAGATCAGATCACCCTCGGCCAGGGCCCGTCGGCTGAACACGCCACGATCTTCCAGGTCGGCACCGCCTCGCCGGAGGTGCCACTTTCCCAGGCGGCGAGCGCAGGGTCCAGCGTCGTGCACGTCGCGCCCGCCAGCACCCCCACAGGCGTGTCGGGCACCGCCCAGACCCCCGCGCAGTTCGTGAAGGGCGAGAGCGTCACGATCGGAAGCGGTTCGACGGCTCAGCAGGACACGATCGCGAGCATCGGCACGTACGACATGGCGACGACGCCGACGACGTTGGCGCTGCCGCCCGGCGGTTCCGGGACGGTCGCGGCGCCGGCCGGCGCGACGAACGTCGAGGTCGCGAGCAACGCCAACTTCCTCAAGGGCGACACGATCACGATTGGCTCAGGCGCACAGGCCGAGTCGCGGACGATCACCAGCGTCGGCGGCGCGGGCAGTGGCACGACCCTGGCCTCGCCCGCCTCGAGCGGCGACCTTCAAATCTCCGTCGCGAGCGCCTCCGGGCTCCTCGCGGGCAATTTCGTCACGATCGGACAGGGCTCCGGGCAGCAGGTCGACCGGATCGCGACCGTCAGTGGCACGACCCTGACCCTCTACAGCGCGCTCAAGAGCGGGTACGCCACCGGCGACCCGGTCGCGCTGCAGTCGATTGGCGTGACCTTCACGCCCGCGCTGAGCTCCAGCCATGACGTCGGCGAGAACGCGATCGACACCGGCACCGGAATCACGCTCGCGCGACCGCTTGCGCAGGACCATCCGGTCGGCGACGCCTTCATCCATCCGGGCACCGGCGTGACGCTGACCGCGCCTCTGACCAAGACGCATCTAGCAGGGGCCAACACGTCGATCTCGACGACGTTGTCAGCCGTGGCGGCGTCCGGCGCAACCAACGTCAAGGTCGCGAACGTGACGAATCTGGCCGCCGGCGATCAGCTGACGATCGGCCAGGCCGGCTACACCGAAACGGTCACGGTCCAGAGCGTCGGGACCGCCGGAGCCACCGGCACCGGCGTCACGGTTTCCCCCGCCCTGGCGCAATCCCACTTCGCCGGTGATCCCATCGTCGACACGACCAACTCGCTGGTCACCAACGCTAGCGGCGGCGTGTCCGATATCGAGCAGGAGTCGCTGATCGCGGCCGAGCTCGTGCAATGCCTGCCCCCGAGCGCGGCTGACCCGCAGGTCGCGCCGACTGCTTCGCTGGGCGCGGCCGCGTCGGCCGGAGACACGACGGTGACGGTCGCGAACGCCTCGAACGGCCGGGCTCCAACCGGTTTCGCCGTCGGCGACCAGCTGACGCTCGGCACCGGCAGTGCCGCTGAAACCAAGACGATCACGGCAATCGGTGCAACCACTACGGCTGGGACGCCGTTCACACTGGACAGCGCCCTGAGCAACGCGCACGCGAGTGGCGACTCGATCTGGGACACGTGCACCACCGCCGCCACGGGGGGGACCCGCGAGCTCGATCCCAGCACGACGATCGAGGTCACCGGCCAGACGAAACCCAACTCCCTGAACTGGACTTCGGGAACGCTCGACTACCAGGGCGGCAACCTGCCGAACGGCAACGGCCAGCCGTGGGAGCTGATCGACTTCTACATCCACGGCGACACCCAGACCAACTCGGGCGGAACCTCCACCTCGCCAAACCAATGGCTCGGCCACCTCAGCGTCGCGAGCGCCAAGGCGATGACCGACTACTTCGACCAGAACATCCTCAACGACCCGGCGACGCGTAAGGCGATCGCGTACGAGGACCAGCACAACGGGACGCCTGCCGTGTTCGAAGACTCCCTGGAGAACTCGAGCAACCTCAACTGGGTCCCGGACATGGTGTCTTCGTGGAAGAGCGACCTTGGGTACGACCCGACGCAACTGCTGCCGGCACTCGCCGCCACAGGCAAGAACGCCACCAGCACACCGGCGTTCGACTTCCCGCAGACCGATGGCCAGGGTGCCACGCTCGGTTGGCGGATCCGTGATGACTACGCGCAGATGTGGACCAACCTGTACATCCACAACTACGTCAAGACGCTCGACGACTGGGCCAGCGCCAATGGCCTCACGGCGCGGTTCCAGTCCTATGGGGACCCGATCGACGAGGGTCAGGCGACCGCCAACGAGGGCATCGCAGAAGGGGAGCACCTCGAGTTCGGGGGCAGCGACGAGACCCAGCAGTTCAAGGTCGCCGCGTCGGGCACCTACCAGGACGCGACTCCGCACTTCCTGTCGGATGAATGCTGCGAGGCCAACGCTCAGGCGTGGGCCGATCCGTTCGGGATCAACGGCACCGGCAACGGCGCCTCCCCCGACCAGACCGAGAACAACGCGCAGTCCGTTTACGCGGACCAGGCAGGCGGTGTCAGCGCGATCGTCTATCACGGCTGGCCTTACACGATCGGTGCAGCCGGATCGCCCGCGGTGTGGCCCGGGAACACCTACGGCGGCGACACCAGTTTCGCTGCCGGCAACGGGCCCAACCAGCCGCAGTTCGCGGACGACCGCAACAACAACATCAACGTCGCCCGTCGCAACGCCGTGCTCCGGCAGGGCGAGCCGAGCTTCGACGTCGCAGTGTTCCACGAGGACTTCGGGCTCACCGGCCAGGGCCAGGACAGCCTCGCCAACGGCTGGAACATGGGGACGGTGACGTCTGGCGGAGTTACCACGAGGCCGACCTCCGGGTTGCTGATCCGTAGCTCCTCGTCGCTGGCCCAGGCCGGGTACCTCTACGGGTACGTGAGCCCGGCGTTCTTCAGCTACCCGACTGCGAAGTTTGCGGTTGACACGGGCGAGGCGGACCCGGGCGACTCGAATGGACAGAACAAGGTTCTGTTCCCCGGCCACGGTGACTATAAGTCACTGGTGCTGTACGACCAGTCGGTGATGCCGGTCACCGTTGCCCAGAAGATCGCGTCGTTGGCGCAGCAGGGTCTGCCGATCGTGATCGTGGGCCAGGTCCCGAACGCGGCGCCGAACGCGGTCGGCGGCACGGTCTCCGGGATGCAGGCGGCAGATGCCCAGGTCCAGTCGGCGATGGCCAGCGTCGTCGCAGCACCGACCACGAAGGTCGTCGGTAACGCGACCGCGTCAAACTCGCAGTCAGCGGACCAGAACGCTCCGGCGGCGCTCGCGTCGCTCGGGGTCGTGCCATCGACGGAGCTGAACACACCGTCGGTCAACTCGTCGGCCGGAACGGCCACCCCAGTGCTCGGCATCCGCCGGCACGACCCGGCGACGGGCACCGACTACTACCAGCTGTTCAACATGAGCGCGACCGCGACCGTCGATCCGTCGGTGACCCTCACCGGCCAGGGGACGCCATACCTGCTGAACACCTGGTCAGGGCAGATCACTCCGATCGCGAACTACACCACCAACGGCGACCACGTCACGCTGTCATTGCGCATTGGCCCGGCCAACGCCGCGATCGTCGCGATCTCCCCGACCAATCTCGCCCAGAAGGGTGTCACTCCGACCGTTCACGCAACCGGCACGACGGCGAATGCCAGCGCGGCTGGAACGGACAACGTCGTCTACAACGGCTCCGGCCAACCGGTGGCCCGCGCCTCAACAAGCGGTACCTACCAGACCACCCTCAGCAACGGTCAAACGCTCTCCAGCGACATCAACGTTCCGGCGATCGGGGACAGCTCGACGGTGTCGACCATCGGCGGCGTCGCGACGCTGACGGGCTGGAAGCTGTCGGTGGACAGCTGGGGCCCGACACCGTCCGGAGATCCGACCCAGACGGCGCACACCTCGATCCCGGCCAGCGGAACGATCGCGGTTTCGCCGCTGAGCGGCGTTACCAACGGAGCGCTCCCATCGTGGACGGCGATCACGCCGCAGAACGTCCCCGGGCTCGACCCAGCGGACAATCTCACCAACGTCGCCGGTATCGGCACCTACACGACGACGTTCGACCTGCCGTCCGACTGGTCGGCGAGCAGCGAGGGCGTGTATCTCAACGTCGGTGCCGCGGACGACACGGTCGATATCTGGGTGAATGGCACTCAGGTGACCGGAGTCGATGAGAACGACCGCAACCAGGTCGACATCGGCCCATATCTGCAAGGCGGAACCAATAGCCTGAAGATCACGGTCGCGACCCCGTTGCGCAACGCGGTGGCCGTCGCGTCCGCGACCCCGGCCACCGGGCAGGTCGCCAACTCGTCGGAAACGATCGGCTCGCTCCAGGGCGGGGCCAAGATCGCGAACGTGGGCCTGATGGGACCGGTGACGCTGACCCCCTACGGGCAGTCCGCGCCGCTGACGGTCAACGGGCGGTCGAGCCATTGACCCACGACCCGATGTATAACGGCGCCTGATCCGCGGACGGTTCACCTCCTGCGGGCGTCGGTCACCACAACGGCGAGCAGTCAAACGAGGGCCCCGGCATCTGCTGGGGCCCTCTAGCTCGCGATGTCCAAGGGAAAACGTCGCAACCGCCGGGCACCAAGTGCCGACCAGGAACGTCGAGCCGCTTCGACGCGCCGACCGCAGCAGGACGGCGATCGGGGGCGACGGTCTCGGCGAGACGCCGCCAGCCGCCGCCTCGGCCTGATCACCATCGCGCTGGGCGTGTTCATCGGTCTCTTCTCCGCTTATGTCGTGTATGCCGCCTTCCCGGGCCGAAGCAGCGGATTGCCGATCGACAACGGCGCCGGGCGCGCGCTGAACGCGGTCCTTCCACAGGGATGGGCGTTCTTCACCTCGGATCCCCGGGCCACGGCGTACCTTCCCTATCGCGAGGGAGCGGACTCCACGTGGCGGTCAATCGCAGCTGGACCGCTCGCCCGAGCGGGGAACGGCTTCGGTTTCGATCGCTCACCTCGCGTGCAGGACCAGCAGGTCGAGAGCGTCGTCGCCGGCGTCCAGTCGAGGTACTGGCACACATGCCCGGCCGGTCTGGCTCTCGCTTCTGTCGAGGTCTGCTTCCACGGGGATCCCCGCGGCGTCTACGTCACCAGTCCGTGGCCGATTCGAGCGCTCTGCGGACAGGTGGGCATCGTCGCCGCCAGCCCTGTGGTGTGGTTCCGGGCACGGCGGGGCGGGCCCGCCTTCGAGGCGGCGAAGGTGCTAATGGTGGACGTCAGGTGTTGAGCGTGCGGACCTCCAGTTTGCTTCGCGCGCGTGTGTTGGCCGGCGAGGCGGCGCGTGCGTTATCTCGCCCGCGAACCCTTCCCGATCGTCTCGGTGACGCCGTGCAGCGACGTGCGTGGCGGTCACCGTGGACCAATGTGTATGGCCTGGGGCGGTCACTGGTGGCGCTCGGCACGCTGGCGGTACTGGTCGCCAACGACCCGCGAGTCTTCGTCGACCATGGGGCGATCGGCAGCATCCGCGACTGCTCGGGGGTGGCGACGCTCAGCCTGTTCTGCCACACATCCGCACACGACGTCGAGTGGGGACGAGCGTTGGCGATCGTGATCCTGCTCGCCGCGGCATCCGGATGGCGCCCGCGATGGACCGCCTTCCCTCATTGGTGGATCACGTTCAGCGTGGCGACCTCGGTCATCGTTGAAGATGGCGGCGACCAGGCAGCAGCGATTCTCACGTTGCTGCTGATCGCGGTGGCGTTGGGGGACCGGCGGCGCTGGGTGTGGAACGCACCAGTGTCACCAAAGACGGAAGCGACCATCGGGAGCATGGTCGCGATTGGGGCGATGCTCGCGATCCGCATCCAGGTGTCGGTCATCTACTTTCAGGCATTCACAGCCAAGTTGGCGGTGCCCGCGTGGAGGGATGGCACGGCCGTCTTTTATTACCTCCACAATCCGGTCGTCGGCGCTCCGGCCTGGTTGCGGCCGGTCGTCAATGCGATCCTGGACAATCAGGTTGGAGTCAGGGTGGTGACGTGGGGCACGCTGGTAACAGAATGCACGCTGTTCGTGTGTCTGTTCCTGCCGCATAGAGTCACCCACCGGCTGCTTTATACGGGCGTATTCCTGCACCTCCTGTTCGCCGTGCTGATGGGCCTGCCGAGCTTCTCGATCATCATGTGGGGCGCCTTGGTGCTCTATCTACGCGACTGGAGCACACCCCTTCACGTCAACTTCGCCAGGTCGCTTGGGCTGCGCGGTGCAGCAGGCAATTGGGTGCGCGGCAATGCCCGGAGGCAAGCCGACCGCTCCTTGGGCCAAACTGAGCGCTTTCGCTCGTCTTAACGCCTCAGGCCCTTGACAAGACCCGTTTTCGATCACTATAAGTCTGCCCCACCGTAGAGCGCTGTTGGGAAGAGCGCAGGGTTCGAGGCATTCGAGGAGAGGGAGACCGAGCATGTCTTCAGTGGCGCGGCGTGTCCTATTGAGCATCTGCTGCCTGGTCGCAGTCGCAATCGTCGGCACCGGAACGGCCGGGGCGAGCTCGGCCAGCTCGCCTCCCGTCGTCGACTCGCTCACCACGGAGCACACGGTCGACCCGCTCGGCATCGACACCGGCACTCCGCTATTGGGCTGGGTCATCACGTCAGGTGGCCGCGGGGTCTCCCAGAGCAAGTACGAAATCCGGGTTGGACCCGACAAGAGCAGCGTCGAAAGCGGCAACAACCTGGTGTGGGACTCGGGTCAGGTTATCTCCGACCGCTCGTTCGACGTCCCGTACGCCGGCCCGGCGCTCTCCTCGCAGACCAGCTACTCCTGGGAGGTCCGAGTCTGGGACAACAACGGCAACGTGTCTTCCTGGAGCAAGCCGGCGTCGTTCGAGACCGCGTTCCTCGACTCCTCCCAGTTCCAGGGCAGCTGGATCGGAGATGCGAAGTCGACCTCGCCGACCGGACCCGAGCTGCTGTTGCGCAAAGACTTCTCGATCAGTGACCACGCGATCGCCAGGGCGCGCCTGTATGTCTCTGGCCTGAGCTTCCCGTACATCCATATCGACGGCCAGCAGGTCAGCAACAACGTGCTCGACACCGCCTTCACGGAATACGGCGCGAGCACCCCGTGGCAGATCCAGAACGGCGAGCTCAACATCAAGGGTGGCGAGGTCGGGCTTCTCAAGCAGGGCGCCAACTGGACCGATTACACGATGAGCTTCGACACGACGCCAGTCGCCAACCAGGCCGGCTGGATCGTCCGTGGGCAGGACCCCGGCAACCTCTACCTGCTGATCCTCGACACGAGCGATGACGCCACTGGCCCGGCGAGCTCGCTGCAGGAGGTCGTCGAACACAACGGTGGCTTCAGCACGATCAAGAACGTTTCGCTCCCGTTCACCGTCACGGCCGGCACCCAGTACCACATCAGCACGGCCGTGTCGGGGACATCGGTGACGACGTCGATCAACGGCACACAGGTCGCGTCGTTCGACGCCAGCCAGGTCCCGGGCGGGGGGATCAGCGCAGGGACCGTTGGCTTCCGCGAGGACACCCCCGAGGCGGCGGACTTCAAGAACCTGACCGTCACCGACCCGACCGGCGCGACGCTGTTCTCGAGCGCGCTCGACCAGGCGAGTGACCTGGACGCGTTCAGCAGGCCCGGCACGAATGGCGCGAGCGTCGACTACCGGACCTTTGACGTGACGAGCCTGCTGCACCCCGGGACCGACGCGCTCGCGGTGAATCTCGGCAACGGGTTTTACGCCGGCGGCGCCGACGACTACGGAACCAGCGGCGAGCCGTGGCAGCCAAACCAGCCCAAGCTGAAGCTCGAGCTCGAGGTGTGGTACACGGACGGCACCACGAGCACGGTCGTGAGTGACGGCTCGTGGAAGGTCACAACCGGACCGACGACCTCAAACGACCCCGCGGTCGAGTCGTTCGATGCTCGGCTCGAGATCCCGGGGTGGATGCAGCCGGGGTTCGACGCCAGCAGTTGGGACAACGCCGCCGTGCTGCCGGCGCCGGACGCGGTCATGCGCGCCGAGACGATCCCGCCAGTCACCAGGACGGCGACGATCGACCCGGTGAAGGTCACCGACGTGGGTACGAATCTACCGGTGCCGTCTTTCGGCGGGACGCCCACCGCGGATTGGATCTGGAACGCGACCGGCGGACAGACTGCCATACCCCCAGGCAACATCTTCATGCGGAAGGACTTCACCGTTGCGGATCCGTCTGCCATTTCGAGTGCGGTTCTGCGCGTCAACGGGGATGACGGCGACATCGTATTCGTGAATGGAACGCAGGTGTCGGACTCGCCGAGCGTCAACAACGGATGGCAGACATCGGCGATCAGCAACATCAAGCCGCTGCTCGTGGCCGGCAACAACGTGATCGCCATCGAAGGCATCAACGACGGGGGGAACGCGACAAGCGTGATCGCCGTCGCCCAGCTCGACTCGACCCGGATCGTGACAGACGGGAGCTGGAAGGCGCTCGCCGGCACACCTGCCACGCCGCCCGACGGGTGGACCACGGCCAACTTCGACGACTCGTCGTGGCCCGCTGCGGTTGTGACGGGTCCGTTCGGGATCGGACCCTGGGATAACGGCATCCAGGCGCCATTGCCACCCACGAAGGTCTACGACTTCGGGATCACCACCTCCGGGTGGGCGAAGATCACGATGGAGGGGACCGCCGGCGAGACGGTTGACATCAGGTACTCCGAGAAGCTCAACTCTGACGGGACCGTCGAGGGCGAGGGTGAGAACAACCAGACGGACACCTACACCTTCGCGGGAAGTGGTCCGGAGACCTATCAGCCGAAATACGGCTGGAAGGGCTACCGGTACATCCAGGTCTGGTCCCCGTCCGGCGGGCCTCTGAAGATCGATTCGATTACCGGCGTGGTCGTTCACACACACCTGATCTCCGACGGCAGCTTCGCCAGTTCGAGCAGTCTGCTGAACGAGTACAACACGGCACAAAAGCATACGATCCTGAACAACCAATACTCCTTCGGCAGTGACACCCCGGTGTACGAGAAGGGCGGCTGGACCAACGACAACGGCGACTACGCCACGTCGGAGATGGACAACTTCAACGCCGAGGCCTACTACGACCATATGATGCAGAACTTCGACGACGCGCAGGACGGCCAGGGAAATGTCGGTTTCCTGGTCCCCACGCCGCCTGGAGATGACCAGGTCGACCCGCTGTGGGGAGGCTCATTCCTGCTGCTGGAGTTCGACATCTATCAGCAGTACGACAACCTCGACATCATCCGCCGCGATCTCCCGAACATGGAGGCGTACATCGATGACCTGCAATCGCAGATCGCGCCCCATGGCGACATCTATCAGGGCACGACGTTCGGAGACTGGGTCGTTCCGCCCAACGACCCGAACCCGCCCTCGAGCCAGATGCTCGGCACCATGTTCCTGTACCGCGAGACCGAGGACCTGTCGATCATGGCCGGGGCGATCGGTGACACCGCGGCGCAGACCAAGTACGCCGGCGAAGCGATCGATATCCGCAACGCCGTGAACAACAGGTTCTTCAACTCCACGACCGACGCCTACGACGACCCGGCCGGGATCAACTCACACGCGACCGGTGGACCGAACGGCACCATCAGCCAGGCGACCGTCGCCAACTACGACCAGACGGCGAACGTGTTCGGTCTGGCGTTCGGGCTGGCTCCGAATGGCGACGAGCAGGCGATCGCCAACGGCCTGGCCGCGGATGTCGTGGCGAAGGGAGACCACCTCGCCACGGGCGCCAACGGGTCGAAGTACATCCTCCCGATGCTGACCAAGTACGGTTTCGCCAACCTGGCCTACAGCGTGGCCACGAACCCGACCGCTCCCGGCTGGGGACAGTGGTTCCTGCAGTGCGGCGCCACCAGCATGTGGGAGTCATGGGAGGACAGCTCGTGCGCCACGGCCCGCTCGCGGGACCACGCGTTCATCGGTACCGTCGATGACTGGCTGTACAACGGCGTCGCCGGTATCCAGGCGACCTCGCCCGGATTCCGCACGGTCCAGATCGATCCGAACCCTGTCGGCGGCCTCACATCGGCGTCGGGCAGCGAGCAGACACCGCTCGGGCCCGTGAGCTCCAGTTGGACCCGTTCGGGGACCAGCTTTGCGCTCACGGTCACCGTCCCCGTCGGTTCGAAGGCAACGGTGTGTGTCCCCGCAGCCAGCGCCTCGTCTGTGACCGAGAGCGGCTCGGCGCTCGCCAACGTAGTCGGGGTGACGGTGACCGGTATGCAGGGCTCATGCCTGCAGCTGCAGGTCGGATCGGGAACCTACAAGTTTCAGTCAACGATCTCGTAGGCCCGGCCTTCGTGTGGTCGTCCCGCGGTCAACCGCGGAACGACCACGGGCGACATCCGGCGGCGATCGTGATGCTTTATGAGTGTTTGCGGTCGGATAGCCTCTAAAACCCTTGACTTCGCTCATTCTCGTGCAGTAGGGTCGCAACATCAGTAGAGGGAGTGGCGGGACGCCATCACCGGCCTCCCGGCCCGATTAGAGAGGGGAATGTCGTGTTGCTGAACGTTGCGGCCGATGGCCGCCGACGGCGGCTTTGCCGTGCCCGCTTCGCGGGCCCCGCCCTTGTTGTTGCCGCCGCGATCGGAGGCGCTATCGCGCCGGGCGCGTCGGCGCTCTCGGTCTCTGGTGGTAGCTGGTCTCACCCCAGCGCCGATAACCAGCCGATGCTCAGGTCCTGGTGGCCGGACGCGTCATCGGGAGAATCGCAATCTGGCCTGGATCTGATCTCGTCGCACATCAACAGTCTCGCCGCCGGCGGGATCGGCGGGATGGAGATCGCGTTTCTGTCCGACCGGTCGACCCAGATCCCGGCTAGCTCGACCTTGCCGCCTAACGAGCAGCTTGGCCAGCCGGGAGTCGATCAGAGCAGCGTGCAGACGAGGGCAGGTCAGTGCTGTCTGGCCTACACCAACGCTCAGGCGAAGACGCTCGGGTTCGGAAGCCAGAACTGGCAGAACGTTCTGACCCAGATCTTCAAGTCCGCTAACGCGAATGGGATGCACGTCGATCTGACGCTCAGCCAACACTGGCCGGTCGCAACGGACAACGTTGATCCCAACGACATCGGTCAACAGCAGGAGGCCGTGACCGCCTTCAGCCCGATTACGACCGACGACATCGCCGCCGGGGTCAAGCAGGTGCCGCTGCCGCCGCTACGACTCCAGGACCCCGACAACGTTCCGTTCATCTTCGTCGACCACTATTCGGCGGCGTCGATCATGAAGGTCGCGTCCGTCTCGTCCTCGGGAACCCCGACGTTCTCCTACGCGTCGCTGACCGACGCCTCGCCGCAAACCACCGAGATGCGTACAGCTTCCGGACAGCCGGCGGGCTACGCGGCCGGGATCATGGACCAGAACTGGATTCAGAACAATCCAAATCAGTTCACGGGAACGCTCACGTCCGGCTCGACGACGATCTCGGGTGTTTCGAGCACAGCGGGCGCGACCGGCCAGGCCGGTTCGCTGCTATCCGGACCTGGGATTGCCGACGGCAGCTACATCGTCAGTGTCACCGGTAGCTCAATCGTGATGAGCCAGCCCGCGACCACGTCGGCGACCGAGGGCATCAACTCAGAGTGGAACATCAACACCGTCAACGCGGACTGGGGCCCCGATCCCTCGAGCGACCCCGACGGGAAGACGTTCACAGGCAAGATCGATGCCGAGGGTGATCGCCGCCGGATGGCCGACTGGCAGAACGAGTATCAGACGACCCTGAGCGACTCGCTTCTAAGTAGCCTCGGCTGCACGATCGCGCAACCCGGAGCCGCGCTCGCGGCTGGCGACTGCGTGTTGTTCGGCACCTACCACGAGGGCACCGGACAGACGCGGTCCGGCGGCGTCAACGAGATGGAATACAACCGGGAGTATGTGGACAACGTCTACAACCGGGCCGGGACCGATGCGATCACAAGCTTCTGGGACAACAGGATCCTCGGTCGGTGGAGCGACGGGACGGTCGCGCAGCCCCTCGGTGATTCCCAGCTGCTCAGGCTGATCCGGCAGAACGTCCAGGCGAACCCCGAGGACGCGGTCTTCGAGGACTCGTTCGAAAACAGCAAGGTCGGTACCGGAAACTACTGGGCCGCGGGCCTGCTGCGCGATATGAGCAACAGCGACGGCTACGACGCGGGTCAGTATGCCCCGCTGCTCGCCGGCGGATCCACTTTCGACAGCTCGCTAGCGCCGGGAGAGCTGCAGTCGACACGCGTGACGGAGGACATGACCAGGGCGCTGGGTGCTGACTTCACCGACCATCACGTGGTCGCTCTGCAGAACTGGGCCCAGCACACGCTTGGCTTCCAATACAAGGTCCAGGCCGAGAGTGGCGGTGGCTCGCCCGGAATCATGGGCAGCGAACCGCTGGCCGGAGTCCAGGAGGGCGACAACGGCGCGACTGACGACTCGTGGCGTCTCCTGCAAGGATCGGCAAATCTGAACGGCAGCAACCTCGTATCCGATGAGGCGCTGACGTTCGGAGGCGATTACAACACGGACTGGAACGCGCTCGTCCAGGCGCTCAACCTGGATTGGGCGGGAGGCGCGAACCGCGTCAACATGCACGGATCGCCCTTCCCGACGACATTCGACGGGCTGCCGAACGAGACGACCGAGAATGGTCTGGCTAGCCAGTGGCCCGGCTGGGAGTTCCAGCACGGAAACTCGAACGGATACGGCGTGTTCGACCCAAGCCAGCCCTGGTGGCAGGACATGGGTCAGCTGTCCGGGTACATCGGACACACGCAGTCGGTGCTCCAGGGCGGTGTCGCCAAACCCGACATCGCGGTGCTCGAGGGCAGCAACAGTTCCTTCGCGTTCCCGCGCACCAACTCGCTACAGACTCTCCTCGACGCAGGTTGGGATTACAACATCCTCGAGGAACAGGCGCTCGATCTGCGCAACGCCAACGTCAGCGGCGGCGTCCTCAACCACGGGGCGCTCAGTGGAGCAGTCCTCGACGCCAACGGTCCCACGAACGGGCTGCACGACGGCCCGGCGTACCGCGCGATCGTCGTCAGCGGAGCCACCGAACTGCAGCCGGCGACGGTAACGAAGTTGACCCGGTACGCCCAACAGGGCCTGCCGATCGTCTTCTTCAACAGCAGCGTCACCCGCGTGTTCGGAACGAATCAACCTGGTGGCAATTCGACGTCGCTGACCGGCAGCAACGACACGGCGCTCGCCGCTGACCTCGCGACGCTGCTCGCGAGTCCAAACGTCTACATAGTGTCAGGGAGCGATCAGACCGCGCTCATCAGTCAGCTGAACGCGCTCGGGATCAACTCCGCGGCGAGCTACTCGGCCCCCGGTCTGGAGACGCTCCACCGCCAGATTGGAGGTAACGACTACTACTACCTGTACAGCAGCGGGATCAATCTGGCGGTGAACGCCAACGCAGGCGACACCGGGCTGGTGCTGAGCTCGACAACTGGGCTCCAACCCGGCGAGAAACTGATCATCGACAGTGGCGCCAACGCCGAAACTGTGACGATCGCGAGCATTCCGTCGCCCGCGCCGGCATCACCTAACCCGAACGTGCTCCTGACAGCACCACTGACCAAGAACCACGACGGAACCGTCCGGGGCGGACAGTCCGGGTTCAGCACGATTCCCTCGTCGGTCTCGCCGGTCGTCGATCTGCCGGTGACCCTCAACGGTGCCGGCGAGCCGTCCCGGCTTGATGCGTGGACCGGCTCGAGCTCCCCGATCGCTGACTACGTCTCGCACAACGGGTCGGTAACGACGAGCCTCACGCTGCAGCCACATGGTGCAGCAATAATCGAGGTGGCCGGAGGCGGAACAGGCGAACACGCGACGGCGACCAGCGGTGGCCAGGTGGTCCACGGCAACGGCAGCCAACTGGTCCTGCGTGCCGAGCAGCCTGGCAACTACACGGTCAACCTCGCCAACGGGAAGACGGACTCGGTCAACGTGAGCAGCGTGCCGAGCGCAGTTGACCTGTCCAACGGCTGGAGCCTGTCGCTTCACAGCTTCGGGCCAGACCCAGCGGCCGACGCCGTCAACCCGGAGATCTCGACGATCACAACCACGCAATTCGCCGCCAACGCACTGGGCTCCTGGAGCAACCTCCCGGCGACAAGCGCACAGCTGGCGGCCCTCGGCGTGACGAGCATGAGCCAGATCTCCGGCACCGGCGACTACTCCGACACGTTCCAGCTCCCGACGAGCTGGAACGCCGAGGACGGAGCCAAGCTGACGTTCGCGCACGGCCAGGACATGATCACAAGCGTGACCGTCAACGGCCACACGATCAGCGCCGTCAACCAGGTCACAGACACGGTCGACGTGGGCCAGTATCTCCGTGCCGGCAGCAACACCGTCGAGGTCAAGCTCGACAGCCTGCTCAGCAACAGAGTCGGAAACCGAAGCTCGGTCAGCTACGGCCTGACGGGCGTCACGTTCACACCCTATGTGGAGGTGCCGATCTCCGGGTAACGCCACGCGACGCACGAACTGAGGTTGCGGCCGCCAGAGTCAGCTCCGGCGGCCGCAACGCGTTCGGCTACACCTCGTGGACCTCGACGCCGGCGGCACGTAACCCCTCGGTTCCATCCGCGCGACCGCTCTCCACATACGCCGTGTCAAGCTCATTCGCCGCGACGATCACGTTCAGGCCGTGGCCGTCGAACTTGGTCGCCTCGGACACGACGGTCACGTTGCGCGAGCGCCTGACCATCGCCCGCTTGACGGCGGCTTCGTCGGGATCCGGGTCGGTCAGATAGCCGCTCGGCTCGATCGCTTTCACCGAGAAGATCACGCGGTCGGCGAAATAGGTGGAGATGCTCTGCAGGGTCTCCGGGCCGACGAAAGAGCTCGTCAGCTTGCGAAACCGTCCGCCGAGCCCGATCAATTCCACGAGCGGGCTATCGGCTGCTCCGACCAGCGTCATGACCGGCTGCGAATTCGTCAGGAGCGTGACGCGGACCCCGGCGGCGAGGATCTCTCGGACAACGAAATATGCGGTGCTCGAGGAGTCGACGAACAGCGTCTCCTCGCTCGCAACCGTTTGCGCCACGGCGCCCGCGAGCCGCACCTTCGCGTCGACGTGTTGGTTGAGGCGCCGCTGAAACGAATCTTCGTGGGCGGCCAGCTCCGGGAGCACTGCACCGCCGTGGGTGCGCCGGGCGAACCCGTTGTCAGCCAGGATCGATAGGTCTCGCCGCGCGGTCATCGGCGAGATGCCGAAGTCCTCCTCCAGGTTTGCCGTGCTGACGCTCCCCTGCTCGCGGAGACGCTCAAGGATGAGGCGCCGTCGTTCAGCGGGAACAAGCGACCGGCTGCGGTGCTCTGACGATTCCATTCCACAAGACTTGCAGGACAGATGCCGACGCGAAGCAGTTTAGGCACGGACAGTCAAAGGAGCCGCGTAGTTCTCCGCAAACGCCGGTGGCCTTATGCGGCTGAAAGTTTTGGCCGGTCGATCTATCGTGCGCTTCATGCATTCGCTCGGCAGTCCCACCACTGGTTACAGGGTTGTGATCGTCGGCGCCGGAGTGGCCGGACTCGAGGCCGCGCTGGCGCTGCAGGAACTCGCCGGCGAGCGGGTCAGCGTGACCGTGCTCGCGCCCGACGAGGAGTACGTGGACCGGCCGATGGCCGTCCGCGAGCCGTTCGCCAGCGCGGCCGCGCACCGCTACCCCCTGGACGACCTCCTGGCCGGGATCGGCGCCGGCCGCTGCGTCGACACCTTCAAGTGGCTCGACCCGGAGGCTCGGGTGATTCACACCGACGGCGGGCTCGAGCTGGAATATGACTCGGTGCTGCTCGCGGTCGGAGCGCGTCGAATCCCCGCTCTGCGGCATGCGCTGACACTCGACGTGCGACACATGGACGACCAGCTCCACGGTCTGATCCAGGACATCGAGGAGGGGTACGTCAAGAGCATCGCGTTCGTCGTGCCGTCCATCCACTGCTGGCCGCTGCCCGCCTACGAACTGGCGCTGATGACCGCGCGGCGCGCTGATCAGATGAACACGCAGCTGCGAGTCGCGGTCGTCACCCCCGAGGCTGCGCCACTGGCCGTGTTTGGCGCGGCTGTCACCGAAGCCGTCACCGAGATGTTCTCCAGTTGCGGGGTCGAGGTGATCTCTGAGACCAGCAGCCAGACCCGCGAGCCGGGAAAGCTGCTGCTCCCGCGCAGCGGCGAGGAACTCGAGTTCGACCGGATCGTCGCGATCCCGCAGCTGTACGGAGCGGCGCTCGCGGGAGTGCCCAAAACCGCCCGCGACGGTTTTGTGTCCGTCGACCGCAACGCGCGGGTACAGGGCCTGGAGCACGTGTACGCGGCCGGGGACACCACCGATTTCCCGGTCAAGTTCGGGTCGATTGCGGCCCTCCAGGCCGATGCCGCGGCGGCGGCGATCGCCGCGGACGCGGGGGCGCAGGTCGAGCCGCAGCCGCTGGTGCCGGTGATCCACGGGATCCTGCTCGGGGGACCGAGCCC
>Ga0123356_10001118_pt1 | contig 29695 bp, 32 predicted proteins | sample TergutEmb28metaG_2_FD_92546 | JGI IMG/M metagenome (GOLD analysis project Ga0123356, IMG submission 92546) | Embiratermes neotenicus P3 segment gut microbial communities from Petit-Saut dam, French Guiana - Emb289 P3 | ecosystem: Host-associated > Arthropoda: Insects > Digestive system > Gut ...
AAGCTTGGAACTCGGAAATTAATTTTTAATTTCCGATAAAACATGACGGGTGTCATGTTTTAAACCACGGAATAGAATCCCCAAATCTATGATTTGGTGGATTCGCTGCGGAAGCTTGGAACTTGGAAATTAATTTTTAATTTCCGATAAAACATGACGGGTGTCATGTTTATTATTGTCTTTATTTCAGAGTTTTCAACGCGTATAGTTATATAAAAAAGGAGTTATAAGAATGATATTGATAGACTATGAAGTAAAATCTTCACCCATCCATCAAGCCGGATTATTTACGAAAGAAAACATCCCTAGGGGGGGGTAATTGCAATAGCAAGTTCTAAGTTGGATTTGAATATATCACCGGAAATCTTTAATTCATTGGACGATAAAGAAAAAACAGAGATACTCTATTGGGGTTTCTTTGATGAAGGCAATGGTTGTTATCACGTGGATTTTGATAATACTAAATTCATAAATCATTCTGAGAATGCCAATATAACCCAAGACATGGCGTACAAAGATATGTACCTGATAGCCAAAAGAGACATAAAGGCAGGTGAGGAATTAACCCAAAACTATTTGGAATTTGAAAGCGAACAGGAACTTTTGAATAGAGGAATAAAATAAGCAGTCAAATTTCTCGGACATATACACGACATAGAAGTCGCGCGCTCAAAAACAATCATCCGCAGACCGTTTGAATCTGCAGGCTTTATAATTCCAATGGAACTATTTTTATGGTTCCGCAAATAATGTTATGTCCACTATAGTGGACAACTCTTTTATTTTAAAGCCACCATTTTTTTAATGAAATAATTGCACCTTTTCCTCTCTTCCCTTAAAGTAAGGCCAAGCTTTTTATGTAATTTTTGAATATCCGAGTAACGTTTGAAAAAACTCCCTTCGGGGCCTTTTCTTTTGATCATATTGGCCATACATTTAAGCAGGCTTGTTCGTTTTATTATAAGCGGTTTGCCTGCCATCATTTCCATATTGCTGTGGCTGTATAAATCCGAACCTTCCAAAACAAAAAGTTTGTTGGGATTTTTCTTTGCGTATCTGACGATCATATCATCCCACAAAGGTCTGAATTTTATTCGATTGGTTTTATATTTTTGATAATTTTTTGAATTTTTATCAAAATATTTTTTGCTTGTCGGATATAAATCGTAAAACATTTTCTTGAAAAGACGCGAATGCTTGCAATCATAACACTCGGCCCAGCCAAGCCAATCCTGGCTTATATGAATTGCGCCAAAATTTTTGCTGTATTGCTGCCCGGTATAGGTTTTTCCCGCGCCGAATATTCCGGTTACGAATAAAACGTTCTCACTTTTTCCGAATTTATCATAATTAAGCTTTAAATCTTTTTTCGATAAAATAAACCCTATTTTTCCCATTTATGGCTTAAACCATGAACGGAAGGTTTTCTAACGTTCCTTCCGACACGCGCACATTGACGTTGATCATAAGAAATAATTTTTCCTTGTGGTCTTCGTCTTTGCCGCAAGGAGGAAACACGCCTTCGGGACTTAGCAAGTGCGATGTGTTTATCGACAGCTTGGACACCAGGTTGTCGTTATCAAGAAGCGTGTAGATCGGGCCGATGTTTTTCGGCATGTTTGCTCCGCACTCGTGCTCGTTCTGAGGGCATCTAAGCGCGTCCAACAAAGTCTTGGCGCGGTTGTCTATGTCGGCGCGCGCGAATCCTATCGTTTCCGGGTGAAGCATTTGTATGTCCAGCTCGACGAACATATTCAGCTTGTCGGAAATAAAAGGATTGAACACGTATCCGCCCATGCTTTTCGAAAGTATTGGGGCCTTGGTTGGATTCGGCACCATGTGCTGGGCAAGATTTTTCCACGGAGAAATGTCTATAAGGCCTTTCATCTGCTGGTGGAAGGTCATGCGTATCTCGGATATATGGCGCGAGCGGTTTTTAGGATTGCTCATCAATTCGCCATAGTAAAGCAGTTTGAACTTCATGTTTTTCCTTTTGGCTTTCCAATCATTTTACCAATAAATCACATCTGTTTCCAGTGCATAAATCATTGTTTTGTCAATCTATAAAAAGGTAATATTTTCCTTGCTGTGCCATGCTTATATTGCTATGATTTCATGGTATAAAAAAAGGTAAAAAAAATGTCACTCAATCAAGAATATTCAGCAGATTCCATCAAGGTTCTAAAAGGTCTGGAAGCTGTTAAAAAACGCCCCGGAATGTATATAGGGGACGTGTCCAAAGGCGGATCGGGATACCACCACATGATCTACGAAGTCGTCAATAATTCCATCGACGAAGCCTTGGCTGGCCACGCCGATCTGGTATACGTGTCGCTGAACGCCGACGGGTCTTGCACGGTGCGCGACAACGGACGCGGAATTCCGACCGGCATAAACGCCGAGACGGGACGCAGCGCGGCGGAACTTATCATGTGCGAGCTTCACGCCGGCGGAAAATTCAGCAACGAGACCGACGCGGGCGCGTACAAAGTCTCGGGCGGATTGCACGGAGTCGGCGTGTCGGTCGTGAACGCTTTGTCGACATGGCTTGAACTGCGCATCTGGCGCGACGGCAAGGAATGGGCCATGAAATTCGCCGATGGCGTGCCGGTCGAAGGCATAAAAATCATAAACGAAAACGCGGGTGACAAGCATGGCACGGAAGTCACCTTTATGCCAAGCCGTTCGATATTCGCCGACACCGAATTCGATTTCGACACGGTCGAAACCTGGCTGCGCGAGCAGTCGTTCCTGAACAGCAACGTTCGTATACTTTTGGAAGACTTCCGCGGCGAGGAAAAAAAGAGCGTCGAGTTCCACTCGGTCGGAGGGCTTAAGGAATTCGCCCAGTATCTTGACCGGTCGCGCGAAACCCTTACCACGAAACCCATACACATAGTGTCGAACAAGGACGGCATCACGGTTGAAGTCGTAATGGAATGGACTACCAGCTATCACGAGACTTCGCTTTGCTTTACGAACAATATTCCCAACAAGGACGGCGGCACGCACTTGGCCGGATTCCGTGCGGGACTTACGCGCGCCTTGAACAAATACATAGCCGAAAAGAATTCCAAGAACGACGTCAATCTCTCGGGCGAGGATTTTCGCGAAGGCCTTACCAACATCATCAGCGTCAAGACTCCGGACCCGAAGTTCGGATCCCAAACCAAGGATAAATTGGTGTCGGGAGAAATCCGTCCAATAGTGGAAAGCATAGTGTATGATTTGTTGTACCAATACTTGGACGAAAATCCCGGCGATGGAAAAATCATAATCGGAAAAATTATCGAAGCTGCGACCGCGCGCGAGGCGGCCCGCCGTGCGCGCGAGCTTTCGCGCAAGAAAAGCGGCCCGGAACTTGGATCCTTACCGGGCAAGCTTGCGCCCTGCCAGTCCAAAGACCCGACCGAATGCGAACTGTTCATAGTCGAGGGGGATTCCGCCGGCGGCTCGGCCAAGATGGGCCGCGACCGCAAGTTCCAAGCGATACTTCCGCTTAAGGGAAAGATACTTAACGTCGAGCGCGTGCGCTTCGACAAGATGCTTGGTTCCGACACGATCGGCCAGCTTATCACGACTTTGGGCGCGGGCATAGGGCAGGAAGAATTCGACGTCGAAAAGCTTCGCTATCACAAAGTCATAATAATGACCGACGCCGACGTCGACGGATCGCACATACAGACTTTGCTGCTGACCTTCTTCTATCGCCATATGCCTCAGTTGATCGACAAGGGCTATCTGTATATTGCAAAGCCGCCGTTGTACAAGGTGGCGCGCGGAAAAAGCCACACATATCTGCAGAACGACAAGGAATTCGAAAATTATCTGACGGAAGTTGTTGCCGCGGACGGAGTGCTTAACACGTCGGACGGAGCGAAAATATCCGGAGCGGATTTGATCCGCGTCCTGAACCTTTGCCAGACGGCCAAGTCGTCCTTGTCCGGATTGAAAAATATCGGACTGCCGATGAAGTTCGCGCAGGCCATGGCTTTGATGGGTTGTCTGGACGCGCAGTTCCTGTTCGATCCCAATCAGGATAAATTGAACAAAGTCGCGGATATGCTGAACGCCGGCGAACTAGAATTTGACCGCGGATGGAAGGTGGAATACGACCGCAACATCGGAATCGTTATCCATCGCACGGTGCGCGGCGTGACGGATAGACACGTCATGTCAGTCGGCAACTTCGACAGCCCCGAGCTTCGCGGCTGGAACAATCTTGCCGCCCGCGGCGAGCTTGCGGCAATGTTCGCCAAGCCGGCATTGCTGGAAATTAAAAACAATTCGATCAAGGTATCGTCGCCGTCCGAATTGGTGGACAAGGCTTTCGGTTACGCCAAATCCGGAGTATCGATTCAGCGGTACAAAGGTCTTGGGGAAATGAACCCGGACCAGCTTTGGGAAACGACGATGGATCCGAATCATCGCGCCATGTCGCAAGTCAGGATCACGGACGCGACGAAGGCGGACGAAGTCTTTACGACTTTGATGGGCGACGTGGTGGAACCCCGCCGCGACTTCATCGTTACCAACGCGCTTGACGCGAAACTCGATGTCTAATTTCGATCCTTGCGGAGACTGTATAACGGTAGGCAGCAGTAGAAACTGCTGTAATAGGTTTGACGTTGTGAATCCTCCGGTTATGACTAGAATCGAACTTAATAAAATAAAGGAAGTCTATGGCGACGACATAGCTGAGTTCCGCCGCATAGGGGAATTTAGGAATATGTTCGAAACGGCCATCGGATATTTCAAGCCGCGGATAAAAAATAAAACCGATAGGAAACTTCTTCTTTTAATGTTGGAGGCGCTGCGTGGAAAATTCTTTTCGCCTATTATAAAAGAAGGAGGGGCGTGTCCTTTTTTGACCGACAAAGGTTGCGCAGTGTATGAACACAGGCCTCTTGATTGTAAACTTTTCCCTTTTGCGACCATGATAAATCCCAAGCCCGCCGCATCTGGACTTTGGCTTGTGTTGGACGCTTCTGTATGTTACGGCGACGGTGATAAAAAATGGGTAAAAAAATTTATACAGAAACATCAGTGTGCGGCTATGACTTTGGTGAAAGAATATAAACCGGACGAGCTTATCGAGTATACGACTGTAAATTATAAACTTCCGTTCGGAGAAAACGCCAGGCGCATTTTCCTGGTCGCTCCGTTGGTCAATTTGCGTTGAATTTTTATGCGGTTTTCTTTTCGGCGCGGGAGACTTCTATAGGTTCGCATTTTCCGGTCGCCACGTCCTTGTTGATTATGATTTCTTCAAGCCCTTTTTTATCCGGCGCGTCGAACATGGATTGAAGCAGCATTTTTTCCAAGATCGACCGCAGGCCGCGCGCTCCGGTCTTACGCTCCAAAGCAAGCTTGGCTATCGCGGAAAGAGCGTCTGGTTTGAAAGTCAGCTTGATATTATCGGACGCGAACATAGCCTGGAATTGTTTTGTGATCGCATTTTTCGGTTCGGTCAGAATTTTTATCAAAGCTTTTTCATCCAGGTCTTCCAAAGTCGCGATTATTGGAAGCCTTCCGATAAGCTCGGGGATTAGTCCGAATTTTACTATGTCTTCGGGCAGCGCGTCCGCCATTTGGATACTGTCCGCCTTGGTCTTGCTGTCGGATACCTCGGCGCCAAATCCCAGGCCTGGCCGGTCGTTCTTGCGTACGGCGATGGTCTTTTTTATTCCGTCGAACGCGCCGCCGCAGATGAAAAGTATTCCGCTTGTGTCGATCTGGATCAGCTCTTGATGCGGATGCTTGCGGCCTCCGTTAGGCGGCACCGATACGACGGTTCCTTCAATAAGTTTAAGCAGTGCCTGCTGGACGCCCTCGCCGGACACGTCGCGGGTAAGCGACGGACTTTCTGATTTGCGCGTGATCTTGTCGATCTCGTCTATATAAATTATTCCGCGCTGGGCTTTCTCGACATTAAAGTTGGCGGCCTGAAGCAGTCGCGTTATGATCGTCTCGACGTCTTCGCCGACGTATCCCGCTTCGGTCAGAGTGGTCGCGTCCGCGATCGCGAACGGCACGTCGATTATTTTGGCCAGCGTCTGCGCGAATAGAGTTTTGCCGGTGCCGGTCGGACCGATCATAAGTATGTTCGATTTTTGAATTTCCACATCGTCTTCGATTGGCTTTAAGAAATGACGCTTATAGTGGTTGTACACGGCGACGGATAATGTTTTCTTGGCAAGCTCTTGGCCTACGATGTGTTGCTCTAATATATTGTAAATCTGTTTCGGAGTTGGAAGGCTTGCAGGAGAAGTCGCCGCGGCCTCCTTGTTTTTTTCATCTTTTATTATGTCGGCGCAAAGGCTTATGCACTCGTCGCATATGGTGCCGCTTGGACCGCTTACCAATTTCTTTACTTCGAAATTCGGTTTTCCACAGAACGAGCAAATCTTGGTCGGAGGGGTGGTTTTCTCGGTCATTTTTTATCCCCTTTGCTTTCCAATACTTTGTCTATCAATCCGAAATCCGTCGCTTCCGTCGCGCTCATGAAATTGTCGCGGTCCATCGCGTTTTCGATAATCTTTTCGGACTTTCCGGTCCAGCCGGCCATTTTTTCGATCAGCCCTTCCTTCAACTTTCTTATGTATTCGGAACGGATAAGTATGTCGGTCGCCTGGCCTTGAAATCCGCCAAGCGGCTGATGAATCATTATGGTGGAATTCGGCAGGGCGAATCGTTTGCCCTTGGTTCCGCCTGCAAGTATTACCGCTCCCATGCTTGCGACCATACCCATCGCGATCGTGGAAACATTGGGCTTGATATACTGCATGGTGTCCATGATCGCGTAACCCGCCGCGACGTCGCCGCCCGGAGACTGTATATAAAGATGTATGTCCGCGTTCGGATTTTCCGATTCCAACAGCAGCATCTGCGCTATGATTATGTTTGCCATTCCTGGCTCGATCTCGCCGGAAAGCATTATTATGCGGTCGCGCATCAGGCGCGAAAATATGTCGAACGATCTCTCGCCTTTGGGCGTGTCTTCTATTACCATTGGGATTAGCGGCATATTGGGAACCTTTGGCTTATGTTCCCATGATTATAACACGATTCGGAGCGATTTTCAAACAGCCGTTAGGCCGCGGGCAAATTCGCTTGAATCAAAGGATTTTATATCGTTCAGCGATTCGCCGTTTGCGGTAAAAATTACCGGAATGGGGGACTTTTCACCGGCGGCGTATGATACTAGCGCGCCGCCCCGCGCCGTCCCGTCAAGCTTGGTGACTATAAGGCCGGTCAGAGGGATTTTATCACCAAAGGACTTGATCTGATTAATCATGTTCTGTCCCGTGGTGCCGTCCAGAACAAGCCATACTTCATCGGGCGCTTCGGGCATGACTTTTTTTATTACGCGGATTATTTTTGGCAGCTCGTCCATTAGGTCCTGGCGCGTGCCAAGTCGTCCGGCGGTGTCTATGATCCCTATGTCGAAATCTTTTTGAACGGTCTGGAAGGCGACGCTTGCCGGGTCGCAGTTGCTGCCGCAGGTAAATCCCGCCCCGGTCTTATCTGCGAACGCGGACAGCTGTTCGGTGGCCGCGGCGCGGAAGGTGTCGCACGCTCCGATCTCGATTTTTTTTCCGCTCCAAAGGTTCGCAAGTTTTCCTATGGTCGTGGTTTTCCCGGCGCCGTTGACCCCGGCGATCATTATGACGCTGCGTGCGGGCAGCTCTAACTTTCTTTCCAAAGGTTTTAATATTTCGGTCAGTTCGTCGTTAAGCGCCGTCACCAGAGAATCGAAATCTTTGGGATTTTTGCTGCGGATTTTCGAAACTATTTTTTCGGCTGCCGTCGGCGATACGTCGTTGGTGATAAGTATTTCTTCCAGCTGTTCGATCGAGATCGCGCTTGGTTTGTTGCCGCCGAAAATTTTTGAAAAAAATCCCATTTATTTTGCCTCTAATACGGCGATGCCGGGCAGGGTGACGCCTTCGATAAATTCCATAAACGCGCCGCCCGCGGTTGATACGTAAGTCAGCTTGTCCGTAAGTCCCGTGTTGTTTAGTACCGCGACCGTGTCGCCTCCGCCCGCGACGCTGATTATTTTTCCCTCGGCCGTGCGCTTGGCCAGGTGGCGAGCGATTGCAACGGACCCGCGTGCAAAATTCGGCCATTCGTACATTCCGACCGGGCCGTTCCAAATTACTGTTCCCGCCTGATCTATCTCGTTTAGGTAATTCGTTATGCTCTCGGGTCCGGCGTCCAGTATTATGTCGTCCGGTTCGATCTCGTCGATTCCGCGTATGAAGCTGTCGGCGCATTTTTCTTCCACTTTTGCGACGGCCTTGTCGGTCGATATGATTATTCTGCATCCCGCGGATTTGGCCAGCGTCATTATTTCTTGGGCTGTTTCTATTAGCTCGGGCTCGAACAGGGATTTTCCCATGCTAAGGCCCTGGGCATATCGGAATGTGTTGCCCATCGCGCCGTCTATTATCATGGCGTCGGCGATGTTGATGATATTTTTCAGCATTTCGATTTTTGTGGATACTTTCGCGCCGGCGATTATGGCAAGCAAAGGACGTCGCGGATTGGATATTATTTTTGAAAGTTCGCTAACCTCGCGCTGAATCAGCAGGCCGGCGTAGCTGGGCAATATATGGGCGATCCCCTCGGTCGAGGCGTGAGCGCGGTGCGCGACTCCGAACGCGTCATTGACATAGATGTCGGCAAGTTTTGCCAGTTCTGCGGCGTATTCTGGATCATTGGCTTCCTCGCGCGCGTCAAATCGGATATTTTCAAGCATGACTACGTCGCCTTTCGCATCGTTGCCGACTTGTCCGCCGTAGTCCGAAGGACGAAGGAGGAATGCCACGGGCCTGTCCAATATATTGGACAGACGTTCCGCGATCGGTTTAAGGGTAAGTTCGGGTGTGACGCCCTTTGGTCGGCCAAGATGTGCGGCTATTATGACTTTCGCGCCGCGGTTCAGCAGCTCGCGAATGGTTTCCGCGGCGTGAACTATGCGGAAATCGTCGGTTATTCTGTCGCCGTCCATCGGAACGTTAAGATCGCTGCGGACAAATACGCGCTTGTCTTTTACGTCCGCGTCTTGAAAATTCCTTAGTTTCATTTACATCTCCTGTAATGCCTATTTATACCATATTTTCGGGGTGTGGTGCAAATCGGATATTCATGTTGACAAATCTTATTGTTGTGGTAAAATGCACCAACGTAAGGAGAGGATCATGACTTTAAATAAACATGATGATGTTCGTGTGACAATGTACCAACCGGATACGCGTGGAGTAATAGAAGTCCCTAATATTGAAATATTAAAAACTTTGCAATTCAATAGAACTACGAAATGGACGAATCCGTCTCTGCCGCGTGAAGTTATGGAATATGGAAAAATCCCGCCCTTTGGTATAAAGGAAATTCATGCCGAAGGCATAACGGGCAAGGGCGTGAACGTTGCGATTATAGATCAGCCTTTGGCGCTTGATCACCCCGAGTATAAAGGTAAGGTCGCCGAATATAAAGTCTTTGGGCCGGAAGAAGTTATGAGATCGCATACAAGCAGTATGCACGGTCCGGGAGTTATGAGTCTGCTTGCGGGAAACACCATAGGCACTGCGCCGGACGTTAATGTTTATTATGTCGCGACTCCGACTTGGATTCGTAATGCCAAGCATGAAATTGAAGCGCTGGACTGGATCGTTGATACGAATTTCTTTTTGCCGGATGACAAAAAGATAAAATTCGTTTCAGTTTCAGCGTCTCCGGGCAACCCGAAACAGCGGACCGAAAACCACGAGCTTTGGGCCGAAGTCGTCGAAAAGGCAAAGCGGGCCGGAATCATAGTTTTGGATTGCGGAGAAACCAACTTTGTCAGCCCCGGATATTTGGATTATAAAAGCGATGATTTCAAATTTGGATTTCCTTTGAGGGGAATGGAAAATATTGGCGGAAGGGTTTATGCTCCGAGTTCCTTGAGGACTGTCGCGGAAAGTTACGACAATGAAAATTTTTCATATTCCTACTGCGGGCAGGGCGGGTTAAGCTGGGCTATTCCTTATGCCGCGGGCGTCTTGTGCCTTGGCCAGCAGGTGAATGGAAAATTGTCCGCCGAAGAATTAAAAGCTTTGCTGATCGAGACCGCCGCAAAGAATAACAACGTCATCGCGCCAAGGGAGTTTATAAATGCCGTTTCCAAGCATAAGTAATCTTGAGGAAAAACTTTTGTCGCTTAGCGATGTTTCTGACGTGGTTGTTGCGGGCGACGGCAAGGTTGCTTCGGGTAAGAAGCTTTTGAATTCGGAAGAAGTCAAAAAGGAAATCTCGATCTTCTCGCGCATTTTGATCAATGGCTATTGCGGCTGGCCTTTTCATTCTTGGTTTTTGAAATGGTCTGTTCTTGTGAAGCTTAATAAGCTATTTAAAATGAATCGAAATACAAGCACTGAAGATCTTTTCGAAAACCTTGGGGAAATTCTGAAAAAGATTCCCGATATGCACATTGCTGTAAGGTTTGCGGGCAAACGGATAGGACGCCCGGAAAGAAGGCATATCGATGTGGGTAAAAACTTAGCGGGAGACGATAATTATAAAATTGAAAAATTGGGACGGCTGGCGGTTGTGGCTGTGCGGCGTCAGTCTGGGACTCTGAAATGGACGCACGGAACAGAATTTTTCGACGCCGCCAGGCAGGCCATAGAAGATTCGGACGGGGTGATAATAGACGTTCGCGGAAATGGCGGAGGAAGGTCGTGTCCGATGGATATGTTGGCGAAATATTTGAACGGCGCGGTTACGCCTTCGAATAAAAGGTCTTTTGTGCGCGGAACCCCAGAGGGCAAAATTATCAGAGGAAAAAATTTTGGGGGCGAGGGTCACAACAATGACGACGATTTGCCCAATGATCCTTTTGTCTGGACCGATTATGCCAATAAAGCATATCCGAAATTTCAAGGTATAGAAAAGCCTGTTTATATTTTAACCGATAGCATTTCCGCAAGCGCGCCCGAGTTCTTCATCACAAAAATGTCGCGTCACCCTTATATGACGATCGTCGGGGAAAATACAAACGGCTGCGAGATATATGGAAACGTAAATTATACGGTTTTGCCATATAGCAGAATTGTTTTTCAAGTAGGAATGGTTCATCGGGAATTAGAGGTTGGGAATATAGAATGCAAAGGATATGCTCCTGACATTCGCGTGCCCGAAGGAGAGGACGCTTTCGATTATGCAGTGGATGATTTTATGAAGACATCAAAATTTTTACAGGCTTGTAAGACTTGCGAAAGTGCCCGTTGATGCCATGCTTTTTTATCGCCGCCAGATGCGCGGCCGTCGGATAGCCCGCGTTTTTCGCCCAACCGTACATAGGAAATTCCGCGTCCAGTTTTTTCATTATATCGTCGCGCGTTTCTTTGGCTAGGATTGAAGCCGCCGCTATGGACAATGATTTGGAATCTCCTTTCACGACCGCCTGACAGGGCAGGTTAGGAATCGTTTTATTCCCGTCTATAAGAAAGAAATCCGCCGCGCGTAATTTCATTGTCGCGCGGCGCATGGCTTCCAATGACGCCGCAAGTATGTTCATCTTGTCTATCTCTGCGGCCGAGCATTCCGCGATTCCAAAATCCAAATTACCCGCCGCCTTTTGCGCCGCCAGCCACTCGACACATTTTGCGCGCGCGGCCGCCGTCATCTTTTTCGAATCGGTGATAAGCGGCATATCGGAAAAATTGCGCGTCAAGAAAACTACCGCAGCGGCGACCACCGGTCCGCACAACGGACCGCGGCCGGCCTCGTCGCAGCCTGCGACTAATTTGCCTTTATGCGAATCTTCTATATCAAAATTTGGAATTGTCTTTTGCATTCAGCGCCGCCATATCGTCGTATGATGAATGTATCGGCCATTTGCCTTCCGCCAGGTATGTCATAGTCGTAAGCGGCTGATCTAGTCGCGCGCGGTACAGCCACAAATTAGACATAACAAGCTTGATATACTCGCGCGTTTCGTAAGCCGGAAAACTTTCTATATACAGCAGCGGATCATTCGTTGTGAATCTTCGTTCCCAGTTCAGCATGCGTCCCTCGCCGGCGTTGTATGACGCCAGCAACTTGATAAGATTGTTGTCTATGTGCGACCGCGCCAAAAGCTTGTTGATAAGCGTCTGTCCAAGGTACACGTTGTGATTCGGATCGTGCAGATCCAAAGCGTTCAGGTTTATGCGGTTCTGACGCGCCACGTTTCGCGCGGTTTTGGGCATAAGCTGCATGACGCCCTGCGCGCCCGCATGGCTTCGAGCGGCGGGAGCGAAAGCGGATTCCTGCCTTATGATTGCGAAGACCAGCGCGCGGTCCACGCTCCAACCTTTAAGCGGGTCCCAGTTCGGGATCGGATATTGCGCCGCTGAAATCACCCCGGGATCAATTTCCAAAATTCCTTTCTCGCGCGTGATGCGCCCAAGCTGCAAAGCGGTGCGCGGCAGATCGTGATTCTTGGCCAAAGTATGCACGGCGTGAAGCAAGCGGTCCGACGCGTCGTTCGTCATTAAAAATCTGAAGTGCCGCTCGGCCGAAGCGTGCTGGTCTATCTGCATCAGCGCAAGCCCCCTCATGCCGTGCGAGTGCTTCATGATTTCTGCAAGGTCCGACCTGTTAAGCTCTTCCTCGAAGAATTGGAATTTAGGTTTGCCGCCAAGCATTTTGACGGATAGGGCGCCATAAAACGACTGGGGATTTCTGGAACTGTCCCGCCAAAAGCGTTTTGCCGCACGATCATTCCCGGCTGCCGCCGCGGCCCGGCCGGCCCAGAATCCGGCTTCGATTTTTCGCGCGTCGCCTATATGCTTCAGATCCAAAATCTTTGCAAAATATTCCGCCGCCGCTTCGAATCGTTCGTCCTTGAACGATAGCAGGCCCATGGTCCAAAGCCCGTATTCCGATCCGGCTTCCGCCGCTATGTGGCCCCATTCTCCGGCCAGGTCGAATCGTCCGTCGGTGTAATATATAAATGCCAGCCGCCCGGCCAGCCGCCCGTAATCCGCCGGGCTAAGCGCGCGTTTGACGGCGGGTTCTTCCAAAACGTTCCTTGCATTCAGGGTTTTGCCGCGGCGCAGATGTCGGCGGAATTCGGCTATGCGGCCGTTGATGGCTTTGGAATAAGTTCCAGATGTAAAGGTTTCCGACATGGCCTTGTCGTCGCGTGCGGCAAGAAGGGTCGGAGTCTGCGGCGCGCGCGTGGTCAAATTCGTACCGCCTTTGCGTCGGGCAAGCCTGTGTATGGTCTCGGCTCCCGGATGTCTTGAATAATTTGCCATCCATCGGTTCAGCTCGGTCAAAGATGAAATATATCCCCGCGCCATATACCTTTGATAAAGCACTTCGCCCATAAGGATTTTGTCGGACAGTTTGGATTCTAACTTTGCGGCGGCTTCAAACCTGTTCGCGTCTTGAAGACGAAATATTTCGCGGTATATCTCGGCGTCTTCATCCGATAAAATCGTAGGCAGATTTATCGCATTCGCTGAAAACGAAAACAACATTGCGAAAAATATTATTATAATTCTTTTCATTACTTTTTCCATTTGCCTTTTATTTTCCCGGGCTGGACTAGAATAGTCTTCCTGGCTTTGCTTTGCGCGGAACTATTTCGCAGACTTCGCCGCCGGATTCCGGTTCGGGGATTTTGGCTATCAGCTGCTTGAATTCCGATATCTTCGAGAATTTGCGGTACACGGATACGAACCGCACGAATGCGATCGGGTCTATAGCTTGAAGCGCGTCCGCGATAGTCGCGCCGATCATTTCGCTTGATACCGTGTCCTCGTTGGTTTCCGTTTCGATCTTGCGCTGGATCGCGCTTGCGATTTTTACTATCTGTTGGTCCGACACGCTCCGTTTTCGGACGGCGATGCGGATTGACCGCTCGACCTTTTCAAGAGCGAACGGTTCTACCCGTCCGTCGGTCTTGCGTACGAATATGTCGCGCAACTGCACATGTTCGAATGTCGTGAACTTCATGCCGCACACGTTGCACACGCGCCGGCGCTTGATCGTGCTGTCGTCTTCGGAAGGGCGCGAGTCTTTGACTTGCGAATCCGGCTCGTTGCAATAGGGACATCTCATGGGGGAAAGGTTAGCACAAGCATGGGTTTTTGGTCAAATATAAAGTTAACTTGTTGATTTTTGCATTTTTATGGCGAAATCAAGAAATTTATTTATAAAAATTTGCACCCAAAGGCATGAAAATCGGGCGGATATTTGGTATAATCCCAGCATGAGGGAATATAAAAACCGCATTTTGCATGGCGATTGCATCGATGTCATGAAGAGGCTGGACGCAGGCTTGGTCGATGCGGTTTTCGCCGACCCGCCTTATAATCTGTGCCTTGGCAAGGATTTATTCCGGCCCGATCAGACTTTTGTGGATGCCGTGGACGATAATTGGGACAAATTCGAAAACGACGGCGACTATGGAGAATTCACCCGCGCATGGCTGGCCGAAGCCAAGCGCGTCTTAAAGCCCAATGGCGCCATGTGGGTGATCGGATCGTACCATAATATATACAAGATCGGCGCAATAATGCAAGAGATGGGATTTTGGATTATCAATGACGTGATCTGGGTCAAAAACAATCCTATGCCGAATTTCAAAGGAACGCGATTTACCAATGCCCACGAAACCCTGATATGGGCGGTGCCAAGCAGGGAAGCCGCGAAATACACCTTTAACTACGACACTATGAAAAAGCATAACGGCGGCAAGCAGATGCGGTCGGACTGGTGGCTGAATATATGCCTTGGCCCCGAGCGTTTAAAAGGCGCGGACGGCAAGAAAGTGCACTCGACGCAGAAACCTATGGACTTGCTGGAACGCGTGATCCTGGCTACTACCAGGGAAGGGGACATTATACTTGATCCGTTCTTCGGATCGGGTACTACGGGCGCGACTGCGAAAAAATTCCACAGGAATTTTATAGGCATAGAAAAGGAAGCGGCTTATATAGAAGCGGCCAAGGCAAGGGTGGATATGATCCAGCCTGTGGCGGATCTATCGGCTTATCACGCCCCCGAGAAAAAGGAAGAAATGCGCGTGGCCTTCGTTCAGCTGATAGAGTTGAAATTACTGAACGCGGGACAGACTTTGGTATCGCCAAAGGGCGAGAGGGCCATAATAACCAACGACGGTATGCTACAGCACGCTATGCTTGGCAAACGATCCATACACCAGCTGGCGGCGTTATTGCAGAATACCGCGGCTTTTAACGGTTGGGATTATTGGTCGGCGGAAAAGAAGGACGGTGCGCTGGTTTCCATAGACATAGTGCGCGCCGCCGCACGCAAGATTTTATCCGATACAAAAATTGAAAAAGCAGCCTAATATAATCTTGATTTATTTAGTCTATAGGTATAAACTGCGGTCGCGTGTTCCCGTAGTTCAACTGGATAGAACGAGTTCCTCCTAAGAATTAGATCCAGGTTCAAGTCCTGGCGGGAACGCCATATTTTTCCTCTTTACAAGCATTGTTATATTATGTTAGGTTTAGACAAAATGGAGCAATCGTCATGCTAAATCATACCCCCCCCCTCATCGCAGTAGAAGGCGCGGATAAAGCCGGAAAACGCACCCAGGTTCTGAAAATAATGGAATATCTTCGTGGGCGCGGCATAGATTGCGAAACTTTGGATTTTCCGCAGTACAAAAAATTCTTCGGTATACTTGTAAAGAATTACCTTAACGGCGAATACGGAGCCGTGAACGATCTGCCATCGGAATACGCTATGCTTCCGTACGCTTTGGACCGGCAACAGCACCAAGATTTAATCCGCGGTTGGCTTGATTCAGGAAAGTGGGTGATACTGGACAGATATTCCTATAGCAATCTATTTTCCGTCGCAAAGCGGCCGATGTCCGAATGGAAGGGAAAAATACAATATCTCGAGGAACTGGAATTCACACAGCTTGGAATTCGCCGCCCGGACCATAACATATACCTGTATCTTGATCCGAATATAGCCTATGGAATGCGAAACCAAGGACTGAAGGAATATCAAAATGGAAAGCCCGATATACATGAATCAAACTTAAAGCTGCTTAGCGACGTGTCCAAGTGCTATTGCCAAGTCGCGGAAATGAACCCGTCCGACTGGACGGTCATAGATGAAATGGAGCAGGGCGGCCGTCTGTCGATAGACGAAGTGTTTGACAGGATTCGGCCCAAGCTGGACGAATTTATCGCTATGCAAAAATAATTGCCGTTTGAAAATTATCTGAAAATATGATACAATCTCTTAAATGATAAGAGGGATTGATATGTTAAAAATTATCGCAAGAATTTTTCCGATTGCCGTGGTTTGTATTGCGGCCTTCGATGCCGCGGCCCAGACGACGCGCGGAAATCGCCACGGAGCGCCCGCAATCGGAGGACGAGCAAGCGCGGGCGGCGCCGCTGTCACCGCTCCGACCATGGTGCCGGGCGGAACAGTGCAGGGCGGTATGGTTCGCGCGGCGGGTGATACCGGCGGCATGGTTCGCGCTGCTGATGCGCCGATTTCGGCTAATGACACTTCTGGTACTCCGCTTGCTGTGTCGGAAGATCCGGCCCTGGCCCAAGCCCGTGAACGCGCCGCGACTGACCGCGCCAACTGTATAGCGAACAATGTCGGCATGGCTGGCGTCTTCGTTTGGGGAGGAACGGCCGCGCGCAACAGTCCAGATTATGCTACGCGCGGAGTTGCGGGCGTCGGAATGCTTCGAGAGGACATAGTCAACCCTGCGAACAACACTTGCTGGGTGCGCGTCGATTTGGATTCCAGCGAAAGAAACGTTAATCTATCCGGTATATCGGGCGCCTACTTTGCCGAGAACGATGCGGTCACTTGTGGCTCGTGGGCAAATAAAAAAGACATAGAATCAAAAATCCTTCAGGCTAAATCCACCGGCCGCACATTGGCCACGATCGGCGGAGCGGTAGGCGGAGCCGCCCTGGGCGTTGCGGCGGCCGAAACAGTCATGCACTTTGGCGGATGGTATCGCGGACAGAAAACGCTTGCGCCCGGAAGCGCCGAGCTGATCTGTTCAAATCTGCTAAGATTGGAAAAGCGCGAACAAAAGGGTAAGTCCGTGCAGGGCGAATTGAAGGGCGCTGACGGGCAGCCTATAACGACTTCAAGATTGGGAACGAAACAGACCGCCAGCCAGTTCTTCGCAAAATGTCCGGCAAGCAGCAGTGACGAATATTGCAAAAGAGCCAGGGCCGATGATGCAAACAAACCGTTTTTCGAAGCTTGGGATATGTTCGTTAAGGGCGATCGCAAGAAATGCGTGACAACCTCGGGAGAAACTGTGGTCACCGAGGAAGACATCGACGAAGAAGCGTAGTGCGCGCTAATGGCTGACGAAAAAAAAGTTTCAATGCCTTCGACCCTGACCAAGGGTGTGCGTGTAGCCATACTTATTCTGATCGCTATAATAATTGCGTCCATATTCGGAATATCCGTATATCCGACTGATTCGCTTCACGTATATCTATCGCACGAGATTCTGCCAAAGGCGCTTTACGTCTGCCCGCTGGCAAATCCGATCTGGGACGAGCTTTCAGGTGTTTTAATAATGTACAAGCGTCAGATTTCGATGGGCATCATGGCGCTTGTCATGTTCGCCGTGTTTACGGCTGCATGGAACCTGTATCAGAACTTGTTGAAAGACGAATTTAACGTAAAATCATGGGAATTCTTTTTTAAGTTCCTTTTTCCGTTGCTTATAGCCATAATTATAGCATGGCAAATCCTAACCTGGACGCCGAATTACTTCCGCGAAGTCCGTGTAGCCGGCAGTAACGGGCGTTTTGTCCTATGTGAAGCTTCCGAACCCGGCAGCCGTCCTGTACTTGCCGACAAGGTTCGGGCGGCAAGACGCAGATTCCCTTGACTTGACTTGCCCGAATCGTTAAAATCTATGGTGTATCGAAGAATTTCGGTATCATAAAAAAACAAAAAGGAGAACATAATGAACAAAACGGATCTAATTGATGCATTGGCCAACGACTCTGGCGTAACAAAAACAACAGCCGCCGAAGTATTGGAATCGTTCATCAAGAACGTCACGAAAGTTTTGAAGAAGAAGGGCGAAGTCCGCTTGGTCGGATTCGGAACCTTTACGACATCGAAAAGGAAAGCGACAACCGGCCGCAACCCGCGCACCGGTGCGACGATCAAAATCGCCGCTTCCATACAGCCCAAGTTCAAGGCCGGAAAATCCCTTAAGGACGAGCTGAACTAAGCTTGAAGTCTATTTAAAGACTGCGAAGCGCCCGAAAGGGCGCTTTTTTTCGGGGGCCCCATTACGAGGTACGTAGCAATGGGGCTCTAGGAATCCTTGCTATTTGAAGTAAGGTGTTAAAATAGGATAAAATGAAAGCATGAAAAAACTTGTCGCGCTTTCATTGTCTTTGCTGATTCTGGCGGCTTGCGGAAGCAATAACCGCAGGACGGTGCCTTACGATCAGCACACCACAAGAAGCACTCCGAACATGGTGAAACCTTATTCACACAATATCGCCCGCGCCGCCAAAAACGTTGGTCGGATTTTTAGAAGATAATATGCAATTTATTTTTTTGACATAGGTTCATTAATTGCCGACGCATCGGCCGTCCGCTCCTACTCCGCGGTCGCCGCAGTCGCATATACCCCACGAAAATACATCGACTATATTCTCCCAGTCCGACGGACATTTCTGCGTGGCGACTATAGAAGGTTTTGCGGCGGCGAATTCCGCGCTTAGCGCTTCGTCTATTATGCACTGTTGTCTTGCTGCCGCGCATTGACTGACGCACGAGTTTAGGCGTATGTCGCAATCGTTTGCGCAACTTGTAAAATTCGATTCACAAATCAAATCGCGCTCTGCTTTGTCATTATCGCAAGGAGTCATGTCGCATGATATGTGGCATTGAGTTGCGCATATGTCCGCAGCCCAATCCAAACAATTTTCAAAATCAGGGTGGCACTCACTTAGGCAGTCAGGCCTCTCAATAGATGGTAGACGATTGCAGCCTGTCCTGCATGTTTCGCACGTATTACGGTGGGTTGTATTGCAAACATTCCTACAAGCCGTACAGCCTTGTTGGCGACTGTTCCAACATGCTGAATGCTGTTGGCTTGATGAACCCAAACAAGAGGCGTTTGTTGATACGCAGGGATTCGTGCACAGGTTTAATTCAGAAGTGCAATTTCCGGTACAGCCGGTCATGTCGCCTTCGCAGTTAAATGTCATTTGCGGACCGGTTGCGCCCGTCGGACGTTCCAAAACCACATGGCAGCTGACCGGTATATTTGCGTCGGAACGATCAAGCATTTTGCGTATCTGGAATGGCCTTACTTTATTCTCTCCTCCGAATACGGTCAGATCAAATAGCGGGCATGATTTTGCCGTGCTGTACTGATCTTCGAACATATCTGAATTCATCTGTTTGCAAAGCGCATTGTTGGCAAGAGTTTCATGTATGTTGCCCGCATCCAAATCTAACAAGCAGTTGGATTGATGGCAATTAATCATGGATCCTCCGACGGTAAAGCTTAATGTTCTTGTTCCGCAAAAGCTGTCTCGCTTTAATTGGCGGCACAAGCCGTTGCCCGACAGCCACAGGCGCGTATTGCGATTGTTTATGGCGTCACATACGGGAGAAAAGTTCGAAAAAACCGGTTCCCTTAACCATAAGTTGGCAGTATCGTTTCGCCAACCAGCAGGGCATAGGTGATGCGCAGTTGTAAGCGTGGTAAGCATAGAATGAGCCGGCGCCACAGGCAAAGGAGTCATATTCGCGCAGAACGCGGAATCGCTTATGAAATATTCGCTTGGTTCAATGCAGTCCACGTCAAAATTGGAATTATCGGCTTCCAAAAAAGTCAAAAGAAATTTGTTCGAATTCCTTGCTATTCTGTCTTTCGCTTCGGTGTTCAATCTTGAAATTATTGCGATCGTGTCCGGATTGGTGAACGGAGCGCTAAGCGGCCTGAATGTTCCGCCGCGCATCTGGCACTGGCTGTTCAATTCGGCTTGGATCATCTTATAGACTTCGCCCGCGATGCCGGCCGTCTGAGCGTTGTTCACCGCGCGGTCGATCGAGGTCAAATCTAACATCACGCTTGAATCGTTGGAATTAAACCGGAAGTCGAACGTGCCGAACAGTGCCCTGCGCCGTTCGACGGATATGGTCTGGCATGGCCTGGCCTGTTCGAATATGTTGAAACATAGACTGTTATAAAATTCACCGGACCTGGTCTGTCCGAATCCTTGCAGCACCGCCTGTTTGCCCCGTCCGACTTCGAATACGACTCCTCGGGTTGGATCGGGCTTTAGAAAGTTAAGATACTGCGGACCGCCCAAAGTCGAGAAGCAGTTGCGTATCATCTGCGCGCAGTCCCTCTCTACGGCATAGTCAACAACGGCGGCTATGAAATCCTCGACGGGAGTTTCGCCCTCGATTCCGATCAGCTCGTCGCATTGGTAAATCTTTACCGCGCATGCTTCTTGCTGGCCTATCGCGACCACCGAATCCGCGGATATGTAAACGTCCAGAATATTGCGGACGTTTCCGGCGCTGGCCAGCTCGCGTATGCTGGGGCCGAATCGGTCATAGCAGGCCCTGACGTCGTTCATGCATACTCCCTTGAACTCGTCCAGTTTTTCCATATGCACATAGTGTATTTCGGCCATGGCCATTTCCAAATATTTTTGGCGCACCTGATCGCGTATGGCGTCGCACCGATCAAGTATCGGACCGCTTACCACATCCAGCTTGGACGATATAAGACGTTGCAAAGCCAGGCCTTCGCCGGACAATATGATCCGGTCGAATGAAACGGTTGACCCGCTTGCCGAAAAGGTGATCATGTCGCGAAGCTGGGAAAGATTGGTCGCGGTGGGTAAAATCTTACCGGTCTGCCGATCAAAGAATCTTCCAGTGTCCAGGCAGTACCTGTAATTCGCACCGCACGCGTTGTCGGCAAGCATGGCTTTTTTTAGCTCGCTTAGACACTCGCCCTCGGACAGAGAATTCATGGCGTCAAAGTTATCAATGCGGGCGGCCGACAGCTGAACCGATGTCTGCCGCACATTGTCCGACAACGCGCGGCCGCTTGCGCGTAATGCCCTTGCCAAAGTACCGCAGTCCTGTTCCACCAATATGTCGTACGCCGCCTGGGCGCGGTCAAGATGCCCGCGTCCGCGGCAGGCTTCTCCGATCATCGGGCGGCACATCGAAAACACCATGTTGAACAAAGCGCGCCCGCTGTGCTGAGTAAGATCCACGCCAAGCGTCGCGGCGTCGCCGATCATCCACATATCTTCGGTTATTTCCAAAGAAATCGGCGTTCCGGTCCTAAGGTTGCTGGGCGTTCCGCCGCTGATCGATTCCATAACCGAATCAAGTATCCGCCTGTTCGCCGAATTGTCGGGCGTGCGCGCGTGCGCCTGCTCGCCCTCGGTTGCGCGGACCAATGCTTCGGCTTCGGCGCGTCCCAAAGTTACGGTGAACATCGTGTCATGCATTCCGACAAGCCGGTCTTGCGCGCGCTGCAACTCGCCTCGTACGTCGACGATTGTGTCCAAAGTGTCGCTGCACGAGCAGCGTTTGAATTCTTCGCTTTTTGCCAAACAAAACTGATCCATGCATCCGAACAGGGCCGACCTGCAAGCTTCGTATTCGGCGGCGCCCGTAGTGCCGATCGCGCCGGTTGCAACTGCGGTGCGCGCGATCACCGGACGGCCGCCGATGGCGCCGCGCGCTGTTGCTGGTTGGTTGGCGGCGGGACGCATAATCGTTCTGTTTGCCGGCACGGCCGAACGGGTCTGTGCGGCGGACCGAGCTGGCGCTTCCGATCGATCGACCACGGTGCGCTGCGGTACCGCGGTGCGTGCCTGCGCGGCGGGCGAAGCTTCACGCCGCGCGCCGGTGCCTTGACGCTGCTGTGCGTCACCCGCGCGCGCGGGCGCGGCTGGCGTGCGCACGGCGGTGCGCGATACCTGCGTTTCGGACTGTTCGTCGGAAGGCGCGGCAACGTTAGGACTGCGCACGGGACGCGCGGCGTCGGATACCGTAAAAAGCATAAGCGGCAGCAACAAAATCGCGTAGTTTTTAAGCCTCAAAAAATTTCCTCTTTTCCTGGGCCTAATTTAGCAAAAAACCTATGAGGCAGTCAATAAGGATTTAGAGGGCCGCAAGGGGGTCTAAAACCCCCGGCGGGCCTTCCCGGTCATCGTGTTCTCCTGGCGCATTTACACCAAGAAGGCGGCATATCCAGCCTTGTGTTCCGGCCCTTTGCGGGATTGACCCGCGTCCCCCGGGTTGGCGAAACTTAAAGAATACAAGTATCGAAAGCCGCGAGCAGCGCCCCCCGCTCGTCCGAGTTATCGTTCACGTTGTTCGACACATTGTTAGCCGCGTTCCGCCCGCGGTTCACCGTGTTGTCGTACCTGTTGAAGAACACGGACGCAGAGGAAATCTGCGCGTTATTGCGATATGTCGCCTGCGCGGGCATACTGAAAGCAATGCGATATTTGCACAATAGGGAAATATTCTTATCACCGGATTCTGGCCTTCGCCAGTATGACTGTTTTAGGAGTGTAATTTTTATCCTTGACAAAATGCATATAAAGGGTAAAATGGCTTCGTAAACATAGGAGATGTTAAATGAATATAGAAATGTTATTCCAAGCGATGTCGGCCAAAGAACGCAAGCAGATGCTTCGTTTGCTAACCGCGTCCAGCGATAGATTCAAACTTTTGCCGCAAGTTGACGAAACCAGCTGGGGCTTTCCGCTGATCGAAGGCGAAAAAGAAGTCCGTCCTTACGTGATCCGCAACGAAAACGGTGTTGATATAATCTGTGTTTCAAAGGATTTCCATACGACCGACGAAAAGCTTTTCACCAAGATCATAGTGGACGGCGAAGAAAAAGAGCAAGAGCTTTACACCGGCACGGAAAATTGGTTTGTAATCGGTAAGCAGAAAGTCGAAAAAGATTTTGAAGAAAAATTCGGCACCAAAATGGATTTGAAGGGATACATGGTGTCCGGCACCAAGGATGAACAGAAATCATATTACGTCTATCCTGACGGCAAACAGCCGGAATATGACGCTGCCGGTTGCAGTGCGTTCTATTGGGGTCGTGGCATGATTGATGGAATGGTATTAGACTCTGCGTCCGTGTTCTTCTACAGGTGCGACGGCACGGTGGGCCGCGGGCGGCGCGCGGCTGGCAATGTGTCGGGCGACGTGGGCGCTTGCTCGGACGAGCGGGGGGCGCTGCTCGCGGCTTTCGAGCAAATGTGTTTAACCCGATAACCCGGTAACCGAAAAACGAATGATACAACTCCCCCCTTGTGGGGGAGTTGTATGTGTGTATGAATTTACTTGTACAGAATATTTTAATAAATCAAGCCAAATAAAAACTCACTCAATCCCGACCATTCTTTTCAGTTTTTTGAATTTTAGTTTCTTTCTTAAATTATAGCTGCAAGCGTGTTTGAACCAGCCGTTCGCGGCGGCTACCGAGCCTCTTGCGTTCTCGATTTTACATTCCGGTATCTTATTCATTTTTCCTATTCTAAGCATGCGTTTTTTCATTCTTTTCAAAGTGCGTTTGCGTATAAGGATAAAATCCTTGAAGTGCCTGTAACCCACAAAATCCAATCCGTTCCCAACAGGAAATATTTCCGATTTGGAAAAGGAAAGACCAAGACGCGCATGTATGAATTCGTCTATGCGCCGCCGCCATTCCTTCAATTTTTCCTTGTCGTTGTGGAACAGGCAGAAATCGTCGCTATACCTAAGATAACATTTGCACCTAAGGCTTTGCTTTACGAACATGTCCAGCTCGTGCAGGTATAGGTTACCGAACCATTGGCTGCAAAGGTTTCCGATCGGCACGTTTTTCCCGCCTTGGACCGAATGGATTATGTCGCGCAATATTCCCAGCATCCTTTCGTCCGTCACCGATTTCTTCACTATGTCGAACATTATGTCGTGACTTATGCTGGGATAGAATTTTCTTATGTCGCATTTCAGTGCGTATTTGTTCCTGCGCACGAATTCCATAGCGCGTCGGCTGGCGGCGTGTTGGCCGCGACCCTTTATGCACGAATAGGAATCGCGTATGAACATTTCTTCCCATATCGGGGCAAGCACATTCATAAGCGCGTGGTGCACGATCCTATCGGGATCGAATGGAAGCACGTATATGGTCCTTTTTTTTCGGGTCGAACAGCTCCATAGTTTTGTATTCCGACGTTTTGAATCCGCCGCTTGCCACCGTCATTCGTATTTTTTCAAGATTGCGCTCGGCGTCGTTCAGGAACCTTGCGACGCTGCGCTTGGCGTATCGACCCCGGACGGCCCTGCGCAGCGCAACCGAGAAATTATCCGCTGATATGAATTCGTCCCACATCACGAAAAAGTAAAGTATTTGTCGATTTTGCGAATCGTCGTCCGAAACGGAATCTTGTCCGAATATTTACGGCACTGATCGATCAATACGGTCGAGCCGGTGAACAGTATGCAAAGCTGGCCGTCCATTTCAAATTGAAGATGAAGACACATTTCCGATTCGCGGCTTTTGGACGGAACTATTTTATGGCCGCGGACCACTATTTCTTTGTTCAATACCTCATCAATACGGTATTTCCGACCATCCAGCACAAGCCGGATTTCGGCGAAGTCCGAAAATGATTGGATTTCTGCGGACATGGCTGCTCCTTTTCGGGATGTTAGGAACAGTTTCCGCAGTTATCAATAGGAACAAAAACCCTCGTTAGTATCGCATTCGGCAAGAGTCGCCTCTGATATGAAATATCCCTTTGTATGAACGCAGGCGGGGCATAGTTCCGGGGCGTCCGTTCCGACAACCCAGTTGCCGCAGTTGGTGCAGCGCCACATGACGGGCTTGGCCGACTTGAACAAAGTGCCTTTTTCGATTGCATTGGCCAGAGCGGTATAACGCGCTTCGTGATATCTTTCCGCATGACCGATTTCGCGAAACATATCGGCGATCGCCGAAAACCCTTCTTCCGCGGCGACCTCGGCAAAGGCGGGATACAGTTCGGTGTTTTCCTCGTGCTCTCCGAATGCCGCGTGGCGAAGATTTTCCAAAGTCGCGCCGATTTTTCCGGCCGGATAGGTGGCTTTTATTTCCAGTTCTCCGCCTTCTAAAAATTTAAACATGCGCTCGGCGTGCTCTTTTTCATGTCCGGCTGTTTCTTCAAAGATTTTTCCGATGGCCTCGAACCCGTCTTTTTTGGCTTGCGACGCAAAGAACGTATAACGGTTCCGCGCCTGCGATTCTCCTGCGAATGCGGTCAGAATATTTTTTTCGGTCCTGGTTCCTTTGATGGTCATAATTCTATCTCCTTTAGTTGCAATTTTTTTCGAATATCCGAATTATTTCGGAATAGGGCGTGTCGGCCGGAAGATTTTTCCCTATTGATTTCTCGGCTATATCGCGCGCCATATCCCGCATAAGCCCAAGATAAAGCAGCTGATCCGCGATCGGCGCGAAGGAAGCGGGCCGCGGGTCTGAAAATTCCGGCGCGGCAAGACCGCACGCGCCGTACATATAGTAATTTAATTCGTACAAAGTTGCATCAGGATTCGATTCCGGAGAAATCGCCATCAGATCCCGGCGTACTTCCATAAGGGCGTCAAGCTGGCTGGCAAGCACGGCCGGAACTGCGGTCTGCGCGGGCAGGGCAAGGATCGCCAAAATAAAAAATGTAATGACTGCTCTCATGTCCAAATCTTATGTAATTTGGACTGGTCCGGCAAGCATAAAAAACATTTGCTTCGGATAAGATTTTATTCTATCCTAGGAAGGAATTCTAGTATAAGGAGAACTGAATGCCAAGATATGACGACTCGGAATTTTTGAAAAGGATAGACATTCACGTGGGAAAACGCATACAGGCAAGGCGGACTATGTTGGGCTTGTCCCAGACGGATCTTGCCCGCGCGTGCGAAATATCATTCCAACAGATACAAAAATACGAAGTCGCCGAGAACCGCATATCGGCATCGCGCCTGACGCAAATCGGGGAAGCACTTAGGATTCCCGTTTCATACTTTTTCGACGGTTTGCCGAATCAGACTCCGTACGGTGGGCTTCGCGACGGCAAAAGCAAGGTCGCCCAGCCTGATCCGGACGATCCGCTTAGCCGCGCGGACGTGGCCCAGTTGGTCAGTCTGTTCGTAAAACTTAGCACCAACGAAGCGCGGGCGGGCGTGCTGCAATTTATCAGGCTTATTCTTTCCGGCGGAAACAAGGATTAATCTGAACTATTTTCCAATTGCACCTTTCCAAGTGCATATATTTCTTACGAATTTGCGCGCCTTGTCGAAATCGAATTTTTGGTCCGTAAGGACAGCGGCGCGCGTCGTGACATTAAGGGGATCCAGGCCGAAGCTATCAAGTATGCTAAGCACGCTGAATATATTATCATTCATGCCCATGCCGCCCGAATATTCGATATGTTTGCATGGGTATTCAAGCCCCTGTTCGTCGGGCGATTTGAATTCTTTATACGAATTGGCGCCTGCTTTATACGGACAGAACATCACGCCAAGATCTTCGGAAGACAGACCGACGTCGGCCTGTTCCTGTTGAAGCTTCAAAGATTTGTTAATGTAATCCACGGTTGTTTTGTTGCATATCAGAACGACCTGCGGCTGTTTGCATCCACGGGCCTTCATGTAATCCACTAATTCCAACGGACGCTCGGCTTTATAATTATCATCGGTTATATTGTACGAAGCGTCGCCTATGTTCAGATTGAATATCACGCGATCGACGTTCATGTCTGCAAGAAATATGGCGGCTTCCGAGTGAAACAAATGGCTTGTTTGCATGATGTCGGCCAAAGCGGCTTCGTTCAAATGCACTTCGGTTTGTAGATTGTGCGCTTTCAAAAATTTAAGCAGCTCGTGGCGGGAGTCGGTTTCTGTGTCAAAAATTTCAAGTCCCCAGCTGAATCCGAAATCATACTCGGCGAATTCGTAAACCATGCCGAAAATCTGTTCCACATATTCGCGTATTGTGGAATAGGTGGGCGTTAATTCCGCAAAGCTGATTCTATAAGGGATTGGATGGTTTGCCATGATGATTACTTTAATCGTAGTTTCTTACTATGCCGGCCGTATATGCGGCAAGGAATTTGGGAATGATTATATGCTCTTGTACCAAAATTCTTGTCTGCAAAGTTTCAGGAGTGTCATCGGCTTCGACCGGAACTTTTTCTGTCTGCCAACGTATGTCGTCCGGGCAGTCGTATACTTCCGTGCATCTGTGAATTGTGGCGCCGCTGAATTTTTCGCCGGCATCGATGACGGCTTGGTGCACGTTAAGCCCGTACATCCCGGGGCCGCCAAAGCGCGCAAGATCAAGCGCCGGGTGAATGTTGAATACTTTATAAAGCTCTAAAACTTCCTTAGGAATTTTTTTAAGGTAACCGGCCAGGAATAAAAACTCGGCGTTAAAATCCCACATGGCCTTTAGGATACTTTCCGTACGATATAGTACGCGTTCTTCTTTAGAGACATTTTCATAATCCGGATGCCTGGCTATTACGGAATTTATGCCCGCGTCCGCCGCGCGCTTTAATGCTCCGGCTTCTGGGTTTTCGGTAATCAACAGAACAATTTTTCCATTCTGTATAAGTCCGGCTTTTTCGGCCGCGATAGCGGACCCGAAATCTGATCCTCCGCCCGACGCAGCAACAGCATAGTTTATCATAGAGATTGCCTTTATTGTTTGATTATAGAGAGATCCTACCCCCCCCCATTGCGTTTTGTCAATGACTATTTTAATCTATTAATGACTACGGTTACGTGATTGCCTAAGAGCGCGCGATAATCCAAGCGACGATCCGCTATTTTCGAATTCCATCTTGATCCTGCGAATTTCTGCAAGCCTTTCCTGGCTTATGCCTTTTATTTTGTGCCCATATCTATCAAGCCCGATCCAGCCAAAGCCGACGACATATTTTATGTGTGCGACTCGTGGCTCTCTTGGCTGCGATCTGTTGGCCGAGGCTGCGTTTTTGTTGCTTAAAATACTTTGTGCGCTTGGGCCGTCAATGATGCTGTACGACGGTCTATATGTTATGGACGATCCGCTTGAATTTGATTTTTTCTGTTTTCCACTGCCGCCTTTTGGCTTTTTAGCCTTTGGCGCAACGAAATGTTTAAACCCGATCTGATTCTTTTTTGACATATTCTATTACCTTTTAAATATTGTTTTAATATAAAGCCAAGTCTACCCCCCCCCCTGTTCATTTTGTCAATCAATATTTTCATAATGTTTAAAGGGCATCAAAATGTCAGGGAGCGTTCGATCCTGACGCCGAAATATATTTCCATAAATTCCAATCTTCCAACGCTCTGTTTTTATCAACATTCTTTTTCTTTTTAAGCAGCGCAAGTGTTTCGACGATTTCTACCAGGTCGAAATAATTTAGCAAAAGATCGCAATCGTGCCGATTTTTGCCATAATCTTGAAAATTTTCCTGCCAATCGTGAAACAGCACCAAAGCTTCGTCGCTTGCATTAATAAAGGTTTGAAGTCCGCATCCGGCCCGGAATTGTCCGTCGATCAAAATTGTATCGAATTTAATTTTATTTTCAAAAATTTTTGACGAATACTCCGGCCAATGCGATTTGCGCTTTTCATTGATCGGTCGCCCCCAGGATTTTGTTTTTCCAATGTCTATATGAATTAAATCAAGCCGCCCATCGGACAATCCTGTTTGGATTTGTTTATTTTTCTCTAAACCTTCGATCCATTCTTTTGACGATTCAACGGAATGCGCCTTGCCATTAACGGGCAGATGCAGAAGTGCAAGAATAGTGCTTTCACCGGAACCGAATTCCAAATAATTTTTGGCATTTGATAAAATCTTTATCAAAAATTCCTGCTCTTTTTTCGTCATGGGGCGGCTTTATGATTTTATCTGACTAACGGCTTCATCGACTTCCTCACTTTATCAAAGAATATTCAGATTTTCAAGCAAGATAATTTTATTATTGACAAAACGGAAAATAAGTCTTATGTTATATTTTATAAAATCAGTGGACCTCAAAAGGAGCTATTATGGCATTTGAATCTATAGAAGAATTTGTAGAAAAGATGGAGGCCGGTCGCAAGATGCTTGAAAGCTTGGTAAAAGACCGTGCTGAAACCGTGTTTGGCGGCAAAGGGATTGCCAAAGAAATGGTTGTAAATTTTAAAGAAGGAGAAGAATACGTTTCATTTGGCAGAGAAAATTTTATCGAGGCGCAGCTATACGCTGTTCTTTGTGCCCATTGTCAAAGCGAGGAACCTGGTTTTCATGGGGATTGCAGATACCCTCTTGCCAAATCTGAATCCTGTGCTATGATAAGAGAGCGGTGCGATATAAAAATTAGATAGCTGGAAGTGCCAAAAGATTGTTTGAAAGTCCTGTGGTGGCTGAAAGGCGTGCTATCCTGGGGCTTTTGCTGTCTGAAGCGACTGTTTTTGATAAAAAGCTAGGGTTTTCAATACTTCCACCCTTTGATAAACTGCTAAAAGAATCAGTAGAGTTCGATAGCTTTGAAAAAAATGCCAGTTTTGAATCCAATAGAATCGAACTCACTCAAAGGCTTGTAAATCCTAGTAAAAAAGCCCTTTTTGAGGGTGCTTGTAATACCTGGTGCG
>Ga0123356_10001119_pt1 | contig 29694 bp, 26 predicted proteins | sample TergutEmb28metaG_2_FD_92546 | JGI IMG/M metagenome (GOLD analysis project Ga0123356, IMG submission 92546) | Embiratermes neotenicus P3 segment gut microbial communities from Petit-Saut dam, French Guiana - Emb289 P3 | ecosystem: Host-associated > Arthropoda: Insects > Digestive system > Gut ...
CGGCGCCGGGCCGGTCTGCCACGATCGATCCGGTGACGCGGCTAATAATTGACCCTGCCCAGGGTTCGTAAGGTGCGGCGATGGAATGGGCAATGCCGGTGCCGCGGGTCTCGGTCAGGAACTGGGTCCTGAACGAGATCAAACCGCGGGCTGGGACTTTGAACTCCATACGGACCCAGCCGGATCCATGGTTGGCCACAGTTGCCATGCGGCCCTTGCGCGCCGCCATCAGCTGGGTGATTGTGCCCAAGTACTCTTCCGGGGCGTCAATCGTCATCGCCTCGATTGGCTCGCACAGCTGACCTTCAATCATTCGGGTGACGACATGGGGTTTGCCCACGGTCAACTCGAAACCCTCGCGCCGCATTTGCTCCACCAGCACCGCCAGGGCCAGCTCGCCACGGCCTTGGACCTCCCAAGCGTCGGGCCGGTCGGTTGGCAGCACCTTGATTGAAACGTTGCCAACCAACTCGCGTTCTAGCCGGTCTTTGACTTGCCTGGCGGTCAACTTGTGGCCCTTGGCCTGGCCGGCCAGCGGCGAGGTGTTGATGCCAATGGTCATGGCAATGGCCGGGTCGTCAATGGTGATGGGTTCGAGCGGACGCGGGTCGTCCGGGTCGGTTAGCGAATCGCCAATCATGATTTGCCCAATGCCGGCTACCGCCACAATGTCGCCTGGCCCGGCTTGGTCTGTCGGCACCCGGTCGAGGGCCTCGGTGGCCAGCAGTTCGCCTATCCTGACCGTTTGGCTGGTGCCATCGCCTTTGACCCAGGCAACGTTGGCGCCTTTTGCCAGCTGGCCACTGTAGATGCGTAGTAGGGCCAGCCGCCCCAAAAAGGGCGAGGCGTCGAGGTTGGTGACTTGGGCCTGGAGGTTGGCTTTAGGGTCATAGCTTGGTGCCGGGATGGTTTCGATTATGGTGGCGAACAAGGGCTCCAAATCCCGGGCGGCGGGCTGTTGGCCGTTGCCCGGGGCGGTCAGACAGGCACGGCCGGATTTGGCGTTGGTGTAGACAATGGGGAAATCAAGGACGGCGTCGAGGTCGAGCCCTGGATTGTCCTCGACTAGGTCGCTGGCAAGGGCCAGTAGCAGGTCGGTTGTTTCGTGGACCACTTCATCTGTGCGGGCATCGGAGCGGTCGACCTTGTTGACCACCACGATCACCGGCAAAGCCCTGGCCAAGGCCTTGCCCAGGACAAACCTGGTCTGGGGTAGTGGGCCCTCCGAGGCGTCGACCAGCAGCAAGACACCATCCACCATTGACAAGCCGCGTTCAACTTCGCCGCCAAAATCGGCGTGGCCAGGGGTGTCGACCACATTGATAGTGGTTTTGGTGCCGGCAGTGTCCTGGTAGTGCACCGTGGTGTTTTTGGCCAGGATGGTGATGCCCTTTTCCCTCTCCAGGTCGCCGCTGTCCAAGGCGCGCTCGGCGACATGCTGATGGGCGCCAAAGGCGCCGGTTTGCCACAACATGGCGTCGACCAAGGTGGTTTTGCCGTGGTCAACATGAGCCACAATGGCGATGTTGCGCAGGTCATGGCGCTCAGCGCGCTGCTGCATCGAAGAGCTCGTTTCTATTGGGTGCCCTGGTATTGGTCGTGGACCGGGCGCCCATCCTACCCGCAGCCATGGGGGATTGATCACCAGGCAAAGCCCGGTCCCAGCTCCAGCAGCTAGCTGGACCATCAGCACCAGTGGTTCAGACCATCGGGTGGTGTCGTTAGGCCAATACTCCCCATCGTGCGGCGTCGTTACGCCGTTTGACCGGTGCAGCCCGCCGCGTTGTCCCAGGTGTTCGAAGTAGTGCCAGCCCGCGAAACGGCGTAACGACACCACTCGATTCGCAATAACAATAGAACTGCCCCGCACGATGCAGGGCTGCGCGGGCCTGGCGCATCCCTGCCGCGCATCCCTGCCGCGTCGAATTGAACGAATACCAGGCTGGGAATTCTGACCGTCGTCCACAGGCCCTGTTGCTAAAGGCTTGATTTCGAGTCATTGTCGACCAATGAGTCCCAGACCGCTGCGCCGCCCTCCCGACTGGACTCCGGGGCCTGCCAGCCATCAAGCCGGAGTATTTACGTTTGCCCAGGCCTTGGCCGGTGGTATGAGCTCAAGCGAAGCCCAGTATCGCCTCAAAATCGGATGGTGGCGTCGAGTTGCCGGCCGGGGCTTGTCGCTGGCGAGCACCACAGTTACCGCCCTTCAAGATGCCTGGGCATTGCGCCTGACCTGGACCACTGCGGTTCTCTGGGGACCAAGCGCGCTGGCTTTGTGGCTCCCCGGCGCCCCATTGCCCAGCCAAACACATGTCAATGGTCAGTTGAAGGACAAGCGACGCGAGCAATACCGGCTAAGGGCACGGCGCCACCGCTACCGGCCTAATGAAGTCACTTGGGTTGGGGGACTTTGCTTGCAGACCCTCCCGGCAGCCTTCGTCGACACTATGCGGGTTCTCACCGAAGAGGCCCGCAGGCCCTTGTTCTCTTGGGTCCTGACTAGAGAGAAAATTAAAGCCCAGGACTTTGTCGGCGCAGTCGAGCTGCGGCGGGGAGCAACCGGGATTCGAAGCCTCAGCGACTACGTGGAAATGGCCATCTACAATCTGGCTTCAGAGGCAGAGCGTCGTCTAAAGGACCTCTTCGACCGCTACGGAATTGCCGGCTGGCAGGCCAATGCCACGATTCGCCTGGCGGATGGAACCCCCTTCAAAGCCGATTTCCTCTTTGCGGCCCGGAGACTGATCATTGAGGTCGACGGTTGGGCCTTCCACCGCGACCACGCCGTGTTCCAAGCCGATCATCGGCGCGACCTGTTACTTGGCGCGGCCGGATACCAAACCATCAGGTTGACTTGGGACCAGATTGTCAACCGTCCTGCGGAGACCATTCGGGCGATTCAACAGACTCTGGCGCAAGAACCAGTCTCCTGACCAGAACGGCGTGTCTTGCGTCCGGGACTGGGGATCGCGGGCGCTTGGGGGCCGGTCACCAACCCCTACAGGCGGCGGCGCAGCGACGCTTCGGCGCCGCCTACCGCTGCGACCACCCAAATGGTTAGTACCACTACGCTCCGGGTGGTGACGGAAAAGGCTTCCGGCATCACCCCGGCCCGCATCAGCTCCGCCATCGGCTCAATCGGCAGGAAGTGGTGAATAGTCTGGAGCCACCCAGGCAGGCGCTCTGCCGGGAAGGACACCGGCGAGAACATTAGGACCACGAAGGTCAGCAATTGGCCTATGACATTGGCTATTTGCGGGTGTAGCAGCACGGCGTAGGAATAACCCAGCGAGGTCGCCGTCAGCGCAACAACCAAGACCACCAGGATGATCCATGGCCTGGGCGAGATGCTGACGTGAAAGCGAGCCGCGCCGATGATCCAACCCAGCACTAGTCCGGGCAAAACCAGGGCCGTCCACATAGTTACCTCGGCCAGGACCAGGGCCGTCCGCGCCACCGGCCAGGTCTTCATCCAAGCCAGCGACCCGTTTTCCTTCATTTGCGAGACTGACTGGGAGGTCACGATCAGCGCCACCGTCAACAGAGCGGCGGTGCCGGCTCCGGTGGTCAGGTAGCGTGCGAAGAGTTCGGGCGGGTTGCCCACAAACATGCCCAGTCCCAGCACCAGCAGGACTGAGACGGCGATTTGGACCGCGAACAGTAGGGGAAACTGTGACGCATTTGACCTGACCCTCCACCGCACCAAAAGGGCCACGGACTGTCCCAAGCCGGCTGGTGCCACCGCCGTTTGTGCCGTGCTCATAATCTGCTCCCGTGATTGTCGCCGTTGTTGGCCGGCGCGCCGGCCAGGGCCAGGTAGGCCTGTTCCAGGTCAGCTGTCTGGGTTTGCTCAGCAATGGCCGCAGGTGACCCGGCCGTCACCACACGGCCATGGTCAACAATGACAACGTGGTCTACCGCCGTCTCGGCCTCACGGACGTTGTGGGTGGTCAACAGCACTGCCCCGCCCCGGTCCGCCAGCGCCCGGACTTCGCCCCAAAGCAGGCGGCGGCGGGCCGGGTCAACATCGTTGGTTGGTTCGTCGAAAACATGCAGCGCCGCTGGTGCCGCCGCAGTCATACAAAACGCTGTCAGCCGGTTGATCCCGCCCGAGGCTCTGGCAGAGGGTTTGTCAGCCCACTCGCCAATATCGAGGGTGGCGATTAGCTCGGCCGCTCGCGCCTGGGCCGCCGTCTTGGCCACGCCGCGCATTCTTGTCACCAACGTCACCGCCGTGCGTGGCGTCAAACCGTCTAGCGGGATATTGGCCTGGGCTTGGATGGCGGTCAATTGCCTGGCCCGGCTGGGTTGGGCAATGGCATCCACCCCCGCCAAGGTGATCGATCCGGCGTCAGGGCGGATCAGCCCAACTAACGCGTTGACCAAAGTGGTCTTGCCGGCTCCGTTGTGCCCCAGCAGCCCAACCACTTGACCAGGTCTGACAGTCAAATCGATGCCGTCGTTGGCCAAGACCCCATTCTTGCCGCGATATCGCTTGACCAGGCCCTTGATCTCAAGCACCGGGCAGCCCATCTCCATTGAATGCATACCGGTTAGTATACACCGAACGGTTAGACAGTCCAAGTGGTATGCTTTGGCAATGAAGAGAAAGCGCCAGACTGGATCCGGCTCAGCGCCGGAGGCTGGCTCTGAGCCCGCTCGGAGCCAAGGCCAGACCTCAGGTCCAGAAGAATCGAATGGCCCCTCTTCCCGCAGCCCCGGCCAAATAGGCGATCCAGGTGATCAAAGCGGCCAGGCAACCAACTCCGCTTCGAACGACGCCACGGAACTCGGCTCGGCCGCCCGAGCCCTGGGTGAAGCCGCTCGCGCCTTGACCTTAGCGCTGCGCGATTCGTTCCAAGACGCCTCGCCTCGCATCAACGAAGCGCTAACAGTCGGCCTGCGTGAAGCCGCCCAGTCGATAGATGGTGTCTCGCAAAAGGTCAAGACCAAATCAGAGTCCCAGCAGACCGGCAGCCGGGCCAGACGCAGCGAAAAGACCCGCGAAGATCTGCTGATGGCCGCCGCCGAGGTCATCACCGAAAAAGGCTATTCGGCCGCCTCGGTCGAGGATATTGCCGCCGCGGCCGGCTACACCAAAGGCGCCGTCTATACCCATTTCGCCACCAAGCGTGAATTGTTCGCCCAACTAGCCGTGGCCCACCTTGAGGCCAGCCAACCCCTGCCCGAACCAGGCACGCTGGCTGCGGAAATCGCCAAGTCCTTACGCCAGCAAACCGACCCCAGCTGTGTCCTGTTGACACTGGAAATCCTGGCCTTGGCCATTCGTGACGAAGAGTTTCGCCGGTTGATCGGATCGGTCTGGATCGACGCCCTGGAAATCGTGGCCGGTCAGGTAGCAGCCAACCGCGGTGCCAGGCAAGTCGAACAAGCCGACCGAGACACCGCCATCGGGCTGGTGGCACTAATCAACTTGGCCCGCGCGCTGGCCTTCCTGGCTGTTTCGGAAGAGGACCCGGAAGCCTCAATCGAGCTGACCACCCGCCTGGTCACCCGGCTGTTGGAGGGTTGATTGAGCCGCTGGTCGACCAAGCTAGGCCGGGTCGGTGCCGGTGCGGGCCAGCAGGGCTTTGACCCGGGCCAGGAGCTCTTCCAAGTGAAAGGGTTTGGTCACGTAGTCATCGGCCCCGGCGTCAAGGCCAACAACCAGGTCGACTTCATCCGCCCGGGCGGTCAAGATGAGGATGGGCGGTCCTGCACCCCTGCTTCGAAGGGCCCTGGCCACCTCCAGACCGTCCACGTCCGGCAGCCCCTGGTCCAGTATCACCAGCTCGGCTTCGACCGGCGCGCTTAGCACGGCCTGACCGGCGGCGTGCTGGGTAACCTCGTAGCCTTCGCGGATCAGCGCACGCGCCAGCGGCTCGGCAATCGCTGGGTCGTGTTCGGCTAGGACAATTCGCGCCATGAACAAATAGTAGGTTACTTGGCCCGGTTTGGCGGTGGCGGCTCGACTATCCGCTGGTGCCAGGGGCCGGGCGCTCGAGCCATTGCTGCAACCAGCCACGGGCCCGGTGGATGCGTGAGCGGACCGTGCCAAGCTTAAGGCCAAGAATCTGGGCAATCTCCTCATAGGAACAGCCCTCGATGGCCCGCAGAACGAACGGCTGACGGAACTGCTCGGGCAGGGCGGCTAGAGCGGTTGAGACTGCGGCGTCGAGGTGCCGGCTGACGTAGATGTCGAGCGGGTCCGATGCCGGGTCCTCGAGGAGTTCTTCAGCCTCACCAAGCGATTCGAACCTTAGGCGGGCCCGGCGCCGGGCCTGGTCTAGGAACAGGTTGGTGGTAATGCGATGCATCCAGCCTTCCAGCGAACCGGCGCCCTTGGCGTCAAGCGCTGTGATGACGCGAACAAAGGTCTCTTGGGTCAGATCCTCGGCGTCGAAGCGGTTGCCGGTCAGGTGGTAGGCATGGCGGTAAATTCGGGGTGAGTGGGTGGTAATCAGGGTGTCCAAATTGCCGGGGGCGGGCATCAGTTCTAGTCCTTAGAGCGCGAGGTAACTGGTGTCTTCCTTCGGAGTCAATAGCCTATTGAGCCTGGTGAGACCGCCTTACCAGAAGGGCAATAAGTGTGATCAACCTCACAATCCGGGCAGTGGTGCTACCTGGTTGCCGCTGCTGGTCACGTTGCCGGTTGTCATGCCCGGGACAGCGTTGGGCGCCAAACCGCCCGCCCGCGACACGACCGATCCCCGGGGCCAACTCACTCCAGGCGTCCGATAGCATCGAAGCGTGGCTGAGGGATCGGTCGACTACGTCGCCAACTGGGTATTCGCGGAGGACTTTGTGCCGGAGCCGCCGGCTTTGGTTAGCGCCAGGGCCCGCGCCCGGGAGTTGGGCTGCCCGGCGCCGCTGCCTGGAGCGGCCGCTTTGCTGCGGGTTTTCGCCAGTGCGGTCGGAGCCCGCTCAGCCGTAGAAATCGGCACCTCGGCCGGGGTGGCAGCATTGCACCTGCTGGCGGTCATGCCCCCTGGCGCCATTGTCACATCGATCGACATTGAGGTTGAGCACCAGACTGCTGCCCGGGCGGCCCTGACGGACGCTGCGGTGCCGCTATCGCAGATGCGGCTGATCAACTCCCGGCCAGCGGAGGTCCTACCTCGCTTGGCCGATTCCGCCTACGACCTGGTACTGCTGGGCGGGGCCAAACGTGATTACACCGAGCGGCTGCCGGACGCATTGCGACTGCTGCGCACCGGTGGCGTGCTTTTCGTCGACGGGGCGTTGGCCGGCGGGCGGGTGCCTGACCCGGCTCGGCGTGACCCGGTGACAGTAGCGGTGCGTGAAGTGGCCCGTGAGCTGCGCAATCACGAAGAGCTAAGCGTGGCTTTGGCCTCGGCCGGGGACGGCGTGGTGATCGCGGTCAAACGCCCTCCAACCCACCGGCTTTAGTTCCACCAAGCACCGACGCTGATCAACACCCCGGCCAGGCCGGCTCCGGGCTCTGTCGCGGGCTCTGCCGGGCGGCTGGTGTCTGGCTCAGTTTCGTGTCGTTGGTGTTGTCAGGAGGCCGGATCGTTGCAGGCGGTGATGCGGTAGAGGCTGGCTGTGCCGCCTGAATCAACCAGCTCAAAGCCGCTAGTCAAGTTAAGGCCTTAGGTCATAGACGCGAAGGTGTCAACGTCGCGGAAGGTAACTGGGTCAAGATACAAGTAACGGGCCTCGATCTGGTCCAGGGCTTGGCAAACCTTCGGGTCGCTGGCAATCGAAGGTAAATGCTCCATTAGATAGCGCCGGGCTTGACCCCAGTTGCCGGTTAGATGCGGGAAGACAACCTGGCGGCCGGTTAGCGAGTAGATGTAGGCCGAACCGTTGGCCGGGTCGCCCAGCACTTTGCCCGTCCCTAGTTGCTGGTCCAGCCGGCGGATCATTTCCAGCTCAGCCCGGGTCAGCATTCGAGGTGAAGCCTCAGTTGACCAGCCGTAGCCGTATTGGCCGTAGCGCCCTGGTCGCAGTGCCATCGTCACGACCGAACTGGCCAGGCAAACCACCGTCAAGGCGGCCAAGCCAATCCGCCAGGCTTTGGCCCGGCCGGAAGCCGCGTTGTTGTTATGCCAAAGCTCGATCTCGCGGCGTTGGGGGTGGTTGGGCAGGAACCCGACCAGGCCCCAGCTGAATCGGGGCAGCAGCTTCGAGCCAACCCAAGCCAGGCCGATGGCGGCGATCGGGATGGCGATTAGACCCAATAGGGGACCAATCCGGGTGCGGTCGGAATACCACAAGCCGGTTAGCGGCGTCATCGGCCCAAAACCGGTAACGCAACCAACGTAAATGACCAGGGCGGAAAGGTAGCTCGCCACCAGCCAGCGCTGGCGGCGGCGAACCACCAGCAACACAGCCCCGCAAACCAAACCCAAAGACAGCCCCAACCCCGGCCCCACCTGGAACAACGAAGTCGAGTCACCCATGGCCAGAGCCAAGGCGGCCAGCGGGTTATCGCGGCTAGCCCAGCCGGGTCCAGAGACAAGCCGTTTGACCTCGGGCACGGCCAGCAGCAGGACAACAGCCAGAGCAAACAACGCCACTACCGCGGCCGAACAGACCACCGTGGCCAGTCGCCAACCGCGCCGCCAGCCGCGCAAAGCCAGCGTCCCCAGGATGTAGCCGGAAATAGGCCAGGCCAGCAGCCAATAGGAAAACACGCCAATTGGATGAGCCAGGCCCAGGCCGAGAGCAGCCACGCCCAGCACTAACAGGCGCCCAACCACCCCGCCCATCCGCAAAGTCACCAGCCGCGCCAGCTGCACCGACCAACCCAGCAGGGCCGGCAGCAACGCCACCGCCACCGAGTTAGGGATCAACCCAACCAGTGACAAGGGCTGGCCCTGCCCCACGGCCGCCAAGGCCACCCCAATCACCGCCAGGGTAAACCGCTTGGGGAAAAGCACCTGCATTAGGTAGGTCACGCCGACCACCCAAACAACCGAACCGCTGATCAGCTGCACTGCCAGCAGGGCCGGCCAAACCTGGCAGGCACTGGGCAGCAGGGCGGCCAGGGCGTGGACCGTCGAGGGGTAGTAGGCGCTAGTGGCCTCAGGTGAGTTCAGAACCCCGGCGTGAAGCGGCGAGGCATTGGCGCTGTCGGCAATGAACTGCACCAGATTGCCGTGAAAGACCACGTCCCAACCCTGCGGAATAGCGCCAAGGCCACCCATGCCGGTCAGGGCGCCAAGTCCAATCACCGCCATGGCCCCCAGGGCCACCAGGCCCACGATTCGCCACTGTCGCCAGGACCAGGCCGGCACCGCCCGCAACGGAGGTGCCGGGACGGCCCGCATTTGGCCCGCGGGCCCGGGCCGCATGGGACCGGCCGGGACGGCCTTGGCCGCCGCACCACCACCGGTGGCGGCTTCATCAACGCTGGGGAAAACTTTGAGCGGGAAAAACCAACCGACCAGGGCGGCCAGGGCGCAGGCCAGAGCGGTGGCCAGCAAGGCCGTCAACCAGCTCCAGCCGAGCCCAAGGATCGGCGCCACAACCGAGCCGCACCCAATCACCGCCAGGCTTAGCGCCGGGGCCATGGCCAGCAGCGACAGGCCGCGCAGCCCGGCCAGAAAAGCCACCGCGGCGCCGGGCAGCCAAAGCCAGACCCCCGCCACGGTCAGGGCCAGCAGGCCGGTCAGCCAGGCAGTCATGTCTGACTGGTTTTGCCCGATGCCGGCCCTTCGGTTTGGCCTTTTGGCGGCAGTAGACCGCGCGGTGGCGGCGCCTGGGCCAGGGTTAGCCGGCGGGCCAAGGCGGTCAGGTGGCGGTTTTGACGTTTGTCATGGAAGTAGCGGCCTGCCACGTAGCCAAAGAAGGCCACCAGCAGAACGTAGAGCAGCAGGTCGGCGCCGCGCCCAACCCCAATCCAGTTGGCCACCACGGTAGTGGCGTCGGGGAAAATCACCGCCGCCACCGCCAGCAAGGCGAAGGCCACCAAACCGAGGCGCCGTACGGCCTGATGGCGGGCGCCCTGGCCGCGCAGCAGCAAGCCGGCGGTCAAAACCACCAGCACAATCAGGGCGATCCGAATAACGTTCATACCTACCTCAGCAGCAGCTCAACCAGGATGTTGACCGAATTGAGCAATGACTGGCCCTTTGACTTGGCGTAGGGCGAATAGCTGATCTCGGTGGGGTATTCGCGGTAACTGGCTTTCATGGCCGCCAGCTGCTCGAGGACTTCGGTGGCGTGAGCCATACCGTTTTGGCGGATAGCCAGCTTGGCGGCGGTTGCACGGTTGAGCACTCGCAGGCCGTTGTGGGTGTCGGTCAGCTTTAGACCGACTGAGAGGTTTGTGTAAGCCACGGCCAGGCGCAAAACCAGCCGTTTGAGCCCGCCCATCTGCCCCTTGCCATCGACAAAACGCGAGCCCAGAACCGCGTCAAGGCCGCCGGCGCCATCGGGCGGGGCCTGCAAGACTCGGGTCATGGCGACGGCATCGGCAACCCGGTGTTGGCCGTCGGCATCAAAGGTGACCACTCGCTGAGTCAAATCATCGCCTAGCACGTAGGTAATGCCAGTTTGCAGAGCGGCCCCTTGACCCAGGTTGAAGGGATGGCGCAGCAGCCTGACGCCGCGGCTGGCAAAACCGGCGGCGATCTGGGCCGAATCGTCGTCTGAAGCGTCGTCGACCACGCAAACGTGGTCAAAAGCGGCGCAAAGATCCTCCAGCGTGGCGGCCAGCACCGGCGCTTCGTTGTAGACGGGCATGACCACCCAAGTGTCGTCAAACTCGGTTGCGGTCATGGGCATAAGACTAGAGCAGGCCGTGTGATGCGCCTGGAACTCTCCCAACGCACCACACGACCAGCTGGCCTTTGCTCGCCGCGTTTTTTTGGGTCCACTTGGCGCCGACCAAGCCAACACGGTACCTAGCTGGCGGCGGCGGCCAGGTCGACCAGCAACCGGACGCCAAAACCGGTGGCTCCTTGGTCGCTCAGCGCTGTAGAGGCACTGGCCCGGGCCGAAACCATATCGACGTGGGCCCAAGGGCCAATCCCAGCGAATTGGCGTAGGAAAAGCGCGGCCGTAATGGCACCGCCGCCGCGCGGTTTGGCCGGTAGTTGCAGGCAGTCGGCCAGCTGAGAGTCAAGTGATGGCAGGTAGTCCTCGACCAGCGGCAGGCGCCAAATAGCCTCGCCGGCGGATTCGGCGGCCTGCTCAAAGGCGCTGGCCAAGGCGTCGTCGTTGGCAAAAAGAGCCGAAGTCTGCTCGCCCAGTGCCAGCCTGGCCGCCCCGGTCAGCGTAGCCAGCGTGACGGTGGCATCGGCCGCCAAGGTGGCAGCGAAACCGAGCCCATCGGCTAGGACCAGCCGGCCCTCGGCATCGGTATCGGCCACTTCAACTGTGCGACCGCCGTAGGTTTTGATGACATCGCCAGGGCGGTAGGCGCCGGCGCCAAAGCCGTTCTCGGCCAGGGCCAACACTGCGGTCAAACGAACCGGTAGCTCTAACTGGGCGGCGGCCCAAACCGTGGCCAAGGCAGTGGCGGCGCCGGCGCAGTCAGTCGCCATAGTTGACATCGAGGCCCGCGGTTTGATGTCAAGCCCGCCGCTATCGAAGGTGATGCCTTTGCCCACTAGAACCAGGTGAAAGGGCTGTTTCAAAACTGGGCCAGCCGTGGCCGGTTGGTAGCGGGCCACCACCAATCGGGGCGTTCTATCTGCCCAGGGGGCATCTATGGCTCGGCCAGGGCGGCGGGCCTTGGCGATGCCGCGCAGTTGGGCCTGGCTTAGGCCGTGTCCTGGGCCAGTGCCACCGGCTCCTTCGCCAGCGTAGCCACCGGGGCCTTGACCGCCTCCGGCGCCACCACCAACCGCCAAGATGGCGCCAAAACCTTGGCTGGCCAGGTCATCTGGGTCCAGCACAGCGACGCTAATCGAGTCGGTCTGTGCCGCCAAGTCGCTAGCACAAGCGGCGAAACTGGCCGGGGTTTTAGTCGAGGCCGGCCAGTTGGTCAAGTCGCGAGCCAACATGGTGGCTTGGGCTCTGATTTGAGCTTGCCCGATGGCGCTGCGGTCGTGGCGGCCCAATAGCACCAGTTCGCCCAAACGGTCATCGGTAGAGGTCTGGCTGGCTTTGGCCCGGCGGTAGCCACCGAGCCAGAAGCCTTCGACCAAGGCAGCGGTCATCGATCGGTCGTCGGTGGCAATTGGCGTCACCACCGTGCCGTTCTTGGCCTCATTAGCCAAAGCCGCCCCGGCCCGCCGCAGGGCGGCTGGCGAACCGTCGCCCAGACCAACTAGGACCAGGCGGGGAGCCAAATCAGTCCAGGGCAACGCCTTGTCGCCAGCTGAGGCGTGCACTTGGGGTAAGTCCAAGGCCAAGGTCGAACCGGCACTGGCCTTGAGACTGCGGCGGCAGGCGACTTGGGCCAAGTCGACGCCGTAACGCAGGCCGGCATCGGCCGTACCCGGGCCCGGCTGGACGCCTTCGCCTTCTGGGTCGGGGCTAACTGGCACCGCCAAAACGGCGGCCTTTTTGGCCCGGATTTGGGCCGAGGTTAGAACATGACCCCGCACTACCCGGATTTGGGGGAGCAGCCGGGGCTTGGGAAAATCAGCTGGGAGGCTGTCGGTGGCCGGGCCGGGTAATTTGGTCTTTGCCCTGCTGGAGGGCGGCCTAGCGGCCAATGGCCTTGAGGGCCTCGCCCAGGTCTTCGGCCTCGGTCGGAGTCAGTTCAACGACCAGCCGGCCGCCACCTTCCAAAGGCACGCGCATGACAATGCCGCGGCCTTCCTTGACCACTTCCAGCGGCCCGTCACCGGTCCTCGGCTTCATCGCTGCCATGTGGCATTCCCCTTCCAGATTCTGTCCGGTCTGGTGATAAGTTTACCGCCTGGCCTGGCGTCTGGCCTAAAGCCGCCTGGGCGAGCCGGGTTTGACGTGCTCGTTCGCGGGCGGCGGCTAACTCGTCGTGGGCTGGCGCGGACTCCATTGACAAGTCCCAGCGGCCATCCACCAGTGCCCAAGTGGCCACGGCGGCCAGGGCCGCTAAGGCCGCTAACAGCCAGGTCATTTCGACGACATCCCGCCAGTTCGGGGCAAATGGGCGTTGGCTTCAATCGCCTCCAGGGCTTCTTCGGGGGTTTCAACCACTGTGAAATAGTCCAAATCGGCTTCGTCGATATTGCCCTGCCTGGCCACTGTGGCGCGCAGCCAGTCGATCAGGCCAGCCCAATAGTCCTGTCCCATCAGCACAATTGGGAAGCCAGAGATCTTCGCGGTCTGGACTAAGGTGAGAGATTCGAATAGCTCGTCCAGTGTGCCCATGCCGCCGGGGTAGACCACAAAGCCGTTGGCGTATTTGACAAACATGACCTTGCGGGCAAAGAAGTAGCGGAAGTCGACTCCTAAGTTGACATAGGGGTTCATGCCCAGTTCGGCGGGCAACTCGATTCCCAGACCAACACTTAGACCACCAGATTCCTGGGCTCCTCGGTTGGCGGCCTCCATGATGCCCGGGCCGCCGCCGGTGATAACGGCGTAGCCGGCTGAGGCTAGGAGCTGGCCCAGATGCCTGGCCGAGGTGTAGCCGCGCTGGTCAGGCCTGGTTCTGGCCGAGCCAAAAACCGAAATGGCACTACCAAGGTGGGCCAGTGCGTCAAAGGCTGTGATGAACTCTGACTGGATTCGCATTACCCGCCACGGGTCTGAATGCCGCCACGAATCGTCGGTGGATTCGGTCAGGAAGGCTTGGTCGGCGGTTTGGGTTGGCACCTCCCGCCCACGGTAGAAAACCGGGCCGGTGCGGTAGCCGCCGGGTGGTTCAGGTGGCAGATTCACAGGGTCAAGCCTAAACGACCGGCTCCAGGCCACCCGCCGCCACCGCTCAACGTGCCCACCGGCAACCGCAGGTTGAGTTTAGGCCAGAGAGGCCGGGGCGGCGCGCAGTTGTGGTCACGCGCCGTCTCTTGGGGCGATGCTCCGCGTCGCCAAAAGACCCATGCTCCTCGCGCCCAGCGCTCGTCAACATGCTCAATCGACTCGGTCAAGGACGCAAGCGTCCTGGCACTCGTCTCAGTCGCATGTGCCCGGAGCCAAACCCCGCCTACAACACCGAGCCGCCCCTCGGTTTCGCGAGTCCTGGGCCTGGCACGTCAGGCCGGGGCGTAGGGCGAGGTTAGGCGGTGAGCCAGGCGGCTAGGGCGGCGGTGACTGAGTCGATCTGGCTAATCGGGCAGGCCTCGTTGTCGGCGTGGGCCAAGGCTGGATCACCCGGGCCGTAGTTGACCGCCGGGATGCCCAAGGCGGTGAAGCGGGCCACATCGGTCCAGCCGTATTTGCCAATGGTCTCGCCGCCAACTAGGGCGACCAGTTCTTGGGCTACCGGGTGGTTCAGACCTGGCCTAGCGCCATTGGCTGAATCGGCCAGCGTCACCTCGAAGTCGTCAAACATTTCGGTCACCTGGGCCAGCGCCTGGTCAACCGTCTTATCCGGAGCAAAGCGGTAGTTGATGGCGACTGTGCAGGCATCGGGAATGACATTGCCGGCAATGCCACCTTTGATCATGACCGCGTTGAGCCCCTCAGGGAATTCCAGCCCATCGACCTCGACCCGAGCTGGGCGGTGGTCGATCAGCCGGTTGAGCACCGGTGCAATGCCGTGAATGGCGTTGACTCCCAGCCAGCCCCGGGCCGAATGTGCAGCTTTACCTTTGGCGGTGACGTTGATCCGAAGGGTGCCTTGGCAACCGCCTTCGATACGAGCTGAAGTCGGCTCAGTTAGGACCGCAAAATCGCCAGCCAACCAGTCCGGATGATTGGCGATGACCCGGGCCAGCCCCGAGCGGTCCATATCGACCTCTTCGTGGTCGTAGAAAACCCAAGTGACCTCGGTGCGCGGTTGGTCGATCCGGGCCGCCAAATAGGCCATGACCGCCAAACCGCCTTTCATATCAACTGAACCGCGGCCCCAAAGGTGAGGGCCGGCATCGGGCAAAACCCGGATGTCACCAGGCAAATTGTCCGCCACTGGCACTGTGTCGATGTGACCGGCTAAGACCACCCGGCCGGGAGCCGAGCCAAAAGTCCGGGCCACCAGCGTGTCGCCGTCGCGCAACAACTCGAGGTGAGGACAGGCGGCCAGGGCCTCGGCAATGGCGTCGCAAAGCGGGCCCTCATTGTCTGAGACCGACGGGGTGTTGACCATGGCCAGGGCCACCTGGGCCGGTTCGAGGGACAAATCCAGGGACATGGACCAAAGCATAGCTTTGGCGGCCCGGTCCGGCGGCTGGCTCGGCTGGCCGGTGTCCTCGAGTGCTGGCGGACAGTTTCCGCAGGCTGCCCGGCGCTGACGGAGCGCATCGGTGGCCAACCCCGTAGGCTAGGGCGTCATGACAGTCGGAGATTCGGGCATAACGGTTGGCGCCGGCCGCCGCGCCCACGGCCTAGGTTTGGCCACGGTGGCCGGGGCGCAAACCGTGTTGGAGGCCTGGTTTCCGGCACCGGCGCTGGGCCCTTTGGGTGCGGCCTGGGCCGCCGGTGAAAACACGGCCGGCGGCGGCGATGCCCCAGGTGCGGTTGGCGCAGCCGGCGCTACCAGCGGCAACGGCGCGGCCGGTGGCCCGGACCCCGGCCGGACACCGCCTAACGAGCCGACCGAACTGGTCCAGCTGGCCGGTGATGACCCGGCACCCGGCCAGATCCTGCCCGCCCAACTGGCTCAACTGGCCAGCGCCGACCCAGCCGCCTCGACCCGGCGGGTCGTGGTCGAAATCGAAATTGACCTCGACCGTCCCCCGGCCGACCCGGCTGACGCCTATCTGAGGCTGCATTTGCTCTCGCACCGCTTGGCCGAGCCCAACTCGATCAATCTGGACGGCATCTTTGGGGTGCTGCAAAACGTGGTTTGGACCTCAGCCGGGCCGTGTATTCCAGAGGAATTCGAGGCCACCCGCCTGGCTCTGAGCCTGCAAACGGGCCGGCCAGTCCAAGTTTGGGGCGTCGACAAGTTCCCGGCCATGACCAACTACGTCTTGCCGGCTGGGGTCCGCATCGCTGACGCCAGCCGGGTGCGCCTGGGCGCTCACTTGGCCCCTGGCACCACCGTGATGCATGAAGGGTTCATCAATTTCAATGCCGGCACGTTGGGCACGGCCATGATCGAGGGTCGGGTGTCGCAAGGTGTGGTGATTGAGGATGGCGCCGATATTGGCGGCGGCGCTTCGATTATGGGCACGCTTAGCGGCGGCGGCCAAGAACGCATTCGAATTGGCGCACGCTCGCTGCTGGGCGCCAACGCCGGGGTGGGGATCTCGCTGGGGCAGGACTGCGTGGTCGAGGCGGGGTTGTATTTGACTGCCGGCACCGAGGTCACCGTCATGGCCGATGCCGCCCCCCGGCTGGTCAAGGCCCGTGACCTTTCTGGGCAGTCGGGTCTGCTGTTCCGGCGGGATTCAGCCACGGGCCAGGTTCAAGCTTGGCCCCGGGCTAAGCCAACCGGTGAACTAAACGCCGCCCTGCATGACAACTGATGGCGGGGATGTCCGCTAGGCCAGACGTACAGCCCGGGGCTGGGTACCGCCGCCGCCCGGGTTTTGTCCTGGTCCTGGTTCTGGTAGCGGCGCTGGCCGTGGTGGGAGTCTTCTGGACGCTGAATTTGGGCGAGCCGCGCGGCCAAGGCTCCTTTAGGGCCATTTGCACGGCGGTAAGTGATGTCGGATCGGCCAGCTTGGAACCCGACCAGGCCGAAAACGCCGCCCTGATTTCGGCTGTCGGCCAAGCCCGGGGGATGGGGCCACGGGCGGTGACGATTGGCCTGGCCACGGCCATGCAGGAGTCAAAGTTGCGCAATTTGACTTATGGTGACCGTGATTCTCTGGGCCTGTTTCAACAGCGACCTTCACAGGGTTGGGGCAGCCGGGAGGAGGTCTTGAACCCGATCTACGCCTCAAATAGATTCTTCATGGCCCTATCCCACGTTGCCGGCTACGAGGACATGGCTGTCACCGAGGCCGCCCAGGCCGTTCAGCGCTCTGGTTTCCCCGAGGCCTACGCGGGTCACGAAGCCGCAGCCCGGTCTTGGGCCTCGGCCTTGAGCGGGCATTCGCCGGCCGCTTTGACCTGCGAATTGTGGCAGGCCACCGCGCCTGGCTCGGCCACCGAGTTGGCCCAAGTTCATTGGGACGAATGGCAAAGCGAAAACGCCCAGGTGGTTGAGAACACGGTCACCGTCACGGTGGCCGACCAAACCGCCGCCTGGGCCCAGGCCCAGTGGGCCGTGGCCAAGGCGGCCAGGCTGGGGGTCGAATCGGTCGAATTGGTGGACCAACGTTGGGACCGGTCCACCGCGCTGTGGCAACCAACCGAAGCCCCGCCCCTGCCCAACGGTCAGGTCGTTATCACCATGGCCACCTGACCAGCCCCAACACCGCGAGGCCGAAGTTCTGCACAAACTACCCCTGACCACCAGCTTCCCGCGACTCCAGGGTTTCGCACCACACCATCCACCGCGAGGCCGAGCCCTCGCACAAACCACCACTTGACCAGCCCCAACACCGCGAGCTCAAATGTCGCCTGAAAGGGTTGTGCGAAACCTCGATGTCGCGAGCCTGAGCGGTTGCCTGGCTGGTTGGTAGGTTTTCTGCCATGTACAAGTCGGGCATTGAGGCGAGGCGAGCATGAAGGGTTGGCGCGGCTGGGCCAGCGTCATCGCGGCGGCGGGTGCGGCCGCGGTTCTGGTCAAGCGGCTGATGGACGGTGAAACAAGCGTGCTGCTGGTGGTGATCGTGGCAGCGGCGTTGCTGGTCTTCGCCGCCCTAGTAGCGCTTGGTCTGCTGACAGCGGGCAAGACCACCCAGGGCCAGCTCGAAGGCACCGGCGCTTGGCGGCATCTGGTCCGCGGCTACCTCGGTACAGCCGTGGCCAAGCTGGACCCGGACGCCCCAGTTCTGATAGGGCTGGGCGACCAAGGCTTGGCCGTGTTTGACGGCTTAAAGGAATCTGAGGTGCCGGTCTGGCAGGTCGACTGGACTGAAATTGCGAGTATTGAGGCCGGCGAAGGTGAGCTGTCCGGCAGGGTTTATCCGGCTGTGGTCTTCAGCGGCGTCCAATGGCTGGTCGTGTTCTTGCCCCGAGCTCAGGGCCACAAAATGGCGCCGGCCGGCGCCGAGGAGCTCGCCAACTTGGTCGCCGAGTTCCAACTGGCCAGGCCGGACGCCCGGCGTTTGATGCAGCTGCGCCACGAAGCCGCCCATCAGGTCGAACCGGTTGGTGGGGAAACGACGATCGACACGGATGAGCACGAACCCGGCCTGACTGACGAAGACTTGGATGGGCTCGAAGATGAACTCAGAGCTCTTGGCCTGCGACTCGATGACTACTTCGAAACCCCCCACCCGGCTGTTGACCTGGACAGCGGGATCCCAATCCTGCTGAAGTGGCTGCGCCAGGCCCCGGTCAACTCCAAGATCGCCATCGCCACCACCTTGGGGCAAGTCACAGACCGTCCCGGCGTTTTCGAGGCTTTGATCGCCGAGTTCAAGAACCAGCCCTTTCCAGGCGGCGATGACGAAAGCCAGTTCCGCTTTCAGCTGGCCGGGGTCATCCTTGAGGCCTACGACGACCGGTGGTTCGCCCAGGTCGCAGAGCTGGCCCAAGACCGTCGCTATGGTCTTGACCGAGCCGGCCTGATCGCGGCCCTACAGGCCTCGCAACTCCCAGAGGCCGTCGAGGTGCTGATTTCTCAGCTCGATGACGAGGACGTCCAGATGGAAGCCATTGACGCCCTGTTGACAATTGACAGTCCGCAAGTCACCGCCAGCCTGGAGCTGGTGCTGGCAAATCCTGGGACCAGCCAGACGGTGCGCCGGGCTGCCCGCGAGGTGCTGGATAATCTGGCCAAGTGACACGGCCGGGTCGTTTTCACCCTGGCCCTTGGCCGGTCTATGCGGGGGACTCGACGCGGAGGCCAACCAGTTCTGCGGCCTCGGCCAGGCGACGGTCATAGGTGATCAGCCTGTCAGCGTTGCAGCGCAAAGCGCTGGCCAGGTGGATGGCGTCCAGGCTACGCAGGACGGGCGGGCCGATTCGCCCGGCGCTGCCAAGGATCTGGTCGTTGATTGGGACCCGGTGGAAACCGGCGGTGGCGTCCTCCACGCTGGCCCAGATATCTGGAACCGGCTGCTGGGCGGCGAATGAACGGATGGCTCGTTCGATTTCCACCCAGGCCAAAGCCGAGGTCACCAGGTGGTCGCCGTTCTCGGTGACGCGGTCGAGGCGCAGGATCAGGGCGGCGCTTTGGTCCTCGGTCCGTACCCGCTTGATCAGGGCGCTTGAGTCGAGGTAGTAGACAGTCACTAGATCCTGTCTTCCTTTAGATCATCCAGAATTTTGTTCAGCTGGCCGCCGTCATCGATTAGTCGTTCCGGGGGCGTGCGCCGGAAGGGCACTGCCGGAGGTTCGACACAATCCGGCAAGGGACTAGCCGAAGCCTTGCCGTTGAGTTTTTCGTCGACTGCCTGGGAGACGATGGAGGCCTGACTGCGACCAGTGCGACGCGCCTCCTCGCGCAGTTGCAGAGATAGCTCTGGAGTGAGTCTTAACGAGGTGGCCACTGGACTATGGTACCGCACTTGATGCAAGACTGACTCAGGGTAGAGGCAGCAGCAGAGGCACAGGCTCACCAGGCGATGTCGTTCCCGCTCCGGGGTTGAGCAATTGCCTGATCGTCGGCCTGTTCGCCGTTTCGCAGAATCGCGGTCGATGGTTGTTGCACCTGGCAGGTTGCCACCAAACGGCTGTTGCACCTGGCAGACTGCCGCCGATTGATTGTTGCGCTTGGCATGATTAGCTTCACGTCAACCTGGGGCTTTACCCAGACGGTTATGTCATCCGCAGCAGCAGAATCCGGTCAGTCTGCTCAGCGTCACAATCGACCGTGCCGATTGTGCGAGGTGTAGCAATGATCGCCCGTCGTTGTGCTAACTGTCACAATCAATACCCTTTGTCACGCCAAGTGTCGCAGCCGATCCAGGGAGGGGTTGGCTGGGCACGGTTCACCTCACCGTCGACCGCGACGGGGTTGAGGACTGGCCTGATCTAGCTGAGTGAAGCGGCCGGCTAGACGCCTTGCCAAACCGTGTCGAAGGGGGTGTGGCCAGAAACCCGGGCCACAATCCCGGCCGTGACCATCTCCTTGGCCTGGGCTACGGCCTGATGCACCGAAGCGCCCAGGGCTAGGTGGGCGGTGATAGCAGCGGCAAAGGTGCAACCAGCACCGGAGACCCGTTCCTGGCCAATCTTGGGCACCGAAAAGACTTCGATGGAGGGCTCAGAGCCGGGCACGGACTGAACCAACACGTCTACGGCATCGGGCCCGGGCAGGTCAATCCCGCCTTTGACGACTACCGCACTGGGCCCTTGCAGCAGGATGCGCCGGCCGGCCTCAGCCAAGTCATCGACGTTACGCAGCAAGTCCATCCCGGCCAGGGTCTGGGCCTCGAAATTGTTCGGCGTGACCACGGTGGCCAAGGGCAGGATCTTGGCTTTGAGGGCATTGTCAGTGTCCAAAGCGGCGCCAGGCTCCTGGCCTTTGCAGATCAACACCGGGTCAACCACCACATGGCGCCAAGCCTTCGAGGCCAGCGCCCCAGCCACGACGTCAATGGTGGCGGGTGTGCCCAGCATGCCGACTTTGACGGTGTCCAAGTCAAAGGCAGCGTTGGCGGCCTCGAACTGGTCGGCAATCACCCCAGGGTCGATTGGCACAAACCGGTGGGCCCAACCGGCCTTGGGATCGAAGGAGACAATGCAGGTGATTGTGCCCAGGCCATAGACGCCGAGCTGCTGGAAGGTCTTCAGGTCGACTTGGATGCCGGCGCCGCCTGTGGCCTCGGAGCCAGCAATAACATAGGCCTGTCTCATCTTGGCATGGTCCTTTTCTGCGCAGGGGTCAAAACAGCCTTGGCCCCATAATTCGGTTGATTGGGAGGCGCCGGGTTTCAGCGCTGCCGGGTGGCTTTGTAGTACTCGACCATGGCCTGGGATGAGGCATCAAGCCCGGCCAGGGCCTCGGCGTCACCTTTCAGCGCCGGGGTGACCTGGTTGGCCAAGGCTTTGCCCAGTTCAACGCCCCATTGGTCGAACGAGTCGATACCCCAAACGATGCCTTGGACAAAGGTGATGTGCTCGTACAAAGCGATCAGCTGGCCCATGACCTGTGGCGTCAAGGATGGCGCCATGATTGAGGTCGATGGCCGCCCGCCGGTGAAGACCCGGGCCGGCACCAGGGCTTCGGCCGTGCCTTCGGCCCGAACTTCCTCCGCCGTCTTTCCGAAGGCCAAGGCGGCAGTCTGTGCCACAAAGTTGGCCAGGAGCAGCTCGTGAACGTCCTGTTCGCCATCTTGCAGCGGCACCGCCGGGTTGGCAAAGGCAATGAAATCTGCTGGTACCAGCTGGGTGCCTTGATGGATTAGCTGGTAGAAGGCGTGCTGGCCGTTGGTGCCGGGCTCGCCCCAGTAGACCTCGCCGGTGGTGGTGGCAACTGGGCTGCCATCCCATTTGACCGATTTGCCATTTGATTCCATGGTCAGCTGCTGCAAGTAGGCCGGGAAGCGAGCCAAATGCTGGGAGTAAGGCAGCACGGCGTGGGTCCTGGCGTCCCAGAAGTTGACGTACATGACACCAAGTAGGCCCATCAGAACTGGCACGTTGGTCTCGAACGGCTCGTCTTTGAAGTGCTGGTCCATGGCGTGCAGCCCGGCCAGGAAGGACTTGAACACATCCGGTCCCAGGGCGACCGCCAAGACGGTGCCGATGGCGGAGCTAACCGAATAGCGTCCACCGACCCAGTCCCAGAAACCGAAGGCGTTGGCCGGATCAATACCGAAATCGGCCACCTTTTCTTGGGCCGTGGAGACGGCCACGAAGTGTTTGGCCACAGCTGCGGTGGCCGAATCTTTCGACGTCACCAGGTTGCGGGCCTGGAGCAGCTCCAGCAGCCAAGAGCGAGCCAAACGGGCGTTGGTTAGCGTTTCTAGGGTGGTGAAGGTCTTCGACGCGACAATAAACAGCGTGGTCTCGGGATCCAACGTGGCCAGGCAGTCGCCAATATCCGACGGGTCAACGTTGGAGACGAAATGTGCCTTGATGGGCCCGTGGAACTCAGCCAGAGCCTGGTAAACCATGGCCGGGCCCAGGTCGGAGCCACCAATGCCAATGTTGACCACATTGGCGATCGGTTTGCCGGTCACGCCCACCCAAGAACCGGAGCGGACCGCTTCAGCAAAGGCCAAGAATTTAGCCATTTCGCCTTGGACCGCGGTGTCAACGTTGAAACCGTCAAGCATTAGCGGCGGCATACCAGGAGGTCGCCGCAGGGCGGTGTGCAAGACCGAACGGTTTTCGGTCACGTTGATGACTTCGCCGCTGTACATCGCCTCGATCCGGCCGCGCAGTCCGACCGCCTCAGCCAAGTTGACTAACAGGCGAAGGGTTTGGGGTTGGATCAGGTTCTTCGACAGGTCGACCCGCAGGTCGCCGGCTGAATAGGTCAAATCGCCGGCCCGGGTCGGATTGGCCGCGAACCAGGCTCGCATGTCAATGCCACCGGTGGCGATTTCTTGGACGTGGTCACGCAACTGCTGCCAGGCTGGAGTGCTGGTCGGTTCTATTGGGCCGCTGGTCATGGCTGACACCTTAGCGCGCCTGGAGGCCACCGGCTGGGGTCAACTGCCCTAGGGCCGCCCACTGGGTAACAATTGAGCAAAGCTGCTTGCATCTGGCCCGGCGATCCTGTTACCTGTTCAAGGCCCCAAGCTGGGGTCCGATATGACTGACAGACACCCGATATGACTGACAGACAGGAGAGGACCAATCCTCATGGCAATATCGAATAAGGCCAAAGCCTCCTTGGCGCTGGTGACAGTAGCCTGCTTGGCGCTAAGCGCTTGCGGCGGATCAAAGCGCGATGAAGGCACTGCGGACAGCGGCGGAGGCGGGGGCGATCGCGCCGCCAATGCCAAGCAGATTCTGGCCGACGCCGGCGTGGCCACGCCCGTCGACATCAAGCTCCAGTACAACACCGATCACTACGGCGGTGCCTCAGACCGCGAATACGGCATGATCAAGAAACAGCTTGAGGATTCCGGGCTGTTCAAAGTTGACCTGCAATCCAACGAATGGGTCACCTACAACGAACAACGCATCACCGACTACCCGGTTTACCAGCTGGGATGGTTCCCTGATTACCCCGATCCGGACAACTACCTAACCCCGTTCTTCGAGCGCGAAAACTTCCTGGGCAACGGCTTTGTTGATGAGAAGGTAATTGACCTCTTGGCCCAGCAGCGCGTAGAGCAAGACGAAGCCACGCGGGCTGACCTGATTGTGCAGCTGCAAGATCAGCTGGCCATCGAAATGCCAACTATCCCGCTGCTGCAAGGTGCGCAACAGGCTGTCGTGGGCACGGATGTGACCGGTGTCCAAGAGACACTGGACGCTTCGTTCCAGTTCCGTTATTCCACCTTCCAAAAGGGCGGTGACCCAGCGGCCAAGGTGACCATCGGCACCACCGACCAGGTGACCAACTTGGACCCGGCCGGTTCATATGACAACGGCTCCTATTTGGTGCAGCTGAACGTCTATCCCTTTGTTATTGGTTTCCCGCAGCAAGACCCCAGGCCCACCCCAGACCTGGCCGAATCCTGTGATTTCTCCGATGATGGCGCGGCCTACACCTGCAAGATCAAGCCCGGCTTGAAGTGGGCCAACGGCCACACTCTCGACGCTGAAGACGTCAAGTTCTCCTATGACCGGCAAATGGCCATTGCCGACCCGAACGGGCCCAGCTCGCTGCTGGTTAACCTTGACTCGGTCGAAACGCCGGATCCGCTGACCGTTGTGTTCAAGTTGGTGGAGGCCAATGACGTGACGTTCCCGCAGATCCTGGCCTCGCCGGTGGGTCCAATTGTTGACAACGAGGTCTTTGACGCCAACGCGCTGACCCCGGCTGCCACAATTGTCGATGCGCAGGCCTTCTACGGTCCGTACTCGATCGCCACCTACAAGGAAAACGACCTGGTCGACTACGCCCCCAATGCTGATTACGTTGGCGTCCAGGGCAAAGCCCAAAACGGTGGCATCACCATGAAGTACTACAAGAAGTCTGAGAACATGCGGGTTGAGGTCGACAACGGCACCATTGACGTGGCCTGGCGCATGCTAACTGCCACCGACATTGCCACCTTGTCTGAGTCAGATAAGGTCAATGTGCTTGACGGCCCTGGTGGCGAGATTCGCTACATCGTTTTCAACTTTGACATCATGCCCGGCGACAACGACGACCAAAAGCGGGCCGTGCGCCAGGCGATGGCCTCGGTCATCGACCGCCAGCAACTGTCAACCGAGGTTTACCAGGACACCTACACGCCGCTGTGCTCGTTCGTGCCTGAGGGCCAGCTCGGCGCCAGCACCGCCGTTTGCGACAAGTGGGGCAAGTAGAGCGGTCCAGATAACTAGATAGCTAGGCGTCCGGCCGATGCCGTAGGGCTTGGTTTAGGACAAGCAGCCACAAGGCGCAGGGGCCGGGTAGGAATTCCTCCTACCCGGCCCTTGGCAGAGCGCTTCCAGACGCTCCGCCAAGGGCCAGCGCGGTGTTTGCTGGCCGCGTCTTCACGGCGGCCACTTCGCGGCCGCCGCGCGCGACACGCGGTATTGCGCCTTAGGGCGCTATACCAAGGGCCAGCGCGGTGTTTGCTGGCCGCGTCTTCACGGCGGCCACTTCGCGGCCGCCGCGTGCGACACGCGGTATTGCGCCTTAGGGCGCTATACCAAGGGCCAGCGCGGTGTTGTCTGGCCGCGTCTTCACGGCGGCCACTTCGCGGCCGCCGCGTGCGACACGGCGGCCTACCACTACGCTTGTCCCCCAGTGACAAAGACAAAACAGCGTTCATCAACCAGCGCACTGTTGCGCTATCTGGGCGTTCGCCTGGCGCTTCTGATCCCCACAGTGTTGATTCTGGTGACTGTTGTTTTCATGTTGATGAGGGTCACTGGCGACCCCATCACCGCCGCCCAGGGCGGCCGGCTGCCACCGGATGAGCTGGAGGCCCGCAAGGAGGCGGCCGGATACAACCGACCCATCTGGGTCCAATACTTCGACTACCTCGGTTCAATCCTGAGGGGCGACTTTGGCACCTCCTTCAAGGACGGCCGGCCAATATCGCAGGTCATTTTGACCAACGGGGCCGCCACTTTGGAATTGGTGATTTACGCCCTGATAGTGGCCTTGCTGGTCGGTATTCCGCTAGGTCGCCTGGCGGCCCGTTACCACGACCGTTTGCCAGATGTGACGATTAGGACCATTGCCGTTCTGGTCTACGCCGCCCCGGTCTTCTTTGTTGGACTGCTGCTGAAGCTGCTGTTTTCAACCTCGTTGGGCTGGTTGCCAGCCTCAGGTAGGGCTTCGACCGAAACGGTCTTGGCCTTGGACAAGCGAGGCTCGTCCAACATTATGATCATCGACGCGATCAGCTCTGGTCAGTGGGACTACATCCAAGACGTGCTCAAACACGCCGTGCTGCCCTCGTTTGCCTTAGGCCTGTTGACAGCCGGCGTGTTTATCCGGCTGGTCAGAATCAACCTGCTGGAAACGCTGAGAACTGACTATGTCACGGCCGCTAGGGCCCGCGGCGTGGTGGAGCGCCGGGTGGTGTCCAAACACGCTTTCCGCAATGCGCTCATTCCGGTGGTCACGGTCATGGGCATGGAAATCGCCTTGATGCTGGGCGGCGCCATTCTGACTGAGACCACTTTCGAATGGGACGGCCTGGGTTACCAGTTATCACAGTTCTTGCTGGCCCGGGACTTTGTCGCCGTCCAAGGCGTGGTCACCTTCATCGCCTTGATCATCGCTGCCGCCTCGTTCCTAATTGACGTGATCAACGCCCTGGTTGACCCGAGGGTGAGGTACTGATGGCAACTGAAGTGTCGACCCAGATGAACAAACGCCGGCGTATCCCGGGTCTAAAGCTGATCGCCTCAACCCATGGCCTCCAGCGCGTCATGCTGCTAATCGGCATTGCCCTGATCGCGGTCTTTTTGATCGCCGCGATTGGTGCCGATTTGCTGGCGCCCTATGCCTTCAACCAGACCCGCTTCATGGGCGAGGCCTTTGGTATGCAGCGCCCGCCTTCGGTTGACCACTGGTTTGGCACCACGGCCGGCCAGTTTGATGTCTTCAGCCGGGTTATCTACGGTGCTCGCACGGCCTTGGCCGTAGTACTGCTGGCCGTCATCCTTTCAACCCTGATTGGTGTGCCACTGGGAGTCTTTTCCGGCTATGTTGGCGGCTGGGTCGACCGGGTTCTAGTGCTGGTGACCGACGCCCTTTACGCTTTCCCGGCGCTGCTGTTGGCGATTATCGTTTCGATCGCCGTCTCCGGCGGCTCGTCTAGCGCAACTGGCGGTATCGCCTCGGCCTCGATTTCTATCACGGTCATCTTCATTCCGCAGTATTTCCGAGTGGTTCGCAACGCCACACTTTCAGCCAAATCGCTGCCCTACGTTGACGCCGCCGTGGTGGCCGGCGCCCGCCGCGGCCGGATCATGTTTGGCCACGTGCTGCCCAATGTCTCCCAGTCCATCCCGGTACTGGCCACGCTCAACGCCTCAGAATCGATTTTGACCCTGGCGGCCTTGGGGTTCTTGGGCTTTGGTATTGAACCGAACTCGGCGGCCGAATGGGGCCGCGACCTCAACCAGGCCGTAACCGAGGATCTAGCCAACGGCGTCTGGTGGACCGGGGTGTTCCCCGGCTTGGCGATAGTGCTGGTAGTAGTGGGCGTGACGTTGATAGGCGAGTCGCTCAACGACATTCTCAACCCGCTGCTGCGCACCCGCGGCGGCGCCACCACGGCTGACGAACGCGAGCTGGAGGCCGTAGTGCTCCAGGCAGCCGGCCAAGCGGCCGATGTCGCACCGTCACCGACTCAAGCCAGCCCCAGCTTTGGCGAGGGCGAAAGCCAGGGGAGTGGCGGCATCGGACAAGGCCAGGGGAGGCGAGATGACGCTACTTAAGGCCCAAGACCTAACCGTCTGCTTCCAAACCGACGGGCCGCCGGTGCAAGCGGTCAACCGGGTCAGCTTCGAGGTGGCCAAAGGCGAGATTCTGGCGATTGTGGGGGAGTCTGGTTCGGGCAAAACGGTCTCGTCCAGGGCCGTGGTCGACCTGCTACCTAAGACAGCCCGGGTTGAAGGCAACGCCCAACTCGATGACACCGAATTGATTGGCCTGGGGCGCGAGGCCATGCGCCAGGTGCGTGGGCGGCGTATCGCCATGATTTTCCAGGAGCCCTCGACCGCGCTGGACCCGGTGCGCACAGTTGGTTGGCAGATCGTCGAGGCGCTAACCGCCCACGGCGCGGTCAAAGGGCCAGCGGCCGCAGCCAAGGCGGTCGAGCTGCTCGACCTGGTTGGCATCCCCGACCCCAAGCAGCGGTTTTCGGCCTATCCGCATCAGCTGTCAGGTGGTCAAAAACAGCGGGTCATGATCGCTATGGCGATGTCTTGCGACCCTGAAGTCATCATCGCCGACGAACCAACCACGGCCCTAGATGTCACGGTTCAGGCCCAAATCTTGGATCTGCTGCATGACCTGCGTGACCGGTTGGGCACGGCCATCATCCTGATCACGCACAATATGGGCGTAGTGGCGGATATGGCTGACCGGGTGGCGGTGATGTTCCAAGGCGAAGTGGTCGAAACCGGCTCGGCCCAGCAGATCTTTACTTCGCCCACCCACCCCTACACCAAGTCATTGCTGGCGGCGGTGCCACATCTGGGCCGGCCGCGTCCGGTCTCAATGGAGCGAACCGAGCCGCCGCCGGTGGTACCTGAGCCGGTGCTCAAGGTCGAAGACCTGCGGGTGTTTTTCCCCGGGCGGATTGGCTCGCCGCCGGTCCACGCTATTGACGGTGTCTCGTTGGAGTTGTGCAAACACGAAATCCTGGCCTTGGTAGGCGAGTCCGGTTCCGGCAAAACCACACTGGGGCGCTGCGCCGTTGGCCTACTCGAGCCGACCAGCGGGTCGTTGGAGGTGCTTGGCCACGACTTGGCCCTGATTAGGGGCTCTGAGTTGCGGGCGCTGCGCCGGCGGGTTGGCTTTGTTTTCCAGGACCCAGCGGCTTCGCTAAACCCGCGACTGACGGTGGCTGGGTGTATCACCGAACCGCTGCGGGTGCACAAAGTTGCGTCCAGGGCGGCGCGCCTGGCCCGGGCCCATGAATTGCTCGATGCCGTCGAGTTGCCGCGCGCTTTCGCCTCGCGTTACCCCCATGAGCTCTCCGGTGGCCAGCGTCAACGGGTCTCGCTGGCCCGGGCCTTGGTTATGACGCCGGAGTTGGTCGTGGCAGACGAACCGACCTCGGCATTGGACGTTTCGGTCCAGGCCAAGGTGCTCGATGTTTTCGTCAACCTGCAGCACACCATGGGATTTGCTTGCCTTTTCATCACCCACGATCTGGCCGTGGTGGATTTGCTGGCAGACCGGATTGCGGTTATGCGCAGTGGCAAGTTGGTCGAGATTGGCGACCACGAGTCGGTCTTGCGCTCGCCGGTAGAGGACTACACCAAAGCACTGATCCAGGCCGTGCCGGTGCCTGACCCGGTGGCTCAGGCCCGGCGGCGCGACCAAAGGCGCGGCACGGCTAGCCGGAACGGCGCCAATTCATAACGGTCTTGCCTCGTTCCGGTAACAACTTGGTTAAGCTTGACCGTTTTGGGGCCGTTTTTTGGCCTTGGAGCAGGTCGGAGACCTTTTTGGGCCCTAGAGTATGTGACCGACAATCCTGGCGCCGGCACCTGGCACACCTAGTCTCGCCGGTCTAGGCGCCGGTCGACTACACCCAAGGGGGACAACCTTGATGATTCGCAAACGAGGCAAGGCAGCCGCGCTGGTCGCTTTCGCCGCAGCTAGCGCCTTGATGCTTGGCGCCTGCGGTGGCCCAGCCACAGATGATGCTGGCGGTGGTGGCGGCGGCGGTGGCGGCGGCGGTGGCGGCACCGTCACAGTGGGCTGGAACCAGCCGGTCTTCTCACTGAACTACGACTCCTCCAACGGTCACGCCAGTGCCAACCACCTGGTGACTTACATGACGCGAGCCAACTGGTCTTGGTATGACATTGACCTGAACCTGATCGAAAACCCGGACTTTGGCACTGTCACCAAAACCAGTGACGACCCCCTGACGGTCGAATACGCCATCACCTCTGAGGCCAAGTGGTCTGACGGCACGCCGGTAAGCGCCGTCGACATGCTGCTGAGATGGGGCGCTGTTTCGGGTCACCTCAACACCGTCGAAGTGGAGATGGATGAAGAGGGTGCTTTCACCGTGCCCGAGGGCGAGGTTTACTTTGACGCCGGCGATCCCAACGTCGGTCTGATCGAAGAAACCCCGGAGATTTCTGACGACGCCAAGACCATCACCACGGTCTATGCCAAGCCGTTCGCGGACTGGGAGTTCAACTTCATGGATACCGCACTGCCGAGCCACGTGGTGGGCAAGCGGGCGCTGGGCATTGAGGATCCAATTGAGGCGCGCGATGCCGTGGCCAAGGCCATCCAAGACAAAGACAAAGAAGCCCTGTCAAAGATTGCCCAGGTTTGGAACACCGATTTTGACATCACCGCCATGCCAAGTGGTGATGATGCCGAACTAGCCCTGTCCTGTGGCGCTTTCCTGATCAAGGACA
>Ga0123356_10001120_pt1 | contig 29689 bp, 22 predicted proteins | sample TergutEmb28metaG_2_FD_92546 | JGI IMG/M metagenome (GOLD analysis project Ga0123356, IMG submission 92546) | Embiratermes neotenicus P3 segment gut microbial communities from Petit-Saut dam, French Guiana - Emb289 P3 | ecosystem: Host-associated > Arthropoda: Insects > Digestive system > Gut ...
ATCGATGCCTACGGAAATGTTTTTATGTCTGATTTCCAGCAAAAAGGAATGGTACGCTTTGGAGCACGAACAAGAGCATTTGCCTCCTTTGCTGCAACTGCAACTTTTATCTTGGTTATGTTTATCAGGCGGGATGTCGTAAGCTCTTTAGTTTTTGCCATTGTCGCTATAGCCGCGGTTTGGATCTTTTGGGTCTGGCTGAATCGCGATCACTTTGGAGCGATTCGCGTAAAAATCGACTTTTCCGCAATAAAGCGTTTAATCGCAAATGTAATTCCTATGTTTGTGCCATATGCAGCAAATGTTTACTTGATAAACGCTCCAAAGTATTATCTCGAGGCATATGTGTCAAATGAGTCTGTCGCAGTGTATGCAATACTGGTCTTACCCGGCGCTTTGTTTCTAATGCTCGTTCATACACTACTTTTTGGAGCAGCTTTGCCGATCACGTCGGAGATGTTTGCATCCGGAGATTTTAAGGGATTTATGAGACGAATACACATGCAAATCCTTTTCATGGCGGCATTAGCTGTACCCTTTTTAGCATTTATTTACTTTTTTGCTCCATGGTTTTTATCCTTACTGTATGGTATTGATATATCTCCTTACAGGGAGTTTATTTTGCTGATATCTGCCGGAAGTGTTTTTGTTACTGCTGCTCCCGTTGTCGGGATGGCACTAAATATAATGCGCAAGCAAAAGGTTTATATGTACTCTCTTACAATCCCGGGAGCGGTCCTGGGAGCCGTGGTTTTCTTCCTGGTGCGGCAATACGGCATGGATATTGCAGCATATTCAAATCTTATCATATTTGCACCGTTGACGATTATAGTTTATACTGTATTTAGGATTACTTTTCTCCGAGAAACAAAAAAAGGATAACCCTGTATGATTTTTTCGAGCTTTGAATTTATCTTTTTCTTTTTACCTTTGGTTTTGCTATTGTATTACTTAGTGTTCAAAGGTGATTTGAAAAAGCAAAATTTCCTATTGTTGATTGCCAGCTTATTGTTCTATGCCTGGGGCGAGCCTTTGTTCGTATTTGCAATGCTTGCCTGTATAGCTGTCAATTGGGGATTTGGGTATCTGTGTTTAAAAGTGCGAGGCGATGGCTCCTATCCGGGGAACGGTAACGAAAGCATTCTTAAGCTTGTTATGATATTAACCGTTGCTGCGGATCTGGGCTTGCTGCTTGTATTTAAATATGCAGCGTTTTTTACAGTAAATATCAACCGACTGCTCCCTATCGATCTTTCTGTCCCGCAACTTGCGCTTCCGATAGGTATTTCGTTTTTTGTATTTCAAGCTGTATCTTACACCGTCGATGTATACAGGGGGAAAGTCAGTCCGCAAAAAAAGCTATCACTTGTGGCGTTATATATTTCACTTTTCCCACAACTAATGGCAGGTCCGATAATTCGATATTCTACGATCGAAAAGCAACTCACAGACAGATCATTCAACCGGGATGATTTCACTTCCGGTCTCAGAAGATTTATTATCGGTCTCGGTAAAAAAGTCATAATAGCCGATATTATCGCACAAGCGGCAGAAGTCGCATTTAATGCGGATCCTTTAACAATGTCGGTAACGGCAGCGTGGCTTGGAACAGCAGCATTCGGATTACAGATTTTCTTTGACTTCTCAGGCTATTCGGATATGGCTATCGGGCTTGGTAAAATGTTCGGATTTCACTTTTTGGAAAACTTCAATTTCCCGTATATTTCACGTTCAATCTCAGAGTTCTGGCGCAGATGGCATATTTCTCTTGGAGCATGGTTCAGGGATTATGTCTATTTTCCAATGGGCGGAAGTAAAGTAAAGAGCAAATGGAGATTGGTTTTAAATCTATTTGTTGTATGGGCATTAACGGGTTTGTGGCACGGAGCAGCCTGGACGTTTGTACTTTGGGGACTTTTCTTCTTTGTTTTAATTTCTTTTGAGAAGGTGACCGGGTTTGACAAATGGGTCGAACGTATTCCCGGTTTAAGCCACTCGTATATGCTTATTTGTGTTCTTGTCGGTTGGGTGATGTTTCGGGCAGAAGGTGGACGTCATGCAATAGAATATCTGCTTTCGATGGTTGGATTGAATGCAAATCCGGCTTTTGGCTTTGACGCGCTTAGAATCGGTCTTGAGTATTACGTAACATGGATCATAGGTATTATCGCATGCATTCCGGTATCGAGAAAGCTGATGGAGAGTCGTTATGCAAACACCACTCCTGCTGTGATTTTTCGATGGGTCTATGCCGTTTTCGTATTGTTCGTGTCGATCGTAATAATGAGCGGTGGAGAAGCGGCTCCGTTTATATACTTTGCATTTTAAGGAATCGTTATCGTAATGAAACTTGTCAGAGGTTGTTTTTATCTTGTTATTATTGCGGTTGTCATGGGGGCGGCTGTATTTGCTATGTGGACAAACAGATCTTATATGGATATGCATACCCTCGTAAAAAGTCAAATAGTACAAAGTTTTTCCGAATTACCTTTTGAAGGATTTATGAATCGGGTGCACTATAACTATTTACGAGCGACAAATCGGGGGCATTTTAATGGTGTGACTTTTCTTACCGATGGAAGACTGATGTTTGATGAACAGGATGATCTGGTTTTTATACAGGAGCGCACGGAAGAAATATTATGGCTTAACAATTACTTACAAAACAAGGAGATTCCTTTCTTATACGTACGCGTTCCGAGTAAAATACAAGATAATTCCGTACTTCCAAGGGCATTTTCAGATAATACGAACATAGAGGATGGAGACTATGTGTTGCATTTTCTACAGGATAATGGTGTAGATACTATTGATTTACGAGAGAAAATGGATCGTTACGGAACGGATTATTACTTTGCATTTTACCACGGTGATCATCATTGGACTACTGAGACTACATTATGGGCACTAGGGGAAATTGCAGATTTTGTCAACAGAGAGTACGGCTTTAGTGTAGATAAAATGGTATGGGATCAAGAGCAGTACGAACATATAACTCTCAAGCGAGGTTTTCTGGGAGAAGAATCAGAAACGATCAACGCGATGCATCGTTATGAGGATATTACAGCGCTGGTTCCAAAATTTCCTACCAGCATCATGGTAACAGATATAAGAGAAATTGATGACCAGCATACCGTGTCCGCAGGCAGTTTTGTTGATGTTTTCATACCAAAACTTTTAGATGAGAACAATACACATCTTAGATATGGTGAACTGAACGTTGTGCACAGGTACTTTAACCGGTATGAAAATTCCGAAGCGAGCGATCAAAAGAACATTTTGTTGATTGGAGATTCGATGGCAATTTCTCTATCAACGTATTTAACAACTGCTTTCGGGACTGTCGACAACCTTATGCTTTTTTATGGTGCAAACCATAGGATCTGGCCTGCTATAGAAAGAAATAACTATGATCTTGTCATTTATGTCTTATCGGATATGATCGTTGCTTTTGAGGATAGACACATATTTGAAGATGACAGACTTTTCTTAGGACGTCCATAGGAGCATTACAAAGAATAAAGATATTTGAAGGTAGAATCACATAGTGAAAATTGTCAGGGTTTGCTTTTATCTTGTTATAACTGCGGTAGTGATGCTGGCGGTTTTATTTGCAATATGGACAGACAGATCTTATCTGGATATGCATACCACAGTGAAAAGCAGAATCGAGAGCGTTTTTTCGCAATTACTTTTTAAGGATTTTTTCGATCATGCATACTATTCTTACTTGAGAACAACCAATCGGAGTCATTTTAACGAAGTCACATTTTTAAGTGACGGAAGGTTGATGTTTGATAAACAAGGTGAAAGACTTTTTATAGATGATCGGGTTAATGAGATTATTTTTTTAAACGATCATCTACATGATAACGGGACACCGTTTCTCTATGTACGCGCTCCAAATAAGCTGCAGGACATTTCGCTGCTTCCGATAGCTTTTTCCGATAGCACCATTATTTCGGACGGTGATTTTATACTGGATCTTCTGCGCGAGTCCGGCTTGAGTACTATTGACTTACGCGCAGAAATGGAAAACGAAGGACTTGACTTCTATTCATCTTTTTTTAAAGGGGATCATCACTGGACCATTGAAAAAGCCCTGTGGGCTTTCGGGAGGATCGCCACTTTTATCAATAGCGAGTATGGCTTTAGTATTGATGAAAAAACATGGGATCCCGGGCATTACGAGCCGGTAACGATTAAGCGTGGTTTCCTTGGCGAGGAAGCACAAGCAGTGAATGCTTTTCATCGCTATGAGGACATAACAGCCTTGATACCAAAGTTTCATACGGACTTTACCGTGACTAATATACGAAATCTGTATGACCCGCATTTCGTATCTGCAGGTAGTTTTATTGAAGTGTTTACACCAAAGCTGCTGGATGAGAGTACTACCGAGTTTGATTATGATGACCTGAATGTAGTACACAGGTTTTTTAATCGTTATGAAAATACTGAAGCAGGTGAGAAAAGGAATATTCTACTGGTCATGGATTCTATGGGGATGCCACTTGCCAGCTTTTTTGCGGTTGCGTTCGAGACTGTCGACAACCTGTATCTGGTCAATCACGATACAAACTATAAAATTTGGACAGCGATAGACAAAAATGATTATGATCTTGTAGTTTTTCTGCTATCTGACGTGGTCGTCAATTATGAGGAAGCTATTCTGTTTGAAAATGACAGACTCTACTTTGGTCGTCCGTAGGAGTGTACGCTGTGAAAGAACTAATACATCTGGCAATTACAATGAACCTTAAGGGGCTCTTCATCGAGCCTACGTCAAACTTAATGATCCAGGTATTCCGTGGATTATTTGTCGGAGGGATCGCCTTTATTGCGGACGCAGGTCTTTTATGGATAATATCTTTGACAGGGTTGCATTATCTCATTTGCGCCGTGTTTGGATTTCTTCTGGGTGTATATGTAAACTATATATTGTCCGTAAGGTTTGTATTTAAAGAAAAAGCCCCGATAGGGAAAGTCGGCGAAGTAACGGTATATGTTATTGTAGGCCTCGTTGGCCTCGGACTGACGGCTGCATTTATGTGGTTCTTTACTGAAATCACCGGCTTTCACTTTATGATTTCCAAATGTATAACGACTGTACTTGTGTATGCCTGGAACTTTTCCAGCCGCAAGTATTTTCTATACAGGAATGGCTAATCAGAATGAGGTGAAGTTTCTGAATATAATTAAAAACTCATTTACATTCGCCAATAGGACCGTTTTACTTGTAACAGTGGCAATCAGTACAATTGTACCGGTTTTTGTTGCATGGTGGTTTTATCCTCTGATTTTTAATCAGATAGCAAAGTACACTGATCTAATTGCCGGGACCACGACATGGGATGGCTACTTCAAGCGTGGTGACATTACATTATTTTATGTGTATTTTGCCACATTTTTAATACTTCTTATTACAGTTCCTTTAGTGTTGAATCGATTGGTAAAAATAAAAAGCAACGAGTCCGGCAGATTGTTTAAGATAGTGAGCCATCCGGCTTTCTACCTTGCTGCCGCAGTTTTGTTTGGCTTAGCTATTCTAACAAGGTACAGAGTATACCTGTTTGTTTTATCTTTGCTGTTTATCGTATGTTTATTTCTGGTGTTAAAAGGTCATAGCAGTTTTACAAAATTATATGCAAGATTTTGCCTTATAGGCATTTTTGGATACTTCAGTATTATCACTCTTTCTGTTGTATCAGCTACGATATTTGGGTTTTCGGAAGTTGGCGGGATTTTCACTTCAACCCAAAACTACATATGGACAATACTGGCAGTACTAGTGTTGGCGGTTGCTTATGCATTTAAAAGAGGCAAAGTAAATGAGCTGATCATAAGCAAGCTGCTTCTTTTCTCTCAGATTGTTTTACCTGCGCTGTTTATAGCATTTTACCAGTTTCGTTACTATCTTCAGGGAGTAGAAGTGGCACAATTTCATTCAAACAGACTTATGTATCTTTGTTGGACCGCTGCCATAGGAATGATTATTTTCAATATCTTTGAGTATCGACGAATATCGGTAGAAAAAGTAATCTCGGGCAATGATATTAGTATAACAACTGAGCAACAAGACGGTAGTAAAAACCAAAAAAAGATGATTTTTATAACAACAACGATAACAGTGCCGGCTTATGTTATGTTTTCTATGCCAATCGGTGATTTGCTGGTTGATTTTTTTCATTTTGGGGAACACACTACAACACTGCAACAGTTTTTTCAGTTTGGTGCTATCCCGTTTATAGATTATTATCCGATACATGGACTTTTTAATTATGCTCACGGTTTCTTCAATTACGTTTTTTATGGAGGGGAGTACTCAAACTTTTCAGCATCATCAATAATCATGACTGTTGTTGGCTGTATAGTTCTATCCGTGTTGATAAGGAAATTTACCGGAGGAGAGGTATTTCCTTTCCTTCTTTCTCTTATAATAGCCAATGTTGGCGGAGACAGTGTCAGCAGATGGTTTGGTGTATCCATAATGATCCTTATACTTCATAACAGAAACATCAGGGAAAACCCGTTTAATTTCTTGTGGTGGTGGATTTTAACTTCAATAATCGCAATAGCCTGGAATACTCCGCTCGGAGGGGTGGCAGCAATATCCTTTGTACCGTTATTGGTTTTCTCCTTTATGGATAAAAAAGGATGTATAAAGGAGCTGTTCAAACGCGAACTGTCCTGTAAAAAATCGTTGATTGCCTGGGTCGTATTGATAATAATCGGCTTGGCATTTATTCCTTTGTTTGCTAATATCGTGTTTGTTCTTGTTGCAAATCTTGGTGCGACAAACGAAGCAAATGGTAATTCATTGACCCATGCCATTATAAGCCACTCAGAGGGCTATACAAGTAATGGATATCTGAATATATTTATTGCTCTGGTGCAAAGACCTCTTGGATTTGTGTTTGTTGTGGCACTATTATTAATGATTCGCTTCGAGAGTAAAAATAAAAACAACATGGATGTTGGTGCGATCCTTCAGATTTTGATTTTTACATTATTGATAGCAGGTTACACTTTTGTGAGAGTCGAGGCAAACTATCTGCGTATCATGCTGGGTAATCAAGCGATATATATAGCAATCTGCGGTGCTCTGGGAGGATATCTTTTAAAGAATCGTATTGCATTTAAAAGTGTGCTGCTAATTCCGGTCTTACTATTTCTCGCTATAGGAGGAGGGGTTATCGGGCTTTTCGTAATCCACGAAAAGTATTTCACACCACCATCTATGCAACCGGAATATGTACAGTTTAGTGGCGAAACTGCAGGTATAGAAAACTTAGGGACAGTGCACTCTCCTCAATATTACACTGAGTTGTTAACAGATGTAAACTATGCCGTGTCTGACTTGGATTCATATTTGGATTGGACGGAATTCATTGCGTTTCATTCAATATTCGCGAAAAGATCGCCTGTACCAACCAGCAGCATATACAATACACAAACACGGTTATTGCATTATGGATATATAAAAAGCCTAGAAAATGAACCCCCTGAGTTAATTCTGGTTTATCCGGCGAGTACATTTGATGGCAGAAGTGTGGCATTCAGAGCGTACCCTGTCTGGCGTTGGGTTATGATGAATGGATATGACCCGTTTAAACACAATGATATTATATTTTTATTATCAGAAGACTCGTCTAAACGATTGGATTTCGAATGTGCTCGCGATATGTTTACCGAAAGTTTTCATATACAAGACTTAGGATTTTTGCCTATTAGCTGGGGAAGTGAAGAGATAATCTCAAACAGGCTGACACCAAGTACGGTTACACTTAACAAAATCGACAGTAATCAAATAGAAAATGACAGGATCGTCGGTGATGATAGTTTCATAGTCTATCAATTTAACGCACCGGTTATTGGTATCGAGAATGATTTTCTGGTTGTCGAAGTTATGTCTGAGTACGAGTTACTTAAAGAAAGTGACTTTCAAGTGTTCTGGGCAAATGAAAGCGGAGAGTTTACTGATGAAAAAAGCTTTACCTTCAGGGGTGATAATGGGGTAATGCTTATTCCGTTGGGCTCAAGCCCGTCATGGATATTGGCAGATGATTTGGCGTATTTGCGTTTTCATTTTCCGGACTCAATGGTTGGAAAAACAATGCCAAAAGTTGAGCTATCACAATATGTGTATTATGACAACAGATAAAAACCATATATAATGTGGAAATACGAGTAAAATTGTAGTATAATAGAGAGTATGGAAAAACTGGCAAAAAACACAATATGGAATTCAGCAGGTGTACTGACATACTTTGCTTGTCAGTGGTTAATAACAGTGGTTGTTGTAAGATTGTCTGCCGACTATACAAACGCCGGTTATTTGGCACTGGCAATGGGTGTTACAAATTTATTCCATACTATTGCAGCATATAATATCCGTGCCTTCCAAGTATCGGATATAAGTGGAGAATACAACGACAGTGTATACGTGGCAACACGTGTACTGACGTGTGTGATCTCCATTTTGCTTTGTGCTGCTTTTGTCCTTTTTGCCAATCTCTCTTTAACACAGCAACTAATTATAATGATCTATATGATTTTTCGCGCAAACGATGCATTTATAGATGTTTTCCATGGTATTGATCAAAAAAACTGGAAAATGGATTATATTGGGATCTCATTTATCGCCCGTGGGGTATTAATGCTTCTTTCCTTCATGTTGCTGTTGTGGATTTTTGACTTATTGGTTGCAGTAGTTGGCATGACAACCAGTGCGGTGCTTATAGGTGTTCTATACGATATACCAAGAGCAAAAAAGCTAACAAGCTTCACGACATATGCCGGCAAGCAGATCATTTCTCTGCTTAAACGATGTTTTCCGCTGATGCTTGTGATATTGATCAGCATGGCTGTTCTAGCATACTCAAAGTACTCTGTAGAGAGGGTATATGGTGCTGAAGCATTGGGGATATACGCATCGGTAACAACACCTGCTTTGATCATACAGGTTGCAACCGCTACTTTACTTGCTCCTGTTGGAAGCCTGCTGGCAGGAAGCCTGAAGGAAGGGGACAAAACGAAGTTCGTTAAGATCCTGATAATATTCTCGTATATAATTGCCGGAGTCACTGCGCTATTTGTGGTATTATCTTACTTTTTCGGTGCGCGAGTGTTAAGTCTCCTTTACGGAGCTTCTATTCTCCCTAACGTACGACTTTTGCACGGAGCGGGAATAGGAGCAGGATTAACAGCGTTTATGCTGCTGATGAATTGGGTGTTTACAGCAACAAGGGATATAAAGGGTCTGTTTTTTGGCAACTTGATAGGTTTGGTCACATGTATTGCAACTGCAGATGTTTTACTTTTAAGGTACGGTGTTGAAGGAGCAAATCATGTTATGATCGTTAGCATGGGTGCAGCGGCGTTATGCGTTCTTGGCAGACTATACTGGTTTATGAGAAATGAAACAGGGGTGTTTGTAAAGCAAGAGGTATAGTCTGATATTGTATATTAAGGCGTGGTGTGGTAGAATTATTCGATTGATTTTACCAAGGAGATGCGTAGGATTCTGATGAAAGTTCTTGCTGTCATTCCGGCATATAATGAGGAGCAAAGTATCGTGAAGGTCATAGATGATCTTCGTGAGTTTGCTCCTGATGTTGATATTCTTGTAATCAATGACGGTTCGTCGGACAACACAGCTCGAATATGTGAAGAGAATCCTTTTTGTGTATTGATCGACATGCCGTTTAATGTCGGTCTTTCATACGCTGTCCAAACAGGGCTGATCTATGCTGCAACGTTTGGATACGACTATGCGCTACAGTTTGACGGAGACGGTCAGCATCGGGCTGAGTATATCAAGGATTTACTTGCTGAAAGTCAAAATGGATATGATATCGTAATCGGGTCAAGGTTTGTCTCTCAAAAGCGTCCGTTTTCTTTAAGGACTTTTGGAAGTGTACTTATCAGCGCAGCGATGCGGCTTACTGCGGGAATAAAGATAACAGACCCTACTTCGGGTATGCGACTGTATAATGAAAAGCTATTGCATGAGTTTGCAAAGAACATAAACTATGAGCCGGAGCCGGATACTATCGCTTACCTTGCTCGTGTCGGTGTGCGGGTAAAAGAGATACAGGTAGTTATGGACGAGCGTGAGTTTGGGATAAGTTACTTTACACTTGCCAAGTCAGTTGCATATATGCTTAGAATGTGTTTTTCGATTTTGGTCGTTCAATGGTTCAGGAAGAGAGGAAGCTTAGCATATAGAAATGCGAAAGGAATGGTCATTTGAATGGGTTTAGAATTAAGAATATTGTTGGTATTATCTTCAATTGCTATGGTATCAGCAGTTGTACTAAAAATAAGAAAATCAAAATTCCAAATCCATGATGGAATATTCTGGTTTTTACTTTCGGTTTTCTTTTTATTGATGAGTATTTTCCCTCATGCCGTAGAGTGGGTGGCGGATCTTATCGGTGTTGAATCCCCGGCAAATTTAGTTTTCCTGGGTGTTCTTGCATTATTGATCTTGAAGAACTTCTTGCTATCGATAAAAATTTCGCTCCTGGAATATAACATTGTGAAGTTGGCGCAACGCGTTGCGGTTGAGGATGTAACACCTAGGGATGCGGCATCCGAGGAAGAGTTGAAATAATGAGTAAACAAAGAGCTGCGGTATTTGTGTTCTACGATAAAGACGGAATCGTAGACAGGTATAAAACATACATGTTAAAAGAAATCCAAAAGGTCTGCAGCAAGCTCGTTATCGTATGTAACGGAGAGCTAGATGATGAGGGCAGACTTCTTTTTAGTGGCATTTCTAACGACATCATTGTAAGAGAAAATGAAGGGTTCGATGCGTGGGGATTCAAAACAGGACTGGATCACATCGGTTGGGAAGAACTAGACCAATACGATGAACTGGTGTTGATGAACGACACGGTTTTTGGACCGTTTTATCCTTTCCAAACCATTTTTGAGGAAATGGAAGATCGAGGTCTTGATTTCTGGGGCATAACAAAACACGGGCAAATAGGAGATCCGTACGGTTTGACTATGGACGGGATATTCCCGGAGCATATTCAATCGTACTTTTTTGCAATAAACAAGAGGATGTTTACAAGCACCGGGTTTATAGATTATTGGGACGATCTGCCGGAATTCAAGTCATGGAAAGACGCAGTATCCCTTCATGAGGTGCAATTTACCAGGCATTTTACGGAGCTCGGTTTCTCCTGGGATGTCTATGTAGATACAGACGAAGGGCTTAAAGGAGTAACCGGTACATGTTTACTGGAACTAATGACTTATGAGTTGCTAAAAAACAACAAGTTACCGGTCATCAAGAGAAAGAACTTTGCAACTGAATATGATGTCGTACTCGGCACTACAGTTGGCGACAGTACAAGAAAAGCATTTGAGTATATCCATAATAATACCGGCTATGACGTTGACTTGATTTGGGAAAATATCCTTCGAACAACAAGCCTAAGGGTCATAAAGGATAACCTTGATTTTGTATATGCTTTGCCTGATGATTATGTGCTGAGCAGGCTAGTTGACCAGAGCGGTCAAAAAAGTCCCGGCGACGTAAAAGTTGCATTATGTATGCTTATCACATACGAGGATCAAGTTGAGTTTTGTGCGGATTATGCAAACTCGATTTTACCGAGTGCGGACATATATGTAACGACACTTACGGAAGATATGAAAGAGAAGCTCCAAAGGCGGTTTACCGACATCAAATGCAACAAGCTTGAAGTGATCGTTTTACCCGAAAATCATAAGGGCAGAGATGTATCTGCGCTGTGGGTGGCGCTGAAGCCGTATATAAGAGAGTATGATTACATCTGTTTTACCCATAATAAAAAATCGACACAAGATAAACCGTACACTATAGGACGCGGTTTTGCTCAGCGATGCTTTGGGAACTTATTAGCAAGCAGAGCGTACGTTGAGAATGTAGTGGACCTGTTTGAGAAAAATCCCAGGCTCGGGATGCTGTTTCCCCCGCCTGTTACACACGGTCCATATAAAAGCAATATATCGCACCACTGGGGTATGAATTACAAAAATACCGTAAATCTGGGAAAAAAGCTTGGAATAAATGTGCCGATAGATGATAAGGATCCCGTGTTCCCTGCCGGTGGTATGTTCTGGTTTAGAACTAAAGCACTTAAAAGGTTTATTGATGAAGACTGGAAATACGAGGATTTTGCAAGCGAGCCGATGCCGTTTGACGGCACTATCAGTCATGCTTTTGAGCGGCTGTATTGTTATGCCGCTCAAAGTGAGGGGTATTATTCGGGATGGGTAATGACCGTAGAAAATGCGTCAACAGAGATAACGTCATTAAGTTACCTGCTCATGCAATGGTACTTGCATGACGAGTTGGGGTAGTTTGTATGTTGCATCGACTGACCGGCACGAAGTCGGCACGGGGTTGACGTGAGGAAGTTTTATGAAGCCAAACAATGTTGCTATATACGTATTTTACGACAAAAAGGGAATCGTAGATAATTACGTCATATTTATGCTAAATGAGCTGCTTAAGGTAGTAAGCAGGCTTGTTATTGTTTGCAATGGTGAGTTGACTGCGGAAGGCAGACAAAAGCTTGTTGACCTTACTCCTGATGTATACACAAGGGAAAACGTCGGCTGGGATGCATGGGCATACAAATCCGGGATCGAATACATCGGCTGGGACAATCTGCATGAGTATGACAGCATTGTTATACTGAACGACTCTATCTATGGTCCGTTTTACCCCTTTGAGTCTATCTTTGACGAAATGGAGCAGAAGAACCTTGATTTTTGGGGGATGACAAAACATGGAGAGTCCCCTGATTATACCGGTCTGACCAAGAAGGGCATCTATCCTGAACATATTCAATCATACTTTTATGTAGTTAAGAAACGAATGCTTTCGAGTCCTGAGTTCAGGGCTTACTGGGAGAAGCTGCCAAAGTTCAACTCCTGGAATGCAGCGATTGCATTTCATGAGGTGGTGTTTACTAAGCACTTTGCAGAATTAGGTTACTCCTGGGATGTTTATGTTAATACAGACGATGAGTTTGAGATGTATTCTGACATAGCACAAATACATCAGATGATATTTGAGCTAGTCAGGGACTATAAGTGCCCTGTTATCAAGCGAAAGAATTTTACTATCGAGTACGGGCATTTCTTTGCACTGACATTAGGTGACGGCACAAGGAAAGCATTTGAGTACATCAGGGATCATACAGACTATGATACGAATCTGATATGGGATAATGTGCTCCGTACGTCAAATATCAGGTTTGTTAAGGATAATATGCATTTGAACTACCTGTTGCCGGATGATCATGTTAAGGGCTTGAAAGTGTTAAAGGGTGTTGAGACCCGTGATATAGGCAGCTTGAGAATTGCGTTGATGATGCATCTGACGGATGAAAACCAAATCGGGCGGTTTATCGATTATGCTAAATCAATACCTGATAACGCTGACATATATATTGCAACAGCAGAGGATATAAAAGGTGTTGTTTCTGAAGCTTTTGAGTCAGTAAATCTAAAAAGGTTCAAAATGAACCTTTTTAAATCGGACAAAGAGATATGTGAGGTTTCGGCTCTTTGGGTGGCGTTTAAGCCACACTTACAGAACTATGACTATGTGTGCTATATCCATGATAAAAAGCAAACGAACATGCAGCCGGGGACGATAGATATAGGATTTACTCACAGATGCCTGGAAAACCAACTCGCAACCAAAGAGTATGTAGTAAACGTAATAAACACATTTGAAAGCAATCCCCGTCTTGGGATAGCATTTTCACCGCCTGCAAATCACGCAGGGCTTGAAAAATACACACCTACTCAAATATGGGGTGCTGACTATCTGAATACTGTTGAGCTTGCGGAAAAGCTTGATATCGATGTCCCGATGGATGAGGACAGTATCATATATCCCGATGGAGGGATGTTCTGGTTCAGACCGGATGCGCTTTGTAGGGTGGTAGAGCATGAATGGGATTATTCTGATTTTGCGGGGTCGGTGGGGTCGGCGGAGACAGTTAGGTCAGAAGATTCTTCAGGGTCAACCGGAAGCGCGCTTCGGAAGCTTTACTGTTACGCAGCGCAGAGCGAGGGTTATTATCCGGCATGGATCATGACAAATAGTTTTTCTTCATCGGAGATAACAGCTATGATGTATCTGCTTTCTCAAATACACCCGGCAAGGCAGACTAAGCTGTGGAGTAAAATAAGGTTCTTTGGAATGACCAATCTCCGGAAAAACCAGCAGCTATATTTCTTTGTTCGAAGGATCTATCGTTTTGTCAAAAGAATGAAATGGAAGTTAAGAGGTGGTATGTAGTGTTAGTTATTTTAAATATCTCTTCTGAGAATACAGACCCGGCACAATATATTAAGCAACTTAGAGACGGCGATTCTTTGGTCGTTGTATTCGATAACGTTGGTAAGCCGGAGACCTGGGACGAAAGTATCAAGTATTATTTAAATAAGAAAAACGAAAATATCGTAAAACTGTACAATGAAATAGTAAAAAACACAGATGAAGACGCTGACATATTGCTTCTATCTGATCAGATCGATTTATGTGATGACTTTTATGAAAACATGAGCAAGTATCTATACACAGCCGAAAAGCATGCCATCGTTTATGGGCAGGAAATCGACGATAAAAAGAGCTTAATAGAAACCGCAAGGAAGTATTTCCCCAAATATACTGTAACCATCCAAGCAAATGCTGCTTGTGCATTGATAAAAAGACCTGTAATCAATACTCTCGGTTTTCTGGACACATCATATGGTTGTCTGCAGTACGCTCTTATGGATTATTACTGCAGGCTGAACAGATATGGGTATTCTTCGATCATTTCTCATCATGCACTTTTCTCATACAATGATAAAAAGCAGGAGCATGATAACAGCAAAGACAAGGAGTTATTTGGTTCAAGATATGAGAAATGGGATGAAAAAGCAAGACGATATGCTGAGCGCGGCAAACAAGCAGGTGTCGATTTTCTTGAGTTGATCGACAGCGGTTATGAAGGAAAGAAACGGATCCTTTTCGACTGTGCAGTCATGCCGGCTCATTATTGCGGGACATCGGTATATCAAATCTCTGTTTTTGAGGCATTCAGTCGATTGTTTAAAGATAAATATGACATATATCTATATACCAACCGCCAGGCAGATGTATATCATAAGCTCTCAAGCAGATTTGATAATGTGCTTTTTCCGGAAACGATCAGCGGATCATTTCATCTGGGATATGCACCAAATCAACTGATGTTTCACGAGTTCCAGTCCACTCTTAACAAACACTGTCTGAAAGTCATACAAACGATGTTTGATATTATGATGGTGCGGATCGATGAGCATCTGGGTGCAGACGTGAACACTGCTGTTGGGATGGGTATTAAACTTAGTGATGGCATAGTGTTTATCAGTAACTATACAAAAAATGATTTTCTTGCATGTTTTCCGGATGATGCCAGTATAAAAAGTAAGCAGCTAAAGGTGATCTATCCGGCAATCGGAAAAAGCACTCCGGAAAGAGATGACCATGAGATACCGTTTGAGGAGTACTTTTTGATTGTTGGAAATTCATTTGAGCATAAGGCGATCAAAGAAGCTGTTGATACCGCATCAAAGACAAAGTTTAACTATATAATAGTCGGCGCAAAGGATTCTGACTACATAGCTCCTAATATCTACGGGTATAAAGGTGGTCATCTTGAAGATGAATTTCTCAATTACTTGTACGCTAAATGCAAAGCGGTAATTTTCCCAAGCTTGTATGAAGGATTTGGCTTACCGATCGTAATCAGCTTTTCAAATCACAAGCGTGTCATCTTAAAAAACAATGAACTAAACAAGGAACTATTCGAACATTTTGGCGATTTCAAGGATTACTTCCTGTTTTTTGACAGATTTGAGCAAATCGGCGAGATAGTAGACAATACTGATTTTTCGGAAAAGCTGAAGAAGGTAGAGTATGAAGATAGTTGGGACAGAGTCGCAACTGAGCTTGAAACATTTTTTAGCGAGATATTGGAAACAGAAGTTAACGCTGATGTCTTAAATGAGCGGATGTATATGTTCAAAATAATCGATGAGAACTTTATTAGTTCAGAAGTGCGAATAGAAGCGCTCAGGCAAAACATTTTGGCTTTGAATCATCATGTGGAACAAGTGACACGTGGAGCGGAAATGAAATACAAAGAAACCGGATTATTTAAGCATTTGCTGCTCGTATTAAAGGAACATGCTAAGTATAAGCTCCCGGGGTTTTTTAAGTTTTTAAAAAGAGCTACCGGCAGGAGTTCCGGTGAGTAGCTTTTTTTGCGTTGATATGCAAAATATGGTACAATTAAGAATCATTTGTTGAGGGAGAAAGACATGAAAAAAGCGTTGATAACAGGTGTTACCGGGCAGGATGGGTCATACCTTGCAGAGCTTCTGCTGGAAAAAGGGTATGAGGTACACGGGATCATGCGCAGGAAAAGCGTTGTAGACTATGGAAATGTGGCGCATATTGCCGATAAAATCAACTTGATCTATGCTGATATGACAGATATCGTATCCTTGATCAGAGCTATGAACATATCTAAAGCAGACGAAGTCTACAATATTGCCGGACAGAGCTTTGTTGCAACAAGCTGGGAGCAGCCGCTTGTTACCACGGAAATTGACGCAATGGGAGTAATCAACATGCTTGAAGCGATACGGACGGTAAAACCCGAGTGCAGGTTTTATCAGGCATCAACTTCCGAGATGTTTGGTCTTGCACAAGAAACTCCACAAACAGAAAAAACACCGTTTTACCCGCGTAGCCCGTATGGAGTAGCTAAGTTATACGGTCATTGGATCACAAAGAACTACCGTGAAAGCTATGGCTTATTTGCATGCTCGGGAATTCTTTTTAACCATGAGGGAGAGCGCCGGGGCAAAGAGTTTGTTACACGTAAAATAACCGATGCTGTTGCCCGTATCAAGCTTGGACAACAAGACCATGTCGAGCTTGGAAATATGGATTCAAAGCGTGATTGGGGTCATGCAAAGGACTATGTCAAAGCTATGTGGCTTATGCTACAGCAGGAAGAGGCAGATGATTTTGTAATTGCATCCGGTGAAACACGTTCAGTACGTGACTTCGTTGAAGCTGCATTTACTTGTATTGATATGAAGATACGTTGGCAGGGAGCAGGAGAGAATGAAACCGGAATAGACGAGACTTCCGGACGAACCGTTGTTCGAGTAAATCCAAAATTCTATCGCCCGGCTGAAGTTGATCTGCTATTAGGCAACCCGTCAAAAGCCGAGCAAGTATTAGGTTGGAAGCGGGAAATATCATTTAACGATATGGTGTCGCGAATGGTTGAAAATGATATTAATCTGGTGAAGGCTGAGAAGACAAACAAATGAAAGCACTTATTATTGGAGTAGCAGGGTTTGTAGGCAGGCATTTGGTGAATGAGTTAGTCCGTGCCGGCTGGGATGTAAGCGGTACAAAACTGCCGACAGAAACAACTGACCTGGATATCCCGGTGTTTGGGTTAGATGTGCTTGATGCTGCAGCTGTTAAAGGCTTGATCAAAAAGATCGATCCCGATTGCATTTTTCATTTAGCTGCTTTGAGTTCAGTATCTTTATCGTGGAAAGAGCCTGCTAAAACAATAGATGTAAATATAAAAGGCGTTATTAATCTGCTTGAAGCGGTGCGTGAAATGGATACTCCTCCACGTGTGTTGCTTATCGGTTCCGGAGAAGAATATGGTCATGTACAACCCGGGGATCTGCCGATATGTGAGGATACCGCCCTTCGCCCGGGTAATATTTACGCTTGCACTAAAGCGACTCAAGGAATGTTGGGAGAAATATACGCAAAAGCTTACGGGTTGGAAATCATTATCGTTAGAGCTTTTAATCATATCGGTCCGGGGCAAACAGATACTTTTGTAGTTCCGGCTTTTTGTAAGCAAGTAGCTGAGATCGAAGCGAGTGGTGATACGGGTGTAATCCGGGTCGGAAATCTTGATGCTAAGCGCGATTTTACTGATGTGCGTGATATCGTAGGCGCTTATCGCTTGCTGGCAGAAAAGGGCGATAGTGGTGAGATATATAATGTCGGCAGTGGTAGTTCGATTTCTATAAGCGAGATTCTGGAGCTGATACTTAAGCAATCAAATGCGAATATAACTATTGAAAAAGATCAGTCACGTATGAGGCCGTCGGATACTCCTGTAATAGAAGCAGATATTTCGAAGCTTGTAGAGTGTACAGGCTGGAAGCAGGAGATTCCTATAGAAACAACGATTTTGGATGTGCTAAACGAATGGCGAGGGTGTGGAGGATAAAAGTATGAAGATGATTATTATGGCGGGGGGGTCGGGGTCGCGACTTTGGCCTCTTAGCAGAACACATTATCCTAAGCAGTTTCTCAAGCTTTCGGGTATGGATAAGTCTATTTTCCAGATGACTATAGAGCGCTGCTTGCTAATGGGTAGCATGGAAGACATTTACCTTGTGACAGGTAAAGATTATCTGCATTTAGTTCAGGGTCAAATCGAAGAGCTTGGAAAAACCTTACCGACGGAGCAAATATTGCTTGAGCCGGAGGCAAGGAATACTTTGCCTGCAATTATGTTTGCTGTTCAGGCTATTAGAGAAAAAGGCGATGATATTTGTGCGGTGTTTGCGTCTGATCATGTTATAGACCATCCACAGATTCTTGCGGATACGATCTTGGGTGCTAGAGAGTTGGCAAGTAAAGGGTTTGTATGCTTTGGTATAACACCAACAAGCCCCGAAACCGGATTTGGATATATCAAACCGGGGAAAGCTGTACCGGGTGGTTTCGAGATAGCAGAGTTCAAGGAAAAGCCCGATTATGAAACTGCCGAGGCTTATGTCAAAGACGGTTATCTCTGGAACAGCGGCATGTTTATGTTTCATTCCGGGCAGTTCAATGATGCGGTAAAAAAGTACAATCCTGAGGTCTTTGAGGCATTTCAAGCTTCAACTGTTGAGGAGAAGTTTAATAAAACACCGTCTATCTCGATCGACTACGGTCTTATAGAGAAAATGGAAAAAGTGTATGGTGCACCCCTGGTTATGGAGTGGAATGATCTTGGTAACTTCACGACATTTTATGACAGATACAACACTAAGCAGGATGGCAACGGCAATGTTTATTTTAGGGATGAAATAATGCTCGACAGCGATAACAATCTTGTTTATTCGGAAGGTGACAAGGCTGTGGCTATGATTGGTGTTTCTGATCTTGTTGTTGTGGATCAGAAGGATGCACTTCTGGTCTGCCGTCGTGACCAATCACCAAAAGTCAAGGAAGTTGTTGATATACTAAAAGAAAGAAAAGATACACGTGCCGATTATCACCTGACAGTATATAAACCTTGGGGCTCATATACGATCCTGGAAGACGACAGGTTTTACAAGGTGAAACGCTTAACAGTCCTGCCGGGTAATCGTTTGAGTTATCAAATGCACTATCACCGGAATGAGCATTGGATCGTCGTTTCCGGCACAGCTCTGGTGGTGATCGACGATGTGGAGAATATGGTACGAACCGGTGAGAGTATATTCATCAGAGCGGGAGAGAAACATAGACTGATAAACTCCGGAAATCTGCTCCTTGAGGTTATAGAAGTGCAAAACGGTGAGTATCTTGGAGAGGACGACATCGTACGATACGAGGATGATTACGTAAGGTGAGTACTATAAAATGTAAAAGAGAGGTTAGTTTGTGAGTGTTCCGATACTGGTAAGGATAGCATACAGGTCGTTGTTTAAGAAAAACAACATTTTTGCCGGCAGCAAATTATTGTCAAATGAGAAAGCAGAGCGTCATTCAGGATGCTCGTTTAATGATATTGAGTTATTATCCAGATATGTTGATATAAAAGCAACATCACCGGATGGATATTATACAGATTTTTTCGGTATCAAGACACCGATTAGAGCCGTAAGCAGTTTGGCACACAGAAGCGGTATTGTTAACACTGATATACCGGTTCCGGATGATTCGGTTCATGCAAATACTATTGAGTACTGTTGTCTTTTTGATGCTATAGATCAATCTGATGATACATTTACTATGTTTGAGTTGGGTGCCGGGTGGGGACCCTGGATGACGTGTGCTGCAGTCGCTTGTAAGAAAAGAGATTTCTCCCGGGTAAACATTATTGGCGTAGAAGGAGAATCAAGTAAAATCGCACTGATCAAAGAGATGCTGCTTGTAAACGGATTAATAGAAGACAACGATGAGCTTTCTCAGCTTCATGATAATGTATACAGTGAGATCATCCACGGGGTAGTTGCTAAAGCTGACGGACCTGTGGAATTTCCTGTCGTTGAAATAGAGCATTATGGTGCATCATTGCTGAATGTAGCTGCAGTGCGAAACCACTCCCGGGTAAGTGTACCCGGGTATAGTATTGAAACGCTTATAAAGGATTATCCAAACGTCGATTTTATACACCTTGACCTGCAAGGGTACGAGTTGGAGGTTATACAATCTGCTATTGATGCATTAAACTCTAAAGTGCGTTATCTTTGCATCGGTACTCACAGCCGTAAGATAGAGGGAGATTTGATAGACTTTCTAATGGCAAACAAGTGGGAGTTACTCAGGGAGTCACCGTGTATGTTTTTATACGGTGAAACGGTTGAGATAAGTGATCAGCTTGTAGACTTGACCGATCAAGATGGTCTGCAGTTTTGGAGAAACACCGGCATGTAATAAGTATACGAGGTTGCGTATGAAAACTACAGAAGAGATAGTCTCAATTCTGCTCGACAGACAAATGGGCGAGCCATATATAATCGACTTTTATCCCCCTCTGCTATCAAACCGCAAAGTAGTAGGAGGCTTTATTGTTTTCTTTAAAGAAACTCTCCGACGTGCTTTGAAGTATTTGTTCCTGCCTGTAGTCAATAAGCAAAATATTATCAATATGCAAATGGCCGCAGAACTGGAAGCAAATAAAAGGGAACTTGAATCAGTAAAGATGTCGCTGGTTGATGTGAGACGTCAAATTTCAGAGCACGATAACAACGAAAACAAGCGGAAGAAAATAACGATCACTTCAACATTTGACATTTACCCTCCGACAGGCGGAGCAAAATCCAGGATTTTTAACCTTTACGGAAAGCTGGCAAAGAAGTACGATATAGAAGCTGTCAGCTTTACTGCCAATGGAAATGATGAGTTTATCGGAACGATAGCTCCCGGTTTTGTCGAATCCCGTGTACCAATGAGCGATAATCATTTGTACGAACAGCAACAAAAGTACGATAAAGAGATTGGCATAAAAACGGAAGATATCACTATGTTTTATCTTTCGGAAAAAACACCAAGATACGGCGAGTTACTCAAAAAATCATTAGACGATTCGGAGTTTGCCGTATTATCTCATCCATATCTCTATCACGAGGTAAAAAAGCACTCCGAAGGTATAAAACTTGCATATGAAGCACATAATGTTGAGTATTTACTAAAAAAGAATGTGTTGCCGGATAATGAGTCTTCACGTGAGATTTTAAAGCTGTTATTTGATATTGAAAAAGAATGTTGTCATAAAAGTGAGTTTGTTTTCACATGTTCGGACGAAGATAAAGATAGTTTGTGTGAGTTATATGATGTGCCACCTGATAAGGTCATAATTGTACCAAATGGCGTTGATTGCTCACAGACCGCCTTTACGGACTTCAGAAAACGCCGGGAAAACAAAACTAAACTGGATCTGGGAAACGAAACTCTTGCGCTCTTTATCGGCAGTTATCATGAGCCTAATATAGAGGCTTGTGAGCATATATTCAAGATCGCAGAGAAATGCCCTGATGTAAGATTTCTATTAATGGGAAGTCAATGCTTTGGGATAGCCGGCATGGCAAAAGAGATGCCAAAAAACGTAGGATTGCTGGGGCTTGTAAGTGAAGAGGAAAAAGCCCGTATATACTCGGTTGTTGATTTTGCGCTTAATCCAATAACGAGTGGGAGCGGAACTAATCTCAAAATGTTCGACTATATGTCCGCAGGTATTCCGATTATTACGACAGAGTTTGGTGCAAGAGGAATAGAAAGAAGAGATGTATTTATTGTCTCCGAGATAGATGATATGGCGGCAACTATAGAAAAGTATAAGTCATATGATTTTACTGATAAAACATTAGATGCCCGCAATTACGCAGAAAGCACGTTTGATTGGGGTGTTATTTCGGAAGTTTTACTTAAAAAGCTGGAATCAGTTTTTAGTGTTGAGGGGGAGTCTTAATGGATGTGATTGCAAAGAAAGTAAATGTTGAAGAGATAATGGCAGAAATTCGCAAGGAGATCGAGGATAAGGGATATAGAAGCGAAAATATCTCATTTTCGGATATTCCATTTTGTGCAGGAAGGTTTGAAGATAACATAGGTTATTTACATGAAAACTATAGTGTACCGGCATATCGTCCGTTGGGGTCAGGCGGTAAATTTGGAGCTCTGAACAACATAAGAAAAAAGATATTACGCAAGCTTGTTAAGTTCTATATTGAGCCTATTGTTGAAGATCAAAATGAAAACAACAAGCTTATGACAGCTTGTTTGAATGACTTATTCTATGATTTGGAAGCTATGAGAAGGAAAGTAAAATCTCTGGAAGATGATATCAAAAAGCTAAAAGAGAGTAAATAAACCGGACTTACCGTAGGGTCTAATCGGTAACAAAGATTGGTGAAAGGGTAGCGACATTTTGAAGGTTGTTCAAATCGTTCCGACAATTCAATATGGTGATGCTATCGGGAATGCAGCTCTTGCGCTTCGGGATATACTCATTGTCATGGGGTATGATACTGCGATATACGCCGATGGCATTACACTGAGTGAGGAGCAGAGGCATTTAGTCTTTTCGACGGTCGATCTGCCTGCGTTAAATGAAGATGATGTTCTTCTTTTTCACCTTTCAAACAGCACTTTTTTACATGACGAACTACCAAAAATCAACTGCCGGAAAATCGGCATTTATCATAATGTAACGCCGGCGAAGTACTTTAGAGAGTATAGTTATCTTTTATTCCGCCTTTGTGCGAGAGGTAAAAGAGAGATAATAAAGTTAAAAGATGTTTTTGATTACTGTCTTACGGATTCTGACTTTAATCGTCAAGATTTGATCAGTTATGGCTATAAATGCCCGATAGATGTTTGCCCGATATTGATACCATTTGAAGACTACGAGCTCACACCAAGTAAAAAGGTGATCGAAAAGTATAGTGATGATAGAACAAACGTTTTGTTTTTAGGTCGAATCGCTCCAAGCAAAAAGCATGAAGATGTAATCGCCGCATTTGCGTGCTATAAAAGACATTATGATCCGGAGGCAAGACTTTTCCTTGTTGGTACCGATCAACACGTGGAAGGGTATCGCAAGCGGCTTGAGGTATATATCAAGCATCTTAGCGTTGAGGATGTGATTTTCACAGGTAAGGTCATGTTTGACGAAATGCTGGCATACTATAAAATAGCTGATGTTTTTTTATGTATGAGTGAGCATGAGGGGTTCTGTGTCCCGCTTGTTGAGTCAATGTACTTTGACGTGCCTATTATTGCATATGCAGGTGCAGCAGTGCCTGAAACTCTTGGTGGTTCAGGGGTTTTACTTTCTGACAAAGACCCGTTGGTAACGGCAGGGGTTATAAACAAAGTCATAAGCGATGCGGAGTTAAAAGAAGAGATACTGGAAGGTCAACGCTGGCGTCTTAAGGATTTTTATTATGAGAATGTGAGTCAACAGTTTAAAAAGTATCTGGAAGATTTCATTGAGGGAGCAGGATGAAGAAAATCGGCTTTGTGACCCCATGGTTTGCGGACAATATACCCGGCGGCGCTGAAGCTGAGCTGCGCGGGCTGGTGAGTCATTTGTTTGCTTCCGGAGTCGATCTGGAGGTTTTGACAACCTGCGTAGAGCAGTTTAATAGCGATTGGAATATAGATTATTATCCTGAAGGACAGGACACAGCAGCAGGAGTGCCTGTTCGCAGATTCCCTGTGCGTAAAAGAGATGCTCATGCATTTAATGAGGTCAACTATAAGCTGATGAGCGGTACTCCGATTTCTCTTGAGGAAGAAGATATATTTCTGAAGGAAATAGTAAACAGTCCGGCTCTGTATGAGTATATGGATAAACATAGAGATGATTATTCTTTATTTGTTTTTATCCCGTATATGTTCGGAACGACATATTATGGGTGTAGGATATGTCCTGAAAAGTCAATACTGATCCCATGCCTGCATGATGAGAGTTATGCATATATGAACCGTTTTAAAGAAGTGTTCCAAAACTTAAGAGGAATGGTACTTCATGCAAAACCCGAGTATGAACTGGCTAAAAGCATATATGATCTTTCAAAAGTGGATGCGCAAGTTCTTGGGGAAGGTGTTAATACAGATATTTACGGTGACGCAAAAAGATTTCGAGAAAAGTATAATATATCTGAGGACTTCATTATATACGCCGGGCGTAAGGATGTAGGAAAGAATGTAGATACGCTTATAAACTACTTTAATGCATTTAAACGAGTACATGACGGGGATATGAAGCTGGTACTTATAGGCGGAGGAGAAATCGATATTCCGCTGTGGGCTGATGATGAAATTATCGACCTTGGTTTTGTGCCAATCCAGGATAAGTATGATGCCTATGCAGCGTCATTGTTATTATGCCAGCCATCTTTAAATGAGAGCTTTTCCATCGTTATTATGGAGAGCTGGTTATGCGGCAGACCGGTATTAGTACATGGCAAATGTCCGGTGACAAAGAACTTTGCATCTGAATCGAATGGCGGATTATATTTTTCTGATTATGCTGAATTTGAAGGTTGCTTGAGTTATCTAATTTCAAATCCTGAGAAAGCAGACACTATGGGAAGCCTCGGAAGACAGTTTGTTATTGATAATTTTAGTTGGGATGTTATAGTCAAAAAGTACACAGAGTACTTTGAGCAGGTAAGCAAATGAAGAAAAAAATCGCAATCATAAACCAAAGATATGGAATTGAAGTAAACGGCGGTGCCGAACTGCATACGCGGATGTTGGCAGAACGCTTGATATCCGACTATGATGTCGAGGTTTTGACAACCTGTGCTCTTGACTATATGACCTGGGAAAATCATTATCCTGAAGGTAAGCATGTAATCAACGATGTTAACGTAAGGCGTTTTCCCGTTGATAAAACGCGTGATATCGAGTCTTTTAATGAGATATATTTAAGGCTTCAAACTACAGAGCGTGGTAGTACACAAACTGAGCAGGAGTGGATCGACAGCCAAGGCCCGTACTGCCCAAAACTGATAGAGTACATCAAAGCAAACGAAGCAAATTACGATGTGTTTATCTTTGTGACGTATTTGTTTTATCTGACGATAAGAGGTATCGGGCTTGTGCGGGAGAAAGCGATACTAATACCCACAGCCCACGATGAGCCTACTATTTACTTCGGTTTATATAAGGATGTTTTCACAAACCCGCGTGCGATAGCATATAATACAGAAGAAGAAAGAACCTTGATCAATAACCTGTTTCAAGTTGGGCAGATACCGGGCGATATTGTCGGTGTCGGTATAGATATTCCCGATAAAACAAACGCTGAGGAGTTTAAGAAGAAATACGATCTTGATAATTACCTGTTATATGCAGGACGAATAGATCATGGCAAAAACTGCCCGGAGCTATTTAAATACTTTGTTGCTTATAAAAAGCGTTATCCATCAGACCTTAAGTTAGTTCTGATGGGTAAGGAAATCATTGATGTGCCTAAGCACCCAGACATCGTCTCACTTGGTTTTGTAAGTGACGAAGACAGAATAAACGGCATGGCAGGTGCCAAGCTGTTTGTGCTGCCCTCGATTTACGAAAGTTTGTCAATGGTTGTGCTGGAGTCGATGGCTTCAGGTATTCCTGTCGTAGTTAACGGCAAGTGTGAGCCGGTCAAAGGGCATTGTCTAAAGAGCGATGCAGGGTTATACTACACCGATTACTACGAGTTTGAAGGATGCATAAATTACATTCTTGCTAATGAGGATGTTTACGAAGAGATGAGTGTAAATGCAAAAAAATATGTTGAAAAAAACTACCGTTGGGATGTCATAATGGATAAGCTTAAATCTCTTATTGAGATGATATGACGTGGAGGCAACTTTGAACTTAGTCCTTTTAGTAACAACTATATTGATAATATTGCTTTATGCGCTGATTGATGCTCTGCTTTCCGGAAAGATAACTGTAATAAAAAATCTGGCAATAGGAGCAGCGTATTATGTTTGTGCATTTATCATAATAAGCCAAATAACATTTGCACTCGATATATATAGCTTGTTTTTGGTATACACAATAATCACCATTCTCGCAGTAATTGCGCTACTTGTTATATATCTGAAGAAGTACAAAGTTTTGGATGCTCTAAAACAATTAAAAGTAGAAGAGTATTATCCGATTTGCCTGATAGTTATTCTGGTAATCGGATTTTTGTTTTCTTTTTTGAAGTTCGATATGTTTGGCATGGGTCAGGACCAAGGTGTTTATCAGACCAACGCCTTATTAATGGTTGACGGTCTTGATAGCAGGATCGTTCCTGTTAAAGAGTACGAGCTAATGACAAATGACGAAGACAGGCAAGAGTTTCTTAATTATATGAAAAGGGAATATCTATCCTGGTCAGGTTTTTATCCGATGCAAAGTAACGAGACTCAAGGGACGATCCAGCCGGGTACTTATCCTGTAAACTCAGCAATATTTCATGGATTACAAAACCTGCCTGCGATGCTTTCAATTACAGGTAAAATCTATGGTGCAGAGCAAATAATGCATGGTCTGACATTGCCTTACATAATTTCAATAGTACTTATTTTTATTACTCTAAATATAAACTTTGAGTTTAATAAATGGACGAGTTCAATCGCCACAATTGTATTTGCACTTTCCCCGGTTGTTCTCTGGGTATCAAAAGCGTCTTTGACCGAGAGTTACCTCGCGATGTTTATGTCTTTGTTTATCTATGGTCTTACCTGCAAAGAGAAGATTCAATCTTGGCTACTATGGATACCGGTCTCGGCATTTGCCTTTTTCCATGTAAGCATATATCTTATAATGCCGATTTTTGTTCTACTTTTTATTGGACTCGCAATTTACCGAAGGGATAAAGGTATACTTTTTTCCGGAGCAGCTTCAACTATTTTATATGCTGTTGGATTTCTTGTTATGACATTTTCATCTCCGGGTTATACAACACGCAACTATAGATGGCTGTTTAAATTATTATACGATATAGGATTCCATATAGAACAGTATAGTGCACGATTTATATTTGTTTTTATTGTCTGTGGAATAGTGCTTGGTCTGCTGTTTTGTGTTTACTACTTTATTATTCGCAAAGAAAGGGTCATGCCGGACTTTAAAAAGGTGCTGCCGATTCTTCTGCGAATCATTTCCGTTTTGTGTATACTGGCGTTTATTTACAAATGGTATGAGTTTGCTAGAATTCCACCGGAAAATGCCTTGGTTCATAATCATTTTCGCGGAGGCGGGTTTATTACAACTCTTCCAAATACAAGATTATTTGCTTATGCATTTGCGACCGGATTCTTCTTTCTCGCAATTATAGCTATCAATGGGCTAAAAGGTGATAAGAAGCTGCTGAGAGCTGATACGTTGCCTTTAACGCTTATTTTTACATACACAGTATTGATACTCAGTTTAACATTTGCAGATGATGTTCCATATTATTACTACTTCACCCGCTATACCGTACCATATATACCGCTGATAGTAATCCTTGGTGGTGTATGCATCAGCAGGTTCAAAGTTGGCTGGCAAGCAACTTTTGCGGCCTTAAGCCTTGTTATTATGCTACCATTCTCCACATCGTTGGCACTAAATAAAGATATATCGACTATGGAGATAAAGAGTCATAGAGAAGTAATGGATATTGTTTATGAGTTTGAACCGGGCAGCATAGTGCTGCTTGAGTGGGATATAAACAGGTTTTTCTATAACTCGATCTCTTTAAAAAGTGAGAGCTACGCGCTTCCAAATTATATGTTAGAAACATTCAACGACCTATCTTTTATACCGGGCCGTGATATATACTATATTTATCAAGAAGGCGAAGTTAATGAAGCACGAGCTAAGTATAGATATGCACAAGTCGGATCTTCATACAGTAGATACGACTTGTGGATGACCGGCTGGAATCCCGGTCCGCGAAGTCTGCTTAAGCCGGAGACAGGAGAGTATCAGATAATCATAGAAAAGTATACAACAGAGGAACTATTTGACTTATTAGACCAATAAATGATAAAATCCGATAACGTAAATACCAGGAAGGAAAGCATCATGAAACTCATCATACAGATCCCGTGCTACAATGAAGAACAGACGCTGGCGGCGACTGTTGCGGATCTACCTCGACAAATCGATGGTATTGATACGATCGAGTATCTGGTGATCGATGATGGCAGCAATGACAAGACCGTCGAGGTTGCCAGAGAAAACGGAGTGCATCATATAGTTGGATTCAAGATGAACAGAGGGCTTGCATATGCATTTGCTGCAGGGATAGATGCATGCCTTAGACTAGGTGCTGATATTATTGTAAATACCGATGCAGATAATCAATATTCGGGCTCGGATATTGAAAAACTGGTCGTTCCTATTCTTGAAGATAAGGCTGAGATAGTGATCGGTGAGCGGCCTATTGAGAAAATCAAGCATTTCTCACCAACAAAAAAGAGAATGCAAAGGTTCGGTTCTCTCGTAGTAAGAATAGCATCAGGAACTAAAGTGCCTGATGCTCCAAGCGGTTTTCGTGCATTCACTCGCGAAGCAGCTCTCAGGTTGAATGTAATCAATAACTATACATATACACTTGAGACTATAATACAAGCAGGACATAGTCGTACACCGCTGGTGAGTGTGCAAATAAGTACAAATGCAGAAACGAGAAAGTCACGATTATTTAAAAGTACCTGGTCATATATGCGGCGTTCGATGGTCGTTATCCTACGCTCGATGATGATGTACAGACCATTAATGTACTTTGCGATCATTGGCGGATCAGTTTCCTCGGTAGGAGCTGCATTTATCATTCGGTGGCTGATATTGTCATCACGCGGTGTAGGAAGCGGTAATATTCAATCGCTGGTCCTTGCAGCCATGCTGATTATGATAGGTGTGCAGTTTATAATTGCAGGAATGCAAGCGGATATAATAGCTGCAAACAGAAAGATACTGGAAGATGTACAGTACCGTGTACGCAAATTGGATTATGAGACTACCACCGAGGATAAACAATAAAGGAGCAACTACTTTTCATGGTTATAGGTAACTTGGAATTAAGGGATAAAATAAAACAAAACATGCCACTGATATGTCTGGCAGTTTTGGTTTTATTATTGACGTGTTATGCGGTGTTTTGGGGAACTCAGAAAGCGGGTTTTCATGTTGATGAGATGTACACATTCATGCAGATCAAAGGTGACGGGAAGACCAGAATAATACGGCAACATACGTACTATAATCGATGGCATGATGCAGCGGATATGGAAGCATTCATAACCATTCAACCGGAAGATGCTTTTTCATTTAAAAGAGTTACCAGAAATGGTGCTCATCCGCCACTATACTTCTATATAATGCATATAATATATTCGTTTATCCCCGGAG
>Ga0123356_10001121_pt1 | contig 29684 bp, 27 predicted proteins | sample TergutEmb28metaG_2_FD_92546 | JGI IMG/M metagenome (GOLD analysis project Ga0123356, IMG submission 92546) | Embiratermes neotenicus P3 segment gut microbial communities from Petit-Saut dam, French Guiana - Emb289 P3 | ecosystem: Host-associated > Arthropoda: Insects > Digestive system > Gut ...
CCGATCTAACGTCTTGCGGTTCTATATTTTCATTTGCGCCAATAGCTCTAACATTTGTCCGTCTTGCAGACTCATCCGGGATATCTCTTCCGTTTCTTTTAATGCCTCGCCTTTTCCAGTGTTGTACAAGCTTTCTGCTATCATCTAAATTCTCCATTGAACCGGAAAATAGTGGTTTGATCGTATCATCCCCCCATCTTGATCCGAGATGATATATTTTTCTGGGGCCTTTTTGTTTGAAGTAAAAAAACATATTTCCACCAAGTGAACGACCTTGAAGATCTGTTGAAATGAGCACCGGATTAATTCCTGTTGATGCAGGATAAGTTTTTAATAATAATTCCCACATAGGATCAATGCTACCAGTCGCACGAAAAAGCTCCGGCCCGGTTGGATAAACATACATCGTTAATTGATAAAGCGGTTTATTATGTGCCATTACCAAAACAAGCCATTCACCAGTTGGCTCAATAAGCTCACTAAAGGCAACAGTATCCGGATAGGCATCAATGGAAATATTACTTTTAATCGTGTATACCTCAACAGTCCTCACCCTCAAATCTTTAGTTTGTATTGAATCTGGAAGAAGCCCAACCTTTCTGGCAACTAAAGGCCCCCATTTCGCCGTAGAATCTTTCGTATAATTATCCAGAAACCTTTTTACTTCATCCGACACTTCCTGCGTGTACCCAGTGACGGCCATGCCAATCACCAAAAAGACAGAAACTACCAATTTTCTCATTTGAACCTCGTTTCTATTAAAAGTTAGAATTTTGAAATCCTGTTAAATACATTATCCCAAAAGAAATATAATGTCCTTTCTTGTTCTATTACCATATTTAGCATGTTCCCTAAACAACTATTTATATGTTAAATCTTACATGAAACTCTCCTGATAAGGTTTATATCTTCTATATTAATGAAACTAAAGCTGACGCTAATTGATTCTGTTATAATTAATTAATAGTAGACATAATCAGTAGCCAAAATTAGGCAACTGATACAATCCACCACAACGCACCGTGTGCGCTGTGGAAGTATGAGATTTGCGGAACAAGCATCAACAATCCCAAAAACCGAAAGCGCACTTTGCTCTTATTACTTAAAAGAGCAATGGTACTTTTTTACAAAACATAAAACTTCCGAGATGGTACTACCGAGATATTACTTTTAATACTACTAAAAGTAACGGTGCTTCCGAGATATGAAATATTAATTTAACACAAAAAAACGTATCTTAAAATAATACCTAAAAGCAAATAAAACAAGAATTATTTTATTTTTTTGATTGTGGGAACTGAATTTAATTTTGAGACAGGGTTGCTTTACGTTTCAAACAACCAAGAGTCAAATATCGAAAACAACGATTCAAAACCACTATTGCAGGATTAGACTGGACATATAATAATCTCCATACCCAATAAGATTTACTGACTCGCACGAGGCACTATGGTCAAACATAACCCTACTTTTTATTTACCGCTCTTAAAGGTGATTTAATCAATTTACGGTATTCCAATACTTTCTTTTCCAACTCCTGAATTCGGCCTTCGAGCTTGGCAATTTTTGTGGCGCTTTCAAAAGTTTGTTTTGGAGAACCTTTTTTAACGGTCTCTCCTACTTTGCCATCTCCAAATACAAGCCAATCAAGTGAAACGCCATATACGGTGCAAATCCTAATCAACATATCCACAGTTGGAGTATTATTGCGATCTAACCATGTGTAATATGTAGCTTTATCAATTTCGGTCTTTTTTGAAAAACCGGACAGTTTTCCGCCCTCACGATCTTTTACAAGCCGCATGATTCGCAACAAAACTTCGTTTGTTACTTCTTTTTCCCAATCTCTACCTTTTTTTGCCACTTGTCTTATTCCTTGATAGTACTTAAAATCAATGAGTTTTGACAACAACCACAAAAAAGATAAAGAAACTTAAAATTTTGGTTGCATTTGAGACCAAAATATGTTATCTTTAGTTATGGTTGTTGCAGTACCATTGCCCCCTTGTACTAACGCCAATCAGACAGGGGGCAATGTTTATTTAAAATAATTTAAGGCGGTCGCAAAATGGTGTATTCAAGGGAGAGTATGCAATAATGGCTAATAAAGCTCTGCGGCCAGACGCAAAGAAGATTGACTTAATTATTGCCAAAAAGGAGATACTGCAAGATGAGGTATGTAAGAGGGCGGGGATAAGTCAACAGACGCTCTCTACCATAAGAAGAACAAACAGAGCGAGTTTAGCTACAATCGGCAAAATCGCCCGTGTTCTTGGCGTTTCGGTAGTGGATATAATTCTTGAAGAAGAACCCTAAAAGACGGAGCCTGAACAATGACGAAATCAACAGCTACAGGCAACTATCAAATTTATATTGAGATTGAGGCTGATCATGGTCTGTCATCCATCCCCCTGCCATCCGGTCTGCCGGATATGTGTTGGTTAGCTCCGCTTGTCGTAGAGGTGTTTACTCTGCGCTGTAAGATGTTGGGTGAAACCGGAGAATTTCCACAACCCGAACTTATAGACGATTACAACCACATTATTGAGTATATTGCCGAACGCCTCGCACCGCTGCCGTTAAACGCAATGAAAATAGTTGAAGAGGTGGCAACAAAACCGATATGGTTCGATATTGCTGATGCGGTAGCTGCTCAGTATTAAAACCCCTTTCTCTAATTGTTTCCAAGTTGTGAAGTGATTTTCGGCCAGTCTTGCAATATCTCTTCCGCTGCCTGCAAGCCCCATCGTGTACAGTATATGAGCGTTGTGTTTTCGTTGTGATACTTTATAAGTTCAGACTGTAAACCTTCCGGTAAGCCGCTTATTAATTCATACACGTTATTTAACAGCTTTTCAATTTGCTGTACGGTTTTGTATTCTTCGTAGTAGTTAATTCCGTTTTTCATTTAGTTTACACTCCTTTTCTTTAACCACTCATCCCGTGCGATTCTGCAAGCTCCTAATGTTGATTTGACGCAGGAGAACAGTTCGCCGTCTTCTGCGCGGTAATCGTATTGATAGTATTTCTTTCTTCTCTTTCCGGTTCCCATGTAAAAAAACTCATAGTTCTCTTGCCCTGCGGTTACTGTTGCTATTGCTCCCATTTTATTTCTCCTTTCTGTTTAGATTCCTAAGTTTGCAAGTAATGATACGCCATAGTCGGAATTGTCTTCATCAGTAACAAAAAAAGTGTAGTCATCGTATTTTTCTTTTAATTCATCAAGTTTGCACATATTTACGCTACCGTCTTCGTCACAGAGATTTTTATATTCAGATTCGTCTAAATATTCTTCTATCGCCCCATAGCTGCCATTTACCGCCATATTGTCAATGATGTACATTGCGGACATATCCCGATATGTGATTCCATCTTCAAGAGATTCAACGAAGTAACTCCAAACATAATCGGGTATATGCCAGTTCATGTGTTTAGCGCGTGAGCTTCGGAAGTCATTGAGCGTTTTGACATATTCGTATAAATCAATTGTAATTGTTATCTGCATGGTTAGTTCTCCTTTTTTGATTTTGCTTTGAATGGTTCAAGTTCAGATCATCCGCTGCTGCCAACTCTGAAAACTCAAATTCCAAAGATAACTGCTCCGGCCCCGGTTCTTTCAAGTTGAGTTCCATTTGTTCAAAGGTTATACCGTATTTCTTGATTATCATTAATTATCCCTTTGAGTTATTACGGGTTATAATCCGTATGATATAAGTTCTTTTGAAGTTCGTCGGGGTCGTACTCCATTAGCGCCCGCATTACCGCAGCTGTTGCCAATGTCAAATTTTCGGAGAGAACATAACCCCGTAAAGTAGTCTGTAAAAAATCTCTCAATCTGTTTTCCATATCTACCGCCTTTCTTTTATTTGGCGGGATTGCTCCCGCCATAGTTGACAGGTTTAATTACCGCTTTTTATAAAAGTAAGATTCTTTGTTGCAAATAAAGCATTATAGGTGATCTGACGCATCCAAACCGCCTGACGTGGCGACCAGTGAAAACCGTTATTTTTTAGCTCCTGAATAATGTTTCTTTCAGGCTTGCTGTCAAAGTAAATTTTTATACGGTTATCTACCTTGTCAAATTCAATCCTGCCGCCCTCAAACTCAATATTTTTGTACTCCGCTTGTTTGAGATTTCCTAATGATTTTATCCTATTTTCTATGCGCTTGATTTCTGCGAGATTGTTGGTTAAACTGTACTGAGGATAGGGTATGGGTATATACTTATGAATGGCCATGCGAGTTTTGAGTTTTTCTATCTCATCAGGCGGCAAAATCCCCGTTGCAGCTTCATCAATGTTTTTAAACTTGCGAAAGCGTGTGTTAAGCAGTTTCATTTTTTCGTGATATGCTTTGAGCGCTTCAAGTTTGGTTTTAAGTTTATCAATAGCGTTTTCATCATCACCGCTTATAGGTTCGTTATCGTTGATTTTTTTAAGTTTTTGCAGTATGCTTTCAACATTGTCCCATTGCTCCATGTGGCTTTTACGTCTGGCGTTCTGCCGCTCTTTTTTGCGCACGGGGAAATTGCTTGGCCCTGAAATCATAACAGAAGGACACATACACTCAATCTGATTACTTGTGTTTACCCATAGGGCAAGTTTGCGCTCATAGAGGTTAAGCAGATAGTTTATGCGGTCTGCCTTGTCTGGGTACTCAATGAGTTTTTGACGTGCAATTTCGCGCGCTTCAATTACATCGTCTGCATATTCCTGTGTGGCTGAATTTGGTTTGTAAGAGCGGAAACTGTTCATTGATTTAGCGAGATGGGCCGCATTCTCGTTAATTGTGTAATTCATTCCTGCGCCTGCGGGGATTGTTTTAATGCTCATGGTTTTGGACTCCTTTTTTGAATAGTGAATTATTTTGTTGTTTTATTAAAATAATACAAAATAATGCGTAATGCAACAATTTTATTCACTTATTTAAAAAACTTACATTTTATTTCGTGTTTTAACTATATTTAACGTACACACTTAAAAAGGAGCGCAATATTGTCTATTGGTGAAAAAATCAAAAGCGCACGAAAGGCGAAAGGTTTGACACAACCCGCCTTTGCTGATCTTTTAGGTAAAACAACAAGAATAGTTCAAAGCTACGAGTACGGCGAAGTTTTGCCCTCGCTTGATGTTATCGAAGAAATATCGGAAGTTTTAGATATTGCTATTTGGCAGCTATTGGGAGAGCATTGGAAGAAAAAGAATCCATTAGCTATACAAGGTACACCGGAACTTGAAGCCCTTGTTGATTATCTTCATTCAATTGGATATATCTCAAAATGTATTCAGAAAGATAAGAACAAAAATAAGTTTTCAATAGAGCTAATCAAAGGCGGCAAAGTCACAACATTAACAAGTGATGAGCTTACTGCTTTTGAACGTGAAATAAAAGAGTCTGTAGAGTTCAAATTATGGCAAAAACAAAAAGGATAAAAGCGGTCGTGTTCGTGCGTGTAGCTCTGAGCGTGTCGGCTCCCTATATAATATAGATTCTTTTTTTCGAGTTCCCCCCTGCTTTTTTGGTTACTTTTTTAGTTTCCTGTAGTTCTTTGTTAGTGATAAATTATGCTTGTAATTTGCACTTGATTTAGGTGTGTGTGGTGTTGTGGTTGTTCACAGAAAAAAAGGGCTTTATGTTTTTTGGGTTTTGGTTGTGTTAAAATTTTATCAGGTCTTTTAAAAGCAGAGCTAAAGACCAAAAGGACGCAAAGGACAAAAAACCTATATCCCCCATAGTAAATAGTGATTTTCTTAGCGACTTTAACATTGTGTGTTTTTGTAATGTGTTGATATGTAATGTGTTAGGTGATGTATAGCAATTAATATTTAGTTATTTGTTGTGGTTTTATGGGGTTTTGTTTTTAATAGGCCGACATTGTTTTTAGCCCCCCGCAGGGGGATGACCCCAAGCGCGCAGCGCTCGTAGATCATCAATCGGGTCCCGCATCTATCGCGACCTTATCAGAACAATACCCCTAAAAGTCTTACGTCTTATAACGCCTTCTCACGTTTTCTAACGTCTTTTCACGTCTTTTGATAACATCTTACGTTTTCTAACGTCTTCTTACGTCTTCTACGCTAAGTTAATCCAACCTATTGTTATTCCGTTTTTGTCGCTTTAGTTTTATAGGCAAGGGGGCATTTTATGCAGGGTGCAAAGCTAAAAACTGTGGGTTTAAATCAGGGGGTTCAAGATGAACTTTGTGTTGACGTTTCCGGTGTTGGTGATTTTGACGTTGGTGTTGAAGTTGACGTTTTGTCCTCTGTCCCAATGGCACATGAGATACAGCGTAAGCGGCGTGGGCCTAAGAGAAAGCGCGGCCCTAAGCCTGTTAAAGCGCCCATGTCTAAAACGCAAGAGAAGCATAATACGCTTGCTGTGGCTTTGGCGGCAGGGGCAACTCCTGAAACCGCTCTCAGCATTGCGGGTTACAGTCAAAACAGCAACAGAGCGTTACAGCACCCCGACGTTAAAGGCGCGGTTGCTGAAATGCGTGAGCGGCTTCAAAGCACAGACGGTTTTAGGCTTGAAGACAGCGCCGGATTTTACAAAGAGCTTTCTGAAGACGCAGAGAACCACACGGCAGACCGCATTAAAGCCCGTTCCCGCATGGATAGCTTACTCGGGTATGACGCGCCTCAAAAACTTGAAGTGAACGAGAAGAGAGAGTTGCGACAGGCGGTTTTGGTGTTGTCTAACCTGTCAAACATGGGAATTACCCCCGCTGAGCTTGCGAGTATGCTTCAATCATCCAGTGCCAGTGATTGTACGCAGATGAGCCGTGAGGCGGGGGCTTCTTTTGAGGCGGCGGAGGATTAACAGTGGCTTTGAGAGCATTGAGCTTATTTACCGGTTGCGGTGGACTTGATTTAGCCGCTGAAATGGCAGGGATTGAGGTTTGCGGTCAGTGCGAAATTGACAAGGCGTGTATAAAGGTGCTTGAAAACTGGTGGCCGAATGTCATACGGTGGGAGGATGTCAAAAATGTTACAGCAGAGAGCATACAAGAGCGAATCGGACACGTTGATCTCATCTTCGGAGGTTTCCCATGTCAACCGCATTCATTTGCGGGAAAGCGTCAAGGCTCTTGTGATGAGCGTGATCTTTGGCCGCAGTTACAAAGAATCCTTTGCGGTGTTAGACCAAAATGGTTTGTGGGTGAAAATGTCCGCGGGCTGTTATCAAGTGAGTCTGGACGGTTTTTCGGAAGAGTTGTTAAAGACTTGGCCGAGTTGGGGTACAATGTCGGGTGGTGTGTGTGGGGTGCCTGTGACGTGGAAGCGCCGCATCAAAGGGAGCGCGTCTTTATCGTGGCCTACCATAACGGCGGGGCGGGCAGATCAGGAGATGTCGCCTTCACAGGAGAAACGCCGCTCTCTCAATCTCTCACAAACGGTACAGATCGTGGAGAAGCTATGGGCAACGCCTTTAGCCTCGGATTACAAAAACGCGACAATGCCGCCATCACGAATGAAGCGCAGCGGGCTTCCGTCAGATGTGATGAAACTGAACTGGGCGACACCGGTATCAGCGGACGGGATAGGAAGCACCGGCGGCGGTCAGGGGCGCAGTTTGAGAACGGACACGCACGGGATGGGCGGTACTCTGAATCCGGAATGGGTGGAACCGCTTATGGGTTTTCCGATTGGATGGACTGCCTCCGCTGGCCGTCAGGACGCGGACAAAAGCAATACGAATGGGAACCGCCGCGTGTCGTGTCAAAAGGAAGCGCTCCCGGTAGAAGCGCAAGATTAAAAATGTTGGGTAACGCTGTTGTACCCGCTCAAGCAGTTGTGCTGTTTGAAGCGATTCGCGACATTAACATAATGCTTTAAGACATTGGGGAGTTTCAAAATGGTTTCTGAGACTGCAAACAAAAGCGAACAACTAAATATCGGTGAAATCGGTGATAGTGTTCTCATGCTAAAGCAAGAGCTTCCGGCATTGTTCTGTGGTCTTAATGTAGCGCAGTACAGGGCTTTGAAAACCACCTACACCCGTAACCCTGAGAACGGGCAGTTTCCGGCGATAAATATTATCTCATTCGCCAACGGTGTAGGCAAAACGCACTTGATGATTCTTGACATGATCGGTTGGACTTTGGGGCCGGAGTATCTCAACTGGAGCGTCTTTCCGAAGTGCGCTATTGATTATTACGCTTCGCTTGCGGATTTACGTGACAAAGGACTTTTAACTTTGAGGCTTACGTGTGTTTCGGATGATATGAAAGCGTCAGGTTCGGTGTATATGCTTCTCAAAGAGCTATTTCCGTTTGCGTCTATTAGCGCAATGGATAATAACAAGTGCTACAGACAGATTGATGTTCCGCATCCCACAAAATCCGGTGTTGTAAACAGTATCGCGGTTAAGACCTTTGACCAAGATGTCGTAAAACATTCAGGCTCTACTTGTCAACGAGTTTGGATTAATGAGCCGCTGCCTGATAATCTTGTTGGTGAAACTATTGGACGCATACGCTCTAAAAAAGGTTCTACGTCCGGCTCAATCTGTATGTTTGCTACTTTGCTTGACGGTGCAACATGGGTAAGTGAGTTTGACGCTGACGGTGATATTATGGGCGTTAATCATGAGCGCGGACACATCTTTGAAAATTGCGCGGGTGAAGACGTTACGGACGCTATGGCCGCAGAGGTTAAGCAGACTATCGGCGTTACGCTCATTAAGAACCCGCAAGGCAGTGGTTATATCACTAACGGCGTTCTCTCAAAAGAGCAGATTGACAGGCAAGTAAAGTCATGGATGAAAAGTTGTCCGCATGAGCTTGAAGCGCGTAAGAGCGGAGCGCCCATCAGCGGCGGGGGTAAAATATGGCCGTCATTCAAGAGAGAGTTTCACGTCATAGAGAATGAGCATTTTAAAATTAATCCGCAATGGCCTATTGTTCAGATAGCCGACCCGCATGGAGCGCGGCCAACATTCAGCGCATGGGCGCAGATTACCCCGCATGATAGGGTGATAATTTTTCAGGAATGGCCTGACGTTGACGGACACGGTTATTACGAAACGCTTGACGAACGCTCATATACTATTCCGCAAGAATGTGAGATTTGGGACGGTATAGAAAAACAGTGGAGCTTAAATAACAGCAATATCATTCGTCTTGGAGATCCAAATAGATTCAGAGATAACAATCCTTACAGCAATGAGACGCTTCACGCTCAATACGCAAAGCACGGTTACGATTTTGATTTATCGGTGAATGATAATCTCACAGTTGGACATGAAAAAGTATCAGAGTACCTTTACTGTGACGAAATGAGACTCACCGCGAATCCCAACGACATTATGGCTCTGCCAAGACTTTTTATTTGTCGGCGGTGCGTGAATGTTGCCCGTGCGGTTGAGAATTACGCAATGAAGAAAGGGCGTAAAGTTGGTGCGTCCGTAACAGAGAACGTCAATCAGAAATTTAAAGACGGCGCGGACGTAGTGCGGTATCTGATTATGTGGCACAGCGGGAATCTTTTCGCTTCGGTTTCGGCAACGGGTAGAAATCTGTTGAGCGATTACGAAAAGTTTTGTAACGGGCGTAAACCCAAAGCGTATCGCTATTCCAACGATGAGCTTAATATGAAAGGCCGGAGAGTGGCATGAGCTTAAAGGACATAAGGGACATTCAGGACGATAAGGTTAAGATACAGGGTAAGTCGTGGGATGATTCCGCGCTTTCACTATTTGCCGCTAAAAAGATTTATCAGTTTCAATCTTGCGTTGACTACTGGCAACCGCTTCTTGACAGAGGGCGTTCCCTTGAAGACAAATACGAGGGGCGTATTTTAAGCGAAGAACAACGGGCTATTTATGAGACTGTAGAACACAAGATAGTTATTGAACCCCACATAATGAAAGCGCCTATAAGGGCGTTAATCGGCCAAACTCTTAAAAGCCGTAAGAGCGGTCAGGTTGTCACAGAAGACGGCTCTATAGCTGACCCTGCGGCGCATACAAAAGAGATTGATACTATCAATGTCGTAATGAAAGACATTGAGACGCAGACGCTTGAAGAGTACCGCATAAAAGAGGCTGTACATTCGGCTTTTGTGTCTTGTTATTGGAATGTAATCATGTTTGAGAAATGTAAATCGTCCCGTAATGGTAACGGTGTGAGTTATGAAATGCGTAACTTGCCGTGGGCTTCCGCAGTGTTCGGCCCGTCAACGATTATGGAACCTGACGGTTCAGACATAAAGGAGATGTTCTTTTTTGACTACCGGACAATAGCGGATTTGATTGACAATTACCCTGAAATGGAAGCGCAAATAAAGGCGCATTTTGCTGTAGGTAAGTTTAAAGACTGCACAATGTTTAGCTCAATTAATCAGTGGGAAGGCGGCGAATCTTCCGAAGAGCGTGACAGACTTTTTCATATTGTTGATAGTGCTTACAATCTGAAATCCGGTAATGACGGTCTTGTGCGCGTTGTAATGCACCTCTTTCCGATAAAGCGGCGTGAAGAAGTTTGGGTAAACATTTTTGACGAATCGGGAGAGGATTTTGAAGTTCGCCCCCCTGATTGGAGTGATGAGCGTTGGCAAAGATGGATTAACGAAAACAAAGAGCAGTATCACGGCCCGTATGAACGTGAAGCGGTTACGCTGTGGATGACGGTCTTCACAACTTCGGGTTTAGTACTCGCTAATGAAAAGCACTGGTTTCAGGAAAATGGTTTACTGCCGTGTTCGTTTTGGTTAGGAGCTATGAGCGGCGGGAAGCCTACTGGCCCCGCTGTGGATATGGCTGACGATTGCCTTGCGAATTGTGTCGCTGAAATAGAGTGTCTTGATGACTTACGCAAAGGTTCAGGACGGCTTTACGCTGTACGCGCGGGAGCTGTTGAGAACATTGAGAGTTTAGTTGAAGAAGCGAATCAGGCTCTTGGCACTGCGGTAATCTCAAAAGACTTTAAAGGCACAATTAATGACGCAATACATGAGTTTAAGCGTGAGCCTAATCAGAATTGGAAGATTTACGCCGAACAGCGCAAGCAGAGTATGTACGAGACTACCCGCGTGAATGAGACTATGATGGGACAACACGCAAGCCGTCAAAGCGCCATTGCGAAAGAGACAGAAATTGCTCAGGCTTTAATGGTCAATGCCGTTTATGTTGACAGTGTTAATCGTTCATGGCAGAGTCACCAAAATCTAAAGCTCAAACTTATCCCGTATCTTTACGACAAATGGGAAACGCTTGAAGTCCGTGACGATAAAACCGGAAAACTTCAAACATTAGAAGTCAACGCCCCGCAAGAGTTTGACGCAGAGGGTAATGTTACGGCAGTCATTAACGATTTAACGGCGCACAGATACCGTTGGAAAATTAATCCGGTTGATGATTCGCCTACAGCGCAAATGAGAAACGCGGAAGAGGCTCTTCATGTTATCAACAGCGCGGCGGGGCCGTTACTGCAATCAGACCCAAGCGGTATGTTGTTCTCAAAATTCTTAGCGGCGTTCTCTAATCCAATTTTGAATGAGGCCGGCTCTGAAATGATAGAGACCGCGCAAGCCTCATCACAGGCGCAAGCGCAAGCGGCACAGCAAAAGGAAATGATAGACCAAACTGTTCTTTTGGCAAAAGCAAAAGCTGAACTTTTGAGAGCGCAGAAAAACGGGCGGTTCCTCAATTTCAAGGCAGAGGATTTAAACAATTTTCCCGCACTGTTTCAATTGTTCGTACAGCTTGAACAAATGGCAGACGCTAAAGCGGAACATGAACTTGCACAAATACAACAACAAATTGCGCCTGAACAATCAAGCGCACCAATGTAAAGGAGAACTTTAACAATGAGTACAGAAGCGGCAGGAACAGAAACGACAGCTTCGACAAGCTCAGCTACCGAGACTACAAGCGCGTCAACAGAGAGCGGCTTGACTGATTCTGTAGTTGCTGATTTGGGAGTTACGGCAGAACAGGCACAGCAAATTTTAGACAGCGATCCTGATTATGCGAATATGCTAAAAGCAAGCGCAGAATCAGGTACAACTGATACAGGCGATAGAAGCGATAACGCTTCGGGCGAAGAGTCCGAAGAAAATTCCTGCGCCAACGGCGAAAATCAGGAGAGCGGCAAAAGTAGTGTTGACGAAAATTCCAACACTACACAGCAAGCCGCCCCTGAATACGCCGACAATGTTATTGACGGTTTAAGCGGCTTAGAGTTCGGAAAGCTAAGTGAAGACGCACAGACTGCGCTTGCAAACTTCTATGAAAAAGCACAGGCCGATTCACAGAAAAATACCGAAATCGAATCGCGTTTGCAAAGACTTATTGATGACCCTGTTATCCGTTCCCGTATTACGGCAGTTGAGAGCGGCAACGCTCACAAATTACAAATACGGACAGTTACGGAAGCGGAAAAGCAGGGGCTTATTAGCGGTCTGCAAAGTGAGTTTGGTTTGGATGCGGAAGATTCACAAGCGTTTATCTCCAAACTTGAAGCGGGTATCGAAAAGATAGCCCACAACTTAGCGCAAGATTACGCGAATCGTGCTATTGTCACACAGGACAACGCAAGACGCGAAAGAGAAACTTGCGCAAAAGGACAGGAAACGCTTCTCTCATTGTCGCAGTTCAACGCTTCATTGTCTGTCAAGGAAACAGACCTTACCAAGTTTTACAGGGTTGAGAATGGGCGTGGAGTTTATAACGAAGCGCACCCTGAAATTGAAACTTTTAGAAACGGTTTGGGAAAGATTCAAGAATGGGCGGTAAAGAACGGTATCGGTTACGATAAGTTAGTACAAATGGGAGCGAAGCCTTTTTACGCGGCGGCAGCTGCGGCGCTTGATATGCCCCTTGCAATGAACACCGGAGAACGTGACAAGAAAATAGCGGCAGAGGTAACAAAGAAAGCTCTGTCTCGTTTTCTAAAGTCAACTGGAAACGGGACGCTTAATGTTCAGAGGGCGGGCGTAAACTCAACGCCGGAAAAATCTCCCGATATGATTATTGACGGGATTAACGCGCTTCGGCTTGTACAGGACGCGGCGTATCACGAATCAGTTCTAAATATGAAATTCGGTGATATGGCGTGGATGGATAAGGTAGACGCGATTGCGGCAAAAGGCAGAGCGAAACTCGAAAACAGAACTAAAAAATCTAACTAAAAAAGGTGAAATAATATGGCGGGACAAACAGTATGGAATGACGCGGGTACTGGTGAAAATGATTATGTAGTAAAAGAGGAAGTTACACACGGCCTTTATTATCGTGCAACTTGGGGTTCTTTGTTTGGAAAGATTAATGCTTGCCGCGAAGTAACAACTCAAACAATAATACACAACAAGGATAATAAGACAGTTATTGATGAGGGGCCTGACAGTCCGGTTTGGGAAAAAGAGCTTAACGAAAACAACACGGCGCTCTTTACTCAAAGGGAAGAAAACAAAGGCATGGCAACTTACGGTGACGCTGATGTTAAACCCGGCGGTTTCGCTCAGTATAAACATACAAGAGTAGAAGCGCGTCAAGTAGACTCTCCCGCTTATCCTATCGTGGGTTTTGAGTCTTCACAAAATATAAAGCGCGTTGTCAACGATCTTGTGAAAGCTGAAAAGAAAGGTATTGCCGAATGGATGAGAAAAGAGATTGATCTTGATGCTCTTCGTGCATTGTTCATGGGAGCCTCTCGTGGTTTACTCTCTACGGAAGACGGCGGTAAAGGCACTATCCTTAATGGTGGAAGCAGAGGTCAGGCGCGGTCTTGTTACAATACTCTTGTTGCGGGAGAAACTAATCTCACAGCAAAGCACTGGAACGCTGCGCAACACGAAAATGAACTTGCCGGACTGTTGGCCGCGCTTGCGGATTCAGACCAGTTTCATTTTACCTATAGAACCCATGAGATGATCTCTTCTCTCATTGATGATCTGTACTTTCAAGGCATAACAATCGGCGGCAAACCATACCGCGCCGTAGCAATCATTGACTCACGAAATGTTGACAGATTAAGACAAGATGAAAAGTTGGCCGCTTTGTGGAAAGACGCTACACCAAGAGCGGAAGATAATCTTGCGATTTACAGCCGTCAAGCTCTCATACTTGACGACATTCTTTATCTTCCCGCACAACAAATGAAGTTTTTTCGTCCGTCTGTAAGTGGTGTCCCAAGTAGCGGTACTGCAAGCGTTCTGTATGGTGCGGGAATGAATGTAGACCCACGCTCTACAACTTTCAACAATCCAAGCAATATCACTATGACAGCGATTTTGGGGCGCGGCGCAATCAGACGCGGCAGACGTAAGGGTAAAACGTGGTTTACGGCGAAAGAGGGAGATCACGGTAAAGGTTCATCCTATTGTCAACATTACCATGACGGGTGGATGCGTAACGAATGGTACACAAGAGACGGACGGGAAGAAATGGCAAACGATTCCTCTCTCATTGTTTACAACTATGATAGAGGTTTTGGATTTAACTAATAACGATGGAGCGGGAAGATTCCCGCTCCTGAAAGGAGCAAAACAGTGGCTTTACTAAGTGATAGAGACCAAAAAAGAATATCAGCGCACAGGGTTCGCCCTGCCCGCGCTTCCGCAACGGCTAACGCCAATAATGGTTTAAGCAGTATCGTTGACACTTTCGACATTCAAACAGACGGCGCGGCAGTGGATATAAATCATAGGTGCAATGTTTACGTCTTAACTAAGCCGCCGTCTGTCTTACTCATCCCCAATCCTAAAATCGGTGACATTGCAAAAGTATTCATTGTTGACGATGCGCGTACAGATAATCCATGCGCTTACGCAGAATATCATTATACGCGCCCTGTGACAGCGGCGGGGGTTGTGTCGGGCAATCCGTCTTGGCAAAAAGTAACAACGGCCTAAACGATAGCTCTCTTCGGGGAGCTTTTTAGAAAGGGAAACAATGAGTAAAACTGAACAAAAGCAAGCAGAAGCAACGGACATTTTTGCAGACAGTAACGCAGAGATAGCGAAATTGAAAAGTGAAGTTGAACGTCTTCAAAACGAAAACAGCGAACACGTTAAAAAAATAGCTTCTCTTGAAGAGCAGATTAAAAACGCTGAAAAACCCAAAGAGAAAGAAGATGGTCTTTTCGTTATTGTAGCTCTTCCGGCAGAAGGGGTAAAGGTTCCTGAACTTTCATACAAGGGAGTTAAGGTAAAACGTGAGAAAGATTCAGACGGTTTTTATCACTTCTATACGACAAAGGAACACGCTGAGTCACTTCTCACAAATACGGCGGGATTAAAGTTTGTGCTTGTCGGCCCTGATAAAAAAATGGAAGTAAAAATCCGTAAGGGACTGGAGTATGAAAAGATAACTGTTTACAAGCACAACAAAACCAAAACTACAAAAGGAGTTGTAAATTGGGTGCCTGTAGTTGAGGATGGTAATAAGTAGTGGCCGCTCTTGCTAATTATATTGACCGTATGCCCGCGCTGTACCGTCAACGGTATCAACCGCGCTATTGGGTGCAGTGGGCGAACTCACTTTTAGAGAAACTGAGCGGCTTGGGTTACTTGCCGCCTCAGTTGCTTACTCGCGGTGTTGTTGTGCATGATGAGGTTTGGATAGACCGTCCAGTTGGAAGCCGCGATATAAAAGAGTTGCGCCGTGCAGAGTGTCAAAAGTACAAATACCGTTTTGCCGAAGAAAATAACAAGCTACGCCTTATAGACATTCGTATGCCGCAATTAAAAAGGCTTGATATGCCTGTAGTAAACGGCAACGAATACGGTATTGTTGTGGAATCGGCGGGACTTCAAGAGAATCAGCTTAAAAATATGCTCTTTGTCGCGGCACAGGGAAGCGCGGCGGGCAGGACTTTCATTGTTGGCGGTAATACTAAAGCAGACGATATAGACGGTACGGCTCATGTCTGCTTTTTGCACCCGTCAAGTAATGTATGGTCTACTCCTAACGGTGATTTCTACTCACAAACTGTAACTTTTGATACAAACTCAACGCCAACGGAACAGAATACTTTTTTTGCGGGAGAGAGTTCTTTTGTCTCACTTGGTTACTTTGTTCCGCAAGATAACTATCTCATTATTTCATATACTGCCGCGTTTGTTCCGGTTTACTCATTAGCGGATGATCTTGGAATTGTAGGGTACGAAAACTTGATAGACGCTTGGTTCCGGTGGAAAACAGAGGAACAGGCATCTTCCATGTCCAATGAGTGTATCTACTGGCAGGGACGAGCTGAAGCAGAGCTTGACCATTTACGCGGTGAACGATTCAACAGAATCAATAAGCCAGTAGGCAGACGGCTTGTAGGTTTTGAGAATACAAGGAGACGCTATGCCTAAATTCTTAACAGTAAAAGATACCGCCGCACCAAAGGGGATGAATAGCGTTGACAATCCCAAAATCCTTACTGATGGGTACTGTGAAGAACTTGTCAACGGATTTCCGGGATTTCCCCCGCGTATTCGTAACGGCTGTAGCGGCGTACCCATACCGGAACTTGCGGGATATGAACTTGTATCAGAGCCGTTTTACGCTGTGTACAAAAATAATAGAGTTGAAACGGAGCGCCTGTTTTTTTGGGCACGGAGCAGTGACGAACACAGTTCTTATTATCACTTGTTTGTATATTATCTTGAATCAAGAATATGTACACGCCTCGACAGCGCAAGATTATTTACTGAAACACCTGATAATAAGCTAAAATTCAGTTTTGTAAGAATTAAGGATATTGTCTATACGGTTGTTGATATGTTTGGTTACGGCGGAAATGGATATATGTTCGCCATAGAGCATATTCCTAACTTTACAAGAGATACCTTTTATGTACGGCAAGTTGGAAACAGTCAAACTGAGTTCGGGCTTCAAAAGGTTAATACGCCGTCAGGTGCTTTTAAGGATTGTTTTACTTTTGGATATTCGGTTACTCTTGTAAGACGAAGCGGGAACTTTAGCCCGACAGAACCTATAACTACTTATGCGCCCGGATTTGTTGAGAGTATAGAAAACGTCTCACACCGTTCATACATCATGGAAACAAATCCGGCAGTTGAAGCGAATATCTCAATTAATCTGCGGGCTGACCGTTTTTATAACTTTTACGGTTACACGCATTTTCGTGTATACCGCACCCGTGACTTACACAACGTATTTAGCAACGATGAAAATACAGACAATACAGATAAATCTATAGCGGGGGCAACACGCTTCTTTCTTGCGGATGTGCCTATCCCTGAAAATCTGCAAGCCGTATTTATTGACGATATTACAGACGGCGCATTGAGCGGTGAGATGAATCAACTCACCTCTTTCAACTATACACTACCGCCTACAGACGCACATAAAACGCTGTACCATAAAAACCGCTTGTGGCTTCTTGGCCGAAACGGTAAGGCTTACTTTTCAGAAATTACGGGCGGTGACGGCGGCGGGGATTTAGAATACTCTTATGAAGAAACAGATAAATTTTCGTTATGGTTCAGACCGCTTTACTACCGTGTAGATTTAGCTCCCGAAGATGGCGGCGAAGCTACAGCAATAGCCGCGTTGGGTGATGATCTTTTCTTTTTTAAAGAACACACCGTATGGATGATAATTAACGGTGAACCGACACAAGCGCCTCTTACAAAAGTAAGTGATACTATCGGCTGCCCTTATCCCGACACCCTTATAAATGTGAAAATACAAAATGAAAAAGCGTTGTTCTTTTTGAGCAATCGCGGCCCAATGCTTATAACAGAGGGCGGCCATGTTCAGCCGTTCAACAATTTTAAAGTGCGTGAACTGTGGCCGGAACTCAACAGCGAACTTTTCAAAGACAAACCTTATTCCTGTTCTGCCGCTTTTTGGCGTGACACTATTTGGCTCATCTACAAAACGACAAAAGAGAGCGATTGTAAAATATTTGCCTATTACTCAGGCAATGACGCGGCGGGAGCGTTTGAGGTTCGTTTCGCTAATCTATACCCTACAGGGAGTAAGGTTCTTGACATTAGCCACTTAACCCCGCTCAATGAGAATAAAGCTGTATCTATTGACAACATGAATCAGTCAAGAGGCGCATTAGTTGACTTCTTGGCAAACAGCGCGACAACGGACAGTTTGGCTTATGCAGGCGGCGGGAGCGGCGGTGGTTCTTTTAACTTTCATCTTGTATCGCGCAGACTTTATCCGGGGCCTATGGAGCGAAGTTTATCAGAACTATTCCGCGCTGTTGGTTACTGTGAGTTTTTTGAAGACCCTGTAAACGGTTCTCCTTTTACGCTTGAAATCAAAAGCGAACGCCACAAAGTAAAGCACGGCTATTACTACGAAAATGAACTTGTCTCAAACCAGTTCGGAACGCCCATATCAGGCAGTACGCACAGAACCGCTTTTGCGCCCAATACCCCTGTCCCATACTGGAACGGCGGACTTGCGGGTTCGTTAGCAAAACTTTACTTCGCTGACGATGAAGAGGGTACGGCGCAATATCTCAACATACGCAGTATCACTACAGGCGCGTTGATTTTCGATAGAAGCGTGGGCGGTCTTGGCGACACTGTAAAAATTATAGGCCGTCCAAAAGTGCGAACTCACATTGAGTTTATCCCGCAAGCTGATTTTGCGGGTTCATACTTCCAGTACACAGTTGAAAAAGTTCTGCGTGAGGGCGGTTTTAAGTGGTTTGGTATTGAGTTTCAATCGTTACCCCGTCCGGCTCTTGAAAGTGAAGAGGTTGCGGGCGGTATGCCTGTAAGTCATATATGGGAATAAGGTCTATTATGAATGAATCTGAAGAACGACTAAAAAGACTTGAAGAACAAATTACAAAGCTCGAAAAAGATTTTTTAAAACTTGATGGAGCTATAAAACTCTATGTGGGAAAACGGTTAGTGCTTAACGATAACCTTGACGTATTAGAGCTAAAGAAATTAATCGAGGGCGTGAAATGAACGTATCAAGCAGATATGAAAGACCGGACGCACCTTTGCGGCATAGAACAGAGATAAACCATAAGCGTTTAATGCTGACTCAATATTTACAGAAGTGTCAAATAGCTCTTGAAATTCCTGACGAATACGAAGAAGCGGACGGACAACTACCGCGTATAGCATTTAAAGACCATCTTTGCCGTTATCACACTATGGCGCGTCAAGATGAACTTCAAAATGTGATTAATGACTTTCAGACGCTTTTAGATGGTTATCTCCCGCTTACAGGCGGTACGCTCACTGGTGATTTAATTCTTGATGACGCAAAGTTAAGACTCCAAAGCGGACACAGCCTTGTCAATATGGACATTAATGAGCTAACGATGTTTATGTACGGCGGGAATCACGGCGGTTCAAGCTCTCAGCTTAAAAGCACTTCTTTGGCGTTAAGTTTCCGCACTACAGAACATGGTCATTCTTCCTATCTCAATACGCAATATCTCACATTTAATCCTGTAGCTAATAATCAGCTTGTTGATGGCAGTTGGCGTATTGGCTTGTGTCGGTCAATTGTTGGCTATGGAGAAATTGCATACAATTTTTTAGCTGAAAGGTATGACGGTTACAATTGGGAATCCATGCACGTTTTTGGCGGCGCACAAAAACCGCTTAAAGCGGGTAACGGTCTCTTAATGGATTTTACTAATGACAATACTTATGACGGCAGTATTGAACGAACATTATGCGTGGCGTTTGGAACAGGAGAGTTTCAGGCGGCACACGGAAATCACACTCATAATCAACTGCACTCTCACGGAAACTTTGATGTTATCAACGAAATCACACAAGAAGATATAAACAAATGGAACGCTAAACTCAACCGCGGCGGGGATGAAACTGACGGTAATTACAGATGGTCGGGCAGGTCTTTTTTTTGCACTGCCGGACAACGCCAAAACTCCTCAATGCGTCTTGCTTATTTTGATGTTTCTAATGAATGGGGGTTGCACGAGATAAATAGCCTCAATAACGGATATGACGGTGATTCCTTAATGATAGATAGCAACGGACAAATGCACTGGCGCAAGGTAACATGGGAAGACTTTATTTACGCTTTGCCGATTAATAAATTTCCGTGGGGTTATGGTGTATTTGGCCGTAACATTAATTCTTACGGTGAGCCGTCTTATCTTGCTCCGATAATGGCAAATCAGTTTTTAAAAAGTACCGGATTTAGAGAGTATAACTGGGGAGCTTTATCCCAAGAAGATATACCGTCTTTATCAATAGTCAAAATAAGCGGTTTACAGAACTCTTTAAACTCAAAGCAAGACGCTCTTATAGCCGGAAACAATATTCAAATTGCCAACGATGGTAAAACTATCAGCGCAACAGGGGGCGGCGGTACAATTGCGGGTAATGGGCGGGTTAATTTAAAAATAGGTCAGGGAGCAAGCGCATTAACAATAGGTACTTTTACTGTAAATCAAAGCGGTGATACCGACATATTATTAGACAGCAGTTACTCAGGGGGCGGAAACGAAGCGAATCTTTTATCAAATATTCCTCATAAAATTACAATTAACAATCCGCAAATAGATTGGCGTTATACCGTAGGCGGAGACGGGGCGGCGATTCCATCTAATAAAACATTTTTGGTGATAGAAAGTATGGAAGCAGGAATAAATAATCCCGCTGTTACTTTATGGACTCCAAATGCCGTTGAACGGGCTTTCTACATAGTAAACAAAACACATCAGCAAATTAATATTTATTTACGCGCAACAGAAAACGGTACCGATCAGCACATATCGGTCAACGGGCAAAGAGCCGTACACGTGCTTCTTGGTTCGTTAGGTATAAGCAACTTAATAGGTTCAGAAGTTTCATACAGAGGTATTTCATAATTAACACAGGATGGAAGAATAAAGATGAAGTATTACATTGAGTACCCTATCAAAATTAGATGCAATCTCAAATGTGATTATTGTTTCCATAGTGAAGCGTTTCAATTGGAGAAACAGGGTAAGCGCGGCGATAAGTATTCCGACACTTGCGCGTTTACGCCTGTTCAGTATATGAAATGGCGGGACAAGCATTTATCAGACGGTACAGAGTTTTTGTGTGAGCTTCACGGGGGAGAAATCAGTCATCCCGCTAATACTGACCTTGCGCTTCACATAATAGATACGCTCGACAAAGAACGGTTTCAGGTTCAGACAAACGGGCTTGGTAGTTTATGCTTCTATAAAAAACTTGTAGAGCGTAAGGCAAAGATTGACAGGATAGGCTTTACGTTTCACCGTGACGCAATCGGAAAAAATCCGGCGTTGATTGAAAAATTCATAAACAACGTAAACTTTGTAAAAAGCGCGGGGATTAATATCTACGTGAAAGAATTGTTAATCCCCAAAAATAAAACCGCCATACTTCACAATAAAGACTTTTGGGAAAGTAAAGGCGTTGAGTTTCGTATTCAGGACTTTAGAGGCTATCGCGGACGCGGAAAAGAAATTAATTATACCCGCGAAGAGCTTAATCTTATTCATCCTGAATACAAGCACGTTGAATCAATCTGCGCCTGTCGTAAAGACTATAAAAATGTTCTCATTAGGGGTTATGATATTTTCGCTGGTGATGTTATCGCTTGTTGGCAAGACCCTACGGTAATAGGCAGTATCACGGTGGATTGGTATAACCCGAATTACAAAATTAACAGGGATGAAAACGGCATTAATGTAAGCGGTGTAGAAAAACTTTATCGGGGTACATATCCGCGTGATATGTGGAGTCCTGAGATTGAAAGAGTATATCCGAATTTAACAAAATCACAACTTAAAGAAAGGGACAGTATGCAGGGACAATCATTATCATTAGAAAAAAGAACTTTACAACGAATTGAGGAGTTGAAAGGTAATCTTGGAAAAATTAATGAGGAGCTTAAATTCCATGAGGGAAAAGTTGACGCTCTGCACAAAGAGGGTTTTAGTATCGTGGGCGGAATAAAGGAATTAGACAGGCTTCTTAAAGCTCCCCCCGTAAATCTTGATAGTAAAGAAACGCCGGAAGCTGAAACGGTATCAGCGGCAACTAACAATAACGGTTGGAAAGGGATGATATGAAACTTGAAATGATGACAGTTACCGGAATAATAGGCGGCCTGACAGTACGGCTGTTTGGCGGATGGGATATGTTTTTGGCGACATTGGTTCTCTTTATGATAGCGGACTATCTTTCGGGTGTTATTGTCGCTCTTTGGTTCAAAAAAAGCGATAAATCAAAGAACGGAAAATTTGAAAGCGGAGCAAGCTACAAGGGGCTTCTGCGCAAAGGAATGATACTTGTGATAGTCATGTGTGCGCATCAACTTGACTTAATGGCAGTATGGGGAGCCGATTTTATCAGAAACGGCGTAATCTTCTGTTACATCATAAATGAGCTTGCAAGTATAATCGAAAACGCGGGGCGTATGGGCGTTCCCGTACCGGATAAATTGACAAGAATAATAGCGGCGTTCAAAAAGAAGAGCGAACAGGAATCTATATCTATCGTGCGAAAAGCTGACAATAAAGAATAAGGATAGGAGATAACTAAATGTTTTTGCTTCAAGACGTACCCGGTGTAGGCGCGGCATCTATCAAACCTAATACGGTTCAAATAGAGCCGATGGCAGCTGTAGCTAATCCTGTGATTCAAGGCAGACTGCCTGTAGCACCACCTGCATATACAGGCCCGATTGACCCTATGGCCGCGCAGAATGACTACTGGCGTAATGTCGGTACGACAAGCAATGTTATGGGGCAAAAAGTTGAGCAGAATATTAATTCCGGTTTGTCGGGACGGGCTTTTGACCCTATGGCAGTACAGGCGCAAGAGGGTATGGCGCGATACGAAGCGAATCAACGCGCAAGAAATTCGGCGCAGATTGCGGGAGCGGGATTCGCGGGTACTCCTGTAGGTATGCTTGCGGCTAATGGTATGGAAAATGATCTTGCCCGTAATCGTTTCGACACAAATATTGGAATAGAAGCGGCACGGGAAGAGCATAAATTGCAAGCGGCAAATACGGCTATAAATTACGCTGACCAAACGAACAAGGATAGATTTACCCAAGACGCGAACAGGCGGGAAGATGAATCGCAATGGTTCAAGAACTATCGCAATGTAAGCGGTGAAATGGCAGACCTATTCTTGCGTAATGAAAATTGGTCGGGGCTAACCGCCGCTCAACTGTACGCACAGCCCGAAGTTCAGGCTCTTGTTGGTCAATACGCCGCTATGGGAATCAACCTGAACGCTCAAAACGTAAAAGATTACTTTGACAATATGAATGACCCTGTAAAGAAAAATACGCTCCTTGCGCTTGCTAATGAGCTTAGAAATTCGGGACTGTTCACAGAGGCGCAAGTACAGGATATTGTAGCTAAAACCGTTATCGGTGTTTTCAAATGGGACGCGGAAAAAGGTGAGTACGTCATTAATGAAGAGATGCTTGGTGACGGCGTTAATACGGAAGAGGTTCAAACAGGCAATGATACAACCACACCACCGCCGACAACAACTACTCCACCACCTGAAACACCACCATCAAGGCGTACATCAGCAGGTCGTGCGGGTATACGGTAATTAAAAGGAGATAAAAATGATTTCTATTGGTTTAGGTTTACTTCTTGGTGCGGGTATCACTGCGGGGGCAGGTCTTTTAGGCGGTTGGATGAATCGCAACGAGTCACGGGATGCGCGTAAGGAAGCCAAAGATATTAATGAGCGTGATTTTGAATATCAAAAAGAACTTGACCGTTTTCAGATGGGAGTTACGAATCGTCAACTTGCTCAAACTGATATAAAACTTGGCGAAGACAGGCGTATAAATAGTTACGGCATAATTCAGAATCAGATAAATCAGGTAAACGAACTGCTTAAAACAAATAACGGATTGCGTGATAACTTACGCTCATTATACGGGGGTAGAAATTGAGATCACATTACAGTTCAGCAACTTATGACCCTATGCGATATACTTCCCGTTTCGGTGACAGTATCGCACAGGCGGGACAAGCGATAGGCAACGCTTTTACTCAACTGCCCGCCGCGCAAAGGGCAGACGCTGAATATCAGGCAGAGCAACAGGAGAAACAAAATACGTTTAATGTCGCTAATGAATATCTAAAGGAGATAGGCCGTGAGATAAGACCGCCAAACGCGGGGGAATCTTCACAAACGTATCTCATGTTTGCGGCTAATCAGATTGATAATGCGATAAATTTAGCTGAGGGTTTAGACAGGCAGATTATTCAGGACAAGCTGTATAATGTCGCGGGTAGGCTTGGAGTCAAAGACCATGTACAGGGTTCTTATGATATTCAGTCAACACGTAACAGTTTTGGCGTACCGGAACATGAAGAGTACGACAATGAGCGTAACGCTTTCCGTAAAGAGCAAGAGGGACGTTTCGGACTTCCGCAGATTGACCCTATGGCGAATCTCGGTTTACAGCAATCAGAAAAATCATTAGATATGATGCAGAGCGCCGGACAATCGGTAAACTATCCGCAAGCTCCGCAAAATCAATTCCGGCAACAAATACCTACAAGTTTATCACAAGTTGACCAAGATATTTTAGGCGGTATGGCAGACGCGCTTTCTGTGTCGGCACAGCGTTTAGGAAAAGGCATAACGCTTTCAGAGTTTAACAGAGAGTACAACAGCTTTTTAGATACAAAAGCAAAACTACTTAAATCAATGGATGATGAGCGAAAATCTTCTGAGATAGACGCATTGAAACACCAAAGAACACTTTTGAGTCAAGGCGTACTTTCGGGACGCACAATAACCGATTCAAGCGGTAACGTCTTAGATGCGGTAAGTGTTGATGACGCTACACACAGTCCGGGACAACACAATATCGGCACTGGTGAAACCGAAGCGGAAATCGCTAATAGAAATATGAGGTTGTTACAGTTTAACAATCAAAAGAAAAGCGGAAGCGCTCCCAAACCGCCTAAAAGTGAATTGGCAACTGAGAGAGAAAAATTAGAGGCTAAGTACGCTCCCATGTTTGCCAATTCAAGAGACAGAGGGGGCATAGACGAACTAAACTTCGCAGAGGAATTAACATTTTACCGTGTTGCAGAAAGAATACAAAATAGAGCGGGCGGCGTTGAACAAATATCAGACGCAGACGCGAAAGCCAACGCAAGAGACAGGCTTACAGTTCTCAGAACGCTTAGAAGTATATACGCTTCACAACTAACCTTAAAAAAGAAGAATATAATCGTCTCTCCAAATGTCAACCAAAAAGGCCATACTTGGAGCGCGTTTCAATCAGACCAAATAATTGCGTCTTTATCACCAAAGCAACAGAGCGAAATAAGAATGTTGCTTGAAGACCGCTCTTTGACAGAAGCGGTTCGCGCTCTTGAAGAAAATGTCGGATTAAGGCCGCTGACTACACGGCAGTTATACAACAATTACGGAAGCGGCGTTCACGGTAAAAAAGCAAAATAAGAAACTATGAAATCAATAGATGAAATCTTTCAGACCAATAGCGGCGGCACGGCTTTAAAATCGGTTGATGAAATTTTTAATCTTCATCTACCCAATACAAGCGTCAGAACTCCAAACCCCGCGATAAAGGGTGCGCTCTCATCAGAAGCTCTTGATCACGTTGTAATGGAGTCTGTCAAAAGTTATCCCGATGTTGATCCTACTCTTTTACGTGCCTTGATAATGCACGAATCCGGCGGCAACCCAAACGCGATACCAAAAGACTCTAACGGTAACTTACTTAGTTCCGCAAAAGGTTTAGGACAATTAATTGACGCAACAGCAAAAGAGATGGGCGTTAGAAATCCGTTTGACCCTTACGAAAACGCAAAGGGTGCCGCCGGATATTTGAGTAAGCAGTTAAAAGAGTTTGGCAATGAGGAAGCCGCGCTTGCCGCCTATTTTCGTGGCCCAACAGCGGTAAGAAATCATCTTGCGTTTAATAGTAACGTGCGGACAATGCAGGGCAATCTTGGCGGTACCACTGTATCAAAATATCTTGATTCAATCTTAGGCAAGAAAAATAAAGATAGCAATCGTCAATGGAATCCTCAACGAATAATAGAAGATAGAGAGGATGGGAGCGCGGGTTATTGGGATAATGTCGAAGATCCAATTGATAAGATATTTGGTACCGCCCGTAAATCTCGTGTTTGGGTAGAAACACGCTCCGCAGTGCCTAAAGAAGTTGAACAGGAACCGCTTGATTTTGATTTTATGAGTGAGGTACGTGTCGCAAACCCTGCAATCTCTACAGCGGTAAATACGGAGCCGCAACCCGAACCGCAACCCAAAGAGCGTAAACCTACTCTTGGCGATAGGTTGACTGCGCCCACAAGAGCAATTTTGGAAGAGGGAAAAATAATCGATGAAAGATGGAAGCGGTACGAACAATGGGCCGCAGAGGGACACCAAGAAGTACCGCAAATGTCAAAACAGGAGCGTCAGCTTCGCAATGTTTATTTATTCAACGAACAGCAGAAAAAAGACGTTGGCGGCGCAAGAGCTTTTCTTGGCTCTATAAGAGACGCAATACCCGGTATGAGACATTTTGAGACAGAGGAACAAGCGCAGATTAAAGCTGAAAATCCAGTAGCTAATATTACAGGAACGATGATAGGCGCTATAGGTTCAACTCTTGCGGGAGCGCCAGCAGTTGGAAGAGTTTTATCCGTTACGCCAAAAGTCAATCAGGCAATGCAATCTTCCGCGCTTGCAAGAACCATCATTCCCCGTGTTGTAAACTCTACCGCGCAGAGCGTTGGCCGCGATATTGGAATAGAAGATTTTCAAACGGTATTTTGGAATGCGGTAAGGTCTGCGGGTGGTTCAGCGGTGTCGGTAGTGCCGGAAGTTTACGCACCTGCCAATGTTTGGCAGTTAATAGCTCAACCCGCCGCTGACTTGGCTTTTGATTTAGCTTGGGCGAAAGCAACGGGTGAAAATATCCGCTCTACTGAATGGTGGGTCAATGAAGCACTATCGCTTGGCGTTTCATCAGGTTTTGCTATTAGAGACATAGCAAGCGGACAAGTATTTAAAACAGAACAGGCAAAACAGCGCAGTGAAATAAAATCCATGTTGCGCGGATGGAAACGCGGCAAGGGAGAGAACGGTTTTCAAATTGTTGAACCGAATACAACAGACAAAACGGAATACAGCAATGAGAATGCTCAACAGACAAACACGTCTAAGCCGCAGTTTTCCGAAGATGTTAATTCACAGCGTACAAATGATATACCGCCCTCTTCGGATAAAATTGAATTAGAAAACAAAGCGAACCCGTCTTATGATGACTGGCGCTCTCACATCCAAGAGGCTCATCGTCACGCTGAACGTCTAAGGGAACAGCGGCAAATAAAAGAGCTTACGGCTCCGCAACCTAAACAACCATTACAACGGATAGGCGAATCCCCAAAACAAGAGGTAGACAAACGCCAAAGTGCGGCAAATAGATTGCGGGATATTCCCGAAGAAGCCCACACTCCCGAATTTCTCCGTGAACGGCGTTTACGTGAACTCTCACAGAATGTATACGACATACTCAAAGAATCAGGCCATAGAGGATGGCAAGAAGATTATCAGGTAATGAGAGGCGGCACTCGTCTTAATGGATTCGGGGACGAACAGAGACGTTTGACGGAAACAGGCAGGGCGGTTCTTGACCAAATGGCAGACGGGATTTTTAACTCTAACCGTATTGACATTAATTCAAAATGGTTTGATGATGCTTCATACAACAACGGTATCAAGCCGGATAATGATTGGAGCCGTGCGGGACTTGATGTTCCAAAAACAAGTGACGATATTGCGGTTTTAGTGCAATCATCTATGAACAATAGAACATACAAAAGATACGCTAACGATTACGCTAAAAATTATTGGGACACAAAAAAACAGGAGCCGACAAATCGGACAGCGTCTGATGAGGCTTGGCGGGTATTGGAAAACGAGCCTCACAAACTGACCGCGAAACAACGAACTATCATAGAGACGGATTTAGAAGCTGATTTAATAGGCTATTTAGAAACAATGGGCGCTCCAAAGAATTTGATCGACGCAGTAAGAGCTTCAACGGAAAATCCGAAACCGCAATATAACCACAGCAACGGTGAAGCAAGTTACGGCGAATACTCAAAAGATTTCAAGTCCGGTACAAATTATGGTAAACATGAGCCGTCCGATCTGCGTCCTATCGAAAGAGCAGAACTTGTTCATATTGTTAAAGAGCTTTTAGGAGATACCCCAAGTGTCAACAAGTTTTTAAGAAGCGGGGCGCATGGACTCGCAATGCGTCAAAAACAATTTGACGGTGAATGGGAATGGAAGCAGATAAAACTTAGAGCCGATATTTTCAAAGACCCCGAAGCGGCAGACAGAGTGCTTGCACATGAAATCGGACACATTCTTTCAAAGTACGGCGGGGATGGCAAGTACAAGACCATAGCAACAAAAATTAAAAATGCCGCACATGAGTTCAGGCAGTTTATTGAGAATGACCCTGCCGCTCAAATGCTAACCCCCAAAGACCGTCAGCGAATCCGTAACGAAGTTACAAAACTTCTGCGTAAAGGTAAAGGTGAAGAATGGATTGACGAGATAATAACCAAAGAGACAAAATACACGCCGGACGAAGTTATGGCCGTTTGGAACAGTCTGAATCAGGAAGATATTAATCCCGTTTTGATGGATTATATAAAGGGCTTAGATACCGCACAAAAAAAGGCTCTTATCCTTGAAGTTATCAGAAATAAAGTTACACCTGATTATGTTCCAAAGAAAAAAGAACGCATAGCTACAGGGCGTAAAATACCTGTTACCGTTAGCAAAAAAGCTACGCCGGAAGAGATAGCCGCAGAGTACCGCAAAGCTATTCTACGCGAAGCAGAGTTACGCAGATTGACAGAATTAAAAACAATCTATGACGAACTCTATCAGCTTTCTAAAAAATGGCGGCCTTTTGATGAAAACAAGGTTTCGGCTTCTCATCTTAAATATCGGCAAAGGGGCGAAGAGGTTTTCGCTGATGGAATGTCTGTTCTACTTAACGACCCTGATTTACTGAAATATGAAGCTCCTACTTTTTGGCGGGTATTTAACGGTTGGGAGAATCACCGTAATCCGTTTACAGAAGTTTATAAATCTATTCAGGGCTTGTACAGCAAGGGGGATGACGCAGTTTTCGCAGAGCGCGACAAGCGAATGTCTGAAAGTTTCGCTAAATCCGAAGCGGTAGACAAAGAAGCCGCGAAAGCAAAGGAGAAAGAAAAGCCTATAAGTCAGCGCGGCAGTGGCTTTGTTGACAGCATACTAAAAAAGGTTGTTGATAAATATATCCCGATTAAAAACATGGTGCGTTCCCTTGAAGATGCGGGATTACTTTCCGCTGATAACAATCCTTATTTCAGAATAAGAAAAGTTTCACGGGTAAGCGGCCAACAAGAGGGGTATCTTGGTCAAACGTATTTTGAAGTAGAAAAAGCGTTAGGCGGTAATCTTGGCAAACAGGAAGTTGAAGAGCTTGGAAAAATTATGACGCTTAACAGAATGGTTCACGAGCGTAAACTAATTGCAAACCCGTGGGGTTTAACGCCTGAATTAGCGGACAAGCAGCTTGGATATTTAAAAAAGAAACTTGGCGAAGAGAAATACGGTAAGCTACAGGAAGCATCAAAAGTTTTCAATCGTATCAGACAGGAAACAATTATCCCTGTGCTTGAAAAATCCGGTATGCTCTCACCGGAACTATTAACATACGTAAAAGAG
>Ga0123356_10001122_pt1 | contig 29683 bp, 40 predicted proteins | sample TergutEmb28metaG_2_FD_92546 | JGI IMG/M metagenome (GOLD analysis project Ga0123356, IMG submission 92546) | Embiratermes neotenicus P3 segment gut microbial communities from Petit-Saut dam, French Guiana - Emb289 P3 | ecosystem: Host-associated > Arthropoda: Insects > Digestive system > Gut ...
TTCCGCAAGTTTCAGGATGTCTGGAACTAGGACAATGTGAAGGTAGTTTGCTATAGGACAATGCGAAGTTGAAATACTATAGGACAATACGCTATTGCGGACGCCCCTTGCGGGGCTGAGGAGTTCTGAAAAGTAGCAATTTCCATTGGTACACTTTTAAAGTGATTTAGTATCGCGCTAAATGATTTGACACAGAGTGCTAACACTTTAACACAAAATAGGTTTTATCATGCAATATGGTTGCAGGGATGTTGCAATGCGCGACCGAGTTTCAACCCTACGGGAATGCGGGAGTGAATTCGAGGTCGCGGAGGGTGACCGTGAGTGTGGCGGGGTGGGAAATGGGGACAAAAGGGTACGCGATAGGATTGACATGGGAAAAGGTAAATACCCCCCCGAACCCGCTCCCCACGTAGACATACTCCAAAAACGGGTTCGAGGGGGCAGCAAATTGGACAAACAGCTGGGCGCGAAGCTCGCCCGCAGAAAGCCTGTACCCGATATGGTCGTTGACATCTCCGCCCGGGAGCCCCCAAAGGTATCGAGCCGCAAAGTGGAATTCCCCCGCCCCAGGATTCTCTATCCGGAACGGAATAGGATAGTTCGGAAGGTACGGAGTGAACTCGTTGTAATCGACGCCCTGGAACGAGAAGCTCCCGCCGGGGTAATTGATGTACGCGACGTAGCGACCGAGCACTATCTTCCCATTGTGGACGACAAGCAATTTATTCCCATCCACCATTCCCGTGGAGGGATTCCATCGGTCGGCTATGGCAATTGGCAACATATTATACAATCTCCTGATGCTCAATAGTAGCATCGTCGTCCGAAACGACGCCTTCGGTGCATAGGAATTTTATCCGCCGAACTTGCCACTTGGAAGGAAGCGTCGGGCCCTGGCAGAGGACTGCGAGCGTGCGGAATTTTGCCTCCTGCGGAAGTTGGGTGAGTATGTCGGTGAGGTCGTTAGGCTCGAGGGTGATTTTCCTGTCGCCGTTGGCGGAGCCTACGACGAGGCGCCTCCGCTCGAGCGCCGGGGACGACCCGCCGCCGCCGCCGCCCGGGAAGGCATCGGCGCCGGGGATGCCGCCCGGGGCCTCGCCGTCCACCCTTTCCGTGTTCGCCCTGTACGACCACCGGCGGGAGCGCAGGGCGCGCTGGAGGCCGACGAAGGTGTCGCAGTCGAGCATCCGGGAGGTCCCGCACCGCACGCGGATGCCGCCGTCCCACAGGTCGATGTCCGTGTCCTGCACGCAGGCCTCCATCGTCGCCAGCGGCGTAGGCCCCCCGGTTATGTTGACGCGCATCCCGGGGACGACCCATCCTGTCTCGTCGACATCCGAACTGAAGGAGCCATCCCACTGGAGCAGCGACCACGCGGCATAGATGTAAGCCGCCAATCCCTCCGGGGGTTCCTCGCCGGAATCGATGCTCCCGGTGGAGGTGTATAGCTTTGTCTTGGCATCCGTCGCGCTGACGACGATCGGGACCTGCGTCTCGCCGTCCTCCAGGATGATGCCTGCGGAATCCTTGGTCTGGTAGGCGACCGTGAAGGTGTGCGTCTGTTTCTCCCACGCGACCCTCATCCATTTATACAGTGCGCCCTCCGTCAATTCACTGGGGAGGTTTTTGAATCCGCTCGAGACATGGCTCTTGATGCTCCAGTCTCCCGGGGGGAGGTCGCCGAGCCACTTCACCCGGCCGGACAGCCATATCTTCGCGTCGGCGCCCGTCCAGTCTTCGGGAAATGGCATGACTTTTACTTCCTGTTTGATTGACTGGTAGGAGCCCCCCTGCAGGTCGATGTAGCAGAGGGTCGCCATCGGGTCGCCGGGGTCGCCCGCCGAGTCCAGGAAGCGAACCTCGCTGGGCGTGCCGTCGATATCGTCGATGCGGCGGTAGTTGATTTTAAGACCCCTCATGACGAGATCGTGGCGCGGGTTGAAGGAGATGCCATCCAACCCTGGAGACTCCGTGTCGTCTTCGCCCACATTGGCGCTAAGCGTAACTATGTTCAGGAGCTCCTGCTGGCGGAGCCGGACGACGGGGGCGCCGGACGAATAGTCCACCCACAGGATGTGGTCGGGCGTCCAACGCAGCATGGCGAGCAGCGCCTCCCAGCATGTTATGTTCTCCCGCTCGTCAAATGGGATTTTAGCGCCCTCGGGCCATAGCGCGTCGCGGGATATAGGCACATCCTTGCCGATGGCGAAGTCCAGGATGGCGGCGACCTGCCCTGTGTTCGTAAGGGGCTCGAACGGCGCCTCGGACGTGCGGCCGAGGACGACGCAGGCCTCGGGGCACTCCGTCAGCGTCGGCGTGCCGGTGGAGATATCCATTACGAAGGCATTGGTGAACTGGTAGTACTGGATGCGCCGGAGGCGGTCGAGGAAGCAACGGGCGGTGTAGCGGTGCGCGGAGCCGCTCCCGACATCCGTGTCGAGCGGGGTCGCGACTATCTCGCCGACGAAGCGGCACGTGCCGTCGGCGAAGAGGCGCACGGCGTCCCCGCTCTCGAATATGGGCGTGCCGTCGAAGGGGGTGTCAGAGGACAGTATCAGGGAGTTGATGTCCAGGACGCGGAGCGAGAGGCTCGCGGCATCGATGCCGAGCTCGTGCAGTGGAACTGCGGGGGAGCCGTTTCGCCGGAGCGTGTATTCCATCATTTATCCTCCCTGGGCGTTGTTGCGATTCTTCGTCTTGATGTCGTCGAGTTCCTTGCGGAGAACGTTCATCTCTTCGACAAAGCCTTTCAAGACGTCGGTGATGACACCGATGCCCTTTACCGATTCCTCCGCCTCCCGCTGCGCCTTCTCCACGGACTGGTCGAGAACCCGTTGCGCCTCCGCCTGCGCCCTCGGGTTACCCCTGGAGTCGTTGACGGCCTGCGTGTTGACTTGGATGTCGCGCTGGTTGGCCTTGTTGCGGTCGGCGGCGGCGCGTTCCGCGTCGTGCAACTGCTTCTTTGCATCGCTTTCCCGTTTTGCGAGGTCTGCGATTTGCTTTGTGAGGCTCTCCCGTTTCGCGTCGTCCGCGTCTTTCTTCGCCTTTTCGGCAATGGCGCGGTTGGAGTCCTCGACGGCCGTCGCCGTCGTTGTCGCCGCCGTCTGGGCTGCCACGCCGGAGGTGGATTTGTTGATGTCCAGCACGCGCATTTTCTCCTGGGCGACCTGCAGGCGGTGTTGTCCTGCCTGCTCGTCGGCGACGGCCTTCTTGTAGGATTCTCCGCCGCTTTGCACGTTGGACGAATACTGGTCGAGGGCGTACTGTTTCTCCTCGATGGAACGCTCGACGCGTGCGTCGCGGCTGAACATCATCTTGGGATTCCACAGGTCGCTCAAACGGGTACTCCCCCTCATGGAATCGCTCATCACTTCGCCGTATCCCTGGTTGTTCCTCGCGACCATGTTGGCCGCTGAGGCCTTCATCTCCTCGGCGGCGGCGATCTGCGCCTGCGCCGCCTCAATTTCCATCTCGATAGCCTTTTGCTGAAGTGCCTCAGCATTGGCGTTGAACGATGCGTCTATCCCCGCCTTGCGCTGCGCGGATTCCGCTTGCAGGCGTTGGCGCTCCAGGGGGTCGGCCGTGTTCCGGAGCGATTCGGCGAGTGCTAAATCCTCCTTCTGGAGGGCGCCCTTGCGCAGCGCTTCGTTGAGCCCCTCCTCGATGCCTAGGAGCTCCTGCGCCTTCGACGAAGCGTCAGACATGGAATTTTTGAGGTTGTCATACGCGGTTTTGAGGTTGTCGATGGCGGCCTTGGCGTTGTCCGTCTGGATGCCAAGCAACATTTTTTCGTATTCCTTTTGGGAGGTCTCGACTTCCTCGATCATTTTTTTTAGGGCGAGAAATGCCGAGGTGATGGCGAAGATGTACGGGACGGCGGCCTCAAGCCCCTGCAGGGACTTCGATAGCTGGGCGACTCCGCGCGTCATCCCCATTATGTTCCCGCTCGTCATGGACGAGACGGCATTCATGTCCCTCATGCCCATGGTCGCCTTGCCCGTGGATGCGCCCGCGTCTTCCGCTTCGTTTGCCATCTTCTCGAGGGCGGCGGCGGCGTTCTCGAGGCCGACGGTCTCGGCGAGGGATTCTATCTTGATGCGTAATGTTTCTGCGGCGCTCATAGGTCAGTTTTTAGTTTCCAGTTTTTAGTTTTTGGAGAGGATGGAGTTGATGAGTTTCTGCGCGGGGGCGACGGCGGCGGCGAGGATGTCGTCGTCGGACGGGAGCACGGTCGGGTCGGGGTCTTTCGACACGGACTTTAAAAGGATGTAGTGGAGGGTGAGCTTCCCGTTGTCGGAGGTGGCGAGGAAGGCCTTGTCGCCGGACTTCGGGCGGTAGACGAACGCGTCGCCCCTGTTCGGGAACTTCTTGGAGGGGTAGACGCCCTTGTTCTCGGGGCGGAGCGGGATGGCGAGCGCCTTGGCGTTCCTCGGCTCGATCGTCCCGCCGTAGCGGTGCCACCGGACGCCCGCCCACGGGATGTGGACGGTGGCGCCGTCGGCATCGGAGGACGAGTAGGCGGATTCCGCCGCGTTCGCCCAGTAGTTGCTCGGTTCCCACCCGGGGTCGCGGTCGACGGAACGGTTGCGCTGCATGAGGTGGTCGCGGACGAGCCTTGCGGCGCCTTCCCCCGCGACCTTGTTGAGACGCTGCCTCGCCTTCAGCTCGCCCGCCGTGGCTCCGAGGATTGCGCCGACGATGTCGGCGCCTTCGATGGTCACGCTATGCTCCATGTTGACATCCTCCATAGTTTGGGGGTATCGTTGGGACTGCGCCACATCGATGGCGTGTAGGGGTCGGTACGGTGCCACCTTCGGCGATACCGTGCAAGATCGTGCGGCGGGGAAGGATACCCGCCAAACGTTTTTTAATGTCCTTTCTTCTGTTCAAGCGTGCCTCCTCTCTTGTTTTCTGCTAGGCCTGGTCGTGCATCGGTGACCCATGTCCTAACCCTACCGCCGTACGAGACGACGTAAGTGTTCTCGTTGCTCCCGTCCTGTCCGACGGTGGTCTTCAGGTAGAAGGTCTTGAGGACGGGCTTCTTCGTCTTCTTCTCGACGCCCCACGAGTTCCACGTCTCGTCGGGCTCGGCGATGGTGTCGAGCGCGTAGCGGATTGTGGATGCGCGCGCCTGCCTCTTCTTGTTGCCGGGTCCGCCCCAGTGTTCCAGCACGTCATTCGTGATGCGTTCGACCGTGCCGTCGGGCGCTTTCGCCCTTGCCTGCCCGCGCTTCACGAGCGCGGTGGCTTCCTCGGGGGATATCCGCTGAGGGGATTTGGCGATGGCGGAGTCGGCGAGCGGCTCGGTCTTTCCAATGGGCGGGGCGAGGTTGTGGATGATGAGCTTGTCGCCGTCGAAGCGGACGTTTCCGCCCATCGCCTTGCGGACGGCTTCGCGGAGTTCGGGCATGGCGTCCATGCCCGGCATGTTGGCCTCGTCGACCTCGGGGAACTCGGGTTCCTCGGGGGTCTGGGTCTCCCCGGGCTTGACGAGGCCGAGGCGCTCCGCCTCGTCGCGGTCGACGTCCTCCAATCCCATGCCGCTGCCGTAGTCGAACGGCGGGAAGGGTTCGCCGAATGCGGAGATGCTGCGCCATATCGGGGCGGTCTTCAGCGCCACCATGCGCCCTTCGGCGAGCGTCCCGCCCGCCTCGATCCAGCGCGCCGTCCAGTCGCGCATGTTCCTGCGGATGTGCGTGCGCACGAGTTCCTGGGCAGGCCAGAGGTCGAGGATGTCCGGGTCCATGCCCGCCGCGCGCCTTGCGTAGCCCCGCGCCTTGCGGATGTTCATCTCGAAGATGAGGTTCTGGCGGCGCTCGGAGGTGAGGTCCTGCAGGCCGCCCTTCTTCGACGGGTCAGGCGCGTAGCCCTGTTTCCGGAGCAGCGCCGTGAGGTCGCGCTTCGCCTCGGCGATCCCCTTGTCGCCGTCGAGGATGCCCTTCAGCGACCTTCCCGTGTCCGCCAGCGGCTCGATGCGGTCCATCCGCGCGGAGAAGAGCGCCTGCCGCCGTATGGCCGCGGGGAGGCGCGCAAGCTCGGCGGAGGTCGCCGTCGTGGGCAGCGGGATTCTGGGGAGGTCGAACATTTAATGGTCAATGATTAATGATTAATGGCTCATGAACCACTCGAACTCCTCGGCGGTCATGATCCAGATGCCCGTCGTGTTTTCGTCGGCGGGGATTGCGGGGACTTCCGTCCCTGCCGGATGGAAGCCCGGGCTAGGTATCGGGAAACGGGGCATAGATACCGCGCCTGTAGTTCTGCAGCCACTCGCGGCACTTAATAGCAAGCACAGTGCCGTGAGTAGCGGAAGCCATTTTGAGAATCTCGTTGACGCGGAGGTACTCCGCCTCCATTTCCTTCCTTCGTGCATTTTCAGTGACCTTTCCGTAGATGTGGGCGGCGATGCCGCCGAGGGTTGCCAGTGCGGCGGCCGTGACCGCCACGCAGAGGGCGAGCATGAGTGCCTGCATGTCGCGCCCCTATTTTTTCTTCGACACCCACGACCATATCGCCGTGCCGACGACAATGATGGCGCCCGTGACGATGCCGACGAGTTCTTCCGCCCCGGGCACTTCGATGCCCTTGGAGTTCGCCCATGCGACGAACGTCGCGATGGTTCCGCCACCGATCGCGGCGACGGCGGTACGGATAAGTCCGTTTATTTTCTGCTTGTCCATGGTTATTTCCTTTCGTTGGGTTAGAGTGAGAAAACAGGTACGTCACCCGCCTCCCACCACTTAAGTTGCCGTGGGAGGTGGCGCACGAACGACCAGTCCGTGCGCTTGCTTCGCGGTGGGTTACGCTTCGCCGTCTTGCGGCGCAGGCGCGCCTTCCGGTACAGACGTCGGTTCATCGCTTTCCTCCATTTCGGCCGGTGGTTCAACAGGCTTCCCGGCGGCATCCGCATTCGGCGCGCGCTTGCGCTTGGTCGACTTGTCGGGGGCGGTCGCCTCCCCGGCATCCGCATCGGCGCGGAGCTTGGCGATGGCGGCGCGGCGCGCCGCCCATTCGTCGCGGCGTTTCTGCGCGGATTTCTTGATTTCGGCAAGTTCCGCGTCCGTCGGGACGCGGGGCGGCTCGTCGGCGGGCGCGTCGGATTCCTGAACGCGTAGCATGAATTCCTCTTCCGATTCGCCTGGGCGGAGGTACTGAAGTTCGCCGACGGGAACTCCTTTTGCGGCAAGTACTTTCCCCTCGTCGGAAATTACTGCGGGGCGGTTGTTGTGCGTGGTGAATTTCATTTTGTTTTTCCTTTCGTTTACGATGTGATTTCAATAGGGCATGGCTGCTATGGCTCGGCAAAAATCCTGTCTTCCCATGTTGGCCACGCTGACTTGTAAGTCTGCACGAGGTCGTAGGGGACATAGATGGTCGTGCGGCTCGTGTCGTATTCGTCCCCGATTGCGTTCATGCCTATCGTCGGCGGCGTTTCCAAATCAAAGCGGAAAACTGCGTTATTGTAGCTATTTTGGAAATAGTCCGCGAAGGCATACGATGCAATCGCCGATATCTGGCTCCCGCAGAAATTGAAGGTCCTATCACCTATATCGTATATTCGCTGGACGTCTTCGCCGCCGAGGAGGAAGCGCGACGGTATCGCGTCCGCTTCGAGCCCTGCAAATCCGATTGTGTGCCATCCAACCATTGCGCCGAATACGCAGGCGCCGCCATTGCTGGGAGTGCCTATGCCCGCGCCGTCGGGGAGCCTGTAGCCGGGAGAGAGCCGCGAATAGCTCGCCTTCCCGTCCGGCGTCGTGAGAGCCATGCGACGCAGTACCTTGGATGTAAAGTTTTTTGGATTCGCGCCGTCGAGGATGACCTTGTTCGGCAAATGCTCCGAATACAAATCGCTCCTCGAAGCCTCCAGTTGCGAATGCACGCCCCCCGGTGCGTAGAACTCGACGTCGCAATCCGTGAAGTCAAAAATCGCCTCCTTCCACGGGGTATCTGGAGATTCCCAGTCATATATCTCGTACCCGTTGGAGAATGCGTTGTAAGTTAACTTCATCCCGCTCCTGAATCGTATGCGACCAAATTGAAAACAGATAGCCCACTGGCAGGAAATCTGCTTGATGTTGGTCTGCGAGAAATCGACGAGGTAGATTTTCCTAATCGGGCCCAGCGCGGACAAGCCGCGAAGGGAAAATTCGCTCCCGGCGACGACGAGCGGCTCGGCGACGTTCTCCAGGTCGGAGCGGAGGTAGAGCGGCACTTCCTTGCCGTCCTGCGCATAGAGCCACGGGACGGGGCGCGGGATGGGGACGGGGTTCGCGCCGGGGGAGTCCTTGAACGTGATTACGCCATGGGGGCGGTAGTTCCTTCCCGTGGTCTCCGAGATGGTGCCGATGAAGAACTCGACGGCGTCGTGCCCCTCGTCCATCTCGGGCGTGAACTCGGCGGAGATTTCCGCGAAGTCCTCGGAGATGGTCACCTCGGCCTCGTCGAACTGGCCGTCCGTCCCCTTCTTCCGCCAGAAGATTCTTGCGACGGAGTCGGGCGAGGGCTTGATGTTCCTCAGCCCGTGCCTCGTGCGCACGATGAAGTGCAGCGTCTCCCCGCGGAATGCCTCGATGTTGAGCGGGTCGAGCCGCGCGTTGACGTCGATGTCCCAGATTCGCGGTACGCCCGATGTGGTGATTGTGTTTGCCGTGTCCATGGTATGTGTCCTTTCCTAGATTTTGATTTTCCTGAAGGTGTTTCCGAATGAGATGGTGAGCGTCGCGTGGACCGTCACGCCCGTCTGGGTCGCGACAACGTTCTTGATTGCCGCCTTGTCCGAGGCGCGGTTGCCGAGCGTCAGCACCCCGTTCCTATACGGGAGCGTATCCTCGTATTCGGCGGCAAGGTCCTCCGCCTCCTCGACGGTGGCGCAAGTTTTATATGCCTCGAACGTCAGCGTCCCGGATGAGTTGCCGAGCGCCTTCTCGTAGGCGCGCCTTGCGCCGAGCAGCTTCTTCGTCTCCGTCGTGCGATCGCCCTCCCTGCGCACGTTGGAAGGGCCGACCCACCCGCTCTCGCCGCCCTTCGGCTCGGCGAGGGTGACGGGCTGCTGCCCCGGAACTTGGAAGGCGATTTTCATTAGTGATTAACGATTAGTGGTTAGTGGAGGATGGGTCATGGTTGGTGATTAATCATTAATCGTTAATCACTAAACATTATCTCGTAGAGCTTGCCGGTGGCGCCGTCGACGTTCGCGGTGAACATGAGTTCGCCCGTGCGGAGCTGCGCGTTGCCCCACTGGAGGGGCCCCTGGAGGAGCGCGGCGTTCTTCAGCGCGACCGCGAGGCCGTTCGTGCCCGCGATGACGAGGTCGGGGCCGACGATGTCCGCGCCGCGCGCCCTGGTCGCGGGGAGCATGGAGATGATGTCCTGCTCGTCGAAGCCGACGGGCGTGCAGCGGGCGGTGACGTTCATTCCGGAGAGCATGATGTCGATCGAGCCGAGATTGTCCACCGTCACGATTTCTATCTGCGGCTCCACGGCGACCCTCCAGCCGTCCACCGTGTCGCGGAACGTCACGTCGCCGTAAGTGGCGGTGTACACCGCCCCCGTCTGCGGGCGCGCGCTGTCGAACGTCCCGAAGGGTTCGGCGATGACGTCCACGAACGCCCCGGGTTCGTCGGGGTACTTGAGCCTTGCGAGGACCGCCGTGAACTCGCACTGCCCGAAGGCGGTCGACACGGGGGAGAGTCGCAACTCCGGCGGGCGCGTCAGCGCGGCGCTGGAGAACACGACCTTCCTGCCCGCGGCGGAGCGGATGGTGAGCGGCCTGTCGGCCGCGCCGAGCAGGGAGGAGCCGATGACGGGCGAGCGGTGGGGATAGAGCAGCGCGAGGAGCTGCTTCGTAACCCTCCCGTAGGGCGTGGCGGTGACCTTCCCGACCTGGTCGGTCTTCATTGTCCCGATCTTCCCCTTCGCGTCGGTCGTCAGGTCCTGCGTGGCGGAGTCTATGGTGGCGTTGATGCCATCGCGCCCGTCGATCTGCACCCCGTCGAACACGACGGTGCCGGGCCCTCTTACGATGGTGTCCCTCGTCACTGGGTTTGGTCTGCTCATGGTGTGGTCTCCTGTTTTTCGATTCCTTGTATTACATAGTTCATTTTCCAGACGACGCGGTACGAGAGGAGCCCCGCCGTCGGGCGGAACTTGAAGCTCGGCTCGTAAAGCGTGTAGGTGAAAAGAGTCTCGAGGTTGAGGTGGTGCATGAGGTTCTCCACCACGGCGAATGCGGGAGCCCAGTTCTCGCGTGTGCGGTTGAGCTCCGCCTTCTCGGAAACCATCGCCACGAGTTCGAGGATGCCATCGATGTTCTTGCTTGCGGACGATTTGGGGTCGAAGCCCTCGATGGCGAACATGATGAGGCTTCCGCCTCCCGTCATAAAGAGCTTCTCCTCGATCACGGAGTTGAGGTCGCCCGCGTCCTGCGAAATGGCTTCGTAGTGATGCTCCGCGAACCACGGCTCGCTTGCAGTGCGGTTGCAGACCTCCTGCAGGATGTCGGTGAGCTTGGGGGTTCCGTTGGTCATGGCGTCACCTCCAGTCTCTTCGACGTGACCCTCCGCCGTGAGGAGGAGGCGAGCTCCACGGAGCTTGTCCCGCCCGTGGCATTGTCCGCGCCGTAGGGCTCGGGCGTGACGTCGCCCTCGGCGATCGCCTTGAAGAGTTCGAGGGCGTCGTTCTTTGCATCCATGCGCGGCTTGGCGATGTCGCCCGTGATGCGTTTCAAGATGGAGATTGCGGCATAGTCCATCGCCGGCGCGACGAGGGACTCCGGGATCGTGGCAGTGTCGGGCGAGAGGGTGATGCCCTTGGGTGACGAGCGGATGTATCCGCGCACGAGTGCGACCGTGCGCTTGATGACTGCCGCGTGCTTCCCCGAGGAGGCGGAGTCATACTTGTCTATCTCCGCCTGGGATAGGGATTCAATTAGATCGTCTTTTATAGGTTCGCGCCACATAAAAATTGGTAATAGGTAATTGGTGATCTGTTTGGGGAAAGGCCCCGCGGCGGGAAGGGACAGCCGACCCGCCACGGGGCGCACGGTCCTATGCCACGGTGATGGCGTAGATGCCGAGGTCGCAGGTGATGGCGATGTGCGACTTGTGGGACACGGTGATGTCCACGGTCGTTGCATTGACATTCTGCTCGTAGACCGTCCACATCCCGCTCGCGCCGTTGGTGACGAAGCGCTTGATGTTGGAGGGGTCGTCCTTGCTCGTGGCCTTCTTCGCCATGTAGACGAGGACCTTGTCGGAGCTCACGAGCGACTCCTTCGCGGTCTTCGACACGGTGCGCATCGCGCGCATCCGCATGGCGCCGTCGATGCCGAGGAAGTCGGCGAGCTGGGACTCGTTGAGCCCGACGGACTGCGTCCCGCCTGCGCCCTGCATCGCGCGGATGGCGAGCTGGCGCTTGATCCACGCGCTCGTCCTGAATGCGACGCGGTTGGGGTACATGCCGGACTTCGTCGACGCCAGATTGAGCGTGGCGAGGAGGTCCATGTCGGGATCGGTCGATCCCGTCGCGGGCGTCCACGTCTTGGCGAGCGCAGTCGCAATCTTTTCGAGCATCGTCGCAGCGCGGTAGATTTCGGCGCGCAGGAGGCGTTCGCGGAGTTCGGCGACGGCGTTGAACTTGGCGTTCGGGTCGGCGGCGATGTCCTCCACGTCGAGGCGGCGGGTGAGACCCTTGTCGTAGGTCTTCGCCTGCACGATCTGCCCGCGGCTCGTGACGGTCTTGTACGCCGCGTCGACCGCGCGGATGTCGGAGTCGTCCGTCTCGGCGAGGAACGCCGTGGCGTTGTCCGCGACCTTGTACTCGAAGCGCCGCGCCGTCGGGACGGGCGGGGCGAGGAAGTCGAGTTCGCGTTCGAGGTCGGCCTGCTCGGGGTATCCGACGGCGTAGTTCGTTAGCCCTTCCGAGAAGAACAGGCTGTTGACGGCCTGTTCGTTAGGAAGGAAGGTATCCCCCTTCTTCGCGGACTCGCTCGATGCGAGGACGCCGAGGAGCGAGGGGATGAGCATGGTGTTCTTCTTCATGTGGTGGTTTTCCTTTTCTTGTTAAATGGTTGCGGGGACGGGGATTTTCGTGGCGACCTGGTGCGCGACTTCCGCAAGCTCGTCGGCGGTTGCAGGTTCGAGTGCGCGGCCGACGGAGACATCGCCTTCGGCGGCGACGGTGCCCAGCGGGTTGATGGGGTCTCCCGCCGCGACGGCGGCGGTGGCCTTGACGAGCTGCGTGCCCTCGGCGGCGCCCAGGGCGGCGACGGGGATGAGCTCGTCGGCGTTCGCGTCGCCGAGGGCGATGAAGAGCGCGACGTCGGTCGCGGCCGTGCACGGCACGACTTTCCCGGCGGACGCCTTGAGCAGCTGCCCGCGCTCGACGGTGGCGCCGGCGGTACGGGTCATAAGCCCGTTGGTATGGATTCCTTTGGTCATGTCAGTTTCCTCTCTTAAGATTTTTTAGGGTCGAAGAGGTCGGGGTGTTCGCGCTGCACCTTCGCGTAGGCGTCGGTGTAGCTAAGGCCGCCCTTCATCGCCTCGTTGGCGAGCATGGTGATCTGTTCCCCTGCCGTCTTCGCGGGAGGGTCCTTCTTGTTCGGGTCCGCAATGGGCGCGAGCTTCAGTTTCGGTGCGAGCGAATTGAGTGCCGCGAATTCCGCGGTGTAGTTCGTCTCGTTGGCGAGGCGTGTTTCCCACACGGGCTTCTCGGCGCCGGTGATGCGCCCTTCCTCGACGGCGCGGCCGACGATGAGCGCGATGCGCTCCCTGCGTTCGGTCGTCGCCTTCTCGTTGGCGGTGGCGATTTGCGCCGGGGAGTCCTTCGCCTTCGCGACGGCTCCGCTGACTGCGGCGGTGATGTCGTCCTCGGTTGCCGTATCTTGCAGTCCGAGGATCGCGGCTAGTTTCTTCATGAATTCATTCATGGAATCTTCTTCCTTTTGGTTTGGGTTTGGTTCGTCCGGCTCCTCGTTTGGGAGGCGGAAATCCTTGATGTTGGGGTTGTTCGTGAGGGCGAGCGACACGAGCTTGTTGATTTTCATCGTGGCGGTGTTCGCCGAGGTGACGGTGAGCGCACCGCCCCAGTACGGGGAGTGCCATGCGAAGCCCTCGCCCGGGTTTCGGAGCCAGCGCACGCTGAGTGCCATATCCGCTTCGTTCGCGACGATGGCGGTAATCCACCCGATGGCGGCCTTGTTCGGATAACTCGACGCAAGTCCCGGGACGTCCGGGTGCCCTTCGTAAATTGGGATACCTTTCGTCTTCTTCGCTGTCATCGCCGTGGCGAGTTCGTTGGCGATGGCGGTGGCGCAGGCACGGTCGAAGACTTGCGTCACGTCGACCGTTTTCCCGTCCTCGAGCGTGTAACTGTGCGGATAGGAGCCGTAGGGGATGGCGATGGTGTCCGGCATTGCGTTCTCGGTCGCGCCCAGCGTGAACGCCTCGTTGGCGAACGTGAGGCGGAGATTCTTCGGCATTTTCGTCGGCTTGCTCATGGTCTGTTTCCTTTCGATTGGGATTCTCCCTGCTGCACCGCGCCGAGCAGGATGCGCTCGAAGAGGTCGGCGGTGTCCTTGTCCGCGCCCGCCTCCTCGATGAGCTTGGGCAAGTCGTCGTAGATGGATTGGAGCGCCTTTCTGAATTCGTCCTCGTCGTCAAGCGACAGTGCCTCGGCGAGGCGGTCGACGACGGGGCGGAGGTTGCGGCGTGATGCTTCCGAAATGGCTTCCAATGCGACGTCCTCGTAGGCGCGATTGGAGTCCTCTTCTTCATTGACGGCGGCAGGGCCGCTACCGCCACTTTCGTTGGCGAGGCGGACGTCCGGGCGCAGGACGGCGGCGGAGTCGCCCTTGTCGCCGGATTTGTACTCGGTGCGCCCGTAGCGCTGGAGCATCTCGTTCGTGGAGAGCGGCACGCCGAACCTTCCGAGGTGGTCGTCCACCTTCATCTCCAATTCGAGGTTGGGGTTGGCGGCGGGCTGGATTTGGATATACGCCAAAGGTTCCAAGTCCCCATGCGCCCAACGGATGACGGCGCGTTCGACTTGCTGTTGCAGGCATTCTGAAATCATCTCGCAGGTGTCGGTGTCCAGGATGGCGGTCTCGTCGCCCTGGAGCGACGCGCCCGCCTTCTGCCCCTCGGCGGAGATGGTGGAGAGGTCGGCGCCGCGGTAGAGCGCGGCAATCACCCGGTCCATGCGGCTCACGAGCTCGGGATATGGCAACGTGCCCTTGGCGGAGGCGTCGATGGCGGTCACCTTCACGCCGTCGCCGGTGACGATGCTCCACTCGCGCCCGAAGGCGGCGACGGACTGCACGAGGCTCGCCCATTCGGGCGTGCCCTTCGAGGAGGGCGTCGTCGCGTGGAGCCCGGGCATCCCGCAGCGCTCGGAATAGAGGAGCCAGTCCTGGAGCGAGAGACGCTTGGACATGGCTGCGACCGCCGCGGCGATGCCCACGCCGTCGCCCTGGCATACGAGCCAGCCGTCGGGTTCGAGGTCGACGCCTTCGAGCGCCATGTCGTTTGGAAGGAAGCGGAGGCGCCCCGATCGGTTCTCGAAGTACCACAGGGGCACCCTGGCGAACGTCGCCTGCAGCGTCCCGTCGGGCTGCGGCCTCCAGACAATCTCGTGCACGCTCCACACCTGCGACAGCGCCGCCGCCATGTTCTTCTTGAGGAGGCGTATGCCGCCCTCGGCGTTGCGGGCGAATGAGTCGACGACGCGGACGGTCGCCCAGAACTTCGTCAGGGTCTCCTGGTGCAGTTTGGCGCGGGGGTCGTTCTCGTAGCCCTCGACGACCAGCACCTTGTGGGGGCAGCGGCTGACGGCGGTGTACGCCTTGCGGGAGGAGGCGCGGGAGATGTCGTCGCGCGTCTCGAACTCGTCGAGGATGCGGGCGAGGTCGCGGAGGTTGCCCGCGCTGAAGTTGGTGATGGCGCGGGAGAGCGAGTCCGGCGTCGCGAACGCGAGCGGGTTGAAGCGCATGAGGTTCGTGTCGCGGACGCGTTGCTCGTCGACGGCGTTGTTCGTCTTTGGACGGGAACCGAAATTGCGATTAAACCAGTTCATGCTATCCTCCTGTGCATCGTGCGTTGGCGGGGTTCGTGTTCGTCCCATGCTGCGGAGTCGGGGACTTCGGAGGCGGTGTTGAAGGCGGCGGACTGCGACGCGCGGATGAGGAGGGCGAGCGCGGCGGCGCGGTCGCTGTGCCCGTCCGCGTTGCGAGGGGCGGAGTAGCTGATGGCGCCGCCGGTCGACACGCTCCTAACGACGGCGTGGAGGTCCTCGCGCAGGTCGCGATCGGACGGGATGCGGACGGTGGAATCCTCGAAGGCGCGGCGCATCTTCCCGAACATGTCCGCCTTCGCCTGGGCGGTGAAAATCACTTCCTCGACGACGTTGCCAAATTTTCGCCTTGCCTCCTCGGCGAGCATGGCACCGATCCCGGTCGCGTCGATGCAGCATTTCTTGACGCGCGGGTTGGAAAGTTTGTCGAGGAGTATTTGAAGCTGCTCGTGGAACGGCATCTTTTCAAGTTTCACGGTCTCGACGACATAGAGCGTCTCCGCGCTCCTGACGCCCGTCTCGATGACGCTGAGGTCATGGCGGCGCCCGATGTCCATGCCGATGAACATGTCGCCGTCGCCCGGGTCGGTGACGTTGTCGCCCTCGCACTTGGCGATGAGCTCGTAGGGCAGCAGGACGCCGCCGGAGTCTATGAATTCGCACATGAACTCCTGCGCCCAGATGTCGGGGTCGTCCACGCCCCGGCGCAGCTCCTCGATGTCCACCTCCAGCCCCATGCGCACCGCGTCTTCGATGGTCACCTTGTGCTTGCTGTAGGACTCGCCCTTCGTCCAGAGGTCGTAGAACTTGTTGGAGCGCCCCTTCGGCGTGGAGACGATGCGGAGCTTCTTCTCGCCCTTGAGGGGGTTCGTGATGGAGGGGTAGATGGCCGCCCAGATGTCCCACGGCTTCTCGTGGATGGCGAACTCGTCGAGGACGAGGTTGGCGGAGTAGCCGCGCGCGGTGTCCGGGTTCGCGGGGATGGCGACGATGCGCGAGCCGTTGGCATATCGTATCTCGGCGCGGGTGATGACGGCGTTGGCGGAGCCGCGCACTTCGTCGTAGGAGTCGACGACCAGCTTGAACGCCGCCGACCATTGCTTCGCCTTCTCCATCCATTCGAGCGCCTGGCGTTCGCCGGCCGACAGCGTGACCCACATGGACCCGGGGTTGACCTGGCAGTCCGCCACGGCCTCGCACGCGGTGGCGAACGACTTGCCCGTCTGGCGCGACCACATCCCCATCTTGAAGCGCGAGGCGTCGCGCACCCAGTCCCACTGGTAGGGCAGGAGGATTTCGCGGAGGATGCCGTCGGAGGTTGTGGAGGGCTTGCTCATTTCAGACCGAAAATCTCCTTCGTCTTCTGGATGCGTTGCTCGGGGGTCATCGTCTCGTCCGCGACGACTTCCTGCGCGGCGGCGAGTCGGCGCTCCTGCGCCTCGAATTTTTCGCGGGACAGTTTCAGCGCATCCTCCTGCTGGGCGATGCGCTGTTGCTTGAGCTCGAGCTCGGTAGCCTTGCCCTCGACCTTGTTGTGCTCGAAGACCATCTTGCCAAGGCGCTCGATGCTGTCCACGTCCCTGCTCTGCACCGCTTCCCAGAAGAGCGTGCGCAGGGCGTTGGCGGCGCGGGCGTCGAGGTTGCGCGAGTCGAGCTCCGCGTCGAAGTTCTCGGACGCCTTGATGGCGGCCTTGAGCTGTCCGCTGGTGAGCTCCTCCGACTGCTTCCGGTACCATCGGCAGAGGGACGCCGTGGTAGTGTCTATTTTTAAATTCAGTTTCGCCCACGCCACCGCGTCGGCGTATCCCATCGAGCGGCACGCCTCCATCAGCCGCTCGGTGTCCCCGGGGCTGAGCTTCGACTGGTTGGAATCTGGGCGGAGTTTGCGCATTTTAGTTTTCAGCTTTGGACGACGCGGACGCGCCCTTCCTTGGTGAGCGTCCACGAGACGATGGCTTTGTTGTCGCGATTCGCAATCCGGGTCACTTCGCCCTGGCTTTCAAGATGCAAGAGATGCACCTGCACATCGGACTGGGTTGTCGGGATTATCATTTTGTCGCGGACATGAATCCAGATGACAGACGCAAGGAGGGGACGGGTGTCCATCTCGAAGAGGAGGTTGCGGATTGCATCGCAGAGCGTAGGGTCGATGTTGGATGGCATGGCTATCCTTTCCTGTGGCTCGCCGTGAGCATCCCCTCGATTCGCGCGATGCCGGCGGCGGTCTCGTTGATGCGGTTGTAGATTTTATTGTGCTCCTCCCGCGAGACGTTGTCCTGTTCGGAACTTTTCTTCTCGCACGCGTCGATGCGGCGGCCCTGGTCTTCGAGCTTGGTCTCGATGCTTGCGAGCCGTGCGGAGAGCGCGGAGGTGGCGGCGGCCTGCTCCGATGGCGTGGGTTTCCCTCTTACCGAGTAAATGAAACGCTGTGCCTGGTTGACCATCGCCAGGACGAAGAACAGGCACGCCAGCCACGCGCCGATCTCCACCGGGACGGAGTAGGACGCGGAGTGCGTCTCGCCGACGATTTGCTTGATGATGGGTGTGCCCGTGATGTTGTTCGTGTCCATGCCGCCGTTTCCTTTTTTCGTGTCCGTGTGCCGTGAATCCGATGAGTCCTTTCGAGGGCACAATCTTCGGGCATGGGGAGGAAACGGGGGTGCACTGCGTGCCGTGCGTGCACACTATTTTTTTAAGCATGAAAAAGGGGTATGTGTTTTAACACATACCCTCTGGAGCACTTCACGGATTTACAGGTTGTCGGGAACGAGGCGAAAGTGCAACATGTAGCGGATTTTACACAACTGACACTTTTCCGCTACATGTTGCACTTTCCGTACGGGGAGAATTTGCAAAGTGTAATATGTAGCGGTTTTTGCACAGTTGACATTTTTCCGCTACATGTTGCACTTTTTGGAACGGGAGAGCCGAACTCGAATGAGACAATTTTTCTATATTTAACTGCTAGCCATACCAAGCGTCTCTTGTGTATAGGAATACAAATCTAAAAGCATACTGTGAAGCCACTCGTCATCTTGAATGGAATATAGCGGTGGTGGACTTATAAGGGAAACATCACTAACATTTATCGGTCGCGCCGTGATACCAAGCGCGGCACACTCAGTAATGTGAATGCCTGTAATATCCATGCCTGAGTAGTATGTAAAAGGCGAAAAAGGAAAACCAAAACGCGATATCTTTTTCCATATCGGGTCAGTGATAGGGGCAATCATTTTACCCGATATATGGCCCTTGCCGCCGTTTTTGATCCATAGTTTTGCAAAGCTTATTGGAACTAGGGGTTTCTCCCGCTCGACGAGCGTTGCGACAGGATATAGCCTTGTCTCGGAAACGAGCCACGTCAACTTTATGTAGGAATGGAGCAACCAGTTGCATGTCTTGACGGTCTCCTGAGCGTAACGCTGAAACGGGCTCACCTTGTTCTTGCTTGACATCATCGCCTCGCGAATCATTTCGGTTTCGTTGTCGAATTGCGGTGTTCTTTTTGCGAGGTCATATAAATCGCTACGTGCCTTTTGCCACGATATCTTTTCCTCGTGGCGAATGAGGATGATGTCGCGAATCTGTGAAATGAAGTTTTGTTCGTGCGTGGTCATGATGTTTGCCCCTTACTTCTTAATGTTCTTGGATAAATTCTCGATGATGCGGGTTTTTGCAATACCCTCTTCCATGAGCAGGTCAATCTGTTTCTGTAGGCGTTCGCAGTTCTTGCACGGCACGTTGACTTCGGAAATTTTTTCGTGTGTCACAGGCATCATTTTGTCACCCGTGAGATGTTCAACACTTACGTCAAGTGCATTTGCGCACATCGTCATGAAGCCGTCGCCGAGTTCTCTAGTTCCGTTTTCCCACTCGGTTACGTACTCTTCGGGCACTTCTAACTTAGCGGCTAGGCGTTGTACAGTCCAACCCACCGCCTGTCTTGCTTTGCGAAGGCGATTTCCATTTGTTTCGATGCCTAGAAGCCAATCCGTAGATCTCCCCGTAATTCTAGCAATACTAGATAACTTATCGAACGGCGGTTCATACTTCCCGAGTTCCCACGTGCTATATGTTCCCTGCTTAACGTCAATTAATTTGCATAACTCGGCTTGCGACATATCTCCACGAGCCGTTTTAAGACGACTAGAAAAATCTTCATTCATACTAATTTTTCTCTTGCATTATTCTAAGTAACTTAGTAAATTGTCCTCGTCTCTCCGTAACAAGAAACAGGTCACAATACGGGAGAGTACCAGAAAGGACGGCAGAATGAAAGCAGTAATCGAAGACATAAAAAGGCTCAGGGGGGCATCGAAGATTGCCAAGAATGAGGGCGTAACTCGCGAGCATCTTTGGCAGGTAGTCAGCGGTCGGCGCCAGAGCCGCCGCCTCGCGAACATTCTCAAGACGAAGTACGGCATCACGGTGAAGCCGATGGTGGCAAAGTAGGTACACCGCAACAAAGAAAGGGACGAGATGAACGGACACGCTATTGTTTCATTGATGGAGGGGGGGCGCACCTTCAAGTTTACGGTGAATGGGAAGGGATACGCCGCACTGCGGACATCGTTCACAAACTTGAAGGCGAAGTACAAACATTGCATAACACGGACTATGAAGGGGAACGAAGATGGCGACAGGCAAGAGGGACACGGGCGTAGGGTTCGCGGGGAGGATACGGGGCATCCGAATAAGGATGGAAGAAACACAAACGGTCTTCGCGGTGCGCCTCGGCGTGAGCCTCCGGTCTCTGAAGATTTGGGAGCTTGGAAACGGACTGCCGCACAGTCTCACGGCGGCGCTCGTGGCGAAGCGTCTCAGGATGGACGCGGGGACGCTATTGGGAATGGATGCGGCGCGGGTGAAGGCAATCCACTGCCCGGGCATCGTCGCGGCGACACGGGCGCACGGGGCATCCCGAAAAAGGGTGTGGATGCTTGCGACGGGACGGCAGAAAAACGGGAAGGAAAGGACGTGGGAGGCGGCGGCAGCGTGCAGCGAGCGCGTCCGCGTGGAGTATGCACGGCGCAAAGAGGAGTTACGGAGGTTCAGGGAAGCATTTGGGGGGAAGGCGTGAACGGGAGAAACTATTTGGCGGACATAGTAGCAGGCGTGGCTTACGACCTTGCGATGGTGGACTTTGCGAGGGCGCGAATCCCGTTGGACATCGCCCATAAGCAAGCGACGCTCCGAAGCAAAGGCGCGCGCTGGAAGTTCAAGAAGTCGCCGTTGGCGAAAATGATTTTTCACAAACACAAAAAAGGAGGGACAGAATTATGAGCGAGACGACCACCAATGTGAACCTCATCATCGCCGCGCTTGTGCTAGCGGAAATGAAGCATCCGACGTTCTGCGAGGGCTTCACCTACCAGGGCAGGGAGGACATCGGCGCGCGGCTCGCGAAGGCGAGGGTGCGCAAGCGCGCCCACAGGACGTGCGACAGCGTCATCGCCGAGGAGCTCTACGAGGCGCTGGAGGCGCACGAGGCCGGCAACCTCGACGGCTGCATGGCGGAACTGGCGCAGTGCGGGGCGGTGATCCTCCGCATGATGCAGTTCGTGCAGGGGGAAATCGACGCGCGGGATGCCGGCTCGCCGGGGACGGCTTCGCCCCACCTCGCTTCGCCCCGCCTCGACGGGTGCGCCCACGAGTTCGTGACGTGCGCCACCTTCGCGGATGGATGCCCGGCATGTCCGAAGCCGGTGGACGGGACGGGGCGGAGAGCCTGCCACGACGGGGAGTTCTGCAGGAAGTGCGGGACACCGAAGGAAGGGGGTGCGGAATGAACCTGCCGTACTTCAACAACTACAATCTCCCGGGGATGCCGAAGGTGCGGGCGCTCAACGCGCTCGCGATGCGATGCACGAAGGTTGACGAGGGGTGCGAGCGCTGCTGGCACCTGCGCATGGCGGACAGGCTTTCCAAGGTCCCGGCGATAAGCCTTGAGCGGCGAGAGGCGTATGCGGGAAGGCGCCCCGCAGTGTGCGGAGGAAGGGCGGGCGAGGCGCTCGCGACGTGCTGCAACCGCCGGAACCGTATGCGCCCGGCGGTAATCGCCGTGCAGTTCATGGGCGACCCGTGGCACGAGGGCGTCGACGCCGGATATAGGAAAGCCATCATCTTTAGGGCGGAGTGTCTACAGGAGTACATCTTCCTATTCCTGACGAAGCGGCCGCAGAACGTGCGCGAGGTCCTTCCCGACAACTGCTGGCTGGGGACTTCGATAAGCGGTCACGAGAGTGCGGTAGCAAGGTTGCCGATACTTTCAAAAATTCCGTGCAAGAATAAGTGGATATCCATTGAACCGATATTAAACAGAATCGACCCATATTTTCTTGTGGATATTTGCGACGTTGCGGGTTGGTGCAAGTTCCTCGCCTGTGGGCCAGAAACGGGGGCAAAGGCGAGACATCACAACCCGGCGTGGATAAGCCGCATTGCGGAGTTCTGCAACATCGCAAGAATTCCCTTCTACGATAAGCGCGACCCTGCCACGCCAGGCTTCACGCGCCGTGAGTGGCCGAGGGAGTGGATTGAGAAAGTAGGAGGTGGCAAATGAGCGACTGCAACTGTGCAAAGTGCGAAAAGCGGAAAAGAGCCTGGGGCTTCTTTAAAAGATGTCTCCTTGAAATCATCGCATGGGTGATTGTGCTCTGGGTGGTGGGGTGGAGCCTGTTCGGTCTTTTGTGGACGACAGGGGCAATACGCATAGGCGGTGCGGTTGCGATTTCTCCGGCATCCGCGACTTCTGCGACGACAGAGACAGTCCGCGTTGTCTGCCCCCACTGCGAAATCGAATGGCGCGAGGCCGACCTCAACGAATGTTGGGAAGGCGATTACTAACCGCTGGACATTTATCGCCATGACCACTGCCACAAAGCCACAACAAACGTTTTTCCCATGGGGAGACACTGCCGTCCCGAAGGATGCGGTGGACGCGGTGACGGTCGGCGTCCCAGAGCACGCGGAGACGGTGACGCCGGAGCGCGCGGCGCAGATCATGAAGTGCAGTGCGCGGACTGTCCGCAACCGCATCGAGGAGGGGGTGTTGCTCGTGAGGTATGTGGGGGCGTCCCCGGATTCGGAGCGCAGGCACGCGCGCATCGTCGTGCGGCTCGACCGCCCGTTCGACCCCAACCGGAAGAGCCTCATGACGCTCGAAGAGGCGACAATTATTTTTTCAAACATCGGCGGATGACCGCCAAAAGAAAGGATGAACCAATGAACAAAGAGAAAACAAAAGTACCCGACGGGTACATGGAGAACGGGCAGGGCAACCTCGTCCCGATCGGGAACGTGCGGGAACTCGACAAGCTCCGCAACGAGCTCGTGAACGAGATCATGGGGATGGCGATGGAGGCGGCGGACTACATTGCGGAGCTCAAGAGGAAGTGTCAGGACCGCGTGACGGGGTTCGTGGCGTTGGCGGCGCAGGAACACGGCATGGAATACGGCGGCGAGAAAGGCAATGTCACCCTCACCAGCTACGACGGCAAGCGCAGGATCATACGGGCGATGGACGACGTCATCACGTTCAACGAGGGAGTGACCGTGGCGCGTGAAATCATCTTGAAGCTCGTCGGGCAGTGGAGCGAGGGGGCGAACGCGAACATCACCGCCCTCGTGCACAAGGCATTCGAGACGGACAGGAACGGGCACCTCTCGGCGGCGAAGCTGATGGGGCTCTACTCCGTGAAGATCGAGGACGCGGAGTGGGAGAAGGCGATGAAGGCGATCCGCGAGTCGGTGCAGGTCGTATCCACGAAGAGCTACATCCGCTTCTACGAGAGGGACGCGGACGGTAAGTGGGTGCAGGTCGCGCTCGGATAGGGATTTTCTAACCACAGATTACGCAGATTATTAAAACCATAAATCAAACAAAGGGAAAAAGATTATGAGCAAGAAAGACAAGAAGGATGCGGGCGCGGGGGCAATCAAGAAACCCAACATTTCGACTGGAGTGCCGGACAAGGCACTGGTGAAGAAGGTACACACGCCGGAGGTGTTGCCGAAGGGTATGGCAAGCTCGTTGGCATTGTCCGACGAGAGCAAGGCAAAGTTCAATGGCATCATTGCACAAGTAAAGGAGGATATTGGCGGAGCGGAGCTCGGGCAGTTCTTCGCCTTGCGGGCTGGAATTGGGCTTCTCGCCACAAAGGATTTCATCCCACACGGAAGTTGGATGAGCGAAATCGCGGAGGCCTTCAAGTATAAGAGTGGCCGGACGATCCGTCGATATGTCGCAAATGCGGAGAAATTCTGTGACGCGTACAATATCACGGCAGCGATGGCGTGGACGAAACTTTCCGGCATTGACCGAAAATTCCTTGAACGGGCGGCGACACAGCTTCTGTTTGGAATGCAAAGCAATGACGACAAGATTAATAAAAATGATATCCCGAAAGAGGTGAAGTGGATGTCAGAGTTCCTGGAAGGTGACAAGGATGGGGAACCGAAGAAGAAGGACGACGAGAAGCCCATGACTCCGGAGGAGCGCATCGCGCTGGCGGAGGCGTACTGGAAGCAGGTGATCGACAGCGCTTCCGTGACCCCGGAGACGATGAAGAAACTCTCCCTTCTCGGGGCGGACACGGCGGACAGCATCGGCACGGCTCTTAAGGCGAACGCCAACACCATCATCCAGCTGGCGGCGAAGCTGAAAAAGAAACTGGGGTAGAAGGAGGACACGGGCATGGAGGCACTATCAGTAAATTCAGACGGCGAAATACGCATGGACCCTGAAATCGTGCGCCTCTCGCAGAAGGCGCGCTCACTCCTCTACGAGGCGATGGAGACTATGGAGGAAATCGACAGGGCTCGGAACAAGTCCGAGGCCTGCAAGTCTGTTGCGGCGAGGTACGGCTGTGCGCGCGGGTATGCCCCCGAGAACCTGCGGTGCAAGTATCACAGGTGGGTTAAGGCGGGGAGGGACTGGAGAACGCTCGTCGACAAAGCAAAGTCGCCAAAGCCTAGAAAGGCGGTCACTGCGAAGTCGCTGATGATGCCCGTCTTCAAGAAGTATTGCGAGAACAACCAGCGGGTGACTTCCAGGGCGTGGGACTTGCTCATGGCGCACATCAACCTCGGAAAGGTCTTCCCGGGCGTCGGGGACTGGCGCGACCTGTGGAGGCTGGACAACCCCGGGCGGGCCCTCCCGGAAAAGTGCCCGAAGGAATGGATGCCGCGCGGGATGTCCAGGCGCAACCTTCTACATTACGCAAGCCTCACCCCGTTCGAGAGGACGGCGTCGCGGATCGGGACGAGGGCGGCGAGCCTCTACGTGCCGGGCGTGTACTCGACGCGGGTCGGCCTCCTTCCCGGGCAGATATACCAGTTCGATGACGTGTGGCATGATGTAGAGGTCGTCGCCCCGGGCCTGTCCGGTGTACTCTCGCGTCCTTTGGAGTTCGCCTGCATCGACGTTGCAAGCGCGTACAAGGTCAGCTACATCCTGCGTCCGAGGTATGAGAAGGAGGACGGGAAGCGTGACGGTTTGAAGAAGCGGGAGTTCCTGTGGCACGTCTTCGACGTGCTCTGCAACTACGGCTACCACAGGGACGGGTGCGTGCTCGTGCTCGAACATGGCACCGCGGCACTCACGCCGGAGGAGCGGTCGACGCTCTCGCGGCTGAGCGGCGGGAGGATAACGTTCAGGGACTCGGACATACTCGGCAAGGCGCTCCACGCGGGGATGTTCGACGGCACCGGGAAGGGCAACCCGAGGGCGAAGGCGCTCATCGAATCCTCGCACCGCTGGCTGCACAACGCGATGGCGATGCTCCCCGCGCAGACGGGGGGCAACTCGCGCATCGACCGCCCGGAGCAGCTGGAAGGCATCGAGAAATACGCCGAGAGCGTGATGAAGGCGTGGGCGACGCTGCCGGACATTCTGCGGGCGCGGCTTCGGCACCCCGCACCGCTGTGGAACGAATACGGCGAGTTCTATCGCGCGATCAACAACCAGATACAGAACCGCAGCAACCACGACATCGAGGGATGGGAGGGAAACGACTGGCTCGAGGCGGAATACGACATGGACGGGAACGGCCACTGGCTGTCCACGCGGGACATCATGACGCTGCCGGAGCATAGCCGCGACGGCGCGCTGTTCGCGGCGAAGACGCCCGGGTTCACCCGCATGAGAAAGTGGTCGCCGCGGGAGGCGTGGGACTCGGGAAGGGATAACCTTATAAAGCTACCGTTCTGGGGGATCGTGGACTTCCTCGGGAAAGACGCAATGAAGCGGGTCACCGTGCGACCGAATCATACAATAGAGTTCGAGGATAGGGAGTTTGGCGCCGGGAAGCACCGGTTCCTCGGGACCGTCGCGACGCCATACGGGGATTCGATGGGGCTGATTCCGGGGCGCGACTACGGGATATACGCCATGCCGTGCGACATGACGAAGGCTGTCGTAATCGACATGGACAACGGGGAAACGCTCGGCGTGGCACCGGCATGGAAGCCCGTGAATCCGCTCGACACCGTCAACGTCCGCGAGGTGCAGGAACTCCAGGGGAAGATAAGGGTGGCATTATCGGCGCCAGTAATCGAACGGCACACGGACGAGGCGGACGACCGCACGGCGGCGATGGCGCACAACGAGCTGGTGGTCGCAGAGGGGCAGGCGCTGGCGAAGGGGAAGCCTAAGAACAATTTGCCGAAAGCGCCGAAGGGTCGGGACCCGTTGGCGGATTTGGTCACAGGGACAACGATAGAAAAGAAAGGGACGGTGGACGATGAGTGGTAACAATGAAATCCGTGCGAGGCTCACGGAATGGATGAAGGCCAACGGGCTTTCGCTGGCGAGGGCGGGGAAGAAGTTGGGCTACAACGAGGCGACGGTCTCGCGGTATCTCGCGGGGACGCTGACGGGCGACGTGGAGGCGTTCGAGCGCGTGGCGGAGGAGGTGATGGAGGCGGATTCCCGCAAGCGGTCGTGGCAGTCGTACTACATCCAGACGGGCGGGACGCAGAAGACCATCACGCTCCTCGACCTCATCCGCTCGGCATGCGACGTCGGGCTGATCACGGGGGCGGCGGGACTTGGCAAGACGACGGCGTGCAACCAGTACGCGGGCGAGAACAAGAGCGCCATCATGATTACCCTCTCGGAAGGGCACGGGGACAACTGGACGATCATCCGCAAGCTGTTCGACTCGCTCGGCGTCCGAAACTGGTCGCGGAGGAGCGGCGAGGATTCGCGCGGTGAGTTTGTCGTCAACCGCCTCCGCAACAGCGAACGACTGATTATCGTGGACAATGCACAGCGGGCGACGCTGAGTGGTCTGCGGTGGCTCTTCGACCTCCACGACTCGGCAGGCGTCCCGGTCGCCCTCATCGGCAACCCGGATGTGCTTTGCAAGGTGGCGAGCTCCGACCAGCTTTCAAGCCGCATCGGCTTGCGGATGGACATCGGCGAGAAGGGCGTGGGCTGGGTGGAGGACGCTGCGGACAGGATACTCGACGCGATGTGGCCGAAGGCGCCGAACGAGGTCAGGTTGCTGGCGAGGGAGTCGGCACGCCAGCCCGGGCATCTGCGTAGGCTCGTGAAGCAGTTGCGAATCGCAATACGCCTGTGCGAGGCGGCGGCATGGAAGAGCAAGCAGGCGGCGGCGTTCGTCGAGGCGAGGACGCTGATCGGCACACCGGAGGAGGAGTGATATGGGTAGTGAAAAGCAATTTGTAAATCGCTGTCAGGCGGAGCGGCTCAAGGCTATGGGATTCGACTTGAAAACGCAGTTCGGTTATGGCGTATCCGGAGAAGTTAATTATAGGGCGTTCCATTATGCCGAGGGGAAAAATTGGAATGGGGATGCTGACTATGCCTCGTGCCCTAGCATCGCAACCGCATTGAACTGGATAAAGGGGATGAAAGGTGTTGATTTCAGCGTGACAACAGGTCCAAAGAAGCGACGCTATTTGGCTGTGCTTCGCTTGCCAAGCTACATAGTCAAAATTCGAGGGGGCAATTACGTATCCGTCGCATCTGAATTGCTCGATTCAATCCTAGACGAACTGGAGAAAGCGAGGAAGAAATGAGCGGAGAAAAAAACTACGTCACCAAGGCGGTAATGGCGGAGTTCTCGGAGCTCTACAAACGATACGGGAATACGAGGACGGCGCAACGCGCAATGTTGTGCATGTATCGAAACGGTGAGACGGTCGGCGATGTAGACTGGCGCATGGTGTGGAAGGATCACCCGTATCTCGGCAAACGTCCCATCCCCGACAAGTGCCCGATCGACATGCCGCCTCCGACGGGGTGGAGTCGCAAGAACTTTGAGCATTTATATCGGATGTCGCAGAAGAAAGCGAGGGACAAGAAATGAAAGAACGACGCGCAACAACGCCGCTAGCGGTGAACATCTGGCGGTATAGGATTCTGCGTGGGTTCCGGCAAGACCAGCTTGCGAAACGTATCGGGATAAGCCGCGTGACCTACGGGAAGATTGAGCGCGGGAAGGTTACCCCCAAAGACGATGTACTTGATGCCATTTCGGATACCCTCGGCGTGTCCGTCAATGAACTGCTCCGCCCGGACCCGAAGCCGAGGAAGGTGCTGTGCTCAAACTACGGCGACAGTCCGTACTGGAGGCTGCCGGGATAGAGGTCGCAATGATTTACCCCACCGATGGTCGGCGGGGACAGATAAACACACAAAACGAAAGGACTGACGAAATGAAAAGAATGATGATCACAACAACTGCGCTATGCCTGCTCATGGCATCCGGGTGCGACATTGAAGCTACGCCAAAGCCGACGAGCGACGTGCAGAAGACGAAGGCCATCGCGCTCCGGCTCGAGCAACGGCAGCCGACGCCGACAGATATCGACTACAGCCTCGAACGCTTCAACCTCATGCGCCGTGCGTACTGGGTCAACGGGATGCGCGAGCATTCGAGGTGAGGGATCCGGTGCTTCAGATAGGGGGCGCGCAATGAAATACTACGCATCAGCTTTAATTACTGCGTTGATTATCGCTATCTTGGCATTCATGGCATTGTACACCTTCACCCCGCAAGGGCGGAGGGCGTTCAACAAGTACGGGGCGACACTCCAGCACGCCGACAACGAGACCCGCTATGCCACGACGAAGCAGGTGGAGGACACGTGCAGGGCGATGATAGCCTCCTACCATGCGGACGTGCAGTCGCACAATGCCTACAAGGGTGACGAATCGCAGAAGGACCTGGCGACCATGGCGAAGATACGCGCTAACCGCACGGTGGCGACCTACAACGAATACATCCTGAAAAACAGGTTCGTGTTCCGCAAAAACGTGCCCCCGGACATCGACATCGAGCTCCGGATGGTCGAATAAGGATTATACAACAAGCGGTTTGCGGTCATCCCAAGTGTAAAACCGCGCTTTTGGAAAGGGATATGAAATGAAGAGAGTTGTTTGGAAATACACGCTGATGCCGGGTGGTCATCAAAGCATAATGATGCCGGATGGCGCAAAACCTCTGACCGTGAATATACAAAACGGTATATGGACACTGTGGTGCGAGGTAGACCCGACCGCCGCGCCGACGGACGCACTTATACAGATTGTCGGCACCGGCACGTCGAACTGTGCGAGGAGGATACCCCGCGCTATATCGGGACATTGTTCGACGGTGTCCTTGTCTTTCACGTCTATTGGCTTGGGCAGAAAACGGGCAATTAAGATTGGGAATGGGAGGAAAGGGAAATGATATCCGACAGACAACGCATCGCGTTCTTCAAGATGGTCGGCGCCGCATGGACGGTTTCGGGCTTCGGGGTGGACAGGGAGGCATGGCGCAGGAAGGAAATGGTGGAGGCTGTCGGCATCGACAGCTTCAGGCTCGTAAAGTTCCAGGAGACATACGAGGAGCTCATGCTCCACTTCGCCAGGCTCGCCCAGGACATGAGGTCGGTATCCTATTACGCGGAGGCTACCGAGCGGCGCCTCCGCTTCGTGATGCGCGCTGTCGAAGCCGACTTGGAATTCCTGCGCGGCCATGGCCACGGCGACGCTTACATGGTCGGGATATACCGCCAAGCCGGCTTCGACGGCTGGCGCGCGATCGACGACATCCCCGCCGAGCACCTCCGCCTCGTCGTCCAGATCGCCGACTCCTACGTCCGCAAGCTGCGCGCCGGTGCCGGGCTGAAACCGCGCGACCTCCCGTCGGCCGGTGCGCCGTGGCATATCCGCGGCCTCCGCCGCGATCGCCCGCCGTCGCGCCAGGATTCCCACGTGTCGCGTCCGGAGGCGGAAGCCATGCCGATGCCCTAGACACTCCCCTGCAAAGCCCAAGAAGCCCGCTTGCAACGCCGTTGCGGTGGGCTTCCTTTTTGTGTCAAACCTTTAGCACTTCCGCCCTTTTCTTTGCGGGTTGTGTCAAACCGTTTTGCGGGTCGTTCCACGTATGAAACCCCCGTCATTACGCATCGTTCCGCGTTTTTTCTGGTTGTGTCATGTTGTCTGGCTCCACGGTATTTATCTATAATTTACTATATAGTGTTTTAACTTCACATTGTTACACCTTGCCCCGTCATTGCGAGGACTGCGAGTATCCGAGCAGTCCGAAGCTACAAAGTCGGAATCATCTCCGAAGGAGTGATTAATCCAGTCGAA
>Ga0123356_10001123_pt1 | contig 29672 bp, 20 predicted proteins | sample TergutEmb28metaG_2_FD_92546 | JGI IMG/M metagenome (GOLD analysis project Ga0123356, IMG submission 92546) | Embiratermes neotenicus P3 segment gut microbial communities from Petit-Saut dam, French Guiana - Emb289 P3 | ecosystem: Host-associated > Arthropoda: Insects > Digestive system > Gut ...
GCGAAAGCGTCGATGAGATAAGCGGCATAACCAAGACCGCATGCTGCAAAAGCCATTACTTTTTCTATTACATCCGGTTCTGTTTCGAAAGCAAAGCCGAACTTATTAAAGATCGCAGCGACAGGTTCGGGGATTTTTGTATATGCAATAACTCCTTCATTTGTTGCTATAGCAAGTGAAGGCATTGCACGCGCAAGATGCACCTCGCCTATCAGAGAGTAGATCTTTTCAAAGGTTTCTCCTGCCATCATGCTTATTACAAGCTTACCTTCAAGAGCCTTTTTATCGATGCTCTTGTACAGCTCTTCAAAAACATAACCTTTTACAGTGATGCAGATCACATCTGTATCGCAGATCATACGGTTTATATCCGTGACCGGATATGCCTGATATGATGCGAGCTCTGCAACAGCAAGAGCTTCCGCAGAGTTGTCGCATACAGAGATCTCCTTTTTTGAGATTTCACCGGTGCATATCAGCGCTTGAGCAAATGCTTTTCCAAGATTACCAAAACCAATTATACCGAATTTCACAATTTCCTCCTATTAAGAAAGCCCACAGCTTACGCCGCGGGCATTACTGTTGGCTGCCGGTTTATTTTACAGCGCGTTCTACTTTTCCGCTTCGGAGGCAGCGAGTGCATACATGGATACGTTTAGGTGTGCCGTCAACTACTGCTGCGACTCTTTTAACATTTGGCTTCCACATACGGTTGCTGCGTCTGTGTGAGTGACTGACCTTTATTCCAAAGGAAACTCCTTTATTACAATATGAACATTTTGCCATTATAACTTCCTCCAAATTGTCTTCGCTTATCATCCGCTTTACGGACAACGCCATTCATCATAACAGATGACATGTAAAATTGCAAGAGAAAAATTGATAAAACAACAATATATATAAAGATTTTGAGGAAAACTGTTTGATTTCTTTAAAAACATTGCAAATGATAAGAATTTTGTATAAACTTGATTGGCAGTCCTTATAGATTTGCATGACCTGTTGTCTCGCTAATGAGGCGATATGAGCCGCGAGATGAATATATTTGTTGGGGTGAGTTGTAATGGAGCAAATGTACAGTTATAAGCTTTCTAAGCTGACGGATGAGTTGCGTGCGGATATAGTTTACAAATCTTCCGATTTTGATGAAGTGTTGATCTATTCGGGGGATGTTCATCGTCCCGGTTTGCAGCTTGCTGATTTTTACGATCATTTTGAACCGACACGGATCCAACTCATAGGTCAGATGGAATCAGCGTACATGGAAGGATTGCCGAGAGACGAGAGGCTCCGGAAATGGGAAACACTGATGAAGCATAAGATACCGGCTCTGATAATGTGCCATGGTTCGGATATTACGGGGGCGTTGCTTGAGTCTGCTGAAAAGCACGATGTTACAGTGCTCAACTCGGCGGCACATACAACAGAAACCATGTCTAAAGTCATAAGGCTCGTCAGGAGAGAGATCGCACCGCGTGTCACCCGGCACGGTGTACTGGTCGAGGTTTACGGCGTAGGGTTGCTTTTAGTCGGCGAGAGCGGTGTCGGTAAAAGTGAAACGGCAATCGAACTGTTAAAACGCGGGCACAGGCTTATCGCTGATGATGCTGTTGAAATAAAAGCTATAGATGTCAATGTGATACAAGGCACAGCGCCGGAGCTTATACGCCATTACGTTGAGCTTCGTGGTCTTGGAGTAATAGATGTCCGTCAGATATTCGGTTCCGGTGCAGTTAAGGATTACCAGAATATCCATCTTGTTTGCAATATTGAACTATGGCGCAATGATGCCAGTTATGACAGACTGGGAATAACTGAAAACACAGTTGAGATACTGGGTGTAAAAGTTCCGACGGTAACGATCCCCGTTAAGCCGGGACGTAACCTTGCGGTCATACTCGAGGTCGCTGCAATGAATCAGCGCCAGAAGTTTATGGGATATCACGCTGCTCTGGAGTTTACAAAACAAATAGACAAGCATTTAGAAGAGAGAATTGCTGACAGTACTTTAAATGACAAACAATAAATCAAAAATAACAAATGTAATCAAAGCTATCAGTCTCAAGCCCCCTGAGGTCATGTTCAGACTTGATGAACCGATGAAAGATCACACATCTTTTAAGATCGGCGGGGCTGTTCGAGTTATGTTTTTCCCCGGGAATGCTGCTTCCCTGATAGAGATTTGCGATTTGCTGAATGATCATGAAGTATCTCCGCTTATAATCGGAAACGGTTCTAATCTTCTTGTATGTGATGATGATCTTGATATAGCCGTGATCAATACATCCGGTATTAACAGTATTTCGATAGTGAACAGCTTTACTGCCGGTTCGCTTAAGTATTGTGATATCGCTGTCGATGCAGGTACAATGCTTTCGAAAGCTGCAGAATATGCATATAAAAACGGATTGACCGGTCTTGAATTTGCACATGGTATCCCCGGTACTTTAGGCGGTACGATCGTAATGAACGCAGGAGCTTACGGCACAGAAATGAAGGATATAGTCAGCAGCACTACAGCCTATAACAATAAAGCCGGGAAATTCACTTTGACCGGTGAGGAAAACGATTTTTCTTACAGACGCAGCCGGTTTACTGATTCAGAGGATGTAGTGCTTTCAGCAGTCTTGCGATTGAGTTGTGGTGATAAGAAAAGCATCAAACAGAAGATGGATGAGCTCGGTGTACGCCGCAAAGATAGTCAACCATTGGATTTGCCAAGCGGCGGCAGCACATTCAAACGCCCGAAAGAAGGGTATGCCGCAGCACTCATAGAGCAGGCGGGATTAAGAGGATTTTCGATCGGTGATGCACAGGTGTCGGAAAAACACACCGGATTCATCATAAATAAAGGAAACGCCAAATTTAATGATGTTATTGCGTTGATAGAGCATATCCAAAAAGTTGTTCTATCAAAAAACGGAATAAAACTTGAGCCGGAAATAAGGATCATAAAAGCGTAAAGACCGGAACAAAGGATCATAAAAGCGAAACGCCAGGAGCTAAGGATGATAAAACGCAGTGCCCGGAAAACAGGAAATAAAAACAGGAGGACGGTATATTATGGATATTGTAGTTATATCAGGCATTTCAGGAGCAGGTAAGAGCCGTGTAGCTGCTGTTCTGGAGGATATGGATTTTTACTGTGTTGACAATATGCCGCTTCCTATGATACCAAAATTCGCAGAACTGTCTCTTGCAACGCAGGGCAGATATGAACGCGTTGCACTGGTCACAGATATTCGTTCACTTGAGAATGTAGACGAGTTGTTTAAAACCTTTGACGAAATACGAGGTCTGGGGTGTACACTGACACTATTGTTTGTCGAAGCGGAGACAGAAACGATAATCAGGCGTTATAAAGAAACACGCAGGCGGCATCCGCTTGACTCGACAGGCTCCAATCTGGAGGAAGCAGTGGAAAGTGAGATCGAGAAGCTTGCGCCGGTGAGGGATCATGCGGATGAAGTCATTGATACCACAGGGTTATCATTAAGCAAGCTTGAACGGCATTTGAATTTGCTGTTTACAGATGAACCGGATCAAAAAGCGATCAATGTGACTGTTAAGTCGTTTGGGTTCAAGCACGGGTTACCTGTTGAAGCTGATATTTTGTTCGATGTGCGTTTTATGCCAAACCCGTTTTATGATTTGGAATTGCGTCCGAAAACAGGACTGGATGTCATTGTGAAGGATTTTGTTTTTGGATTCGAACAAAGCAATGAGTTTTTTAAACGCTTTTGTGATATGCTTGATTTTCTGCTGCCATACTACATTGATGAAGGCAGAAGATATTTTGTGATATGCCTGGGTTGTACCGGAGGAAGGCACAGATCACCGGCGATTGCGGAAGCTCTGACCGAGTACCTGAGTGAACAGGGATATTCGGTTGATTGCCTGCATAGGGATATAGACAGGGAGTAGTTTGTGGTAATGGATAAATGATCATGCAGAATTATACGAAATCACACGGTAATAAAGGACCGGCAGTTGTTTGTATCGGCGGCGGGACAGGACTGTCCACTTTGTTGCGCGGTCTTAAGAAGCTAACGCCGGATATAACTGCTATTGTAACTGTTTCGGACGACGGCGGCGGCTCAGGTGTCCTTCGTGATGAACTCGGCATGCCTCCTCCCGGTGATATCAGAAGTTGCATGCAGGCACTGTCGAACGCAGAACCTACGATCGAAAAGCTGATGGATTATAGATTTGAATCCGGAAGCCTAGACGGGCAGAGCTTTGGTAATCTTTTTCTGGCAGCGATCAACGGTATATCGGAATCATTTGACAAGGCGGTCATGAAAATGGGAGAGGTACTGTCTATAACCGGGCGTGTCCTTCCTGTGACGATCGATGATATCCACCTGCGGGCACATTTCATGGACGGCAGCACAGTCGTCGGGGAGTCAAAGATAGCGGCAGCAAAGGATGAACGGCAAAGCCGGATCGAGCGCATTGAGTTGACCCCGAAAAACGCCAAGGTGCTTCCGGAATGTGTTAAAGCAATCGGAGATGCAGATTTTATTATATTGGGTCCCGGAAGCTTGTATACAAGTATAATTCCGAATTTGCTGGTAAAAGGTATCGTTGAAGCGATCGTGCGTTCAGATGCGTTGAAATTATATGCATGCAATGTCATGACCCAGCCGGGTGAAACAGATGGTTACACTGCTTCCGAGCATATTCGGGAGTTGTTCAATCATTCGGGAAGAAAACTGTTTAAATACTGTCTTGTCAACAACATGCCTGTTCCGCAGCGTGTTCTTAAGCGATACACCGAGGACGGTGCAGAGCCTGTAAAAATAGATGAGGAGAATGTGAAAGATCTTGGCGTAGAGATCGTTCGTACTCCGTTGGTCGATATATCCAACAGTTTAGTCCGGCATGATCCAAACAGACTGGCACGTGAGATCCTGCGTGTTTTCTACGCAAAAGCACCGACAAAACGTTACGGAGATTAGTTATGTCGTTTTCCTATAACACAAAAACAGAATTATGCAGGCTTACACCTGAAAGCAACTGCTGCGCAATAGCCGAATGCTATGGTATGTTGTTGTACGGCAATACTTTCAGCATGCGCGAGATCAGGATCGTTACAGGAAATAAAGTGCTTGGCAAGCGTATTGTTGATATTTTTCTTGCAGCATTTAAAACATCGTTCGATATAATGCCCGATGAGGAGGAGTCCGGGAAACAATCATATGTGATCTCCGACCCGGGGAAAATAAGCCGGATATTTGAGATCTACGGGTTCTCAAAGGAAAACCTGCTGGCGCACCATGTAAATCTGAGCGTCCTTGAAAGTGAGTGCTGTATCAAAAGTTTTATCAGAGGTGCTTTTTTAACAGGCGGCGCAGTGACCGATCCGGCAAAGAGTTATCATCTGGAATTGGTCACAGATCATTTTAATGTAAGCCGGCAAACATATTCGCTGTTACTGGAGATGGAGTTTTTTCCAAAAGAAACATCACGCAGCGGGAACTATATAATATACTTTAAGCAGAGTTCGGCTATTGAAGACTTTTTAACCTTTATAGGTGCACCGATCCATGCGATGGAGCTGATGTCAGCAAAAATCGAGAAGGATGTGCGCAATTCAGTTAACAGGAAAGTCAACTGTGATACAGCGAATGTTTCAAAAACAGTAGACGCTGCGGCAATACAAATCGAGGTCATAGAGAGATTAAAATCAGCAGGTGTGTTTGAATCCCTGCCTAATAAGCTTAAACAGGCAGCTGAACTGAGGGTGGAGTTTCCTGAGTTGAGCATAAAAGAACTTGCAGAAGCATCATTGCCGCCGGTCACAAAATCCTGCATGAATCACAGGATGAGAAAGCTTGCAGAGATATCCCGAATGAAAACTGAGTGAAACCCGTTTTTTGACAAATATTGACAAATATTAGCATTTTTTGACGTTTTTATTGAAAATTATGCATTATTTTTAAGAAAATACTTGACATAACTCGGTTTGTGAGATATACTCAGCGTGGAAAGGTGTCCAATTTGCTCTTACATGGAGGTAAGTGTCATGAAAGTATCCGGAGGGCTTAATATTGCCGGCATAAGCAACCTTTATAATACGCTTTACCAAGGCAAGGTTGCTATGTATAATAATAAATTGAGTCGCGATCTCTTCCCTACGAACAATGCACAGGGAAAGGGTTCGTTCGGCTCTAATTCTATTCAGTACATAAATGACATCAAGTCGGCATCAAGCGAATTATCAAGCGCATTAAAAGAATTATCGGGACCGGCATTTTCAAACAGGACAATGGTATCGTCAAATAACGATGTTATGACGGTCAGCTACACAGGAAGCAATATAAGCAGCATGAACGATCTGCAAGTCCAGATCGATCAGATCGCAATGGGTCAGCTCAACGAAGGCAATCGCATGAGCTCAAACGCATTATACGGCGGAGATCGAGGATCCAATCGCTTTGAGATCACTACCGGAGGGAAAACAACACAACTGTCAATAAATGTAATGGCAGGCGACTCCAACAGAGATGTCCAGCAGAAAATGGCGACCGCGATCAACAATGCAGGACTCGGACTCAAAGCAACAGTTGAAACAGATTCAGCAACGAACGTAAGTATGTTAAAGATCGAGTCGAACAACGTCGGAACAGATGAGAAAAACGCATTCTCGATCAGAGATGTCACAGGCAATGCAGCTGCACAAACCGGTGCAAATCAAGTCTCACGTCAAAGACAAGACGCGATCTACAGAGTAAATAACGGTCCTGCGCAAACATCAAAGTCAAATACAGTCAACCTTGGAAACGGTTTAAGCGCAACATTCAAAGCCACATCCGATCAAGCTGTCACAGTCACTCGCGGCAGAGACATGAGCATGATCAGAGGCGTAGTCGAAAACATGGTCAGAAGCTATAACAATCTTTTCAGTGCTGCTGAAGGAAATGTCAACGACCTGAAGGCACAAAGCCTTGCATCACGTCTGATGAACGTTACGATAGCATACTCCAGATCTCTTACTGACGTAGGAATAGCATTCGACAGCGACGGCAAAATGAAAGTTGATATGAACAGATTGAATCAGGCTTTTGACAATGGCAAGCTTGAGCAGTTCTTTACAGAAAACAACGGAAGAAACTTCGGCTTCGGGGCAACACTCGGCAGACTTGCCGACAACGTAGCAAACAACACCGCAAGCTTCGTCACCGCTTCATCATTCGGCACAGGATGGAGCGACAACTTCGCTTACACAGGCTTCGGCAGCCAATTCAATCTGAACTTCATGGGCACCGGCTCGATATTCGACTACATGTTCTAGATATCATCTAAAACCAATCACAGCCCGGTAGTGCAAAACACTACAGGGCTGTTTGCTTGACACATAAGGTAACGTGCGTTAGAATAGCAAATACATTTGCCCTCGTAACACAACGGATAGTGTACGCCCCTCCTAAGGGCGGAATACAGGTTCGATTCCTGTCGAGGGTGCCAATCTCGCCGAGGGTGCCAATCTCGCCGAGGGTGCCAATCTATAAGCATTTACGTCGGGATCAATGCGCTGATCCTGTAGGAGGTGGATAGGACTTCGTCGAAGTCGCCGCTTACCAGTTGTTCGTACATGGTGCTTAGCAGTGATCTGATTTCCAGTGGCCAGTATAATCGCCGCAGCTCATTTATTGAGTTTTTGGCGGTTTTTTTGTCGAAAATTCCGCAAGCACCGGTGATATCAAGCAATTTTTCCTTTAGAAGCATATAGTCTATATCAGCGTCATTATCTGTGATAAAGCTGATTTTCGGTGGTGTGAGTCTGGCTACGAGTTTTCTCAATAGACTAATAAACGCCGGTGTTTCATCGGATATTACGCTTGCATTTTTATCTAACCCTGCTTGCTCCAGCCTGCCGGCAAAAGCAGACAGTTCCGTTTCGTCAACATTTAAAAGTGCAGTTTTCATAGCATGTGCTGCTATAGAATACAAGCTCATGTCCTCTTCATTATAAAAGCCGGCTTTTCTGTACACATCTTCAATCGTTTTGATTGCACTTAATGCATCGATGATGAACAATTCGGCAAGCTGTGAGGATACTGATGCCTGAGCTGATTCATTAGGTTTTTGCAATGCAGAGACCTTCATCTGAGCATGCGCAGTCTCAATGACTTCAGGTGGCTGCTTGTCGCGTATAAACTTTTTCAGCACGACGCTCATATACCGGGCATCTATGGGTTTGGTGATAAAATCGTCAAATCCTTTTTTCAGGAAGATCTCCATTTGTCCCGCAACAGCGTTAGCTGTCAGAGCAACTACAGGATGCGGGTATCCTAAATCACGGATTATTTCAGTTGCTTCAATACCGTCCATTTTCGGCATCATATGATCCATGAATATTATATCGTAAACATTTCCTTCTTTGATCTTTTCGATCGCTTGATAACCGCTTGTGACAGTTTCGATCGTAAGACCATATGGCGAGAGAAGACCTCTTGCTACAAAAAGATTTGACTCAACATCATCTACGATCAGGACAGTCCCGTAAGGCATTGGTTCAAAAATCATATTGGACTGTATCAGCTTTTGAAATTCTGTAGCCTGGAAATTACGAAGCTTATCAGCTACTTCACTTCCTAAAGCATTTGAGCCTGTCTGTATCTGAGGCAAACTTACAGTTACTACGGTCCCTTTTCCTATCTCGCTTTCAATAAAAATATCCCCGTCCATCAGCTTCACCAGATTTTTTGTTATACTCATGCCAAGCCCGGTCCCGGTTATTGCACGATTTGTATCAAAGTTGAATCTGGAATATTCATCAAATATCGTTGAAACCTCGTCCTGAGTCATACCATAGCCGGTATCACTTACACTGAAGATAAGTTTTGTAATGTCATTGTCTTTTCCGATAGTGAAAGAAAGTATGACTTCACCCTGCTCGGTATACTTAAATGCGTTTGATATTATATTATTCAGGACTTGTTTGATACGTATTTCGTCGCCGATCATTGTTGACGGAATGTTTTCATCAACGAGCAGGCTGAATTTGACTTTCTGCCCTTCAATACGCATCAGGTTAAGGACGGTCGTATCGTTGATCAGGCTGGGGATATCATATCTCTCGGGCATCAACTCCAGCTTTCCGGCTTCGATTTTTGACAGATCCAATATATCATTGATGATATTGAGCAATAAATTCCCCGAGCTGTAGATCGCTGTTAATTCTTCATATGCATATTTACGGATCTTTTCGTCACGCATGAGGACTTCGGTAAGTCCCAATATTACATTCATAGGTGTTCTTATCTCGTGGCTCATTTTTGCCAGAAAAGATGATTTATACTGATTGGCGGTATCGGCTTCAATACGGCGGAGTTCAATTTCGTGTATGCGGTCTTTTAGTGTCGCTACCATAGTTTTTAACGCACCTATCAGCAGTCCGACTTCATTACTGCTTTTAGTATCTAAGTTCATCTCATCAAGAGAAACATCAAGATCACCTCCGGCAACCTTGATAGCGTAACCGGTAACATTGCTTATCGGGCGGGCGATGATCTTGCCATAACGGTTTGCTATCAATATCGTGATAAGAATGATGACCAGTGAACATAATATAACAATTAAAATAACATTTGACGTTTCGCGGTCCTGGTGTGTCAAACTGTTTGATATTTCCCACATCCCGATGATCCTGTTGCTGTCTGAATCCATGATCGGCCAAATTGCGATTATGTGCATTTCATTCATCAGTTCATATCGCCCGATCACTGTTTCGCCTTTATTAAGAACTCTGTCCACTATTTGCTCATTATCATGAGTTGTTCCGGTGATCCTGTTTCCGGTCGTGTCTGTATAGCTGGTCATATATCGTATGTCATTATTAAAAACCGAAAAATCCATGTTTGTGATCCTATGCATATGGTCGACAAACGCTTCAGATGCCACATTAGTTCCAATACTTAAAACGCCGACAAAATCACCGTCTTTATAGATAGGCGAGAAGCTTCGTATAGAAAAGGGTACCAGTGCTGTCGCATCGTAATATACACCGGATGATACCTCACCGTTTAATGCAGCAGCCATCATCGGCCGTTTGCTTATATCATCCGTTGAAAGGTTTGAATGACCTCTGGCTAAAACAATACCTTGTGCATCTGTTACTGTAACGACGTCATACTCAAATTGGTTTCTGATACTTCTGGCATTCTCAAATATGCCTTCAATATCTCTGTCTGCAACTGCATCAACAAACTGAGGCAATGTGACGAGTATATCTATGGTTTTTTCCAATTGTCTCTCTTCATCGGTGATCATATTTTCGACCACAGACTGCATAGAGGACATATCATCATAGATCGTCCTTGTAAGAAGCCGGTTCATCATTATCGTACTGATCAAAAGAATTATTATACTGGATGCTATGACCGCAACTACCGCGATAAGAATAATTCTGCCGGAGATGGAAATTTTCATGCCTGATTACCTCTGAATTCTGAATAAAAGTATTGGATAATATGCAGTAATTTTATCATATTTTACACATGCCTGTCCATTAGAAAAATCTGCCTTAAAACCAAAAATGAACGAGCAGTAAAATTTTTATGAACATTTTATGAAAAAATGCTAAAGTTCTTATTAAATCATCCGATACTGTTAATACGGGATGGATTCCGAATAAAGAGGCACAGGACGGCTCGCTATAATATAAGTGTGGTTTGCTGATGCTTTTCGAGGAGATGATCATTATGCAGATCACAAATGCATATCGTAACAATATCAATATTACAGTAAGAGGAGTGACAGCTCCGATAGAAGAAGCTGCCACTGCTTTATCTGCGCGTTCAACACCTCAGGTAAATGTAGTTGTCAGTGATGCGCCTGTCAATCAACTGCCTGCCAATCAACTGCCGGCTGAAGACCCTGCAGCGGCGTTAAAACAAGAAATCAATATATTATTGCTGCAGTTTAGTGAATGGATGCGGGTATCAAGCGAATCTAAACGGATGGAACTTTTATATAACATATTATTAAAGCAAAACCATGAAACGTCGGATCTGTTTGGAAAGATCCTGGACATCGCCCGCCGTATCATGAGCGGTGACAAGGTATCACTTGAAGAAATGCGTTTCCTGGCAGAACAAAATCCACAACTGTTCTATGCTGTCATTGTTATGAAAGATGAAGCCACAGATGTTGAAGGTCAAGAGAGAAGACGTAAAAGAGAACGAAGAAACAAAGACCGCAGACTGGAACCGCGCAGGCGTGACCAAAACCTGCGCAGTTATAACTCAACAACTGCAAGAGTCATAGAACGTATGAACTATTCCGTACCATCTGATTTAGCAAAATCAATAAACACACTTCTTGTTAATAAATCACTTAAAAAATCATATGAAAATTCAGGGAAGAACAAAAAACTGTCAATATCCATTAACACCGTGATAACCAATCCGCTCGACGTCGCAAACTAACAGAAAATTTATTAGACTTTTAGGTAAAAATTATGTAAAATGGAGGGGTTAAGTATAGCATAAAAAAGGGTTACAGCTTGAGTTACGGGAGATATGATAATGGAAAACAATCGCGAGACGATTATCATGGTTGATGATGATATCACTAATCTTAGTGTTGCAAAGAGTAATCTTTCGGATAAGTATTACTTTTTCACTGCACCATCGGGCGAAACCCTGTTTAAGATCCTCGACAAAGTAACACCTTCATTGATTTTACTTGATATTGAAATGCCGGATATGAATGGATATGAGGTCATCAAGCTTCTTAAAGCCGATGAGAAAACAGCCAGCATCCCGGTCATTTTTTTGACTGCAAGAATGGATCCTGACAGCGAGATAAAAGCCCTTAAGCTTGGAGCGGTGGATTTTATACTAAAGCCGTTCTCCAAGGAGATGCTTATCAAACGTATCGACCTGCACATCGCTTTGTACAGAGAGATATTTAAGCAAAGAGAAAGGATAGCACAAGCGGAAAAGCTCAGCAACACATTAGCGGAAATCACAAAATCACCGACGATATATGCAGGTGATCTTGAAGCGGCAGCCAATATCATTGCCAGGGAGAGCTGCTTCGTTCTGAATGTGAGCCGTATCAGTGTATGGCGTCTGACAGAAGACGGTAAGGCATTGTTTAATATTTCGTGCTTTGAATGGCTTAATAAAGATTATATCCATGAGACCGATTTCGACCTTATAGATCGTACAGCTTACAAAAATCTCCTTGAATCCGAAAGACTGATCGTTACAAGCAATATAGTGGAGTCATACGCAGTAGATAATGGTTATAATCCTGAAATTTGTGCTATGCTTGAAGCTCCGATCCGGATCGACGGGAAATTCATCGGGCTGGTTTGTGCAGATCAGGACCGTAGTGATGAATACCCGGAAAGCCGGGAGTGGACGATAGAGGAGCGAAGCTTTGTCTCTTCCCTTGCCGATCTGATGGCTCTTGCGATTTCCGGTTATGAACGGCACAAAGCTCTTGAAGCGGCAAAGATAGCCAACCAGGCGAAATCATCCTTTCTTGCCAGTATGAGTCATGAGATTCGTACACCGATGAACTCGATATTGGGGAACACCGATATTCTGATGCAAAATGAAAAGCTCCCCGATGATGTTGAGGAAGGTTTGGAAAGGATCTACAACTCCTGCGATATGCTGCTGGGAATAATAAACGGTCTTCTTGATCTGTCAAAAATCGAAGCAGGCAAGATGGAGCTCATCCCTGTAAAATATAAACTGGCGAATCTGATAAACGACACCGTTCAAGTAAATGTCATGCGTATTTACGGGAAGCCTATTGAATTTGTGCTGCAGATCAACGAGGATACACCGGCTAACCTTATAGGCGATGAGCTTCGTATCAAACAGATATTAAACAATCTATTGTCAAATGCATTCAAGTTCACGGAAAGCGGTAAGGTCTCATTAACAGTGGTTTCAGAGGCAATGCCCGATGATGAAGCGATAACGCTTGTTTTGATCGTAAAAGATACCGGACGCGGTATGACTAAGCAGCAACTGAAGAAACTGTTTGAAGAGTACTCACGCTTTAATGATGAAAAAGATGCATTTATTGAAGGTACAGGGCTTGGGCTGGCAATTACTCAGAGCCTTGTCAGCATGATGAACGGCGGGATAAGTGTAGAGAGTGAACCGGGCACCGGTTCGACATTTACGATACGATTGCTGCAGAGGAAAGCGGATAATGAGGTTTTAGGAAGGTTGCTGTCTGAGAACCTGCAGCAGTTCCGTATGAATTATGCATCCCGAGAAAAAAGAGGTCAGGTCGTCCGTGATGCAATGTCGTATGGCAGAGTTTTGATCGTTGACGATATGGAAACAAACCTGTATGTTGCGATGGGTCTCTTAAAACCCTATAAGCTTAATATCGATACGACGATGAGCGGACGCGAGACTATTGATCTGATCCGGTCCGGGCAAGTGTATGATGTTATTTTTATGGATCATATGATGCCGGAAATGGATGGTGTTGAAGCAACGAAAAAGATACGCGATCTAGGATATGAAAATCCGATCGTCGCACTTACTGCAAACGCTGTAGCCGGACAAGAGGAACTGTTTTTGAAAAATGGTTTTGATGATTTTATTTCAAAGCCCATTGACATACGCCAGCTTAATGTTGTGTTGAATAAACTGATACGCGACAGACAGCCGCCTGAGGTCTTGGAAACGCAGAAACAACAGAAGGAAGCAACTGTTGAAGGGGAAGCGACCGGTGAGGGGAAAGCAATTATTGAAGGGGAAGCAACTGGTGAGGGGAAAAAATCCGTGCTGCTGACCGGAAAGGTCAAGGGATTAAATATTTCAAGAGGTATTGAGCAGCACGGCGGCGATGAAAAAACTTACCTGAATGTTTTACGCTCTTTTTCAGCAGATATCCGGAGTATACTGGAAAAACTTAACAATGTTGATGAAAGCGATATAAGATCCTATCAGTTGATGCTGCATGGAGTAAAAGGTGCAAGTCATTCAATGTTTGCAAGAGAAGTTGGTGATCTGGCGGCGAACCTTGAAGAGGCGGCGATCAACCTTGACACAGATTATATAAAAAAGAATAATGCAGCCTTTCTTGTGACTGCATGGCAACTTGTAAACGATATAAGTGCTTTGATCGCTGTCATAGATGATAGTGATCCGAAACCTGTTAGAGCAAAACCGGACGAAACTCTTCTGAGAGATTTGCTTGCTGCCTGTCAGCGTTATGATATGGATGCTGCAGACAGGATAATGGACAAAATAGACGAGTATAAATATGACGCGGATGACGGTCTTTCATTGTGGCTGAGAAATAACATCGATGTCATGAATTATAAGAAGATCGATACCAGACTCTCTGCGTTATTTTAGAAATATCAAATCCGGAGTTTATCCGGCGAAGTATTCGATGATCGCCTGTACTGTAGCATCTGCCATTTTATCCTGATTTTCAGGGTCAATGAGCCAGACGAAATCATCGATGTTTATGATAAATCCTGCTTCAAGCAGAACAGAAGGCGTCCAGGCCGGACGGCAGACGAAAAAGTTTGCCTGATTCAGACTTCGGTGCCTGTTTGTATGCGGGATGATATCAAACATTACGTCCAATATCGAATATGACATGTTTATACTGTTAGGGTTTCTGTACCAGACAGTGAATCCCCGGATGTTTTCGGCATTGGTTGTTTCATCGACACTGTTTATGTGGAGAGATAAGAACAGATCCGGTTTGAGCCGTCTGCTTATATTGACGCGTTCCTGAAGGCTTAAGGTAATATCGATTTCGCGGGTCAGATGCACTGTGGCTCCCATTTCTCTTAAGCGATCGGCAAGCTTGATCGCGTTGGTAAGGTTCAAGTGCTTCTCGGGCATATCAATGCCAAGCGGACCAACGGCTCCGGTATGTTCTCCTCCGTGACCCGGATCGATCACTATCGATATCCCTGTCAATGGTCTGTCGCCTCGCGACAGGTTTTTTCTTTTTTTAAGATGGAAGCGGATCTCATCATTTCTGTGTTCAACATAGTAGCCTTCGAAATTTATGTCATTGCGTATCGCAAACCGGTAGTAAGGCGTGCCGTTGTTTATTCCGCTGCTGTAGCCGGAGAAAATCGTTTGTGATAAGTCGGAGGGAAGATCGAGGGGCGGCACTTCCGTATGCATACCGAAGCTTAAGGTCAGATCATCACCATCGTATGAAGCGTGTATAGCAGGGAATTCAAGAGAATGCCAAATCAGAACATCTGTGTCTGTTCCTCTGCGATAATAGCCGTTTTGTAATACATTCTCGATAAAGTCACTTTCAGTTTGGATCGTTACATTGCTCTTATTGATCCACATACCGCATGAAAGTTTGACAAAATCATTGCTTGACTCGGCAATCACCCGGTCGCGCTGTCCCTCTTCGAGCATCCAGTCAGAGCCTCCGGTATTTGCATGTGATGGGAGAAGCCATGCTTCATCTGTTTTAACGGTTGCGTATCTCGGTGTTGTTATTTGAGTTGTGGTAACATTAGCTGTACTGCCACCCCCGCCGCTGCCGGGTGATCTTCTTGTTATGGTACGCGTTACGTCTTCCTGCCCTTCCTGACTGAAGGTGAACTTATTTTCTCCTGATTCCAGTGTGACAAAAATAAAGAAAAATCCTTCAAGGGTGCGGTTAGTTACCTCTTCCCCGTTCATGTAAAGCGGTATGCCGGGTATGCTTGTGCCGACTATGTTGTATCCGCGTGCATTAGCGGCTGTTGCTGTTAAAGATATGTCTCTTAAGGGCATTCCGACAGACAGGGTGTCAAGTATCATTACCGGCTGCCGCGGTTTTGTTTCTTCTCCCGAGAAAAAGTCACGGATCGTATTTCCGAGTGTTCCTTTTAAAGAATGGAATCTATAAAAAACATTGCCTTTTACCACACCTGTGTTTCCGGTCATCTCCAGCTGACGTATCATTTCGCCTTCCCAGTTTGGCGGCTGATCATTTTCGTTTTCTCTGTATGCTGCGTGTCCTATATATAGATCAACACTTGTATTTTTACTTAGATCTATCCACCAGTCAAGGATAAGATCAAAGCTTGCGGTTGGAAAACCTATATACCAGTAAATCTGCGGGCAGATATAATCGACCCATTCTTCAAGGACCCAGCGGCGTGTGTCGGCAAACAGCAGATGATATGACTCAAATGTACTGGGTACAGGTACTCCCAACGGGTCTGCAGTATCATTTTTCCAGATAGCTGACGGAGAGATACCCCAGCGGATATTTTTATTGTGCTCTTCGTTAAATAAACGGATAGTGATTTGGATCTCTTTTATCAGTGTATTTACGTTTTCCCGGCGCCAGTCAGCCAGATCCATGCCGTTGCCGTACAGTTCGTATGAAATATCATCGTTAAAATCTGCTCCGGGATAAAAATAATCGTCGATGTGTATGCCGTCAACATCATAATTTGATATGAGTTCAACGATCCCGTCGATTATCAACTGCCTCACATCCGGCAACCCGGGATCCAGAAATAAGCCGTTTCTCCCGTTTGGTGCTGTCCATCCTACTGCCAGATCGGGGTTTTTATATACGGGGTTATCAGGCGACAGAGTGTTCGGGTCAGAGCTGTTTGTGTTCGTGTGTATTATCCTGTATGGATTAAGCCACGCGTGAAGTTCTATCCCTTTCTCGCGACAGGCTTTGATCCAGTACTCCAACGGGTCAAAATCCGGTATACCTTGCCCCTGAGTGCCTGAAAGCCACTGACTCCACGGGAAGATATCCGACTTATATAATGCGTCGCCTGTCGGCCGGACCTGGAATATTATGGCATTGAGACCGAGCTCTGCTGTCCGGTCGACAATATCATCGATCTCACGTTTTAATGTTTCGGCATTTTGTCCGCGTCGTGAAGGGAAATCCAGATTTAGAACAGATGCGACCCAAACTGCCCGGAAATCTTCTTTTTCTATATCATCTTCCTCTGAAGTATTGTGCTCATTATCATCATTATTCGATGATGACCCGGGATCTGTTATTACCGGCGGAGATTCTTTATTTTTATCATCCGGAGCTTCCGCAGGTTGGCAGCCAACGACAAACAAACCTAACAGCAGGGCTGTTAAGCTGTAGCGTAATGCTTTTTTCATGCTAAACACCAGATCTTCTGTCTCCCTTGCGCCTTTCCCCCAGTTGCCGGCGGTCGCCTTGTCTGCTGCGTCTGTCTCCTTTACGGCGTTCTTTTGCCGGTCTTTGTCTGAACAGGTGTTTTCTTAATATTCTCAGAACAGCATCAAAGTCAAGAGGTTTACCGAGATGGTCGTCCATCCCTGATTCAAGGCATTGATTAACGTCTTCCATAAATACATTTGCAGTCATTGCGATTATCGGGATCGTTTTTGCGTTTTCGGTATCTTGTGAACGTATTTGCCGTGTTGCTTCATAACCGTCCATTATGGGCATTTGAATGTCCATGAAGATGATGTTATAGTTCTCCGGAGCTTCTTTGTACATTTTTAATGCTTCCGCTCCGTTTTCGGCACTGTCGATCTCAACAAGAGTAGGTTCGAGAAGCGCAAGGACGATTTCACGGTTTATTTCGATGTCTTCTACAAGCAACACCCGATAACCCCAGAAGCTGTCTGCATTGTCGGTTTTACTGCGGCTTTTTTCATTTAGAATGTCGATACCGAAGTTGTTGTTGATGCATGTGATGACATCTGACGGGAATATCGGTTTTGGCAAAAATCCGTTGACTCCTGCGTTTTTAGCGTCCTCTGCGATGTCATGCCACTGGACAGAAGATATCATTATGATCACGGGGTCGTCTTTTTTCAGCTCATGTATACGGCGGGACAGCTCTATGCCGTCTATGCCGGGCATTTGCCAGTCAACAAAGTACAGATCATATTTATTACCGGCTTCGATCAGTTTGATCGCCTCTTCGCCGTTTAGTGCGGTGTCGCATGGTACTTTTAACCGCATCGCAATGTCGTCAAAGTAGTCCAGTATATCTTCATCGTCATCAACGACCAGGATTTTTATGTCAGATCCTTTTGCGTTGCCGGAGATACTGAGGAATCTGATCATGTCATCACTTGGTTTTTTTGCTTTTACGGTGAATGTGAAGGTCGAGCCGATCCCGAGTCTTGATGATACCGAGATGCTTCCGCCCATTAGTTCCAAAATGCGTTTTGTGATAGCCAGACCCAGTCCGGTACCGCCGTATTTTCTTGCGGTACTGCTGTCTGCCTGCTCGAACGGGTTGAACAGGCGCGCTTGTTGTTCATCACTGATCCCCACACCTGTGTCAGTGATTTCGAATTTTATTTCGTAAACATTGTCGGTTTCTTCTTCCAGAGATACCTTAAGACTGACAGAGCCGTTTTCCGGTGTGAACTTTGTTGCGTTGGATAGAAGATTTGTGATTATCTGTGAAAGGCGCTGATCGTCGCAAACAAGAGCGCTCGGGATCTTATCGTCAATAAAAACAGAGAGTTTGATTTGCTTTTCAACGATCCGGAAGTTTACGATGCTTATGACTTTTTTGATCATTTCTTCGATCACAAAAGTCGTCGGGTGCAGCTCGAGCATATTTGCTTCGATCTTTGACATATCAAGAACATCGTTGATTATCCCGAGAAGATGGACTGATGCATCGCAGATTTTTCCGAGTGCATAGTCTTTTCTTTCAATGCTGTGTGCTGACATTGCAATATTTGTCATGCCTATTATTGCGTTCATCGGTGTTCTTATTTCGTGGCTCATGTTTGAGAGAAATTCGCTTTTTGCCTGACTTGCTGCCTGTGCTTTCTCCAGCGCTTCGATCAGCTGCTTGTCTTTTTCATGGGTTTCATTTGATATCCTTTCGGAATTTTGATCAAGAATGCTGTTGATATACTTGTTCATCATTAATCCGGATATAAAAATCACGATGATCACGATTGCGATGAAGAGTATCATTATGAGGACCTGATGGAGCCCTGCGTGAAACAACCAACCATATAAAAACGCTGATGCAGCCAGCGTTACGGCAGCACAAACAAAGATGAGTATAAAAGGTGTGATCATTCTTTTTTTGCTGTTCATGACTGCTTTCTCCCGGTTTTGTTTTATTTGCGGGTAACTTGAGTTACTGGATCAGTAAAAATCGGCAGCCGTAATCTGATGATTCTGTGTTTTTGTCTACGTTATTGACTACCCTGGCTGTAACTTTCTTCTGATTGCTGCCGATATAAAGATCCATTTGGAATTCGTCTCCGACATCAAATGAGTAATACGGTGCGCGGAAGCGGATCCCGGTCGTGCTGATATTTATCAGGACTACTTTTATCGGGGTTTGGATGTAGTATAATTTATCGCCGTCAACGTGTGCTGTGATGAGTGCAGGGGTTGTGACAGGGTATCTGGGAGCGTCACGTCCTTCTTTTTCCTGCCCCTGGAACAGTGCTACATAAAAATTGCCGCCTGATTTTTTTACTTTTCCGAGAAATTCGCACGGGATCGGCGATGTAAGGATGATAAGCCTGTAATTTTCGTTGGTTTTAATATCCTCGGGTATCTCGCTCAGTACAACCTGTCGTGCTTCTCTGTCGTGAGATGTCACGGAAGTTGAGATCAGATGATTACCTCCGAGGTCGTATAAGAGTACTGTGTGGTTGGTAAAATCGCTTGACAATGCTGCCATTTTGCGCTCTCCTTCGGGAGTAATAAGTTGTATATGCCGCGTCCGGTGACGCAGCATGTTTATTCTACCATAATTCGCGAATCGGGTCAAACAATGTTGAATTTTATATTCGTTGCTGATATACTTATTTGTACGTTTTCGGAAGAATGTTCTATTTTTATGGAGGTATTTTTAATGTCAGAAAGAAAAATCATCATTATCGGTGCTGCCGGACGCGATTTTCATAATTTTAATGCTTTTTACCGGGATAATCCCGCCTACAGGGTAGTTGCTTTTACTGCAGCACAGATCCCTGATATCGCTGACCGCAAGTATCCTGCGTCACTGGCGGGGGATCTGTATCCGGACGGGATCCCGATTTATGAGCAGAATGAACTTGAGGATTTGATAAAAACACTTGATGCCGATGAGTGCGTATTTTCATATAGTGATGTGCCTTATACATATGTTATGAGCCTTGGTGCGAAAGTGAATGCTGCCGGTGCTGCGTTTACGATGCTGGGTCATAAGGATACGATGATAAAAAGCACAAAGCCGGTCGTTGCGGTCGGTTCGATCCGCACCGGATGCGGAAAAAGCCAGACATCACGCAGGATCGCCGAAGTATTGATGGCCGGCGGTTTAAAAGTCATTGCAATAAGACATCCGATGCCGTATGGAGATCTTGAAGCGCAGAAAGTGCAGCGTTTTGCTACGATCGAAGATCTGAAAAAACACAAGTGCACCATCGAAGAGATGGAGGAATATGAACCGCATATAGAACGTGGCAATGTTATTTATGCAGGCGTGGACTATGAGGCGATCTTACGGGCTGCTGAGAATGATCCTGACGGCTGCGATGTCATTTTATGGGACGGCGGCAATAATGACTTTCCGTTTTATGTTCCCGATTTGATGGTTGCTGTGACAGACCCTCACAGACCCGGACACGAACTTTCATACTATCCCGGCGAGGTGACGCTGAGACTTGCCGATGTCGTTGTAATAAACAAGATCGACAGTGCCGATTATAAAAATATTCTGACAGTCAGAGAAAGTATAGAAAGAGTAAACCCGACAGCAGTTGTTGTCGACGCTGCATCTACAATAAGTGTTGAAAAACCGGAACTGATCCGCGGCAAGCGTGTTTTGATCATTGAAGACGGTCCGACACTGACACATGGTGAAATGAAGATAGGAGCAGGTGTCGTTGCCGCCAAACGCTTTGGAGCAAAAGAGATAATCGACCCGAAGCCGTATGCTGTCGGCAGCCTTGCGGATACGTTCAGGTCATATCCTCATATAGAAAACATTCTGCCGGCGATGGGTTACGGTGAGGATCAAATGCGTGACCTGTCGGAAACGATAGCGCGCGTTGACTGCGACACTGTCGTTATTGCTACACCGATCGATCTGGGACGGGTGATCGATATCAGTAAACCCAATACCAGAGTTGAATACAGTCTGCAGGAGATCGGTCACCCCGACATTGAAGATGTGCTGCGGGAATTGATCGGCAAAATAAAAGGGTGAGAGGCGTAGATATTTTGTCAGACATAAGGATAATACTGCCCGGTTCGGAAACGGTCACTCTGACCGGGCAAACTGTTGATAAGCTTATACGTGCCGGTGATGGTGATGCAGCTCTGCTGTATTTATACATATTAAAAACACAAGGTCAGAAAACATCATCAGAGGCTGCGATCGCACTTGATAAAAGCAAAGGATGGGTATCATCGGCGATGGCGGTACTGTCACGGATCGGTCTTGTGCAGCTTGATACCGGTACCGGCGGTAGTGCCGGTGCGGCATATAATGACGGCACGGGTATTAAAGAAAGCAACCTGTCTAAAGAGCCGCGTCAATATACAGAACAGGAAGTAATAAAGGAAATCTTATCCGGTTCAGATTTTAGTATCGTTATAGAAGAAACGCAACGGAGATTCGGCAGAAAGCTTACCTCGGATGATATGATAAGACTATTCGGGATATATGATGATCTGCGTTTACCGCCGGAGGTGATCCTTCTGCTTATCACTCACTGTATCACCGAAAGCCGTAAAACCGGCAACGGCCGCTTGCCCGGCGTCAGATATATCGAAAAAGCTGCGTATGACTGGGAGCGGGAGGGCATTTATTCTCTTGAAAAAGCAGAAGAGTATTTAAAGGCTTTGGAAGAGCGGAAAAGCATCAGAGGAGAAATCAAAAAGATTTTGCAAACCGGAGACCGTGAGTTTTCTTCGACACAAAAAGAGTATATTGACAGATGGCTCGATATGGGTTTCAAACCTGACGTGATCGCTGTCGCATATGATAAAACAATGATAAACACAGGCAAAATGGCATGGCGTTATATGGACACGATATTAGCAAATTGGCACAGTAAAGGACTCCGTACAGTACAGGATGTCAAAGAAAAAGATTCTTCGCTGAGGAATAGAAGCGCTGATGGATATAAAAGCTCCGAAACACAAAAACACGGCGAACCGAACCTCAGTGAAATGGAACGTGCACAGCGGATCTTGAACAAGATTAAGGAAGAGTAAAGATGGCATTGGATGGAAAAATTTTGGCAAGAGCGAAGGTCGTGCTTGAAGAAAGGCGCAGAAAAAAAGAAGAGCAGATCGACCGGCGTATAAAAGAGGTTTATGCAAAGGCTCCCCGTGTAAATGAGCTTGATATTGAGCTCAGAGCAACGATGGCAGAGCTTGTAGGTGTTGCAATAAGAGCAGATGCCGCCTTACAAATCGATGATATCCGCAAGAAGAACCTTATACTTCAGGACGAGCGGCGTAAAGAAATCAAAAACGCCGGATTTCCGGAAAACTATATCGATGATGAATATATTTGCGTCAATTGCCATGACACAGGATATATAAATACAAAAATGTGTGAATGCCTGGAGGATATATATAAAAAGGAACAGAATGCTTCATTAAGCAGTTTGTTCAAGCTTGGCAATGAAACATTCGAAACCTTTTCCCTCTCATACTACAATGATATCCCGGCACCGGGCACAAGTATCTCGCCGCGCCGCAACATGGACGTTATATATGAGATCTGCATGGAATATGCCGGAAAGTTCGGCAGCCGGTCCATGAATCTTTTTTTCAACGGTGCACCCGGACTGGGAAAAACATTCCTCTCTGCGTGTATAGCAAGAGTTGTTGCAGACAACGGCTCCTCGGTGGTCTACGATATGGCATCATCGATATTTGCCAAGTTCGAAGATGCAAAGTTCATCAGGACAGATGATCTGGCAGGCTTAAGAAACGAGACCAGAAGATACATGGAATGCGACCTTTTGATAATAGATGACCTGGGTACTGAAATGACAACTGCTTTTACTATTTCAACACTTTATGAAATCGTAAACACACGCCTTGTAACAAACAAGAAAACAATAATAAATTCAAACCTGACCCTTGGAGAGCTGAACCGCCGGTACTCAGAACAGATAATGTCCCGCCTTGAAGGAGAGTACCAGGTTCTGACATTCTACGGGGACGACATAAGAAAAAAAAGGAACGTGGTGTGAGATGCTTATAAAAACTTTACCGGTCGGGATGCTGGAAACAAATTGTTATATCGTTACTGATGAGGAAACTAAAGAGTGCGCAATAATCGATCCGGGAGGGGATTCCAATACCATACTTGATTATATCGAGTCAAACAAATTGAAACCGGTCGCGATATTTATGACGCACGGACATTATGATCATCATATGGCTCTTGACGAGGTCATCGCAGCGACCGGAGCGCCTGCATATATACATGAAAGCGAGATTAACCGTTCAGGTCAACAAGGAAGGCATAAGATGAACGACAATGGCAGTCTTCATTATTATGCTGAAGGGGATGTGATCAAAGCGGGAAATCTTGAGTTTTTGATCATTGAAACACCCGGACACTCAACAGGATCGGTAACATTGATATGTAACGATGCATTATTCACAGGTGACACACTGTTTCGCGGAGATTGCGGAAGGACAGACCTGGAAGGTGGAAGCGAAGATGTGATGATGCAGTCGCTAAAACGTTTATCAGAGCTCAACGGTGATTACGAAGTTTATCCGGGGCATGCAGAATCATCAACGCTCAGTTATGAAAGAAGCTTCAACAGGTATATGAGATACGCAACAGGAGATCTGTAAATGCAGCCGCCGTGGGGAACACTGACAGGCATACGTCCCGCTAAAGTAGCGGAAAAACTGATCCACAGGCTTGGAAGCTTAGAGGCGGTCGCTGATACACTGATCAATGAATACCGGGTGATGCCCGATAAAGCAGCGCTTTGTATTGAGACAGCACAAGCTGCGCTAAGGGTCAAAGAAACTCTTGCACCGCGTGATGTGGCACTTTACATAGGCATACCATTTTGTCCGACACGGTGCGCGTATTGCAGTTTTGTCAGCAACAGTGTTGAAAAGTCATTTGATCTTATGGATAAATTTACAGAAACACTGCTGCAGGAAGTAAAAACCATAGCGGAGATCGTCGAAGAGCTTGATTTGCGTATCATAGCTGTCTACTTCGGTGGAGGAACACCAACTGCCATTCCAGATCATTCTCTGGAGTCGATCATGTCCACGCTCCTGCGTTTATTTGATTTTTCTAATCTTCGTGAGTATACTGTTGAGGCAGGACGCCCTGACACGATCACAGAGGCAAATCTGGAAATAATGACAAGGCTTGGAGTAAAACGTATATGTATAAACCCGCAGACGATGTCCGAAAATGTCCTTTCTGCAATAGGGCGTAAGCATACCACCGGGGATGTATATAATGCTGTTAAACTGGTAAGACAGACCGGCGCTGTGCTGAACATGGACATAATATCGGGATTACCGGGTGATTCTCTCGAAGGATTTCAACGAACTCTGGATACGATCATTAAGTTTGAGCCTGAAAATATCACAGTCCATACCTTATCGCTGAAAAAGGGATCGCGTTTGATGCTTGAGAAAACAGATGCACCCAAGGGAGCAAAATCGAACATCACGTCTCCTGCAGAACCACTTGAAGCGTTATGCGGGAATGTCGGTGAAATGCTGGAATACGCTTCAAAACGATTGCGGGAGAGCCTCTATTCGCCATATTATGTATACAGGCAGAAGTACATATCCGGTGGATTTGAGAATACCGGCTGGAGTCTGCCCGGTCACGAAGGTATCTATAATATCTGCATGATGGAAGAACTCTGCACAGTGCTGGCGGCAGGCGGCGGCGGAGTCACGAAGCTTGTGACCGGAGACGGCAGGATCGAACGTATATTCAATGCAAAATACCCTTTGGAATATATTAACATGACAGAAAAAATAAAAGAAAATGCAGGGAGATTAAGAAGAAATGCCATATCCATATAATATTGAAACTATCAACAGACGTGCTGCTGAAGACCCGAAAGGCTTTGCGCTTGAATGCGAAGCGATCTACAACAGAAAAGTGATGGAAGCTGCCGCAGGTATATCCGAGAGATCGGAGCTGAGCCGTGTTGTTTTCCTTTCGGGACCGTCAGGTTCCGGCAAGACAACGACTGCCCTGAAGATTTGTGACGCTATAAAAAACCTTGGGATCTATGCGCATACGATTTCGATGGATATGTATTTTCTGGCAAGTGACCGCGAAGCTGCGCCGCGAACAGACGATGGCGAGCATGACCTTGAATCACCTTACTGCCTTGATCTCGAGTTACTGAATGAGCATTTTCATTGCCTGGACCGCGGTGAAGAAGTCATGATCCCGTATTTTTGCTTCAATATGCAGGATCGTGACCACACAAAAGGTAAGCCCCTGAAATTATCAAAGGATGAAATAGTTATTTTTGAAGGAATACATGCACTTAATGATATGCTTGCCGACGAGCATCCCAACGCATTCAAGTTATATATAAGCGCACGCTCGGACATTGAAGAGAATCACGAGGTCTGTTTTAAACGGACCTGGACAAGACTGCTTCGAAGAGTTGTACGCGATGAGCTCTTCCGCGGAATGGGTGCTTCCAGGACATTAAAAATGTGGGCAAATGTCCGCGAAGGCGAAAAAAAGTATATATCCCCGTTTAAATATAAGGCGGACCTTTTATTTGACTCATCGATGGCATACGAGGTTCCGGTAATGAAGGAGCTGGCGTACAAAGCGATCAGTGAAGTGCCTGACGGAACTGACAGGCTGGAAGAGTTACGGGCATTACTGCCGGCTTTAAAAGAATTCAAAGAAATCGACTCCGCAGTCGTACCGCCGGAATCGATTTTAAGAGAATTTATCGGCGGAGGAATCTACTCATAGGAGAGGCACCGGATGCGTAAGTTTCTGCACAGGTTCATGATTGGAAGATATGGTCCGGATCATCTCGGTATCGCTTTAGTTATTCTGGCGTTTATTTTGTCACTTTTAAACGCCATACTATGGCATGCGCCGTTGTTGTACATCTCGTACTTTATATTCGGTCTGACACTATTCCGGATGCTGTCGCGTAACATACCCCGGCGCCGCGCTGAAAATGACAAGTTCATTCGTTACTGGTGGCCGATAAAAACAAAAATCAAAAAATTTATACAGAAAATCAAAGACAAAAGAAAGTATAAGTATTATAAATGCCCGACTTGTAAAACTAAATTGCGTGTTCCGAAGGGGAAAGGTAAAATCAGGATAACATGCCCGAGGTGTTGGGAATGGCTGATATCGGAGACCTGAGAACAGGTACCGCTCCGGTGGTTCTTTGATCATTTAGCTTTTACTGTTAAAATTTTGTCCGCTGCTTTCTAACATTGAATAAGATATCACGGCATATATATATAAGAACAATGCAAATAAGAACGATCCCGGCGACAAACATAATAACATACGGTAACATCCGGCTGTTGATGCCTGTTTGAGGGGCTCGTTCTGACGGCGGCGGCGGCGGTGTCGGCGGCGGTTGTACCGGCGGCTGTGTCGGTGGTGGCGGTGGAGGCGGGATCAACGGGATCCCCGGTAAGTGTAAGGTCAACCGGCCGTTATTACCGAGCCATTGAATATCTGTACGTCCGACACCGGGGACATAAACATGCCGCTTGAACATAACATGGTTTGCAGTACCGGTAGGGTTTGAGCTTTTTATTGTTCCTCTTTCGTCGTAACCCGGACGACCTTGCTGGTAGTAAGGATTGAGTTCATTAGGTTGATAGAAGGCTAAAGTGACATTTTCAGGATGATGATTTGTGTAAAAGCAAAAATCATCCCCTTTTTTATGAACGGCTGCATATGCTTCGGATATTCCTGCGTCAATAAGAGGTAAATTAAGTCCTACTTTATAAGAAGCCCGGGCAGGAAGGAGATTTCCTGAGACATTACCGTCATCCGGATCGACTGTGCGCTGCGGTATCAAGGCTGCCGGTATATACCAGCGTATCATTTGATCGTATCGGTCAAGAGTTCTGTATAAAATGTGATTAGTGTCCCCGACGCTGAAAATTTCTTCAAAAACAGTATTGTTTGCAAGAACAGTTATTACATGAAATGTAATATATAACAAATCAGTTGTTCCGCCAATACTTACAGGAGCGCCAAGTGTACCCCACATAGGGAATACTTCCACAACGGCAACTGCATCTCCGGGTTGAACTGCTTCTGTACCATCTTCATTAAAGAAGCTTCCGGCATAGTCCCTATTACCGTATGCAAAGTATTTAAGACTATTGCCGGCAGCTAAATAGCCTGAAGCGATATTTGATTCGATCAATTCTGTTACCTGTGATTCTGAGACGTATCGCGCAGGATCATAGCCGGGATCGGTTGGCATATTGTCATAATTGAGATGGTGGTAGAGGATATCCTGATATCTTGTTTTAGCACTGTCTGTATTATTGATTATTGCCTGATTAAAACCTGTTCTGCTGTAGCTTACACCGTCAAATTCAAATCCGGTGATACCTCTGAACTCCATATAATCACCCAGAACATCGGAAAAAACGAGATAGCCGTCAAATGATTCCTGACCAATCTCGGCGTCGGTGATCCCGGAGTAGCTTTGCTTCTGGATCTCTGTTGTTATTGCTGCAAATGCATCCTGTAAAGTGCTCAGATCATCTGCAGGAAAAAATCTATCTGCAAAAGCGAGTTCTTCAATAGTAAGCAGTCCCGGGTTAGCAATAGATAAGCTTTCCCATCTGTAATTGCCAAAAGCGACCCGGTATTGGGATGTGAATGTGATCGTACCGGGAGAAACAAGATCACGCAGCAGTTCACCCATCGATTCTGTTGAGCCGTCTCCGGGATATGGAGTGTAATATGGTTCCGTGATCAAAGCCTGGGTAGTATTGTCTGCGTTGCCGGGAGAGCTTGTATCAGCAGGATCAAACGGGAACATAGTAGCCGGTATCAGCAGGGGTGGAGGGACATCGTTTAAACTGATCGTATAAAACCCTACCGGTTCACCACCTCCGGTGTAGTTTACAACTCCCGGAATGTGTGCCGGGTTATCTTCATAATAGTATTCGTGTACAAGTCTTTTCCTGTGTGCAGCAGTCAGGACTGTCAGTAAGCTTACACCAACTTCACCATAAAGACCGTCACCGTGTGTTTGACTTGTGTCTGTAGGGGCTGTAGTAAAAAGGTAATCACTCCAAGCCATTGTGGGTTCACCATCGGTCATTAAAATGAAGTTTGGTTTACGTGTGATCATGAGAGGAGAGCCTGAACCGTCAGTGACCGGATCGCCTAATGCATCATGAGCGGGAACAGTCAAATCGGATGCTGCTGTAAGGATCCTTGCTCCGTTATAAATACCTCGCTGTGTTGGTGTTGATCCCTGAACCAGAACCGATGCGGTCAGCTTGACAACTGTGTTGACATCTACGTAGTTATTCGGACTTCCCGGTCTGTAAGTGAAATAATCTGTTGCACCGGATATAAGCTCGGGACGCCCGAGCGGCAGGATATCTTCAGCCCTGGAATATCCGCCGGTACGTCCTCCGTAAGCAACAACAGCGATCCTGTTTCGTGGGTTCGCATCAAGCAGGATGTTGATAGCTTCGTTAAGTGCATCAACAAGTACAGCAACCCGGGGACGTTCGCCTATATTTTCCTGATACATACTGCCTGACATATCTATAATAAATACAGTATCTGTCGGTATAACATATCCTGTGGAAGCAGTATAGGACTGACTCAATACTGAAAGTGTGACCGAGAAATCATCTGCATCAGGCTCTGTATTGACCCGCACACTTTTGTCGGTCCATATTCGTCCGTCATGCAGCCAGGGTATGTCCAGAAAACCCATATGAGCCGGAGAGGAAGTATCCGGATCGGCTACTCTGTTGCTGTAATCGATGATAAGTTCCGGCGTGGTCGCATGAGATGTGTTTTGAGGTATATGCAGAGAAATCAACAGGATAAGGATCAAAATAAAGCAAAGGTTCCACACAAACAGTCTTTTTCCTAAAGTCTTAAAGTGCATACTATGATAATCTCTCTTTCAATAAATCTCCCACAGGCAAAAAAATCCGACTCTACGAATATTGTAAAGCCGGATTTGTAATATAACATCGTCCGAACGGACTATTTTCTCAATATATGACATAAATAATGAGATGCCGTAAATAATTATTGGCAAAAAATCTTTAAAAACATACAGAGCGCTCTAAAGCACTCGTATCTTTTTTCTTGCTTTCCCGTTATCGGCATGATATTATTTCATTCGTATTTTCTTGTAAGCAAATAAGAATGTTTGCTTGCACTGGGGAGAAAGTTAATGAAAATAAATGTGCCTGAGTATGTGCTTCAGGCTTTTTCTACGCAGGGCGTGGAAACAAAAAATTTCATTTATTCCATTCATACGGATATGACAATGGATGGTCATTATGCTGATGTTTATACTGCAATAGACACAGATAATTTATATATACTTACGGGCGAGGAAAAGGTGGTCAAAACCTCCGGTGCCCGCAGGATAGTTGCTGTTTATGACGCAAAAAGCCTGGAGATATTTCCCTTATCAGAGCTGGGAGAGCTTAAGGCGGAAAAGCGTATCTCCACGGGATGGCTTTACAGTGATAAAGACGGTGAA